>Ga0172375_10001233_pt1 | contig 41256 bp, 37 predicted proteins | sample LakKiv1m_FD_114537 | JGI IMG/M metagenome (GOLD analysis project Ga0172375, IMG submission 114537) | Freshwater microbial communities from Kabuno Bay, South-Kivu, Congo - kab_092012_11.1m | ecosystem: Environmental > Aquatic > Freshwater > Lake | place: Democratic Republic of the Congo... | reverse complement strand
TTTTAGTTACGAGAAAACTTAAAAACCTGAATGAAGGTAAAACTACTTTGCTATCAACAAAATCTTTTGAATGACTTTCGAATTTTGAATTTATTGGAAAAGCATCTTGGGAGACTTTAACATTTTTGTGATAAACTAAAATAGATTTTGGGATTTCATTCAGCTCATCTGCAAAAGATGAAGCCGTGTATTGCATTCGTGGATTTAAATTTTCATAGCCGCATCCCCATGCAGGAGAAGTTTTTCTGCCAAATTTTCTTTCGTGTTTAACTTTTAATAAATACAAAAAGAAAATTCCAAGAGCGATGAAAGAAAATATCAAAGTAAAATACAGCCAATCAATTTTAACCAACGCCGAAGATGGATGTGATGAAACAAAATTGCTAACAATAACTTTATTAACTATTCCAACAAACGGCTGAGGATAAAAGCCAATAACAACGCAGAGCAGAGCAAGAATACCAAGTGAGATGTAATCATAAATTGAAGTGTGAAAATGTTCTACTTTTTTTCTTTCACTTCCTAAAAACATTATTGAATTTACTTTTGTAAAACACGCAACTGCAAGTCCGCCGACAAAAGCCAATCCAACGACAAAGATCAACATTAAAATGGGGTAATAGCTTTGCAGTTCATTCGCTGTTCTAAAAAATCCTATGTAAATAATAAACTCAGATATAAATCCATTGAATGGGGGAATACCGCTGATTGCTACCGAACCAATCAAAAAAAGTATTGCAATGTATTTTGCGCGATGAACTATTCCTCCCATCAACTCGATGTTACGTGTTCCAAGATTTTGATATACAACTCCGCTTCCGATAAACAAAAGACTTTTAAAGATGGCGTGATTCAATGTGTGAAGAAGCGCTCCACCAAATCCTAAAACTTCAATCGTGGGGAGATTGTTCGCCGAGCCGATAAAGCCTATTCCAATTCCGATTCCGATGATTCCAATATTTTCAATTGAATGATATGCAAGCAATCGTTTAATATCGTGCTGAGCGAGTGCGTACCATACTCCAAATATTGCGCTGATGATACTAATAATTAAAATAAACCATCCAGCCCATTCGGGTACAGGTTTGATGGAGAGATATGTTCTTAAAATTCCATAAATGCCCATCTTAATTATCACACCAGATAAAAATGCGCTTAACACAGTTGGTGCGATTGGATGTGCTTGCGGCAGCCAAAAATGAAATGGCATAAATCCGGCTTTAATTCCAAATCCAATAAACGATAAAATGAAAATAATCGGAACAACGATTCCAGTCGAGAATGAAAGATGATAATCGCTAAAGAACCAGCTTCCGGTTTGCTGATGAAGTAAGAAGAACATTATATATAAAATAAAAATCAGTACGTGTGAAGCCGCGAAATAATAAAAACTTCCTTGTTGAACTTCTTCCTTTTCTTTTTCTAAAATCATTGCAAGGTATGCTGACATACTCATTACTTCCCAGCTTACTAAAAACAGAATTGCATGGTTTGAAATCACAATAAACTGAGTTGATAATAAAAGTATAATATAAAAAGTTGTAAAACTTTTTATCGATTTTTTTTCTGCAATATAATGCTGAAGGTAAGAAAAGTTATAAATAGTAGTAGGAATCGCAACCAATTGAATTATAAATAAAAAGTATGTTCCTAATCCATCAAGCCGAATGAAATTATAAAATATACTGTGTGAAGAAAATTCATTGGAAGAAAATAGTGCAGAAGATAAAGTTGAAAATAATCCGAGAGTTAAACCAATTAGCAAAACAATCTGTGAACTGAAGAGAGCTTTCCGCTGATCATTTAAAAATAAAAATGCAATTGAGCTTAACTGAATTGCAAAAGCTATAACTAACCAACTATTTCCCGAATCAAGTAAATCGTTCATTAAGATTTATTTCTTGTCTCCTCTATCTTAATCATTATATCTAATATTTCATTGCTCTCAAGTCTGTTTTCCAATGCAAATCTGAACGTTTCTTTGGAAAGCAGAAAACTAAGATGAGCAATTAAACTCAAATGCTGTTTTATTGTTTGGGAGATAAGCAAAATTAAAGTATGAACAGGTTTACCATCAATTGATTTTAAATCAAGCGAATTTACCGGAAAGAAAAAGTTAATCAATGGTTTGTTTTTACCTACCATTAGTGGAACGCGTGGGTGGGGAAGACTGATTCCATTTCCAATGGCTGTGCTCATTATTGATTCTCTGCTTTTAAGAAGCTGAACAATAATTTCGCTATCAACATTTTTTTCAAAATTTATTTGCGAAACCATTTGTTCAATGTAAGCATTTTCTGTTAACTGGCAATTGTAATGAAAAGAATCATTATCTAACAAAGTGCCTAAAGTTTCTATGTGATATTCGGTTAATTTGTGATGACCGGAAACATTGATAGGAAGATTGTGTCCCAGTGCCCATTCAATAATCTGATGTTTGTTAAACACAACCTTATCGTGTAGAAGCTGAAAAGGTATCTCTTTTTTCTTAATCAATTGCTGAACTTCTTTGTCTGAAATCATCAGCAAGTGGGATATATCTTTTGTATTCAGATCCATTTACTTTTTACCTATCATATCTCTTTTAACTGTTGGAATGAAATCTTTTGGTCTGCCAATCTTTTGTAAACCAAGTAATTCTCTTGCACGATCTAGAGCATCATCAATATTCCCGTGGATGTTTTCTTCACCATAAAGATCAAAAATTCCTGCTTGAGTCATAGCATACAAAGGCTGGGTATGAACGCCGGAAAGTACCATATGTGTTTTATGTTTTTTAGCATCATTATAAAAATCCTTTAATGTCTGTAAACCCGTTGCATCAACAGCAGGAACGTTTCTCATTCTTATAATCCTTACCTTTGGCGGCTTTTCTATAACAGCCATTTCATCTTTAAACTTTTTCGCTGCACCAAAGAAGAAAGGTCCGTTGATTTCAAAAACTTCTACACCTTCAGGAATTTGTTTTTTGTCGATAGCATTTGGATCAGGTTGATCTTCTTCATCTTCAATTTCACGGGTAATAACACTAACATTTGAAACCTCAGACATACGTTTCATAAATAGTAAAACTGAAAGCACCATCCCAATTTCAATTGCAATAGTTAAATCAAAAATAACTGTTAAGAAAAAGGTTGTGAGTAAAACTGCCACATCACTTTTGGGACTTTTTAATAAAGATTTAAATGCGTGCCACTCACTCATATTATATGCAACAATAATAAGTATTGCTGCAAGGGTAGCCATTGGAATAAGCTTTGCATAGCTGCCAAAGAAAAGCATAATTAATAAAAGGGTTATTGCGTGAATAATACCTGCTACTGGAGTTCTGCCGCCATTTTTAATATTAGTTGCCGTTCTTGCAATTGCTCCGGTTGCGGGTATGCCGCCAAAAATAGGAACGATAATATTAGCTAAACCTTGTGCAACCAATTCCATATTGCTTCTGTGTTTGCCTCCAATCATACCATCTGCAACTACTGCAGATAGAAGTGATTCGATAGCGGCAAGTATTGCTATAACAGTTGCTGGTCCTATTAAATTACGAATTATACTCAAATCGATATCATAAAAACTTGGGGAAGGAAGGTTTGAAGGAATTTCACCAAACCTGCTTCCAATTGTATCTACAGGAAGATTAAATACTATAACAATTACAGTTGTAACAATAATTGCAATGAGCGAGCCTGGAATTCTATGTGTTACTTTTGGCCAGAAAATCATTATTAACAATGCCAGCATTGCAATGCCAAACACATTATAATTTATTGTGGAGAAAGTTTCAAAATATGCCATCCATTTTTCGTGAAACTCGGCAGGGACTTTATCCAATTGTAAACCAAAAAAATCCTTAATCTGTGTAGAAAAGATCAGCAGAGCAATACCGCTTGTAAATCCAACAACAACAGGATAAGGAATAAATTTTATCAAAGAGCCGAACTTAACTAATCCCATTATAACTAAAATAATTCCTGCCATAATTGTTGCAATTGCAAGTCCGGTTGTTCCGAACTGCTGCACAATTCCGTAAACAATAATTATAAAAGCACCGGTAGGTCCACCGATTTGAACTCGGCTTCCTCCCAAAAATGAAATTACAAAACCGGCAATGATAGCAGTGATAATTCCTTTTTCCGGAGTAACACCACTTGCAATACCAAATGCAATTGCAAGTGGAAGTGCTACGATACCTACAATAACACCAGCGGTGGCATCAGAAATAAATTGCTGCTTGTTATAATTTTTAAGAGTAGTAAATAATTTAGGTTTTAACATTTTATCCACATTTTTTTATCAAAAAAGACCGCCTAATATAATAATTATAAAAAACAATCACGGCATAAATTCATTGGTAATTTAAATGCTTAAATATGATTTACAATTTGTGATTATAGGCATCATTTTTGAACAAGTTATTTACTCAAAAAAGAATATCTTTAGGTACAAAAAATATATTAAAGATGATCAGACAAATATTATTTAGCTTAATTATTATTTCTCAGTTTTCATTTGCACAAAATTTCGGCTCAATGCAGTTTACTAATTATGCGGATGACAAGCAGAGTGCTTTCAGCTTAACTTTTGATGATGGATTATTATCTCATTCAGAAAATGTTCGTCCAATTATAAATCAGTATGGATTTAAAGGAACGTTTTATGTACTTCCTCCATACTTAACAGAAACATTACCCGGAATCTGGAGATACGGAACATGGCCGGAATTTCAATCAATGGCTATGGAAGGACACGAAATCGGTTCGCACACATTGAATCATTATGATCTTACCACATTGCAATGGGGAGATATGAATGATGACAGCACTTTATTGTACGAATTATACCAATCCCAAATATTTATTGAGCAAAAAATTCCTGCTGAAAAATGTATCTCACTAAACTACCCATATACATTTCATAATAGTTACGTTGATTCTGCTGCAAGTTTATTTTATGAAAGCGGAAGAACTCTGGGTCAAGTTCCAAATGATTCATCACTAACACAAGAAGAGTGGTATAGATTAAATGCAAAAGTTGTTTTGTTCGATGAACCACGAAACTCAGTTAGTGATGATCTTGATGAACTTTATACTTTTCTTGAATGGACACAAAACTCAATTAATAATCATAAATGGGGAATGATAATTATTCACGATGTGGTTCCAGCTTCTCAGTTACCTGAATTGGTTAATCAGGGAATCTATGAACCGATATCAAATGAATGGCTTATTTTTTTATGTGATTTTCTAAAAGAACGGTCTGACAGCCAAGAGGTATGGGTTGAAACAGTTGGAAATATTACACGCTACATTAAAGAAAGAGATGATGCAGAATACCAGATTGTATCATCATCAAACCAGCTTATACAAATTAATGTTTCTGATAATTTGGATAATATGATTTTTAATTATCCATTAAGTGCTTACATAAAAATTCCGGACGAATGGAATTATGTTCGTACTGAGCAGAATGGTGTAATTGATACATTGACTACAATAGTTACAGATACAGGAAGAGTTGTACTAACTAAAGTAACTCCTGATAAAGGGATATTAAGACTCACGCCTGTTAATCCAACAACAGTTGAAGATGAAATTGTAAGTGTTGATAAGTTTGAGTTATTTCAGAATTATCCAAACCCATTTAATCCAAGTACTATTATCAGGTGGCGGTCACCGGTCGCCAGTTGGCAATCTTTAAAAGTTTATGATGTGCTTGGAATTGAAGTTGCTGATTTGGTTAATGAATATCGAAGTGCAGGAAGTTATGAAACTGAATTTAATTTAGAACGGGACTCCAGTCCTGCCCTTGCAAGTGGAATTTATTTTTACCGATTAAAGGCTGGAAATTATATGGAAACAAAAAAGATGATTTTATTGAGATAATTTTTTAGAATTCAAATTTCTGTGTACGTTTTGTGCGGGGGAATCTGCTCTTTAATCCTTCAGTTGTCATTACCGCAGTGCCCAAAATCCAATTATTATACTTAACAACATATTGTCCTATTGGAATATCAGCATCTTTAATTTTCCAGCCGGTTAAATAATTTTTTAATTCATCTTCATTCTTTAAGTGATAAATAAATTTTGTAATATATTTTTCAAGTACCTGTGCAGCTTGTGAGTTAAATGTTATTCTATCTTTCTTATCGAGCGTGCCGAGTTTCAATCCAATTCTATTGAACAGACCGATATTATCTTCATTCCAATCTTTGATCACAAAGAAAATATCCTTACCTCTAAAAATATATTTGTAATCATTCAAAACTTTTCTATCCACACCAAAATGCTCTGAGATATAATTTATATACTGCTGAATTTCTTTATGATTGCTTTTAACAATTCTGTTTTCTGTTTCTCTAACATTTTCTTTTTCAGGTGATTCTGTTACATCAGTCTTTCGCATCTTTGCTAAAAAGAAACCATCAGAATCAATTTCCCAAGGCATAATGCGAACCGCTTTTTTTAATTCAGGGTTTAATTTTTTTCCTTGATGCTCTGTGAACGCATGTCTAAATGGAATTGGCAAAGTTATGTCTAATAATTCGATCGGATATTTTTCTAAAATCTTATCGAGCACTAATTCGTTTTCCTCGATTGATAATGTGCAGGTTGAGTAAACAATTTCTGCGCCAGCTTTTGCCATTTTGATTGCAGCAATTAATAATCTCATCTGCAAATGCTGCAATCGATCAACATGATCTAACGACCACCAATTACTCACCTCACCTTTTTTCTGAATAATTCCAAGTCCACTGCAAGGAGCGTCAACAAGCACCTTAGTAAAGTGATCATCATAAATTTTACTGAGAAGTTCGCCTTTTGAATGAATAACAGATGCATTAATAACATTCATACGTTCGAGATTAAATACTAACGATTTTATTCTTTCATTATCAACTTCATTAATTAAAAGAGCACCGCGATTGTTCATCATTTCAGCTATTTGTGTAGATTTAGAACCCGGTGCTCCGCATAGATCAAGTACAACATCATCGCTGGTTGGATTAAGAATTAGCGGCGGCATCATAGAAGAGAGTGATTGGATGTAATAAAATCCTAAAACGTGCTCAAGAGTTTTTCCTATTCGTTCATTGCCTTCAACAATTCTTAATACTTTTTCAAAATGATTAATGGGTGATGATTTAATCTGATATTTTTCAAGTAGTAATTGTGATAATTCGTCTCTTGAAATTTTGGTAATATTAACTCTTATATACTGTGTGCTGTCCTGTTCAATAAATTGCAGGTACTTATCAGCGGAGTCATTTCCGTAAAGTGATGAAAAGTAATCGTATATCTTTTGTGATACTTCAGTTGCCAAAATTAATACCTGATTAGATTTAATTTTTTAAAAATTTCATTTGAAACTGCGTGAACATTTTTTCCATCCTGAAAATTATTTTTATAATCATCTTTAATTTGTACGAGTATATCATCCAAATAATTATTATAAGAATCAACAAGAGTTTTAATCAAAGATTTATCTTTTGGGATATATGCATTGCCGTTTCTTTCTTTTGAACTGTAAACTATAAACCTTGCCTCATCATAATTTGAAGCATGGTAAACGGACTCGCCATCAGTTGTTATAATTTCATAAGCACCAAAAAATTCCTTTCCGATCACTAAGATTTTTTTTGGTATTGAAATATTATCGAGTTGAGATTCATCAATAAAATGATGGGGAAATTTTCGGATTCCGGAAGACTGAACTTTAATCAGCCAGTTTTGGATAAATAAGTCTTCGTTCAAGTGCCGCCGTTACTTGCAACAAATTTTTTAATAATGCTTGTAAGGTCATCAACACTAGAATACTTCTTTATCTGTAATAGCGGATTTGTACAACCAGTTATCATAGATGAAATTTGTCCGGCTTGATCATGATAAACTGCGAGCACAGGTAATTTCTTAACAAACAATGCGTAAGAAACTTCAAATCCTACTCCTAAACTTGGACCAGAAACTTCTGCAATAACAATTTTACTTCCATCGACCCATTTAATATCGCGTGTATAAATTTGTTTATCGCTTAAAAGAATTGTAGAACTAAACTTGCTGCTTTTTTCTGAGAGGGCAGTATGTCCCATCGATTCAACAATTCTTACAATCTCAGAATAATTGTCCTGATAAGTTGTATTTCCTTTAATTGGTCCCGCACAATAGATTATCATATCACTGTTCTAAAATATTTTTATAATGCTGCTCATACATAGGAACAACAATTGATTTATCAAAATTATTTAATGTCCGGTTACGGGCATTTTGAGAAAACATCTCATATTTTTTATCATTTGTCAATAGATCTAAAGTATATTTTGCCATTCTTTCAACATCACCGATCTCTGCAATAAATCCACTTTCATTATGCTTTACTAACTCCGGTAGCCCGCCAACACTCGAACTGACGACAGGTACGCCGCAAGACATTGCTTCAAGTGCAGCCAATCCAAAACTTTCAGATTGCGAAGGAATTAAAAATACATCAGAAGAACTTAAAATTTCTACAAGCCCATCCTGTTTGCCCAGGAATTTAACACTGTCGGTTAGATTTAATTCTCTTGTTACTCTTTCACATTCAGATCTATCAGGTCCATCTCCAACAAGTAAAAGTTTTGATGGTACCTCCTTTTGTACGATATTGAAAATACGAATTGCATCTGTCACTCTCTTTATCGGGCGAAAGTTTGATGTATGCACGAGTATTTTTTCACCATTTGGTGCAATATGTTTTCTAAATGCACAATCATTGATGGATGCTTTTTTATAAACATCTGTATCAACAAAGTTTGGAATAACGCTTATTTCTTTTTCAATGGAGTAATTTGTTAAAGTTTTTTCTTTTAAAAACCTTGAAACAGCAGTAACTCCATCACTCTCCTCAATGCTGAATTTTACAAGCGGAAGAAATGAAGGCTCTAATCCAACAAGTGTTATATCTGTTCCGTGAAGTGTTGTTGTTATTTTTAGTTTTTTATTTTTAACGATTTGTTTTGCCAAATAAGCAGACGTTGCGTGCGGAATTGCGTAATGAACATGCAGCAAATCTAAATTTTCAAATTCGGCTACCTCAATCATCTTACTTGCAAGTGCTAAACTATAAAGTGGAAACTCAAACAACGGATAAGTGCTTGTTTCTACTTCGTGGAAGAAAATATTCTCAACGTATTTTGTAAGTCTGAATGGAAGCGCATAGCTGATAAAGTGAACCTCGTGCCCGCGCAAAGCTAATTCTTTGCCCAATTCCGTTGCAATTGCTCCGCTGCCGCCGTAAGTAGGATAACAAGTAATTCCGATTTTCATAATAAAAGTATTCGTCAGATTTGAACACAAATATATAGCATTTTGATGGAATAATGAACTTAGTTTAACACATATTTAATGATAGTAATTTAGATTGTATTAAAATCAATTGTAATTTTGCGCAAATAAAAATGATGCAGATGAAATTACTTGTAATAGGACATTCTGTTTTGGATTATATAAAATCTGAAACACAACAAAAGATAAGTGCCGGCGGAATATTCTATTCCATCTCCTCGCTTAACCGGTTGAAGTTCGACGAAGATGAATTATTTCTTTGTTCACAGTTTGATGATGAGACGTACAGCTACTTTAAACCCGAATTTGAAAAAGTGAATAATAGGTTTCTTCAAAAGGTTGAAAAAATCCCAAGAGTCCATCTCAATCTTCAAAAGGATAGAGAAAGACATGAAGCTTATGAAAATATTACAAACAATCTTTCTCTAAGTTTTTCCAATTTAAAAAGTTTTGATGGCATTCTGATAAATATGATAACGGGATTTGATATTACGCTTGATCAGTTGGTACAAATCCGAAACAACTTTTCGGGTTTGATCTTTATTGATATTCATACTTTATCTCGTGGGCTTGCCGAAGATTTTAAAAGAGAATTCAGATTAATTCCTGATTTTGAAAGTTGGGCAAAGTGTCTGGATATAATTCAGGTTAACCAGAATGAATTATATACATTATCACACAAAAAAAACGAATTAGAAATTGTTGATGAAATCTTTGGCTTAGGAGTTACGGTTCTTTGCGTTACAAAAGGAAAACTTGGAGCGAGAGTTTATTTCAAAAATCAAAATGAAATTGCTTCTTACTTTGTTGCTGCAAGAAAAATTAACAATCCAAATATTATAGGCTGCGGAGATGTCTTTGGGTCATCTTTTTTTTATAGTTATATTAGAAATAAAAATGCTATCGATTCATTAACTAAAGCTGTGTTAAAATCAGAGCAATTTGTAGAAAATAAATTACTGTAATTTTTATGTCTACTGGAAATCTTATAAAAAGAAGAATACTTGTTGTGGGTGCAAATGGAATGCTTGGGCAGCGCGTAATTGAGTTTTACGCTCCACTTAATGATGTTGAACTGCTCGCAACATCCGTTGAAGATAAATTTGTTTTTGATGGTCTTGAGTATGTTCAAAGTGATATTTCAAACCGTAACGAAATAAAAAAAGTTGTAAAAGATTTTTGTCCGGATTTTATAATCAATGCAGCCGCTTTTACCAATGTAGATTTGAGTGAAACGGAAAGAGAACTTGCATGGAAAATAAATGTAAAAGGTGTTGAGTATCTTTCTGAATCAGCAAGAGTTTTAGATTCACATCTAGTTCATATTTCTACGGATTATATTTTTGACGGCAAAAATGGACCTTATCTTGAAAACGATATTCCGAATCCACTTGGTTATTATGCACGTACAAAACTTGCAAGTGAAAATGTTTTAAAGATAAGCGGAATCAGATACACCATCTTAAGAACTAACGTTTTATATGGCACGGCAAAATACAGTCGCCCTGATTTTGTTAAATGGGTAGTAGATTCTTTGCGGGCAAAAAAATTAATACGAATAGTTGATGATCAAATAAACAACCCAACTTTTATTGATGATCTTGTTCTGGCTATTAACAAAACTTTGGAACTGCAAAAAGAGGGCATATACAACATTGGCGGTAATGAATTTCTTTCAAGATATGATTTTACAATTTTAATTGCTGATTTTTTCAATCTTGATAAATCATTAATAAGCAAAATAAAAACCGAAGAATTAAATCAACCTGCACGAAGACCTCTAAAATCTGGTTTGATAACAATTAAAGCTCAAAGCGAACTTGGTTATAGAGCTCACTCAATTATTCAAACTTTAGAACTAATGAAAAACGAGCTTGGATTATGAAAGTAAAAATATTTTTACTGTTGGTCGTAGTTTCTATTTCAATCTTACCTCAACAAGAAAAAGTACCTCTGTGGGCAAAAGGTGTTGTATGGTATCAAATATTTCCTGAAAGATTTGCTAATGGCGACACATCAAATGATCCGGAAGCAGAAAAAGTTTTTATTAACAATAGAAAAATCCCTGAAGGTTGGAAAATTTCAGAATGGACAAGCGACTGGTTTGCGCAATCTGATTGGGAACAGAAACTTGGAGGTAAAAATAATCATCACTATTATGAAAGAAGATATGGCGGTGATATTCAGGGAATATTAAACAGACTTGATTATATAAAGGACTTAGGTATAGGAGCAATTTATCTTAATCCGGTTTTTGAAGCTGTTTCTCTTCACAAATATGATGGATCAAGCTTTCATCATATCGATGTAAATTTTGGACCCAATCCTGCAGGTGATAGAAAAATAATGAACTCAGAAATCTCTGATAATCCTGATACCTGGAAATGGACAGAAGCAGACAAATTATTTTTAAAGTTGATTGATGAAGTGCATAAACGTGGAATGAAAATTATTATTGATGGAGTTTTTAATCACACCGGAGTGCAGTTCTGGGCGTTTCAGGATATTGTTAACTACCAGGAGCAATCAAAGTATAAAGATTGGTTTATAATTGATTCATTTGATGATCCAGTAACCGCAACTGATGAATTTGATTACAAAGGATGGTGGAATATTAAATCTTTGCCAGAATTTAATCGGACAAAAGAATATCTTGCTGAAGGACCAAAGAAATATATATTTAACTCTACAAAAAAATGGATGGATCCAAATGGCGATGGTAACCCGTCTGATGGTATTGATGGCTGGCGTTTAGATGTTGCTAGAGAAGTGCCGATTGGATTCTGGAAGCAATGGCGTAATGTTGTAAAAACAATAAACAATCAGTCCATTATTGTCGGAGAATTGTGGGAACTTTCACCTGATTTTATTTCTGAATTCGGGGCATTTGATGCTTTGATGAATTACAACTTTGCCTTTGCCGTTAATGATTTTTTTATTGCTGAAAAAAACAAAATATCTGTTGATGAGTTTATCCAGCGATTACAAAAAATTGATGAGACTTATCCATATCAAAATTTATTTGTGCTTCAAAATTTGTTATCAAGTCATGATACTGAACGGCTTTCATCAATGATAAAAAATCCTGATCGCAAATACGAGCACGATGCAAATGAAGGCAATGCAAATTATAATCCGGGAAAACCAGGCGAGGAAATTTATGAAAAGCAAAAATTGATTGCCGCATTTCAAATCCTTTACCGTGGTGCCCCAATGATTTATTACGGTGATGAAGTTGGTATGTGGGGCGCCGATGATCCTCACGACCGAAAACCAATGATATGGAATGACTTAGTATATGAAAATGAAATTATAAGTGAGCAATCAGGCTTTAAAACCGGTTTTGGTAATTACACAGTTGAACAAAATAAAAATTTACTAGAATTTTATAAAACTATTATCAAAATCAGAAACGATAATGAACCTTTAAATACAGGAACAATTAAATTTATTTATTCCGATAATGAAAAGAGAGCCTTTGCTTTTGAAAGTGTTCTTGCTGATCAGAAAATTATTTGTGCATTTAATTTGGGAGAGGCTGAAATTACCATCCCTTTAGATTTTGAGGTAATCGAATTATATTCATGTGATCAAGAAACCACTATCAAATCAATTGCTCCGAAATCATTTAAAATCTATAAAGCAAAGAAATAGTTTTATGATAAACAAATATGATTCTTATATCTTCGATCTTGATGGTACTGTTTATCGAGGAGATGATATTATTCCCGGTGCTGAGATAACCATTAATAGTTTAAAGGAATCTGGAAAAAAAATAATTTTTATTTCTAACAAAACAACAGGAACTATAAACGAGTATTATACATTTCTAAAATCATTTGGATTGAATATTGAAGAATCAGAAATCCTAAACTCTACTTATGTATTAAAAAACTATTTGAAGGAAAATTATTTACATTCAACTTTCTATGCTATTGGCGAAGAAATATTTATTAAAGAAATAGCTGAAGCAGGGTTGAATTATTCCGAGGATCCAGCAAAGATTGAATTACTTCTGGTTACTCTTGATCGCACCTTGAACTATAAAAAGTTAGAGACAGCTGCGAACGCTTTAGAAAATGGAGCAAGATTTTTTGCTGCTAATATTGATGATACATGTCCGGTTACGGGTGGTGAAGTTCTTGATGCCGGATCAACAATATCTGCATTAGAAAAAAGAACTCACAGAAAACTCGAATTAAATTTCGGAAAACCTTCAAAGTTTATGATGGACGAGGTGATGAAACGACTAAGTTCGGATAAATCTAAAACACTACTAATTGGTGATAGACTCGAAACAGACATTGCAATGGGAAACAAGTTCGGAATTGATACAGCTTTGGTTTCTACGGGAGTAAAACATTATTCAAATGGTAATTCGGAAATTAAACCAACCTACTATTTAAATTCGGTTGCTGATATCTTAAAGAAGTAGTACCCTCGAGAGGAATCCCCCAAAGGGATGCCAATGGCAGAACCTCCGACCATTAATTTTTAAACTTCTAGTTTTATACCCGGAGAGAATTAATAAAAACAATATTCAAGAATGCTTGGTACCCTCGAGAGGAATCGAACCTCCGACCAAAAGTTTAGGAAACTTCTGCTCTATCCACTGAGCTACGAGGGCAATTTTTATCGCTGTGCAAAATTAAGGATGATGCAGGAAAGATACATTATTTGAATACACTATTTATAAATAGTAATTATTCCCATTTCCATTTTTCTGGATTCCAATTATTCTTTGTCTTAGAATCAAATACAGGTTGGATGAAGGACTGTATTTGTGAAACTGCTTCAGAAAATGTTTTATTGTTTTCTAGTTTATTTCGATCAAGGAATGCTTTCCAGAGATTTTGGAACCTCTCATTCTTTTTGAACTGATCTTCAAAGATTGTTTTACTTAATTCTAGATCGGTTGATCGGTTGTTAAAGGTTGTTGTTACTGCCAGAATGAATGTCTCTTTCTTGAAATTATAATGTTCAGCAAAAAACAGAATGTCATAAAAATCTTTCATCCGGCTTGTTTGTAACTGAAGTGATACAATCGCTTCAAACTTTTCAGCAATTGCCGTTTCAATAGAATAAACTTTTAATTTTGGGGCAGGATAATCAAGTAATGTTGGAAATTCAATTTCTACTGGACCAGCAGTAATTGTATCACCGAATCCAATATCAAGCTGCATTCTTTCCCTTGAATTTTCGAGGAATACATAAAACTTAATTCTTACTCCTTTATAGTCACCGTCTTCTGTTATGTTCTCAGCTTCAACAGAATCAGAATCAAATCTTAATCCATCATCGAACTTAATGTTTAGGATTTCTTTAATCACTTCAACTAGATCATCAATTTCATTTGGAATCTTTAAACCCAGAAAATCAATATCTCGCGTTGGACGGTTTCTGCTTATATCGTGAGCTATAAAAAGTAATGCACCTTTTAAAATTAAATTGTTTGAATAAATTGATTCTGAAAGTCGATATAGAAATCTTTCCTGAACATACTGACTAATAACACTTTGAAATTCTTTTTCATTTTGAATCGAAATATTTCTTAATCTTTCTTTAACCGATGCCGCAATATTGTGTATTTCTTTTTTCGCTTTCAAGAGAGTATAGCCTTTACCATTGGTTCAATTTTCTTTTTTACTCCACAAATTTCTGCGTACTCAATAAGTTTTGGAATATTTCTTTCCTTTCGATTTTGCAGATATGTTTTAAGTGCTTCAACAGCAATATCTTCACCAATCTTATTGATATACCTGAAAAGATCACCAATTGTTTTTTCCTTGTTGTAGATTCTTACACCACCGCTTTTTGTTTTTAGGGTTTCAATTCCTGGTGAGTAATAACTATCTGCAAAGTAATAAACTTTTATTGGCGGATAATCTAGGTTAAACTTTGGAGTATTGTGTGGTACAGCAACAGTAATATATGAAGAATTAAAAGTGGTCAGTTCATAATATTCAGCAGCTGAAGTAAGACAGATTACTGCTTTCATGTTTGCATGATTTACTTCCGCAAAACTACCATGCTCGTCCCATGGATAGTCTTTTAGTTTATAAAGACCTGGCTTTATCTTTTCAATAACTCCGTTTTTTATTGCTTCTGCAATGGTTCTTGTCTGAACACCATTATTACGAAGTTCTTGCATTTTAGCATAACCATGATGATTATTAAATATTTTAAGTAGTTTTTCCATAATAATTTGAATCATTTCTTAGGCAAATATAACAAATCTGCCTAAGAATCGATTCATTTACTTTCATTTTTTTTACTGCCAATTTGTTAGATTGGGAGAAGTTTAGAACCAAATATTTTACATTAAGGCATTGGAATGTTAATCAGATTTACGAAAAATTGATTGCCTAAAAAGTGAAGAAATTGAGCGACATGTTTTATTGGTAAATTTTTATCCTTATGAATTTTTAGAATATCAACAACTAATTCAGAACAATCACTAAGAATCTTCCAAGCATACCTAAAATCTTCATCAATTAAGTACTTTGACTCAATACCTGAAATGGTAAAAGGTGATTCAATTACACCTATCTGTGTGAAAAGACAATAATCTGGGAGAACTAATCTCAGATCTTCAATGCTAATGTTTTCGGATAGTTCCAATCTCAAATGTATATATGGATTGTTATCATCTTTGTTTGTCGGAACACCATTATTTTTATTATGGATAAGGAATGAAAAATTTTTAGTTATTTTTTTTTCTCTTAAATCATCTAATAATGGTATTAATTTTTCGTATAGAATATTTATGTAATAATTCCAATAATTAATTGAAGTAATTTGGTAATTCAACGGAACTTGAATGAAAGTTTCTACAATATGATCAAGATTGGGTATTGGCATAAAATATTTCAATTAGTTATTTGTTTTGCTTTATCGCATAATTTATTATAAAAATGTAAAGTGGTATAACCGTAGAAACTATAGTAATACCAGTAGAATTAATTATTAAACCTAATGTTGTTCCAACTAACATAAATAAAAAGCAAATAAATCCTACTTTATGCTTTCTAATAATGTGGATAATTGAAAATGATTTCGTTTTATCCAATATAGTTTTGTCATTTTTCTTGAGGTTTATTATGCTAAGGACACCTAATGTTGTTATTGCTAAAGCTACCACCAATGTTTGTATGTAGTGAATCGTATCATATACTTTATCTCCATACCAAGAAATATCCTTATAGAATGGAGACCAGAATATTAATATTATGACTAAAACGATTGTAGTAAAAAGAACTGCCCATTGTTTTGCATTAAAATTCAATAATTCATTGCTATGTTGCTTTAAGGGTTTCTCATTAATACTTTTCAATTGATTAGTAGAGACATTTGTATTAATCAATCCTATCAGTATTGTAATCTCTTTTTTTATTTTTTCCATGTCGTCTTTCATCCAAGATATATCATTCCCAAGTTTGCTAAGTCTATCATTAAATCTTACCGCATCCTCTTCATCCAATTGATCCATATGTCTTCGTCTTTTTATATATCCTAAAATCTCTAAAACCTTCTGACGTAATGCCGCAATAGGTGGCTTTTCTTCATAACTGATATTACCATCTGTATCAATGTTTATCAAAATCTCTAAATCGTATTCTAACTGCCAAATAGTATGATCGTCTGGAACATACCCTTGAGTATGCTTGAATTTTTTAATGATTTCTCTAAGAAGTTCTAAATCATAAGATTTAAAAAATGCACTATTTTTTGATATATCATTGAAGAATTTTTCCCATTCGTTAGAACTTGCTCCCTGTGAAAAATCAGGCTCAATTACTGAAGCCATTGCTTAATCTCCTATCTTCGGTGAAATTTAATATAACCTAAAAGCCTAGCTGATTAATTCAGTATCATAAAAATACAAGATTTTCAATTCGAAGAGAAAAATTTTTGGCAGATGAATGACCCAATGTTAAGTCTATGAAGTCCTTTACTAATTTATAAATAGTTTTTATTCTCTCTAATGGGTTCATTCCAAATTAAAGCTGAAGATTGCATTAATTGAAATGGAACTTTGGGCAAATCATTAAATTCCTTCTTACAAGTTTTTAGACAATATCTTGTAATGTCAAGTTCATTCAGTTTAGACTTATAATAGCTAAAGTATATAAAGCGATAAATTTTTGTTGATTCATTGTAAGATCAATCTGAATATAAGCAAATGGCACACAGATGACACTGATAAAAAAGATTTGCGCTGATTAGATCAGTGAAAATCAGTCTAATCCGCGTCATCAGTGTGCTAATGAATTAAAATCGTTCCTTTACCAACTCCATTATCTTAATTCCAGCCGCAGGAATTTTTGTACCTGGACCAAAAATAGCTGAAGCACCATGTTCATAAAGGAAATCATAATCCTGCGCAGGAATAACTCCACCGCAGATTACAATTATATCTTCTCTTCCGAGTTTCTTTAGTTCTTCAACAAGCTGAGGTAATAGTGTTTTATGTCCCGCTGCAAGCGAACTCATCCCAACAACATGAACATCGTTTTCAACTGCCTGCTGCGCAGTTTCTTCGGGTGTTTGGAATAATGGACCAACATCAACATCAAATCCCATATCGGCGTAAGCAGTTGCAACAACCTTTGCACCACGATCGTGTCCATCCTGTCCCATCTTTGCAATCATAATTCTGGGTCTGCGTCCTTCTTCTTTTGCAAATTCATCTGTCATTTTGCGAACCTGCTCAAACAGTTCGTCATCCATTGCGTATTCGCTGCTGTAAACTCCTGATATTGTTCTTGTCACGGCTTTGTACCTTCCGCTTACTTTTTCAATTGCTAATGAAATTTCTCCAAGTGTTGCTCTTGCTCTTGCTGCAATGATTGAAAGCTCTAGTAAATTTCCTTCACCTGATTCTGCACATTTTGTAAGTGCTTCAAGTGCTTTCTTAACATCTTCATCGTTTCTGTTTTGCTTAACCGATTGCAATCTTTTTATCTGAGATAATCTAACTGCAGTGTTATCAACTTCTAAAATCTCTATTGGATCTTCTTTGTCTAATCTGTACTTGTTCACTCCAACTATAGTTTCTTTTCCAGAATCAATTCTTGCTTGTCTTCTTGCAGATGCTTCTTCAATTCGCATTTTTGGAATTCCTGCTTCAATTGCTTTTGTCATTCCACCATAAGATTCAACTTCAAGAATATGTTCCCATCCTTTTTTAAGAAGTGCATCAGTTAGTGCTTCAACATAATAAGAGCCGCCCCAGGGATCAATAACTTTTGTAATGTAAGTTTCATCCTGTAAATAAAGCTGAGTGTTGCGAGCAATACGCGCAGAAAAATCTGTAGGCAACGCAATTGCTTCATCCAAAGAGTTTGTATGAAGTGATTGTGTATGTCCGAGTGCTGCAGCCATTCCTTCAATACAAGTTCTTACAACGTTGTTAAACGGATCCTGTTCGGATAAACTCCAACCCGAAGTTTGAGAGTGAGTTCTAAGTGACATTGATTTAGGATTCTTTGGATTAAACTGCTTAATCATTTTTGCCCAGATTAATCTTGCAGCACGCATCTTTGCAACTTCCATAAAGTAGTTCATACCCTGTGCCCAGAAGAACGAAAGTCGTGGTGCAAATTCATCAATGTCCATTCCAGCTTTAATTCCAGTGCGAACATATTCCAAGCCATCAGCAAGAGTATATGCCATTTCAAGATCGGCTGTAGCTCCGGCTTCTTGCATATGATATCCTGAAATAGAAATGCTATTGAACTTGGGCATGTTCTTTGCGGTGAACATAAAAATATCAGCGATAATTCTCATAGAAACTTCTGGCGGATAAATGTAAGTATTACGCACCATGTATTCTTTTAAAATATCATTCTGGATAGTACCAGTAAGTTGTTCGTGCTTTACGCCTTGTTCTTCTGCTGCAACAATGTAAAATGCAAGCACAGGAAGAACCGCTCCATTCATTGTCATTGATACAGACATTTTATCAAGAGGAATCTGATCGAAAAGAATTTTCATATCAGCAATTGAATCAATTGCAACTCCAGCTTTTCCAACATCGCCAACAACGCGCGGATGATCAGAATCGTAACCACGATGAGTTGCAAGATCAAATGCAACAGAAAGTCCCATTTGTCCTTGCGCAAGATTTCTTCTGTAAAAAGCATTGCTTTCTTCTGCGGTAGAAAATCCCGCGTATTGTCTTACAGTCCACGGACGCTGAACATACATTGTTGAATATGGTCCGCGCAAAAAGGGAGGAAGACCAGAAAGGTAATCTTTGTGTTCAAGATCTTTTAAATCATCTTTTGTATAAAGTGGTTTAACAGGTATTTTTTCCATTGTTTCCCAGATAAAATCTTCAACAGATTTTCCCGTTTCCTGTTTAAACTTTTCTTCCCACTCTTTTTTAGAGATGGATTTGGAATCTAAATTTAGTTTTATGTCTTTAAAATTTGGTTTCATAATTTTCTCTTTAAATCTTAAAACAATGGCGCGCTGATGACACTGATTAAACTGATTTAGGCTGATCTAATCCGTAAAAATCCGTGTCATCCGTGTTCTAATGTGTTATTCTTTTTAATAAACTACTTAAAATTAACTGCGCATCTGCACCGAGATAAATAAAATTATCAACTCCGGATTTTTTATGTTCCTCAATCTGATCTTTGGGATAACCTGCAAGTATTACTGAAACATCTTTTGATTTTTCTTTTATTCCTTTTACGATTTGAGGAACAAGTTCTGGATATGTATCATCGGTTGAGCAAATAACAACTGCTTCTGCTTTTGATTCAATTGCTGATTTAACAGCTTCGTCTGTTGAGTTAAATCCATTTGGATAAATAATTTCAAATCCGCCAACTTCAAAAAAAGCTCGTGAGAAATCTGCTCTGCCTTTAAATTGTTTTAGCGAGCCCATCGTTGCCAGAAATACTTTTGGTCTGCTTCCGGTTTTCTTTTTATAATTTTCTGAAGCGATACGTAATTCTTCGAACATTTCCGATAAGCGGAATTGTTTTAATTGTGCAACTGAAATTCCTTTTTCAGCAGAAGCACGAATTGATTTTGAAATCTCACCTAATGAAGCACCTTCAAGAAAAGCTTCAACTGCATCATCAACTAAATCATAAGATTTAGTATCAGCAATTTTCTGAAGTTTATCCAGAATACTTTTATGCTTTTTATCCTCTCCTGTAACTCGATACTTTTGAATGTACTCAACTCTTTTTTTATAAATCACATCCAAATTCTGGTTTTTAATCTCCATCATTTCTTCTTTTAAATTTGCGTACATATTTGTTCCAACCAAAACAGATTTACGTTTTGCAAAATCTTTTTTTCTTGTCTGAGCAACTTTTGCAATTTCATCCTGAACAAATCCAGATTGAATTGCATTTAACATTCCGCCTTTTTCTTCAACTGTTTGGAATAATTTCCATGCAGCATTCGCAATATCATCAGTAAGCTTTTCAACAAAGTAAGAACCTCCGGCAGGATCAATTACCTGATCGAGATGTGATTCTTCCTTTAATATTATTTGTGTATTGCGCGCAAGTCTTCTTGAAAAATCATCTGAAGTATTAAAAGATTCATCGTATGGATTTGTATGAATTGAATCAGCGCCGCCAACTATTGCGGAAAATGCTTCTGTGGTTGTGCGGAGTGAGTTTACAAAGGGATCAAAATAAGTTTGATTGAATCGTGAAGTTTTACCATGAATAAATATTTTTTGATTTTCTTCTTTTACTTTGTATGCTTCAAGAATTTTACTCCACAACAATCTTGCCGCACGAAGTTTTGCAACTTCCATAAAATAAAATGAACCTACTCCGAAAGTGAATTTAATTCTCTTTGCAACGTCATCAGCTTTTAATCCACGATTAATCATTTCGTTCAAATATTCCACTGCGGTTGCAAGTGTAAATGCTAATTCCTGAACAGCATTTGCGCCGGCATTATTAAATGGAAATCCACTTACTCCAATTGTTTTTATTGGCGAGTTTGATTTGATCATTAATTCAGTTGTGAGTTTCATCTCATCAAAAATTTGTTTTAATGAAATTGGTAAATCACCTTTTGCAATTAAATACTCATAAGGATCTGAAGTTATTGATCCTTTAATATTCATCAAACTTGTTCTAGTTTCATTTGCATAAGCAGCAAAAAGAAGAGTTATTGGCAAAGAAGAAAAGCCACAAGCAATGTTTATTGGTTGATTTGTCAAATCAATATCTTTAAACAAAACCTGCATTTTTCTAACACCTGAAATCGATAATCCATCTTTACCAACTTCTCCCGCTTCAGATTGATCAGCATCAATTCCAAGCTGAGTTGGATTGTCTAAAACGATATTAATAGAATTCAATCCACGATTAAGATCAGACTGTAAAGCTTCATTCAAATCTTCCGGGAGAGCTTGATTATACTCTTGTGAAATCTCCCAACTTCTGGAAGTATATCCAGAAACATTACTGCCGCGTAGAAAATATTGGAATCCTGGGAAATTATTTATTTGAGGTAAATCTTTTATGTCTGTTGATGTGTAGAGAGGTTGAAGAATAATTTCTTCATAAGTTTTTGTAAAAAGTTTTTTATCGAATGATTCGCCTTTGAGATCCTTTTCAACTTGTTTTTTCCAGTCATCAAAACTAAAAACTGGAAAATCTTTTTTCAAATCAGGCTTATCACCGAGTTTTAATTCTTGAGACATTGTAACTCCTAAATTCTAAAATTGTACGAATCAAAACTACAAAAAATATTTGTGGTTGTTGAATAAAAAAGAGATTCCCACTTTCGTGGGAATGACAAATGAAATTTACCTATGGTTACGCCGGAGGATTCCATGTTTCGTGCTTCAATTTTTGATCTTTTTGAAGGCTGTTTTTTATTTCAGTTACTCTAAAAACAGTACGATTAAAAACGCCCCAGATATTATCCATATAAAGACGCATTGCTTCGATATAATTTTCATTCGGCTTTTGATGAAGGGCTTCAATCATATCGGTGTAGATTAAATCAAGAAACTTTATTTCATTTTCAAAGTTCAGTTCGGGTTTTTTAACTTCGCTCATTTTATTTCTCCCTTTATTAAAAAGTATTTTTATGCAATTCTTCAATTGAACCAAGAATTGAATTTATTTTATCAATTTTTTCTCTTGGATAGTTTTCATTTGGTTTGATTACTAAAGCTTTTTCATAAAATGATTTTGCATCATCATATTTTTTTTCATTAAGCAGTTCATCAGCTTTTTTAACATTCTCGTTGTAAGAATATGTTTGATCAGTAAAAATTGTTTTCATCTTTAATGATTCACCTGACTCTTCCACAATCATTTTTTTAAATTCATCCGGGTAACCAATATTTTTAGGTTTAAAGAATTCAGTTTTTGATAATCCATCCATATACTTTAAAATCAAATGTTCGCCAAACTGCTTCCACGTTTTATATGTATTTTCAGCGGATGAAATAGAATAGTTTGTAAGATATTCAATTGCTTCGCCTTTAGAATTTTTAAGAAGTGATAAGGCGGTGGATTCAATATTTTCCTGCTGTGCAAAATATTTTCCTTCAATTTCATTTTGTGTTTTCTTAACATCATCTACTACGATTGAATATCTTGGGTAAGAAAAATTTGCAACAAAATTAAAAACCCAAAATGCGGAATCCCATGTAAACTGAGATAATGAACCAACACCTTTGGAATAATTATAAGGAGTTTTACTCATCGATGAATACATAGGTGTATAAACTGTAAAGTAAGTATCATCAACACCGAACCATAAAACGCCGCCAACTTCTCGAGGTAAATGGGCACGTGCTTGAGACACGAATGAAAATCCTGTTTGCGGAGTTGAGATTGGACGTTCGTGAAAATATTCTTCTCCATTATATTGCCAGGTTAAGGGTCTCCATCGATAAGGCATTTGATAAGGACCGGCAGCGATTCCTTTCGTCATATCAAGCTCAGTTCCTTCATAATGATCACGCATTAAACCCATAATATCGTGTACAGATAATTTTTTATCAGGTTTGATGAACAAAGGTAATCTTTCTAACGATTCACCATTAATGTATGATAAATATTTATCCATACCTGAGTTACATCTTCTAAACAAAGACCAAACTCGTGCATCACAAAATCTTATTGCACCAAAATCTAATGGAGCATAAGCAGCAGAAAAATCAAACTCAGAATCTTTACCTGAGAAATATCCTTTTTCTTTTGCAAAAGAAATTACATCAGGTGAGTACAAACAATTTTCAGAATCGTTTAAAGGAAAGGTTGTTATACGTGCTTGATTTGCATGAGCAGAAATACTTCCATCCGGAATTTTTACAGCTACCCAAACAGCGCCTTTGTTACCTTCTCCTTTTCCAATCAATTCAAGAATCCAGGCTTCACTAGCATCACCAATTGAAAATGATTCGCCGCTGCTGTAATAACCAAATTCACTTACAAGATCAGTCATCACTTTTATCGCTTCACGTGCAGTTTTACTGCGCTGCAAAGCAATGTAAATCATACTTCCATAGTCAAGAATTCCGTTTGGCGTTCCAAGTTCTTCTCTTCCGCCAAAAGTAGTTTCACCGATAACAACTTGATGTTCATTCATATTTCCGATTACATTATAAGTAACAGAAGCTTGTGGAATTTTTCCTAAATATTTTCCCGTATCCCATTCATAAATTTCTAGCCAGACTCCGTTTTGATAAACTGCAGCAGGATAATGATAAAGTTCGCCGTAAGCTTCGTATGAATCTGCTGTGTAAGAAATCATAACTGAACTATCAATACTTGCACCTTTTGTTACAATAAAATTTGTGCAGGAATAATTTTCAGGTGAGAAAAGAATAAGAAATAAAATCAAACTTGAAAGGAATAATTTTTTGATCATACAAAATCCTTAAAAAATAATTCTTAAAATATTATTGAGAAGATAAGAAAATTGGTCTGATTTGGGAATGGAAATCGACTTAAAAATGATAACTTTTAATGAAGATTTTGGAGAATTTAATTAGCTATAATAGATAAGAGATGTTAAGCTTAAACTTAACATCTCTTAGGTGGAGGGCTTAGTTTTTAATTCTTACAATAGATCCATTTGTTGCATTTATTCTTACTTCTGAATTTCCTATTTCAAATCTGTACTGCCACATATTATCACTTACATCTTTCTCAAGTTTCCATTCGATTATACTTCCGTTTACAGCGCCAAGAGCAATACCTTTTGCAGTTGAATAATTTATCAATCCATTTTCTGGCTCAATTTCATAATCAAATGAAGATGATATTCCTTTAACTTCTCTTAATTCATTCGAGTTTAATTGGTACTCGAATTTTACAATGCCGCCATCACCAGGCATATCAACTCTAACTTCCCAATGCTGTGTATCATCATTCTTTATAGTTGATACTACTGAACCGCCGCCTTTTGTCATTGCTGTAGTTTTTGAAATAACATCATCCTGCCCGCCGCTTGTTGGTGCCGTAGTTGAGCTTTCAGAACACGCAGTTAATAAAATTGTTCCTGATAGAAACAGCGAAAATAATATGTGCTTTAACATGACTGACTCCTTTGTTTGTTGAATTATTATTTTTATTCGTTCTATCATTAAGTGTTATGACACGGAATAAAGTGACAGGTAACTAAACTTTATTTTAGATTTGTACGAAAGGAGTGTTTTTATGATATTTATCTACACTATTTAAGGAGATGTGAATGAAAAGTATATTACTATTGATGCTAGTTATTTCAGTAAATCATACTGTCCTTTCACAAGAAAAGGATATTCCAAAACCACGCTACGATATTTTTGCATTTGAAAAAGAAGTGACTCTTCCTGGTACTCCGGAACAAATTTTTGATGCCGCAACCGGAGATATCAGCGGTTGGTGGGATCATTCATTTTCAAAAAATCCAAAAAAGTTTTTTATCGAAGCAAAACCAGGTGGAGGTTTTTATGAAATATTTGATGATGAAGGAAATGGGGTCTTACACGCAAAAGTTATTTATTCTCAACGCGGAAAGATGATCAGATTCGATGGTCCGCTTGGATTATCTGGAAGAGCTGTGCAGATTGTAACAACTTATGAATTTTCTGAAGCAGGTAAAGATTCAACGTTAATGAAAGTATCGGTTCACGGTTCGGGTGAAATGGAAGAAGGAATGCCGGCAATTGTAGAAAAAGTATGGGAACATTTTATATATGAGAGATTTGAACCATACATCAAAGCGGAAAAGCATTTGAAATAGTTTAATGTCGTCTATTTTTAATTACATATATTCTTTGCAATTTCACATCAACAATAATTTAGATTTATGAATTGCCCCGCTTGTAAAAATCCTATGGTCATTTTAGAACTTAATCAGGTTGAAATTGATTTTTGTTCTGCGTGTAAAGGCATCTGGTTGGATAGGGGAGAATTGGACCTGATATTTTCATCTTCAGAGAAAAAAGAAATTGCCAAATTATTTTCAGTTAAGAATAACTTAAATGAAATAAAAAGAAGATGCCCAATCTGTAAAAAGAAAATGAATAAGGTTGAATTTGAAAACACTGGAATTATTATTGATAGCTGTTCAAATGGGCATGGACTATGGTTTGACAGCGGTGAATTGAAATCAATACTAAAAAGTGCTGAAGAAGAAAACAGTAAAATAATTAATATGCTGAAAGAAATGTTCGGGGAGTAATTAAAACTTTATCTTTAATAGTGCGAATTCTAATATTTATAATATTACAGGAGGTACAATGACTTTCTTCCTAATTTTTATTGTGATAATAGTTGTTATCGGATTTTATTTTGTTTCGATTTACAACTCATTAGTTGGACTAAGAAACCGTGTTAAAAATGCATGGTCCCAAATTGATGTACAATTAAAAAGAAGGCACGATCTTATTCCAAATTTACTTGAAGCTGTAAAAGGCTATATGAAACATGAGCGCGAAATAATGGAAAACATCACTAAGTATCGCAGCCAGGCTATGGATGCTAATACTGTTGGTGAAAAAGCTGCCGCTGAAGGTATGTTAAGTGGTGCTCTTGGTCAGCTTCGTGTTCAAGTTGAAAATTATCCTGACTTAAAAGCAAACCAAAATTTTCTCGCATTACAAGAAGAGTTAACATCAACAGAAAATAAAATTTCTTTTTCTCGTCAGGCTTATAACGATCAGGTTTTATTTTACAATAATAAAATTCAGATGTTTCCTTCTAACATAGTTGCTGGAATGTTCAGCTTTAAAGAAGAAGAATTTTTTGAGATTGAAGATAAGACTGAAAAAGAAGTCCCTAAAGTTAGTTTTTCTTAATACAGGATATTTTTCTTTATGATGTGGGAACTGATTGCCGCTAACAGAAGAAAATCAATCTTCATATTTATCGGGATGGGATTACTTCTCATCCTGATTGGTTTTACTTTTGGAAGTTTCTACGAACCTGAAAGCGGCGGCTTTCTTGGTATTTTCTTTGCATTAATTCTATGGGGAATTCTTTCAATGGTAAGTTACTTTGCAGGAAGTAAAATTCTACTTGCTGTTAGCGGTGCAAAAGAAGTAACACAGGATGTACATCCGCAGTTGTACAATGTTGTTGAAGAAATGCGGATTGCTGCAAACCTGCCTCACCAACCCAAAATTTATATCATCGCTGATCCTGCCCCAAATGCTTTTGCAACTGGAATAAAACCTGAGAACTCAGCAATTGCGGTTACAGCAGGATTACTTGGAACTTTAAATCGGGATGAACTTCAGGGAGTTGTTGCTCACGAGATGTCTCATATAATTAATCGGGATGTTTTAGTAATGACTTTTGCAGGAATGATGTTAGGTGCGATCACTTTAATGGCTGAAGTTTTCACCAGAAGTTTATGGTTTGGCGGAGGTTCAAGATATAAATCTAAATCATCAGATAAAGGCGGACAGGGACAGATAATTATTCTAGTTCTTGCAATCGCACTAGCTATTCTTGGACCTATAATGGCACAGCTACTTTACTTCGCAATTTCACGTAAAAGAGAATATCTTGCAGATGCTTCAGCAGTTAGATTATCAAGATATCCGGAAGGGCTTGCGTCAGCACTTGAAAAAATTTCGGGTACAAATCTCGATTTGAAAACTGCTAACAAAGTTACAGCACCAATGTATATTATAAATCCTCTAAAGAAAAAGGGGATGCAAATAGCTAATCTTACAAGCACTCACCCTCCAATAACTGAAAGGATAAATATATTACGCTCAATGTCCCAAGGTGTTAATTATGTAAATTATCAAAATGCTTTTAATTCAGTGAAGGGGAAGCGTTCCGTATTAGTGCCTCAATCTGGGTTAACAGATGCTGCAATAATTCCACTTCGAAGTTCTTTAGCAGATGAGAGTGCTGTTGAGAATAACTTTAAAGTCAAACGCGATGTTGGTGATTTGATGATGAAACTTAATGATTTTAAATTTATCAGTTGTACCTGTGGTATCAAAATAAAAATACCACCAGATTACAAAAGTAATTCTATTACCTGCCCAAAATGCAAAAGAATACATAATTTAAATATCTAGTTAGGCTCTGTATACTTTTCCAAAATAAAATTGCTATTTATAAACAATAACCAAACATCAAACTTTAGCCTTTAACAATTTATTCTCTATCGTAAAAAAAAAGCCTATTAACTTACCATCAATGAGAATTATTAATAGTGCAAAGCAAAAAATAAAATCATTTCTTGCCTGCAACTCTTGCTGAATAAAACAAATTCAAACTTTTCTAATTAATAAGCTTTTTTATAAATGATGGTATGATTTTGTATCCAAATTTTTATCAGATTTAAACATCTTTTTATAATATTGGAAATTTTTAGAAAGGAGGGGAAAATGTCTGGCAAAAGTCGCCGAGATTTCCTCAAATCAACTGCTCTTATCGGTGCTGGTGTAGCAGGACTTTCAACAACAGCAAAGGCTGGTCCTAAAAATATTTTATCTGAAGACAGGATGGGAGTTTTAGTTGATACCACAGTTTGCGTTGGCTGCAGAAACTGTGAATGGGCATGCAAAGATGCTCATAACTTACCTGCGGGAAATTTAGAATCATACGAAAATCGAAAAGTGTTGGATACTAAACGAAGACCCGATCATACTGCTTTAACTGTTGTTAATGAATACACATCCGGAAAGAATTCCAATCTTCCAGTAGATGTAAAAGTTCAATGTATGCATTGTGATCATCCTGCATGTGTTTCTGCTTGTATAGTTGGAGCATTTAGCAAACACGAGAATGGCACAGTAACCTGGGATACAGATATGTGTATTGGATGCCGTTATTGTATGGCTGCTTGTCCGTTTCAAGTTCCTGCTTTCGAGTATGATAAAGCACTTAATCCACTAATAATGAAATGTGATTTTTGTTTTGAGAGGACAAAAGAAGGTAAAGTACCTGCTTGCGTAAGCATTTGTCCTGTTGAAGCACTTACATATGGCAGCCGAAATGATTTGGTCAAAATTGCACGAGATAGAATTAGAAGAAATCCTGATAGATATGTTGATCATATATTTGGAGAATATGAAGTGGGTGGCACATCATGGATGTACTTGGCAAGTAAAGATTTTGCAGAACTTGATTTTCCAAATCTAGGTAAAAATCCTGCTCCAGGTGTTTCGGAATCAATCCAGCACGGAATTTTTGCATACTTTGTTCCGCCGGTTTCTTTATACGCATTGCTAGGTGGAATTATGTGGATTTCGAAACGACGAAAAGAATTGGATGAGGAGATAAAATAAATGAATAACGAATTACACAATCCCGTACCGATTAAACATAGATATTTTACTCCGGGTGTATTTGTATTAATCATTCTTGCATTAAACGGTCTAGTTTTTTTGATAGGAAGGTTCTTCTTCGGACTTGGTGCGGTTACAAATCTTAACAATCAATATCCCTGGGGACTGTGGATTGGAGTTGATGTTGCAGCCGGAGTGGCACTTGCCGCTGGTGGCTTTACTACAGCTGCGCTTGGTCACATAATGCATAAAGATGAATATCACGCCATTATACGTCCTGCATTATTAACTGCAATGCTCGGATATACTTTTGTTGCAATAGGCGTGTTTGTTGATATTGGGAGATGGTATTTTATCTGGCATCCGCTGATTATGTGGAATGGTAACTCGGCTTTATTCGAAGTTGGTATCTGCGTTATGATTTATGTTACTGTTCTTTACATAGAATTTCTTCCTGTAGTAACTGAAAGATTTATTGGCAAAGTTAATTTACCGGGATTCCTTTCTGGTTTAAATAAAATTGTTGATAAATTTTTGCGCTTGATGGATAAAGGTCTTTCAAAAACGATGTTCATCTTTATTATTGCAGGTGTTGTTCTTTCATCACTGCACCAATCTTCTTTGGGAACTTTGATGGTTATTGCCGGACCGAAGATGCATCCATTGTGGCAAACACCAATACTACCACTTTTGTTTTTGCTTTCAGCTATCTCCGTTGGATTTCCAATGGTAATATTTGAATCATTAATTGCATCGCGTTCACTTGGTTTAAAACCCGAGATGCATATTCTTTCTAAACTAGGTTCGATGATTGCTCCGCTGTTAGGGATTTATCTTGCATTTAAAATCGGTGATATGTTTATTCGTGAAACATTTATTTACTTAGCTGAATTTAATACAGCCAGCGTTATGTTTACTATAGAAATGTTATTTGGAGTCATTATTCCGTTGCGAATGTTCCTCTCTACCAAGGTATTAAAATCTCCTCTATTCCTTTTTATTGCATCAGCCTTGGTTGTACTTGGTGTATTATTGAATCGAATTAATAACTTTGTGGTTGCATATACACCACCTTATAGCACGGAATCATATTTCCCATCGATTGGTGAATTTTCAGTAACGATTGGATTTGTAGCGATACTGGTCCTGTTATACAGATTTTTTGTAATAAATTTTCCAGTTATCAGTTTGCCGGGAAGACAAACTGCTCCTCAATCCAAATATACAATCAGAGGAGTAAAGTAATGAAAAAGATATTTGCAGTACTTTTAGTAATTGTTTGTACTGTTGCAATTAATGCACAGCAAAGCCCCGGTAAAGATCACTCAAAGCTTAACATCAGTTGTAAAACATGTCATACATGTGATGTTCCAACTAAAAGTGAACCTTGTCTGGTTTTATGTCCAAGAGAAAAAATAGTAACAGTTTATCAAAAGCCGGAACAAACTCCGGAATTAATTGTAATAGATCAGATAAGTGATAGATACAGCCCCGTATATTTTTCTCACAGGATACATGCTCAAATGTCTAATATGGGTGGCGGATGTGAAGGCTGTCATCATTTCAATACTTCGGGTCCGATATTAAAATGTAGTAATTGCCACGAGTCTTCAAGAAAGCGTGAGGATGTTAGCATCCCTGATTTGAAAGGTGCATATCATAGGCAATGTATGGATTGTCATCGTGAATGGAGTCACGATACTGGATGTAATACCTGCCATACGCCAAAGAAAGATTTGAAAGATGTTAAGAAAATTGATATTCAAAAGAAGTATGCAGGCAAAGAACATCCGGTAGTGCTTGAGCCAACTAAATTAGTTTATGAAACCAAATCTGATAAAGGAAGATTTGTAACATTTTATCATGATGATCATTCAAAGAAATTTGGATTAAGCTGTACAACTTGCCATAAACAGGAAAGCTGTACAAAGTGTCACGATGTTAATAAAACTGATAAAAATAAAAATCAAAAAGTTGTAACTAAAAAGACATTTGAAGCTCAGCATAAAAATTGTATTAGCTGTCATAGTAAAACAGAAAACTGCAGTAAGTGCCATAACGAAAAAACACTTGAGCCATTTGATCATGGAAAGAAGACAGGGTGGGTATTAAATAAACATCATATCAATTTATCTTGTGTTAAATGCCATGGTTCAAAACTTCCATACAAAAAAGTTGATAACAGATGTGCTAGCTGCCATAAGGATTGGAATAATGAGACCTTTAAACACTCTATAACAGGTTTGCAGCTTGATGAAACGCATTCTGATTTTAGCTGCGAAGATTGTCATGCGGAAAATAATTATGCAAAAAAACCATCTTGTGATGGATGTCATGATGGTTATAGTTTTCCAAAACAAAAACCAGGAAAGTTGATTGGGAGATAGTAATTGGATGTCATTGCGAGCGGCACTTTGGGAGCGAAGCAATCTAACGAAGTGGTTGAGATTGCTTCACTCTCCCAACGGGATGCCTATGGCAGAAGACTTGTTCGCAATGACCACTTGAAATAGACTTTCAGTCTGTTATCGAGGACATTAAATGACTTTAAAATCAAATAGTATGTCTTTGTAATATGTTTAAGAAAATAGGATTTCGTTTAATATCCGTTGTAGCATTTACAACTTTAATTATCATTAGTGTATTTGCGTACTTTAATGTCAAATCACAAAGCAGCAGTTTAATATCCGAAGTTGAACGTCATGCAAATCAACTTGGGGAAACTGTTATATCTAGCACAAGGTTTGATATGATGTTAAACCAACGCGATAGAATCCAACAAACAATAAATTCAATCGGCACACAGCCTCAGATTCGTGATGTTAGAATAATTAATAAATTTGGTGAAATAATTTATTCCTCTGATTCAACCAATATTAATAAAATGGTAGATAAACGTGAGGAGAGCTGTTACGCTTGCCATGCTGAAGATAAACCTCTTGAACAGATTTCTATAACTGAACGAACAAGAATATTTAGAGTGCATCCGGATTCAAATCGAGTAATTGGAATTATCACACCAATCTATAATGAAAAATCCTGCTGGCAGTCTGATTGTCATGCACATCCCAAAGATCAAAAAGTACTTGGTGTATTAGATGTATCCATTTCACTTGCAGAAGTTGATAAGGCGATTTTAAACAGTGAATGGAAGATAGTTGGATTTTCAGTTATTGCAATTCTATCTGTAGGATTGCTTATCGCATTTTTTATACGTCGTTGGGTATCTAAACCAGTTAACGATTTGCTGAATGGAACTTTACAGGTTAGTCAGGGAAATCTTAACTACACTATTAAAGAAATGGGTGATGATGAGATTGGAAAACTTGGAGTTTCATTTAATAATATGACAAAAAAATTATCTGAAGCAAGAATGCAGCTTTTTCAATCAGATAAAATGGCTTCTCTAGGAAGACTTGCGGCTGGTGTTGCACATGAAATTAACAATCCGCTTACCGGCGTTTTAACTTACAGCAGTTTTTTGTTAAAAAGAACAAAAGATAATCCAGAGTTTCAGGAAGATCTTAAAGTTATTGTACGTGAAACGATACGAAGCAGAGAAATTGTAAAAAGTCTTTTGGATTTTTCACGACAGTCAATTCCTAAAAAAAGTTTAGCTGATATAAGTGAAATAATAGACAAAGCAATTAGTGTTATAGAAAATCAGCTTTCGTTAAATAAAGTAAAAATTGAAAAACAGACTGAAGCTAATCTTCCTAACATTACCGTTGATGCAAATCAGATTCAGCAAGTAATAATTAATCTTCTGGTAAACGCTTCCGATGCGATTGGAAAAGAGGGTGGAGTTATAACATTAATTACCAAACAAATTTCTTTGGCTCCGGTCGGAATCGCGCAGATAAAAAAAGCTGCTTGTCCCAAAAGACATAGCTTGATAGATAATGATTTTAAAATTGACGGATTACCTTCGTTAAAAGTTAAAGTAATATCTGGGGATAAAGAAGGTATTGCCCATCTTGATCCTGTTTATGGGAAACATCGTAATAATTTTAACGTTGGTTTTAAAATAGAAAAAGATGCAAAATTTGTTTGTCCGGAATGCAACAATTCTATTGTTCAGCAGGATAAGCTTTGTCCCTTATGCGGATCACCTATCCTGTCTTTTGAAATAAGCGGACAAGGTATTTATGAAGTATGTTCCTCAGAGAACAGCAATTGGGAAAAATGGGATGCAGTTGATTCTGGTGGCTTGCGTGAATACATCGAAATAAAAGTTACTGATACCGGCAGTGGAATAAGCAACGAAGATTTACCAAAAATATTTGATCCTTTCTTTTCTACAAAAGGACAAAAAGGAAACGGACTTGGATTAGCTGTTATTTGGGGAATAATTGATAATCATAACGGAACAATAAATGTGGAAAGTGAATTAGGTAAGGGAACTACTTTTATAATAAGACTTCCGCTTTCACAGCAAAAATAAAATTAATTATATGAATAAAGCAGCAGATATATTAGTTATTGATGATGAACAGGTTATTGTTGATGCCGTTGTTAAAATATGTGCACTTGATAATTACTCAGTTGATGTTGCATTAAACACAAAGACAGGATTAGAAAAAATATCAAAGAATTATTATCCGGTTATCATATCTGATATTATGCTTCCTGATGGAGATGGATTTGAGATTCTTGAAGCTGTTAAAAAACAAAAAAGGAATAGCGTTGTAATAATGACAACCGGTTATTCTACAGTTGAAAATGCTGTTAACTCACTGTATAAAGGTGCCGTAAGTTTTATTCCAAAACCTTTCACTGTGGATGAATTACTGAGTGCATTGTATCGGGTTAATAATTATCAGAAAATTAAAGAAAAACAGAAACTATTGATTCAACAGCAAAGAAATGATGAAATACTTTATGTTACATGCCCTGCAAAGTATCTTAGATTAGGTTATTCAACCTGGATATTTCAGGAAAGAGAAGGAACAGTGCTTGTTGGAATGTGCGACTTGTATATGAAAACATTAGATTCAATCCAACAAATTGAATTGTTAGATTGTGATGATGAAATTGAACAGGGGATAAGCTGTGCATCACTTACTTGCAGCAATGATAGAACTCATAAAATACTTTCACCTGTCTCAGGCAGGATAGTTGAAGTTAATGAAGCAATTAAAAACAATCCTAACCTGATTGAGAAAGATCCTTACTTTGAAGGATGGATTTATCGTGTTATTCCGGCTAACATTGAATACGAAATTAAATATCTGATTCCATGTAGTTCAGATAGACTTTAAAATGTTAATTAATATTAAATAAAATTAAAATTTATACTTAGGAGAAATATTATGCCATTATTCATACTTGCAATAGTCATCTTCATCATTGCGGATATTGCCATCCGAATGGTTGGAAGAAGAATGACAGAACAAAAACAAAAAAAAGAACGTGAAATAGTCTTGCAGGATAGTCTTAAACTTGATTTTACGAACGAAGCCAAAACTTTAAAGCGTGCTGAGGTACCAAATCCAAAAGCAAAAATTCTTTGTGTTGATGATGAAGAAGTAATACTCGGCAGTTTTAGAAAAATCCTTGTACTTGATGGATATTCTGTTGATACAGTTGAAACAGGGCAGGAAGCGCTTGGTTTGATCCAAAAACATCATTACGATTTTCTTTTCACAGATCTAAAAATGCCATTAATGGATGGAGTTGAAGTAACAAAATCTGTTAAACATCTTCGTCCGGATATTGATGTAATTATAATTACTGGATATGCATCCGTAGAAACCGCTGTGGAAACTATGAAATATGGTGCATTGGATTACGTACAAAAACCATTTACTGAAGATGAACTCATTGCATTTGTTAAGAAGTCTTTAATTAAACGTCAGGATAAAATTCAAAAGCAGTTAAAACCAAAAGTGCATATTACAAATGTTCCTGCTTCTGATGATTTTACTCAAGGTGAGTTTGCAATTCCTGGTGGAGTTTTCATTTCAAAAAATCACACCTGGGTTAGTATGACTCAGGCTGGAATAGCAAAAATTGGTATTGATGATTTTGCAAAGAAATTAATTGGTCGCGTGTACTCTGTTGAACTACCTAACCTTGGTATGGATGTAAAAGCCGGACAGCCGCTATTTACAATCAAACAAGGCAACAGAAGTATAACATTTAATTCGCCTGTAAGCGGAAAAGTTTCTCAGATAAACACAATACTAAAAGATAACATTGCTGCTCTTGATGTAACCCCTTATGAAAGAAATTGGGTATGTGCTTTAGATGCAGAAAATTTAGATAGCGAAATCAAAGAAATGCACATCGGAAAATCTGCTGTAGTATTCTTTCAGGAAGATATTGAAAAGTTCAAATCTGTATTTACTGCTATTATGAAATCTGAAAAGAAAGGTGAGGAATATGTTGAAGATGGATTGTTCATTGGGCAGTTAGAAAAATTAAATGATGTTAATTGGAATAAAATTATTGCAGAGTTTTTTGTAAGATAGTTTGTGAACAGAAACCTTCGAGGTTTCAGGGCAGAAACCTCGAAGGTTTTTTAAATTAGTGTTGATGTTCCATAGTCTGTTTCTTCATCATATCTTTAGCTTCAGCTTTAATCATAATCTTTCCGGCTTGTCTAAAATAAAGAGTAGCATCGCCGACATAACCTTTCTTAATATCCTGTTTCAATTTCATCAACATAACATGATGTGCACCGGGTTTAAGTTCAAAACTCGATTTAGAGGGAATAACAATTTGCTTTACTTCTCTCATTCCCATCATATCGTTACCAGCATCGTAAGTTTCATGGATTTCAACTTTGCCAGCAAGTTCAAAATCTACTTTGTAAAGTGTATCAGCTTTATCAGAATTATTTTCGATCTTAAAAAATAATCCTGTTGCCTGCCCCTGTGCGCCAACTCTCATCCAGGGATCAACTATTTTGATCTTGTCTGATGGATTAGAAAAGAATATTAATAGTGCCAATAGTACACTCATTCTATTTCTCCTTTATGCTTTATATTCAATGATTTAATGTTTAAAAAAATGCCACAAAAACACCAAGACACAAAAAATCACAAAAGACTAATTAATAAATCTTTTAATACCTTGTCCAATATTCGTTACATTAAAATTAATTAAAAAACCTAATCGTTTGTTAGTTAGTTTCAGATGACTTAATATCTGTGCATCCCAAACAGGATTGACTAATTCTACGGCTTTAATTTCGCAAATTATTTTATCTTCAACTAGAACATCTAATCTTAACCCTTCATCAAAAACCAGATTATCATAAACGATTGGGATATCAAGCTGTCTTCCATAGCTCAAATTTCTTTTTTCAAGTTCGTGACAAAAACAAATTTCATAAACTTTTTCTAATAATCCTGGACCCAGATTTTTATGAACAGTATATGCAGCATCAACAATCTTCTTCCCAATAATTTCATATTCTTCAGTAAGTTTTTCATAAATTGCCACTTTCTTCTATTCTCCATTCAATTAAAATTTTAGTGCTCTTTAGTGTTTTAGAGATTTTGTGGCAAAAAAAAATGCCACAAAAACACGAAGACACAAAACATCATAATATAAATATCACTTTGCCATGTAATTAATATCTTCTAATATGGTTTCAATGTTTGCTGTGCTGCCCTTATAGTTGCTTCTAAGCCTTCCGTTTTGATCTATTAGTGAGATTCTATCTGTATGAATTACACTGTAGCTTAGCTCACCATTTTCATCATACGATGAATCAGCGGGGATAGCCTTAATATCAAACTTTAGCATCACTTCTTTTGTGTTTTGCTTATCACCGGAAAGCAATGTCCACTTATCAAATGTTAAATCTCTTATCTCTGCAAACCTTTTTAAAACATCTGGTGTGTCACGATCCGGATCAAACGAGATAACTACAAACCTCACTTTATCTTTTAACTCATCAGGAAGTCTTTGCTGCAATAAATACATATTGTGTGTTGTCATCGGACAAATATCCGGACAGTGAGTATAAACCATTGCCATCAAAGTAATTTTATCTTTAATGATTTTAGGAAACTCAACTTTAACGCTATCCTGATTTAAAAAAGTATTTTGCGTTCTGGTTATATCTTGATCTAAAGGGAAATGTTCATAACATCCTGTTAATAGACCAACGGAAAAAACAGCAAACAGAGCAAAAAATATTTTTATTTTATTTTTCATTTAATAATAATTTTTTATTTGTATTACTTAACTTATTAAAATTCGTTTCGTAATAAAAGATAATTTCTTTTCCTGCTCTAGTGTTAATAAGTGATAATTCATGGCTGATTTTTTTGCCACTAAATATCACTAATTTTACACGAATTATTTTTCAAACTTAAGGTAATAATTATGTTAGATATGCCTTCCGAAGAATTTCGAAAAAACGGATACAAACTTGTTGATTGGATTGCTGATTACTTAACCAGCATTGAAAAGTATCCGCCGCTATCACAAGTAAAACCCGGCGTCATCTTTAAAAGGATACCTCAAACTCCCCCAACAAATGGAGAGGATATTGAAAATGTTTTAGCTGATGTAGATAAAATTCTTATGGATGGAATTACTCATTGGAATCATCCGGGTTTTATGGCTTACTTTAACTCAACATCAAGCGGACCAGGAATACTTGCTGAACTTTTATCTGCTGGTTTGGGTGTTAATGGTATGCTGTGGAAAACTTCGCCAGCATTTACTGAACTTGAAAAATCTATGATGAACTGGTTCAGAGGAATGGTAGGATTACCGAAAAATTATTGGGGAATTATTTATGATACTGCATCTACAAGTTCTATGCACGCAATTGCTTCTGCACGTGAACAGCTTGATTTAGGTTTTAGAGAAAAGGGGATGGCAGGAAGACGTGATGTTCCAAAATTGATTCTCTATTGTTCTGAGCATGCACACAATTCAATTGATAAAGGAGCGCTTACTTTAGGAATTGGGTTAGATGGGATTAGAAAAATTCCTGTGAATGACAAGTTTGAAATGATTCCGAATAAACTTGATGAAGCAATTAAAGAAGATATTGCAAAAGGCTTAAAACCATTTTGTGTTGTTGCAACAGTTGGTACAACATCAACAACAAGTGTAGACCCGGTTGAAGAGATAGCTGACATCGCAGAGAAATATAATCTGTGGCTTCATATCGATTCAGCTTATGCCGGAGTAACTGCAATGATTCCCGAAATGAAATGGATTGCAAGAGGATGGGATCGTGCTGATTCATTAGTCATCAATCCGCATAAGTGGATGTTTACTCCAATGGATTTAAGTGTTTACTTTACCCGCAAACCCGATATACTTAAACGTGCATTCAGTTTATCTGCAGAATACCTGAAGACGAATCAGGATAATGAAGTTGATAACCTGATGGATTATGGAATCCAGCTTGGTAGAAGATTTCGCTCTCTTAAGCTCTGGTTTATTATTAGATATTTTGGTGTTGATGGTTTAGCCGAAAGAATAAAAAATCATATTAAACTTGCACAAGAATTTAAAGACTGGATTGAAAAAGAAAAAGATTTTGAGTTGATGGCTCCCACTCCGTTTTCAACCGTTTGTTTTCGATTTAACCCCGGAAATCTAACTGAAGATAAACTGAATAAAGTGAATGAAGATCTTTTAGAAAAAATAAATCAATCAGAAAAACTATTTTTATCTCATACAAAACTTAATGGTAAGTTTGTTATCAGATTAACGATAGGAAGCATACGACATGAACGGAGACATATTTTACAAGCGTGGGAAATTATTAAATCAATAGCACGCCGATGACGCGGATTTAACCTACTATCACGGATTAAGAAATTATGGATTCAATTTTACAATTTGCTTTGCTTGCTTTTACCTCATTGTTCACAATGGTAAATCCACTTGGGGTAATTCCTGTTTTTACAACTCTTACAACCGGAATGACTACTAAACAAGCCGCTGCAATCGCACTTAAAGCAACTTCAACAGCACTAATTGTGCTGTTGCTTTTTACTTTCGGTGGAAATTTTATTTTTGATATTTTTAACATTTCTGTGAATGGATTAAGAGTTGTCGGCGGAATTTTATTCTTCCTTTCCGGTTACGATATGCTGCGAGGAAAATTAACACGCATTAAATCTGATGACGAAAAAGATGATGAATCAGTTAAAAACTTTGCTATTGCTCCACTCGGCGTTCCGATGATTACTGGTCCAGGTGTAATTACTATTTCGATAGTAATGATGAATGATGCGCCGGATATAACTCACAAATCTTTGCTCATTGCATCAATTTTTGTTGTGATGGGCTTGACTCATGTAATACTTTTAAGCTCCAGACGAATTATTGGTTTTCTTGGCGAAAGCGGTAATAAAGTGCTTACAAGAATTATGGGTTTAATTGTAATGGTAATCGCTGTGGAATTATTTTTTAGAGGATTGAAACCGATTATTCAGGATATTTTAGCAATTAAATAAAACTCTGTAACCAAACAATAAATAGTTCATCAAATTACTAGAAAATTTTTAATTTAATTTCAGAGGAAAAAATGGTAACTAAAAAAGCGATAGTAAAACAAGTACAAGGAATTACATTCGTTGGCAAAACTGATTCAAATCACTGGATTACAATGGATGGACCGGAAAATTTTGGCGGAAGTAACGCAGGCATCAGACCAAAAGAACTTATATTAATTTCCCTGGCAGGATGCACCGGAAGCGATGTGGTAACAATTCTTGATAAGAAAAAAGTTAACTACTCGAAATTTGAAATAAATATTACAGCAGAACAGCAAGAAGAGCATCCGCAGGTTTACACTAAAATTAATCTTGAATATGTTTTTTATGGAAAAGATGTTCAGGCAAAGGATGTTGAGAGAGCGATTGAATTATCATTAACAAAATATTGCAGCGTTACTGCAATGCTGCAAAAAGCTGTGGAGATTGCACATAATTATAAAATTGTTGAGGCTTAGTTAACCTAAGGAGTTTTGGAGTAATGAAATATTGGAATTATAAAATTTTAATCTTCATTACTCCGCTATTCCAATACTCCATCATTCCAGTAAGATTAGCTTTTCTGGTAAAGTCCTAAAGTATTTCCGTCAGGGTCATTCATTAAGGCGTACCAGCCCATAGCGGGAATAACAGTTTTAGTTCGTTTTACTGAACCACCATTGTCTTTCGCTTTTTTCAAAATAGAATCTATATCAGGCATATTAACATGAAAAACTGTTGTTTCGCCTTTAGCAACTTCATCAACTTTTCTTAGTCCAACCATCGTACCTTTATGATTATTAAAAAGTAAGTAGCCATTTCCGAATGGTTTAAATTCCCAGCCAAGCACTTTGTGATAAAATTCTTTTGCCTTATCTAAATCTATTGTCGGAATTTCACAATGTGCAATTAAATGTTCAGCCATAGATTATCCCTTTATTAATTGAAGATTTTCTCAAAGGCAAATTACATTTAAGTGATTTCTAATTCAAGAAAATTCTGTGGGGAGAAAAGTAATTTATTTTGTATTTTTGGCAGTATTTTATAACTAATTATTTAGGGGCTTTTATGAAAAGCATAGTATTATTTCTACTCTTATTTGTTCTTTGCTCGTTCAATAATTCTTTTTCTCAGCATGAAGATCAGATTTCTGAAATTGATTCATCTGTACCGGAACTGTTTGATTTTCACGAAGTCGTTTATCCGATGTGGCACACAGCTTATCCTAATAAAGATTATTCATTGTTCAAGCAGCTTTTACCGGAAGTAAATGAAGGCGTTGAAAAAATCTATGCAGCAAAACTTCCTGGAATTTTACGCGATAAAGAAAAAGAATGGAATACTGGTTTGGATAAACTTCGTGCATCAGTAAAAGACTACAACAAAGCTTGCGAAGAAAACAATGAAGCAGCAATGCTAACTTCTACCGAAGAACTTCACTCGAATTATGAAATGCTCGTAAGAATTGTAAAACCTGTTACAAAAGAAGTAGATGAATTTCATAAAGTTCTTTATATGATTTATCATCATTACGGACCAGATAAAAATACGGCAGAATTAAATAAAGCAATAGATGATTTACAAATGCGTGCTGATGAATTAAAGAATTGTGTTTTACCAAAATGGGCGACTGATAAGAAAGATGAATTTGCAAAAGCTGCTGATGAACTCTATAATTCAACAAAAGAATTACAATCATTAAAAAATTCTAAAGCGGATGACAAACAGATAAATG
>Ga0172375_10001231_pt1 | contig 41260 bp, 32 predicted proteins | sample LakKiv1m_FD_114537 | JGI IMG/M metagenome (GOLD analysis project Ga0172375, IMG submission 114537) | Freshwater microbial communities from Kabuno Bay, South-Kivu, Congo - kab_092012_11.1m | ecosystem: Environmental > Aquatic > Freshwater > Lake | place: Democratic Republic of the Congo... | reverse complement strand
CCGATAACCTTCACTATGGGCCTGAACTTGAATGGATACATCGTAGTGATGAACGCTGCGTTAATGTTATTATTCCTTCCAGAAAGCCGAAGAAAAGAGGATGAGCACAGTGAATAGTTCAAGCCTACCCAGGAGCATTAACATTGATAAAAGCCATTTACCGCTGTCGGGTACCGTGGCAAAATTAACCACCGGGCCAACCTCTCCCAACCCGGGACCAATATTGCCAAGGCAGGCCGCAGTGGCGCCAACCGCCGATTCAAATTCGAGCCCCAGAAACGACATAGCCAGCGACCCGAAAACAAAAATGATAATGTAAATCAGGAAAAAAGCAAGTACATTGAAAATGATATTCTGCGGTACCGATTTGGCGTTCAGCCTCACCGGAATAATGGCCTGAGGATGTATGAGCCGTTTTAATTCAAGCAAACTGTTTTTAAACAAAAGCAGTATACGTACCATTTTAATGCCACCGCCGGTTGAACCGGCACAACCTCCGGTAAACATGAGTAAAAAAATTATAAACCAGGCAAAGATAGGCCACTTCAGGTAATCAGATGTAATAAATCCGGTAGTTGTTACAATTGAAACTACCTGAAACAATGCATCACGGAACGATTTCTCGAAAGGAACATTTTGTGTATTTATCAAGGCAGCAGCGATAATAATGGTTGCAATGATTACCACGAAAAAGTAATTTCTGAACTCTTCGTTCTGCCATACTTTTCTGAATTTACCATTCAATGAAAAGTAATGCAACGTAAAATTAGTTCCTGCCAGAAACATAAATACGATGATAGTGTATTGTATATAAGGAGAGAACCCAGCTACTGAATTGTTTTTGGTCGAAAATCCACCGGTCGCCATGGTTCCGAATGAATGACAAAGCGCATCAAACAGGCTCATTCCGCCCAGCATGAGCAGTAGTGTGAGCACAAAAGTAAGCAGCACATAAATACCCCAGAGCCGCTGGGCAGTTTGTGTAATGCGTGGATGCAGCTTATCGGGTGTAATGCCGGGTACTTCGGCTACAAACAGCTGCATACCGCCGATTCCCAGCACCGGAAGCACAGCAAGCGAAAGTACAATGATGCCCATACCGCCAATCCAATGGGTAAGGCTTCGCCAAAACAGCAGCCCCATTGGGAGCGATTCAATATCGTTAAAAATGGATGCACCGGTGGTGGTAAACCCCGACATGGTTTCAAAAAAAGCATCGGTGTAGTTATCGGTTACCCCGCTCAGAATAAAGGGGATGGCTCCAAATGCCGAAATAATAATCCATGAAAATGAAACAATGATATATCCTTCGCGCTTGCCAATTGAATTTTGGTCAAGCCTGCGGTTCGATAACCAAAGTAATGTACCTAGCAGCGAAATGCCTGTTCCTGAAATCAACAAGGGTAAAAAATCGTGATCAGCATTAAAAAGCACAAGGCTATCAAGTGCCTGCCTGTCGTACCAGGCCGAAAATGCCAATGCTGAGAGCATAAAAAGCCCTTCGATTACCAGCAGCAAACCAGTAATTTTGATTATGGCATTGAACTTGATTTTCGACGAACGGGCCATGTTCTATTGATGAATGTTTTGATTCGCTGCTTTGTATGATGCAGCTTAGTTAAACAGATTCTGAACCTTACCTATTGCTTCAGGAAGTGCAAAAATCACCACCTTATCTCCTTCATGAATCTGGAAATCGCCAATGGCTATATAGCTATGCATCCCTCTTACTATGCCTCCGATAATTGAACCTTTGGGGATTTCAATTTTTTTAATTGGACGCTTGGTGACATAGGCTCCAGGTTTTACCACAAACTCAAGCACTTCGGCATCGATACCACTCAGGCATTTAATCGAAGTTACTTCAGCATCCATAGTAAATCGAACAATATAAGAAGCCGTTATTAGTTTTTTGTTAATGATGGTTTCAATACCAATGCTTTGTGAAATATCAATATAGTCAATATTTTCGACCAGCGGAATTACTTTTTTAACACCATAGCGCTGCGCTAACAGGCAAGTAAGAATGTTTGTTTCGTAATCGTTAGTAACAGCGATAAAGGCATCCATATTTCTAATTCCTTCATCTTCAAGCAGGTCGATATCGCGGGCATCAGCATTTATAATTAGTGTATGCTCGAGCTGATCAATCAGGTTGAGGCAACGGTCTTTATCTGCCTCAATAAGCTTTACATTCATATTGCGCTCGAGTCGCCTTGCCGTTTTACGTCCGATGCGGCCACCACCCACAATCATTACATTGCGTATTTCCTGCCGCTGCTTTCCGCCCAGCCTCAGCAAATCATCAATACCATCGGGTTTGGTGATAACATATGCCAGATCACCCAGTTTGAACATGTCGTTGCCTTTGGGGATGATGGTTTTATTGTTGCGATGGATGGCAATGGCCCTGAAGTCGAGTCTTGGATTTTCCATTGCAATTTGGGTAAGCGTTTTGTCGAGCACTTTTGCACTTTCGTCGAGCTTTATCAGAAAAAGAGAAAGCCGTCCTTCAGAGAAGTCGAATATTTCGGTGGCAGCAGTCTGGCTTAGCAAACGAACCAGCTCTTTTGAGGCGATACGCTCAGGGCAAACCATGGCATCAATACCCAGCGATCGCATAATCTCGCGATTCTCTACTGTAAGGTATTCGGTGTTGTTTATGCGCGCAATGGTACGTTTGGCTCCAAGTTTTTTGCCAAGCACACAGGTGGTAATGTTTATCTTCTCATCGTGAACAACTGATATCAGCAGATCGGCCCTGCGAATATTCGCCTGTTCAAGCACACTTATTGAAGTAGAGTCGCCGGTGATGGTGAGCAAATCGGAGTGCGATTCAATCATTTTGAGCAGCTCCTGATGCGGATCAACAATGGTGATATTGTGGTTTTCACCGGAAAGCATCTTGGCTAAATGAAAGCCAACTTCGCCGTCGCCGGCAATTATGATGTTCATTTTTATGCGATTGAATTAAGCCAGCAAAAGTAATACATTAAAAGCCAAGTTTTAAAAAATGTTAATTCGCGGCCAGTTGGCCATAACCTGTTTTTAGGGGTTTTCGAATTCTTTATGCCCCTCAGATTAATTTTACTAAAGATTTGAATTACGGCTACCAAATGCCCGTGTACGAAATTCCCAATGCAGAACGTGATCAGATATCTTGTTTTTCAAGAAAATAGGAGATCCGTCCGGCTTTATCGTCGTAGCTTACAATGTTGCGATTTTTATAAAAATCGAAAAAACTGAGTAGTCCGAAATCGCCCGAGGTAAAGGCTGTATGTGTGAGCAGTGTTCCAAGTATCGCGTAGCTCCATAGTTGTCCGGAAAACGGCAAAACAAGCAGTAGAATTCCTGAAATTACCACAAAAGGAGCTAGCGCAACTACCCTGAATTCTTTTCGGTTGGCTACAAATTGATCAGCCATAGCCATAAAATAGAATTTTTTAAGATTGGCATCGTATGAAGTATTTTTGGCTCCCTGCGATTTATAGGCCAGCACATGAATATACTCGTGAAGTGGCACCAGCCCGAAAGCGATAGCAAGGCCATAAGAAATGTGGTTAGCAGCCTGGCCAATGGTAAACCCCGGTGTTGTGAAGTCGATGAAAAATTTGGCTACAATGCCCAGGGCTATTAAAACATTGGCGGCATAATACAACATAGCCGAAAGTGTTTTTTTTCGGAGATATTTTTTTACAAATGGGATAATATCATCATGCCCTAGCTTTTCAATCACCACATAGCCTTGTTGTTCAAGTTCAGTAGAAAGCAGATTCATGTCTGTTTTTTTTTGAATTGTATAAACATGAACAGAAACTGATTGTTTGACCTTATATCTTAATCTCATGAACTGACTCAAGCCCGGCAACCTGGCACAGCTCTGAAATGCAATACTGCCGATCTAAAATAAGGTCATGTGTAAATAAATGAAATATCTTTTCAACCTTCCGGATTAAGATTCAAACCTTAAACTACCTTTCCAATGGCAACCGTTGCTGTTTATTGAAGGCATAACCCGATTCTTCGTAAATTTGCAACGAATACTTTTTTTGATTTACTTTAGTTATTATTGCGTCGGGAATAAAAGCACCCATAACATTTGAATGCCGATAACCGGCCTTAATTACTCCTAACCTATGTCGCCTGAACCAGGTAATTTGTTGCAGCAAATCAATTCGCCTGCCGATCTTCGCAAGTTAAGCGAAGATGAGTTGCCCCGGCTTTGTCACGAAATCAGGCAATTTATTATTGAAGTGATTTCGGCCAACCCGGGCCATTTAGGTGCCAGCCTCGGTGCTGTAGAACTGGCTGTTGCCATACATTTTGCATTCAATACACCTGATGATAAGCTTATTTGGGATGTAGGACATCAGGCCTATGCGCATAAAATTATTACCGGCCGCCGCGACCGTTTTTATACCAACCGCACCTATCATGGAATCAGTGGATTCCCGAAAATGGCTGAAAGTGAATACGATGCCTTTGGTGTCGGCCATTCGTCAACCTCAATTTCTGCAGCTTTGGGCATGGCAGTTGCAGCACGGCTTCAGTCAATGACCAATGAACATCATATAGCCGTTATCGGCGATGGCTCTATGACCGGTGGCATGGCCATGGAGGCACTCAACAATGCAGGCGTTTCTAAAACCAACCTGCTGGTTATCCTAAACGACAATGGCATTGCAATTGATAAAAATGTGGGAGCTATGCGCGAGTATCTGCTCGATATCGTTACATCGCGCGCTTACAATAAACTAAGGGATAAGATTTGGGTGCTTATGGGCGGAAACACCCGTTACGGTAAAAACAGCCGTGCCGTGGTGAAACAAATAGGCAATGCCCTTAAATCAACCATACTCAAAAAGAGCAACCTTTTCGAAGCATTAAACTTCCGCTATTTCGGACCGGTCGACGGGCACGATGTGGTTCGTTTGGCCAAACTGATGAAAGAACTTCAGAAAATCCAGGGGCCTAAGATTCTGCACGTGGTTACCGTTAAGGGAAAAGGATTTGAAAAGGCTGAGAAGGATCAGATTTTATACCATTCGCCTGGAACTTTCGATAAAAATACCGGTGAAATAACAGAGAAAGCATGCACCAGTCAGCCACCCAAATATCAGCACGTATTTGGCAAAACCATTATTGAACTGGCTGAAATGAATGATAAAATTGTAGGAGTTACGCCCGCCATGCCATCGGGGTGTTCGCTCAACATGATGATGAGTGTTATGCCCGAACGGGCTTTTGATGTAGGAATTGCTGAGCAGCATGCAGTTACTTTTTCAGCCGGGATGGCAGCTCGTGGTTTGCTTCCTTTTTGCAATATTTATTCCACCTTCATGCAGCGCGCCTACGATCAGGTGATTCATGATGTGGCGCTTCAAGGGCTCAATGTGGTGTTTTGCCTCGATCGGGGCGGTTTGGTGGGCGAGGATGGCCCAACCCATCACGGTGTTTTCGATCTGGCTTATTTCAGAGCTATTCCTGGCCTTACCATATCAGCTCCCATGAATGAAGTGGAATTGCGCAACCTGATGTTTACAGCGCAGTTGCCTGATAAGGGCCCGTTTGTTATTCGATATCCGCGTGGCCGCGGTATGCTCACCGAATGGAAGTTGCCTTTTGAGGAAATCACAATTGGCAAAGGGCGCATCCTGCGCGAAGGCGGCGATGTAGCTATTTTGAGCCTTGGCCATCCGGGCAACTTTGCTGCCGAGGCATGCAACATGCTCGATAAGAAAGGAATTGCTGCAGGCCTTTTTGATATGCGATTCCTTAAACCACTCGACGAAAACCTGCTTAAAAAGGTTTTTTCGAAATACAATAAGGTGGTAACTGTTGAAGACGGAACCATCAGCGGAGGTTTTGGCAGTGCCGTGCTTGAATTTATGGCCGATCATGGGTATTCGGCTTCGTTAGTACGCCTTGGTGTGCCCGACCGGTACATAACCCAGGGCAAACCTGAAGAGCTTTTTGCCGAATGTGGCTACAGTGCCGAGGGTATCTACAATGCCGTTTTAAAATTAATGTCGCAAAATTAAATTTAAGGCGCAAAGCCTGGCGACTTTATCACTTTATCTTTATTTAAACTGCAACAACTCTTCGTTTTAACCGTTTATGGAGCATACCTAAGACACCTGGTTGATTATGCCGGCAATACCCACTGTAACGCGTTACCGTTTTCTGATTGCATTCGCATTTCTTATTCCGGCACTCGCTGCTTTGGCAATTCTTGCCTCAACACTGCTTAAAGGCGAAAAAGTGAGGCAGTTGGTGATTAATAGCCTCAACGAGCGTTTGCTTGTGCCGGTTGAAGCGGGTGACATCAGTCTTACCCTTTTGCATAGTTTTCCCGATGTTTCGGTGGTGCTGAATGACCTGAAGATTAAACCTAAAAAAGGTTTGTCGGGTGATCCCGGATTGCTTTCGGCCCGACGAATCTCATTGCGCATGGGGCTGTTCGGTTTTCTAACCGGAAATTATACCATCAAGAAACTGGTAGTGGAGGAGGCCGTGGTTAAATTATGGCAGGGACCTGAAAACAGGGTAAATTACCTTATTTTCAAAAGCAGCATTAAAAATTCAGATTCACCGGTATCATTTGAGATCAAATCACTCAGTCTTGTGCATTGTACTATTGCGTGGATTGATCAGAACCAACACATTAACCTTAACTTTGGCCTGCCGCGTGCCGAAATCAGAGCCAGGTCTGAAGGGGCAAAAATTCATCTCAGGATAAATCTGACCACCTTGCCAGGACCGCTTCATATGGGTACTGCTGACTATTCTCCGGCTGCAGGATTAGACCTTATATCAGCGATTACCATTGACAATACCGCAAAAAAATGCACGCTATCCGAAACCTCTTTCCGTTTTGCCGGAATTAACGGTAGTATAGCCGGAATGATTGGCTTTGGCCGGTCTGCCCAGGATATAGCTCTTAATTTTACAGTTGCTGATGCACCTGTAAGGCAGTTACTTACAGCTCTACCGGCAGCGCTCTTTACCAGAATGAAGGATTATAAGCTCACAGGCGTGCTTTCGGCCAATGCTACGCTTAGTGGAAAATGGGGAAAACATGTTACGCCTTCATTTTTTGGCGACTTTTCGCTGAGGGATGCCCGTTTAACAGATACGCCCTCAGGCAATGCGCTGGATGCAGTGAATGTTTCCGGAAAAATTGAACTGCCCTTCAACGGTATCCCGAAAATTGAGCTTACCCGTTTTGCAGCTAAAAGCGGTCAGGGCCGGATTGCTGGAAGTGCCGGTATGATTGGATTTAATAATCCGGTGATTCACCTCAAACTAAGTGCCGATATAGATCTTGCCGGCCTTGGCGGTTTTTTGCCCGAAACCATTAATGAAGCTACAGGCAGGCTTGCTGGCGAAATTGAGTACAAAGGTGATATATCGGGCCGCAATCTGGCAGTAACCTCATCGGGCAGTTTTATATTGCGTGATGCTGCATTTACCCTTGCCCCTGGCAGCGGTAAGATTTCAGCGCTTAATGCGCAGGTGAGTTTCGACAATGGCAGGGTATATATTGATAAAATGAAGGCCCAACTGGGCGAAACCGATATTTCAATCAATGGCTATCTTGTTAACCTGGCCGCGTATTTGCTCAATGCTGATCAGCCGTTGGATGGAAATCTCAATATTAGTTCGGCAAATTTCAGGCTTGAAGATGCGCTTTTATTACCGGCTAACATGTCAGATACCATCACTCAGGCGGGCCTATTCCCAAAAATGGTGAAGTTTAAGGCAGATATCGGATTAAAGAAATTTTCATTCAGAAAATTTACTGCAGAAAACGCACAGGGTAATTTTACCCTTACCGACAATGTTATGCGCACCAATAACCTGAAATTTGATGCACTTGGCGGGTCAGTAGAAGCCAATGGGCTTATCAACAGCCGCTACAACGACCATGCAGCTTTGATTTGCAATGCCAGACTCAACAATGTTGATATCAGGCGGTTGTTTTACGAATTCAACGATTTCGGCCAATCCGAACTGCAAAGCAGGCACATTTCGGGGCGGGGCGATGCTACCGTGCAACTCTCGGCAACACTTGGCACCGATCTGGTGGTGGATGCAGCTTCGGTTAAGGCTGTAGCTGATGTCGAAATACGTAATGGCGAATTGCGAAATTTTGAGCCTTTGCAGGAATTGTCGAGGTTTTTAAGTGAGGATCAGCTTATGAACCTTAAGTTTTCGACCCTGCGCAACCGCATCGAAATTACCGACCAAACGGTTATAATTCCTGAAATGGAAGTGCAAACCTCGGCCCTTAATCTGAAGGGATATGGAGCACATACATTCGATAATGCCATAGATTACCATTTTAGTGTGCGTACTTCAGAGCTGCGTAAAAACCGGCGCCGCAATCCTCCGCCTCCAACCGCCATCGAAGACGACGGGCTTGGCCAAACCCGCCTGTTTTTACATATGACTGGTACCGTTGATAATCCTGAAATTGCTTACGACAAAAAAGCAGTTGTTAATAAGATAGCCACTGATTTTCAGTTACAGAAGTTAGAGTTACGCAATGCCATAAGGCAGGAATTTAGTCGCAACAAACCTGGACCCGACCCTCAGAAAGCCAAAAAGCAAACACAGTTTCAGATTGAATGGGACGAGGACAATAAGTAAAAGTGAAGACTGTTTCAATAACAAATAACCGGAGTTTGGGCATAATCACTCTTGGCTCCATGCATTTTCTACATATTCTGCTTTTCTAAAAAAATTTCAGGCTTATTACTTCCTTTCAGGCGACGAAAAGAACTTCACGAAATATAATTTCATGATGTGAAAAGCGTTAAAAATGCGATATTTGTAATTCATTCTCAAACCAAATGACCATCCGATCGCTGTTCAGGCCTCGTGTAAGCAATATTTATCAGCAAAAGAAAACCTGGAAACGCTGGCTTTTTCTGGCAGCATTGGTTATTATCGGCGTATCATTGTGGTACACCAACATGCTGGTGCACAATATTGCACGTGATGAGCGCACCAAAATACGCACCTGGGCCAATGCCATTCAGCAAAGGGCCAATCTCGTAAACTATACCGGGCAGTTTTTTGATCAGATAAGGCAGGAAGAGCGGAAAAGGGTTGAGTTGCTTGCCGAAGCAACTGTAAAAATGGTGAAAGCCGGCGACAATGAAGATATCAGCTTTTACCTTAAAATTATCTCCGATAACAAATCCATTCCGGTTATTCTTACGGATGCCGATGGCAACATCAACGAGGCAAAGAATGTGGAATTCAGCACCGATACTGTGCCAAGGCTCACGGCAGCGCTAAAAGAGGAGTTTTCAGTTTATCCTCCCATTATCCTCGACTATTACAATGGAAACCTTATCTACTTTTACTACAAGGACTCGAGGCTATTCTCCGAATTAAAGGTAGTACTTGACGATCTGGTGCATTCATTTTTTATGGAAGTGGTAAATAATTCGGCTTCTGTACCGGTTATTATTACCGACTCATCGCGAACCGAGGTAGTTGCCTGGGGAAAACTCGACTCAACCCGCGTTAAGGATCCTGATTATATCCGCACTACGGTTGAAGATATGGCTTCGAACAACGAGCCTTTTGAGATAGAAATTACCGGAATTAAACATTATATTTATTATAAGGACTCATTTCTGCTCACGCAACTGAGGTTTTTTCCCTACGTGCAATTTGGTATAATCGGAATTTTCCTGTTGATATCCTACCTGTTGTTCAGCATTGCCCGCCGTTCAGAGCAGAATCAGGTTTGGGTGGGGCTTGCCAAGGAAACGGCTCATCAGTTGGGTACTCCACTTTCGTCGATGATGGCCTGGGTTGAATACCTTAAAACCAAAGATGTTGGCAGTGACACCATCGACGAGCTTCAAAAAGATGTAAACAGGCTCAATACCATAGCTGAAAGATTCTCAAAGATCGGATCGGTAGCCAATCTCAAAACTGAAAATCTGGTTGAGGTTATTTACAATGCGGTATCTTATCTAAAAACCCGCACTTCAACCAAAGTTAACTTTATTATCAGCCCTTCGCGCGAAACGGTGATTCTTACAGAACTCAACTATCAGCTTTTTGATTGGGTTATTGAAAATCTGGTCAAAAACGCCGTGGATGCCATGGCCGGGCAGGGTACAATTACCATCGAAATTACAGACGAAGGTTCGTTTGTTGCGGTTGATATTACCGATACCGGTAAGGGGATACCGCGAAAAATGCAGAAAACAATTTTTAACCCCGGTTTTACCAGCAAACAGCGTGGCTGGGGACTGGGACTTTCGCTGGCACAGCGTATCATCCGCGAAAACCACAATGGACGAATTTTTGTAAAATCATCAGTGCCCGGTAAGGGAACTACTTTCAGAATAATGCTCAAGCACTGATTTATTTGCAATTGGCAATTATCGCCATACTCATGGTGCTTTGAGTTGCCGTGGTCGGCGGTGTATTTATTTTATACCTGAAACATATATCGGCACAATTATTTTAAAACTGATATTACGACCCATGTTAAAAACTCCTGATCGCCCTGTTACATTGTTTCTACCGGTATATTTCAACCGACTCAGGTGGCTTTGGTAGGACACATTGGTTATATTGTCAGCGTTTATACTAACCCAGAGTAAATTGTGCTTGCCTGAAACAATGTTCACGCCTAAACCTGCATTTATCAGCATATAGCGTGCTGTTGCTGTTTCGGTACCAAATGCCGCATAAAAGTAGCGCTGAGTAAAATAATTTTCCAGACCTATTTTTATATACGCATTCATCAGATTATTCCCCAGTTTCTTTTTTACAGCTTTTAGCTCTGAAGTAAAGCGTGGCGCTGGCATCATGGGCAGGTATTTTGTTGAGTCCGGCTGGTTTTTCTGTATTGACTTAACATACGAGAAGGTATTCTCAAAATGAAGCCAGTCAAGCGGATGGGGATGTATATCGAGCGAAAATTCGCCTCCGTATAAATGTGCATTGCCCGACGCATAGATAAAAGTAACGTATCCATCGGTTATTGAGTCATTTCCGGATAAGGTCTGTAGTTTTCTCAGAAAAATGTAATTGTTAATGGTATTGGTATACAGGTTGGCTTCGCCGCTTACGTGATTAGAGGTGAAGCCTATTGCATAATCCAGCTGCAGGCTGTTTTCCGGCTTCAGGTTGGGGACTCCGGTTATATAGTTTACAGTTCCTTCATGCACTCCATTGGCTGAAAGTTCAGCAATATTGGGTGCTCTGAATCCGCGCGAGATATTTAATTTAGTGTACACTCTATCAGAAAATTGCCAGGTGGCCCCCAAGCTTCCCGATGCTCCGGCAAATGAAGTTCTTAATGATTTAAAATAAAGTTGGGCATCTGCTTCGCTGCTGCTTACAACCTTACCTTCTGAACTAAGATAGAGCGCCTGAACATCCAGCCTGCGATTGTCAAAGCGCAATCCACCACTAATATCAAGCTTACCAATTGATTTTTTGGCTATTACAAACGCGCCGGCATCAAACAGCTTGTAAGCAGGAATAAGGAATTCAATACCTTTGTTTTGCGACGATTGCTGCATGCCATTTATACCCAATGAAAGCGAGTAATTATTCTTTTCGGGAAAATTATAACGGATATCGTAATTGAGTGTATTCAGTTCAAAATACAAACCAACCTGATTCTTCGCAAGAATATCACTGAACTCCATCCGCTTATTCTGCTGAAAACCGAAAATAGCTTTCATGCGGCCACCACCAATTAAAATATTGTTGGTTAAAACAGCTTTGTAATGCTGAACTTGCTGATAGGGTGTTGCCGGAGTATAGGATTTATAATCGGCTTCGCTTGCTATTGCTGAGCTTTCTTCTCCGGTGTCAGATACCACAGGTTTAACAAATTTGCCGGTCAGACTATCGCGTTCGCCTTCAATTATTCCGGGGATAAGGGTGTAAGCACTGAAGTTTAACTCGCTGTATCCCCACGACTTATTGACCCCAAACATACCATTCAGCGCATTTTCTCTGAATCCGGAATTAAATACATATCCGTCGAAGGTGTTTTTATAAGCATGAGCAATTTTGTTACTGTACCGCAAATCCCAGATTACTCCGCTTCTATTGCCCTCTAAATCAGACGAATAAGCCAAAAGACCGTTGTTGGTTTGATAATTGGCCAGAACACTGCCTTTTATAGTCCCTTCGGGCAATGTAGGAGCCGAAATAAGGTTAATCACTCCCGCCATTGCATCAGAGCCATAGGCCAGACTGGCCGGTCCCTTCAGTATTTCGACCTTGTTTACAGCATACTCATCTATTTCGATGCCGTGCTCGTCGCCCCATTGTTGCCCTTCCTGCCGGATACCTGCACTTACCGTTACCACCCGGTTGTATCCCAGACCTCTGATTACAGGCTTTGAAATTCCGCTTCCGGTTGTCACCTGTGAAATGCCTGGTTGGTGGGCAATTGCATCAATAATATTGGTAGCCGAGGATTGCTGCAGCTGAAGTGGTGGAATGGTAGTGATGGGTGTTGGGGTGCGGTTGCGTTCGGCTGCCTGTGACAAACCGGTAACCACAATCTCTTTTAGTTCGGTAACCGATGATTCGAGTTCAAAATCTTTAGAATGAATTTTAGATAAATCAATATACTCGGCCAGCATATTGTAGCCGATATAACTCACCTGCAGCAACACCTTTGAAGCAGGTAAGTTTCCTATTGAATACGAACCGTCGGCCGCGGTTATAGTACCGGTTTTAAGATCTGGAAAATACAAGGTTACACCGGGCAGAAACTCGTGTGTTTGTTTGTTGCTAACCCTGCCTGAAAGCGACACTGTAGCTGGTGTGGCTGCATTGGGATTTGCTGCATAGCCTGGTGAAGCCATTTGTGCCAATGCGAGCAAGAAAATATATGATTTTCGGTACATTTTTTAAATTGAAAATTATTATTGACGTAAGCATTAAATATGCATAAGCTTATTCCACAACAGAACAGCTATAGAAATGACAATTAAAAAAGGGAGTAACAATTTCAGATACAGGCCGGAGGGGCTCTGAGTGAAGCAAATATTGCAAAGAGTGAATGCAACAGTTGCACCGTTATTGGCATGGCTTCGCGATACGCGTTTTGATAAACCCTGATTCTGAATGGCTCATGAACCTGCGCAATCACATACTCGAAACTGCAGATTTCGCATATTGCAGAGTGTTCAGTACTGTCGCCATTTAGTCCGTTTGGCAGGTTAAGTGTATGTGCAATCACCGGATGATGATGCAACACTTTAACAGCATAAGGTGCAAACATAATTACAACAAGCAGGATTGCAATTATCCTTTTCCTTGATTCCAAACCGTTCACTATGCCCGACATCAATTATTTAGAATGTTTATGCATGCGATTGATTGCTGCATGAATTACACAACCCCCGGATTACCACATCCGATTCACGCGATTGAAACCCGGCCGGTAAGCGATACGGTCCCGGATGAATATCTTCAAGGCAGGTAATTTTTTGACATTCAGTACAAAAGAAATGTGCATGATCTGATTTCTCGCGTAAAGCATACCTAACTACCAACTTATCAACCACTATTTTGCGGATAATACCTGCATCAACCATGGATTGAATACTGCGGTAAAAAGTTGTTCGATCGTACAATGAGCCCATTTTTTCGCTTATAGCCTGTTCTGAAGCCGGCGCTCCAACCTCTTGAATGGCTTTAATAATCGAAATCCGGGCTGACGACTTCTTTAAATGATGATTTTTCAGCAGATCGCTTGCATTCATAGCGCAAATATATGCAATAATGTTTCAAATGCAACAATGTTGCAATAAATTAAATATTTTGGAAGATAGCCGGTGAGCATCTAAAATGGTAAAGTGGTAATTTACGCAGCCTAGCCCATGGCCTAATCTATGCTGGCAACTTCAGCCGGAAAGGAAGGAGCAGTATAAATCGAAGAAAGCGACTACCTTACCTCACTGCCGTTTTTAACCAATGAAACAGGAGCTAAAAAACTCAATCTGCCGTCATGGTCTTCGGCCATTAAAATCATGCCCTGCGAATCGATCCCTTTTAGATTTCGGGGGGCCAGATTTACCAGAATGGTAACCTGTTGTCCGATAATAGCTTCGGGTTCAAAATACTCTGCAATGCCCGATACAACAGTTCGCTTGTCAATGCCTGTGTCAACAGTAAGTTTGAGCAGTTTTTTGGTTTTAGCGACTTTTTCGGCGGCAATGATAGTACCTACACGAATATCGGTTTTACTGAAATCGTCAAATTCTATCACTGGTTTAGCCGGATTTGCTACTGCATTTTCGGCTTCGTTGGCTTTTTTGGTGTTAAGCAGTTTTTGAACCTGCGTTTCAATGGCAGCATCTTCAATCCTTTCAAAAAGCAGTTCAGCCTGCCCCAGCGCGTGCCCGGCTGGCAACAATAAAGCATTGCCTGCATGTTTCCAGCTAAGGGCATCCATGTTAAGCATCTGGTTGAGTTTTGCTGCACTAAACGGTAAAAATGGTTCGCACAGGATAGCCAGATTGGCGCATATTTGCAATGAAATATTCAGATTGGCCTGAACCTTAGCAGGATTTGTCTTAAACACTTTCCAAGGCTCTGTATCGGTTAGGTACTTGTTTCCAAGCCGGGCCAGATTCATCAACTCGTTCAGCGCTTCACGAAAACGGTATAACTCAATACTATGCGCTATCTTGCCTGGAAAGGTGGTCAATTCGTCAAGTACATACTGATCGGTTTCGTTAGTTTCGCCCAATGGCGGCACTTTGCCATCAAAGTACTTCTGGGTGAGCACGAGTGTGCGGTTAACGAAATTTCCGAAAATGGCCAGTAACTCACTGTTATTGCGGGCTTGAAAATCGCGCCAGGTAAAATCATTATCCTTGGTTTCAGGGGCATTGGCCGTTAAAACATAGCGCAATACATCCTGTTTTCCGGGGAAATCTTCAAGATATTCGTGTAACCAAACAGCCCAGTTACGTGAAGTGGATATTTTATCCCCTTCAAGGTTTAAAAATTCATTGGCAGGCACATTGTCAGGCAAAATATAAGAGCCCTCCGCTTTGAGCATACCCGGAAAAATGATGCAATGAAATACAATATTGTCCTTTCCGACAAAGTGCACCATTTTTGTATCAGCTGATTTCCAGTAGGGTTCCCAATCGTTACCGGTTTGTTCGGCCCACTCGCGCGTTGCTGATATATAACCAATCGGGGCATCAAACCATACGTAAAGTACTTTTCCGTCGGCTTCAGCCAGAGGTACTTTTACCCCCCAGTCGAGGTCGCGTGTAACGGCGCGTGGTTGCAATCCATGATCAAGCCACGATTTACACTGGCCGTAAACATTGGTTTTCCAATCGTCTTTATGACTTTCGAGTATCCATTCACGAAGCCATGGCTCATACTTGTCAAGTGGCAAAAACCAGTGTTTGGTATCGCGCATCACCGGTACACTTCCGCTGAGGGCCGATTTGGGGTTAATCAGATCGGTGGCATTAAGCGAAGTGCCGCAGCTTTCGCATTGGTCGCCGTAGGCTTTTTCAAATCCGCAATGCGGACAAGTGCCGGTAATATAGCGGTCGGCCAAAAATGTTTGATGCTCTTCGTCGAAATATTGCTGCGAGTATTTTTCGATAAACTCGCCCTTGTTGTAAAGCGTGGTAAAAAAGTCTGATGCAGTTTGATGATGCACCTGATTTGAAGTACGGGAATAAATATCAAATGAAACCCCAAAATCGATAAATGACTGCTTGATGATGCCATGATAGGTATCAACAACCTGATGCGGTGTTTTACCTTCTTTGCGTGCTTTTATGGTAATGGGTACACCATGCTCATCAGATCCTCCGATAAACACAACATCCTCGCCTTTCGACCGCAGATAGCGTGCATAAATATCAGCAGGAACATAAACTCCTGCCAGGTGACCAATATGAATGGGGCCATTGGCATAAGGTAAAGCCGAAGTAATGGTATAACGTTTAAAAGTACCTGAATTTGAAGCAATCATTGTTGGCGATTTTTATTTGAGGTGCAAAGATACGGGTTTTAGGGAACGAAATAAATGGGCTGGAGTACAGCCAACTGATACTTAAACATGTTGGTATGCCAATAAAGTACCAACACAGATAAATAATTACTGACATTTTCCCTAACTGGAGGCAGGTCTGTTGTTGTATACTGATTAAACTTAAAATGGCAGCCGTGGTATTGTAATTTTGAGGGTGAGTACCAGCGAAACAAAAAAGCCGGACGCAGACCTATTGGCTGTTCCGGCTTTTTTGCGTAAAATAATTGTGTTATGTTGTTTTCTTATACACAATGGCAACCACCGTTTTATCGTCGCCACCCATATTTACCGATAATCCGTAAGGCTTATCAGCCGGAATCTGAATCTGGGCGTCGCCGGCCTTTCCGGTAAGTTGCTCCCATAGGGTTATTGCCTGATGAACTCCGGTTGCTCCGGTAGGATGCCCCCAGCCGATAAGGCCTCCGGTGGTGTTTACCGGAATTTTGCCGTTTCGGGCAGTGTGGCCTTCCAGCACAAAGTCAGCACCTTGACCTTCTTCGGCCAGACCAATGGCTTCCAGGCCAAGTATACCGGCTATTGTAAAGCAATCATGTGTTTCAACGGTTGCAAGCTGTTGCGCAGTAATTCCGGCCGATTCCAGCGCCTGGCGTGCTGCAAATGCAATGGTTTCAAGGCGGGTAAGATCGGCAGGTAAGGTAGTAATATCATCAGCAGCATGCCCGATGCCTACTACTTCAACGGCATCTTTTAGTTCAACACCACAGCGCTTTAAACCAGCTTCGGTTACGATGGCTATCGCCGATGCTCCGTCAGAAACCTTGGAACAGTCGAACACGTTCAGATGATCGGTAAAAGCAGCCGGATTGGGTTCGGTAAGTCCCTGGGCTTCGAGGTCGGCAACTTTATTCTCAAATTCCTGAGCAGTTGGGCATAACCTGGCATTTTCGATGGCGTTGCGGTACCAGCGGGCCATGGCTTGCCGGGCTTTATCACGGCCAATTTTTTGGTAATATGCTCCGGCTCGGTCGCTGAATTGTCCGGGAAAGAAATAGGCCTGTCCCTCTTTGCGGCGGGCAAACCATCCGGCACCGGCCAGAATGTCGGCCCCGTAGATGGCTTTAACGGTATTTTGTACTTCAACACCAATCGCCAAAACAACATCTGCTGAACCTGATAAAGCTGATTTAATGCCGGTGATTAGCGCCAGGCCACCCGAAGCGCAGGCCCCTTCAACCCTGATGGATGGTTTAAACCTGAGCTCTGGATCAATCATTCCGAGGAAGGCACCCAAATGCCCCTGTTTGTTAAATCTTGAAGCCATAAAATTGCCAACCACGCCTTCATCCACAAGGGTAGCGCCACCAATCATTTTTAACGTAGCCTGTCCGGCTTCTTTTATATAATGTTCAAGCCCGGGTCGTTCCTTACGCGGGTTAAACTCTTTACGACCGGTTCCCAGAGAAATGGTATTATAACCGGCGATCATGTATATTTTCTTTGAAGGTTTCATGTCTGTATTTTTAACTAAACAACAAAATCATTTACCGGCCCGTAGGCATGAAAAAATCCGGTAAGCAGCACGGTATTTACATCAGCTGCCGAAGCAGCAACTCCGTCGCTCACCAGATTTAAACCAATCTGACGCGAATGGCGGGCATAACTGAGCGCAAGTCTGCATCCGGCAGTAGTTTGCTGTTTGAAGGCGGCAAATGCAAGTGCAGCAGTTGCATCCTTATCCGCGGCTTTGATCAGATTTTTCCATGGAATTGTTTCAGCAGGCATTGGCCCAAGCCACTGCTGTGCTTTTTCTTTAAAGGTATCGAAAGCAATATAAGCTGAGTCAGAAAGGCTATAAACTGCCACCGGACGGCCATTTTCGTACTTCAGAATACCATCTTTCTGGCTGCCATTGGCAAATTGTCCGCCTTTAATTCCCTTGTCGTAAAACTGGTCGAGCAGCGGGCTGTGCAGATTTTCTGATGCCATATGCGGATTCATTACATTCATGATAAACCGCACAACATCAACCCCAACATAATCAATCAACTGAAAAATGCCCATAGGTCGCATCAGATAATCCTGCGACAAGGTATTCATAACATAAATAGCCTCGTGCAAAGGCATGCTGGCTGATAAATTTGCGGCTTCACCCAATGCATAAAGGGCATCGCGCATAAAGTGACCGTTTCCGATAAATCCGGCTATATCGTTTGACGGCACAATTATTTTCCGCATATTCTTTGCCAGTTGCAGCGCAAATTCCTTCATTTCGGCCGGGTTGGATTCAATGGTAATAAGCTCAACGAGTTTTTGAACAGCCGGTGGGTTGTAAAAATGGAAACCCAGAATTCGCCCATCAAGCGATGCATCGCTATTGAGTCCGCCGATTGGAACCGAAGAGGTGTTGGTAAAAATCCAGGGTTTGTTCGCATTGTTTTCGTTGATTTGCTTGAACAAAGCTGTTTTTAAAGCAGCATTTTCGCTCACGGCTTCAAAAACCAGCGTACTGTCGTAGGCAGCTTCAATGCGGGTTCCCGGGCGGATAATGCCCATTACATCGGCAATGTAGGCTTCAATTATTTCGCTGTTTTCTATCAGCTCGGGTCTGCCGGCATAAATTTTACGGAGTTTAACCGTTTTTTTTTCGGCAGCTTTGAGCACCTGAGCCCTGATGTAGGTCATCAGGCCCGGTAGTGCTCCTGAAGTAACATCAACGGCATTCACTACAAAATGCTTACCGCTATTTTCGGGCCTGAGCATCTGATCGGCTACTTCGAGCGCAGTAAGCAACAGGATTCCGCTGCCCATTTTGCCGGCAGCTCCAAGCACCGTTACGTTCGTTAATCGTTCTGAGTAATTCATAGGTGTTGATATGTTAATAAGTAGATATTTTGAAGCATTTTAACCTTAATTGGAAACAGGACTAAAGAAAAAACACAGAAACCGTTAGCCTCAGCTTACCAATTGGGTTTTCTTTTTTCGAGGAAAGCCAGCATCCCTTCGCGGCCTTCGTTGCCAAACGAATCGCCAAAATGCGTTTGTTCAAGCTTTTCGCCTTCGCTATAAGTACTTTCGAGGCCCTGGCGAGTAACCTGTTTTACCAGTTTAACAGCCAGCGGGCCTTTGGATGCAATTTGGCCGGCGAGCCGCAAAGCTTCGGGTAGCAGGTTTTCGGGTTCGGTTATTTTTTGTACAAGCCGCATTTGCAAAGCGGTTGTAGCATCAATAACTTCGGCTGTTGTAAGCAGGTAAAGGGCATCGGCCAGATTGGTGAGCCGCGGTAATCGCTGGGTACCGGCATAACCGGGTATTAAACCGAGGTTAACTTCAGGCTGACCGAATTTTGCATTTGATGAAGCAATGCGGAAATCACAAGCCATTGCCAGTTCCATACCGCCACCCAAAGCAAAGCCATTGATAGCAGCGATCACCGGAAAAGGCAATTGTCCGAAACGATTGAAAACAGCCTGGCCTTTCGCCGAAAAAGCCCGGCCTTCTTCGGGTGTCATCGAAACCATTTCGGCAATATCAGCGCCTGCAACAAAGGCTTTGCCATCGCCTGTAATAATAAGTGCTCTGATTTCGCTGCTGTTTTGGATGGATGTTATGTAATAATCCATCTCTTCAAAGAAGCGGGAATTGAGTGCATTGAGCGCCTGAGGGCGGCTAATGGTTACTACTGCAATGGCTGCATCAACCGATGTGCGTAGAATGGTAAATTCCATGTTGCTTGATTAAGGATTAATAAATTTCCGGTGACAGCAGCTAAGATAGGTAAAAATAAACGGAACGCAATCAGTGGAAGTGTTTTTCCTCTTCGGGATGCATGGTATAGAGTGAACATGCGGTAATTTCCTTCTTAAAAGCCAGCCAGTCAATAATTTCAAGGGCATGGGTCTGATTAAGGTCATCGATGCGCACATGATACGATACATGAAACTTATTGGGCATTTCATACGGATCGTTGCTTCCCATTTTGTCAGATTTAACGCGCTCGCGCTCCAAAACACGTTCCTTTATTTCAATATCAATACAACCTTCGTGGTCAGAGAGGTTGATGAATATAACCCTGAAATGTTTAAAATGGGCAGCACCAGGCAATGGAAGAAAACCCAGAAAGCGCTTTTTTTTAAGGCGCATACTGCTCGAAAAAATATTGAGATGATTATTGAGTTTAGACTCTTTTTCGCGGCTGTCGATTTTGCCAAAGGGTTTCCGGAGGGCAACCGGCAGGTTATTAACCCGCTCAACCAGTTTGTTTACCGATGCCAGAAACGCATTGTAAGCAGCGCCGTTGTGCGAATAATTTTCCTGAATGCGATGATATTTATGACTTATACGCGCGCTGCGGTCGCCCGGCTCATAGTGTCGGTTTATGGAACGTTCGGCTTCGTCTAACCAGTGGGGCATATGCAAATTGTAACATGTAAATACCTTACAAAAATAAATAAAAACAGACACACGCCTCAAGCTGTCAGCAAAATCAAAAATGAACCGTTTGCTGACAAAGAGCGGTTTTTGTTGTTTATGCTTTGGTCAAAATGAGCTGATATTGTTAATTGGCAAATTTTTTCTACATTTCGGACAAAGTTTAACAAAATGATTACCATCTGAATATGCTGACTACCATACCGCTCGAAACCATGAATGCCTTATCAGAGGGAACGTTGATGCAGCAACTGGGCATTGTTTATACCGAAATCGGTCCTGATTACCTTTGCGGAACCATGCCTGTTGATCATCGTACCAAACAACCTGCCGGATTACTTCATGGCGGTGCATCGGCTGCTTTGGCCGAAACATTGGGAAGCATGGGCTCTCTCTCGCTTGTTGATACCAACCGGCAAGCCATTGTAGGCATTGAATTGAATGCCAGCCATGTGAGAAGTGTAACGGAAGGGCTGGTGCATGGCAAGGCTACCCTGGTATCGCGATCGCGAAAACTGCATGTTTGGGATATCCGCATAACAAACAATGCCGGCAAGCTGGTTTGTCTTTCGAGGCTTACCATTATGGTAATTGAGAAATAAAAGCCATGATAACCGGCACAGTAATGGAAGTTAAGCAAAATAAGAATGCAACCGGAGAGCATAAAGCCAGGGTATACTATAGGTTGCCGGGCAAAAATGAGCGTTTGGTAATAAGTGGCACTGCACAGTTTTTTACTTCAAATCAGGTAATTAACTCCGGTAAGAATGGATTTGCCATTGCCCCTTTTGATGCAACTGCTCCCTTTTGCTGGATTGAAGCTGAGCAGGCTATATCGTACCAGGAGACTTTACCCGAAATGGCGGCTTTGTATTTACATGATTATACTGCTTCAACTCAGCAGCAGCAATCACGTAATGAATACCTGGCATCGGTGCAGCAAATTATTGGTTCTATCAAGGCTGGCGAAGCCGAAAAGGTTGTGTTGAGCCGCCAGATTCACTTAAATCTTGTTAAAAGCATATCGCTGCCTGTATTGTTCAATGTATTGTGCACAATGTACCAGGATGCCTTTGTATACGTGGCTGAGATTCCGCAATATGGCGTTTGGGCCGGAGCAACACCCGAAACCCTGCTTCAGGCCGAAGGCAATGACATTTCAACCATGGCTCTTGCCGGAACACGCAGGCAGGATGCCACAGGCGAATGGCCGGCAAAGGATATTGAGGAGCACGAATATGTTAACAGGCATATTTATGAAACACTGGTTACTTCAGGGTGTTTTCAGGTAATGAAATCACCAACCCACGAAATACAGGCCGGCCATGCCCGGCATTTACGAACCGGTTTTTGCGCTTCGTGCCAGGCCGAACGGGTGGCTGAAATTGCAGCTGCTCTTCACCCTACACCTGCAGTATGCGGCCTTCCGGTTGATAGTGCGGCTGCGATCATCAAAAAGGTTGAAAAGTATAACAGATTATTGTACACGGGTTATCTGGGACCGGTCGAAGCAGGCAAAATCAGCCTGTTTGTTAATCTCAGATGTATGCAGCTGTTCAGCAATATGGCTGTGCTTTATGCAGGCGGGGGTATTGTTGCAGGTTCCAATCCCGAAACCGAATGGGATGAAACCATCCTCAAAAGTACCACCATGTTGGCTGCTATCGAAAAATTGATGAATTTAGCCGGCTGATTCAAATACAATGCAAACAGGCAAAGAGCAGATTGGAATACTGGCAGATTTGCTGGTTCAAAAAGGGGTTAAGCAGGTAGTAGTTTCTCCGGGTTCGCGCAATGCACCTGCCATTATAATTTTCGGGAAACGCCCGCAGCTTGAGCTGATAAGTATAGGCGATGAGCGCAGCGCAGGATTTTATGCACTGGGTATAGCAATGATGTCAGGATTGCCTGTGGCATTGCTGTGCACATCGGGCACCGCAGTTCTCAATTATGCACCTGCCCTTGCCGAAGCCTATTATCAGCAGGTTCCTTTGCTCGTTATCACAGCCGATCGCCCGATTGAATGGATCGATCAGGGAGATGGCCAAACCATCAGGCAGCAATCAGTATTCTCCAACTACATCCGCAAGAGTTATCAATTGCCTGCCGAAGCTCCTTCGGATGCTGGCAAACACTATACGGTCAGAATGATTAACGAAGCCATCGATCGCAGCTGTTTTCCGGTAAAGGGCCCGGTTCATATCAATATGCCGGTTGCAGAACCTTTATACACTTTTGGCGATGAACTGAACCCCAAAAAGGAGCGTGTTATTGATTTAGCTGATACCCGGGTTCAGATTAGCGATTCAGCCATGGAATTACTGGTCAAACATTGGAATTCGGCTGCGTCGAAAATGATTATTGCCGGTCAACTGCCACACAACCACCAGCTTTTAACATCACTGGTGAAAATTGCAAACGATCCATCGGTTGTGGTGCTTACTGAAACCACCTCGAATCTGAAAAATGTTACATTTATTCAGTGTATTGATAGGGTAATTGATGGTTTTGATGCATCTGAAATACCTGATTTTAAACCAGATTTACTGATTACCATCGGGGGAGCCGTAGTTTCAAAGAAAATAAAGGCTTTGCTGCGTAAGTACAAACCCGGCAGCCATTGGCATGTGAGCGGCGATACCACCGAATTTTACATGGATACCTACCAGTCGCTCACCCTTGCCCTTCCGGTTGAGACAGGGAGTTTTCTGGGTCAGCTGGCCTCCCTGGCAATCCCTTTGAAATCTGATTTTCAGCAAAAATGGCTTTTACGCAGCAGATATCGCAGCGATAGGCACCAAAAATACCTTAAGGAAATTGCTTACAGCGATATGCTGGTATACAGTGTTCTGTTTGATTCCATTCCGGCCGGTACCGTGTTGCATCTTGCCAATAGCACTCCGGTAAGGTATGCACAGCTCTTTGACCATACGATTGAACATCATTTTTTCTCAAACAGAGGTACCAGCGGAATCGACGGTTGTATTTCAACTGCGGCCGGTGCTGCTCATGTTTCAGAAGTTCCGGTTACAGTTATTACCGGGGATATTGGTTTCTTTTACGATAGCAACGCCCTGTGGAATGCAACTTTGAATAACAGGCTTCGTATTGTATTGGTGAACAATGGCGGTGGTAATATTTTCAGAATTCTGGATGGCCCGTCGGCACACGCTGAGCTGGAACCGTATATTGAAACAACGCATCAACTTAATGCATCCGGACTCGCCGCTACATTTGGTCTGAGGTATTATAGCGCAGCTGACCTCAATACGCTTAAAAGTAAAATTGACGATTTTTTTAATTACAGTAAGCCCGGTGCTGCATTGTTTGAAATAACCACGCCAGGGCCTTACAGTGCAGAAGTATTAAGGAATTATTTTAATTTTTTGAACAATGACAAATAAACGACAGTGGACTACACTTAAATCCTACGAAGAAATAAACTTCGATTTTTTTGAAGGAATTGCACGAATCACCATCAACAGGCCACGCTTCCGCAACGCATTTACACCTGATACTGTTAAGGAAATGATTGATGCCATGCATTATTGCCGCGAAGCCGACGAAGTGGGCGTGGTGGTTATTACCGGCGAAGGCGACAAGGCCTTTTGCAGTGGCGGCGATCAGAATATCAAAAGTGTTGGTGGATATGTTGGTAAAGATGGAGTGCCCCGATTAAATGTACTTGATTTGCAAAAACTCATCCGTTCGTTGCCCAAGCCGGTGGTTGCGATGGTAAATGGGTATGCTATCGGAGGCGGACATGTACTTCATGTAGTATGCGACCTTACCATTGCATCCGACAATGCCATTTTCGGGCAAACCGGCCCAAAGGTTGGCAGTTTTGATGGTGGATTTGGCTCTTCGTATCTTGCCCGCATTGTAGGCCAGAAAAAAGCCCGCGAAATCTGGTTCCTGTGCCGGCAATATTCTGCTCATGAGGCACTTGAAATGGGATTGGTTAACAAAGTAGTTCCTTTTGAGCAGTTGGAAGATGAGGTGGTTGATTGGTGTAAAACCATGATGGAGCGAAGCCCGCTGGCTTTGCGGATGATCAAAATGTGCCTCAATGCTGAGCTCGACGGACAGGCCGGACTTCAGGAACTTGCAGGAAATGCCACCCTGTTGTATTATCTTACCGAAGAAGCACAGGAGGGCAAACATGCTTTCCTCGAAAAACGGAAGCCTGATTTTGGGCGGTTCCCAAAATTCCCCTGATGGTTAATTGCTTAGTTCCGTTGTTTTTAGTTACTTTTACCCGCCCGTTTTCTCAGCTTTAAAGACAACCGCTTAGATTGTACAATGGTCAATTCTCAGGTAAAAGCATGGCTTCAAGCCATCAGATTACGTACACTGCCGCTGGCTTTCTCAAGTTCGCTGCTGGGCAGTTTTATTGCATTTCACGACCGCACCTTTAAATGGAGTGTGTTGTGGCTTGCTTTGCTTACCACGCTCTTTCTGCAAATTTTATCAAACCTGGCCAACGATTACGGTGACTCAAAAAACGGAGCCGATAACGAAGATCGCGTCGGGCCCCGCCGTGCAGTGCAAAGTGGCGCAGTTACACCAAAGCAGATGCGTACAGCGGTAATCGCCACCGCATTGCTTGCTTTCGTTTCGGGTATATTTCTCATAGGTACCGGAATCGGGTTTTTCTTTTCGCTGCGCTGGCTCACCTTTCTTATACTTGGTTTGGGTGCACTGGCCGCTGCCATCAATTATACCGTTGGCCGTAAACCTTACGGATATTTCGGTTTTGGTGATTTATTCGTATTTCTGTTCTTCGGCCTGACAGGAGTTGTTGGAACGTATTATCTGCATGCCGGCCATCTTCAGTCAGATTTACTGCTTCCGGCTTCGGCCATTGGTTTTTTGAGTGCTGCAGTGCTTAATCTGAACAATATGCGCGATGTGAATGGTGACCGTAAAGCCGGTAAACGTACGCTGGTAGTTATTCTGGGCCCCATCAGGGCGCGATATTATCACCTTTTTCTTATTGCCTCGGCCTTTCTGGCACTGATACTCTACACCATAGTAAATTACCGGCAACCGGTTCAGTATATCTTTTTGCTCACGTTGCCGGTGCTGGTGATGCATCTGGCCACAGTTTTTAAAGTAAAAATACCTTCGGAGCTTGATCCCCAACTCAAACGCCTTGCACTCGCCACATTTATAACAGTGCTGATTTTTGGAATCGGATTGATTGCCTGATGATACAACTGCGTTCAATTCCATATGTTCTGCAGTTTAAAAAGCCTGCAGGAACTTCAAGGGGTACCCTGCTTACTAAACCAGGTTATTTTATTATAGCTTCCGATGCCAGTAAATCTCCTTCCATTGGTGTTGGAGAGTACAGCATACTGCCGGGATTAAGTAAGGATGATACATCGCTTCTTCCTGCAATCATTAATACATTGAATCAAGCTGAATCAACCGGCCTGAGCACGGTTGCAGATTTAACCGCACAACACCCTGCGGCAGGATTTGCCATTGAAACAGCGCTGGCCGATTTGGAAAGAGGCGGGAAACGCGTACTATATCCGTCAGACTTTACCAGGGGTGAGCTGGCTATCCCAATAAACGGGCTGGTGTGGATGGGAACGCGGGATTTTATGTATGAGCAAATCAGGTTGCGCCTTGATGAAGGCTTTAGTATAATAAAGCTGAAAGTTGGAGCCATTGATTTTGAAGATGAGCTTGCCTTGCTTGGATATATTCGTAAACACTTCAGCAGCAGGGAAATTGAGCTCAGACTTGATGCCAATGGTGCATTTGATGTAACCCGTGCTGCTGAGAAATTAAACCGTCTGGCTGCGTTTGATATCCATTCCATCGAACAGCCCATCCGGCAGGGAAACCCGGAAGAAATGGCAGCAATATGCCAGCAATCACCCATTCCTGTTGCCCTTGACGAGGAGCTGATTGGCATTAACGAAATGTCGCAGCAACAGCGTTTGCTTCAAACCATTCAACCGGCTTACATAATTATCAAGCCATCGTTGCTTGGCGGAATTGCCGCATCACAACAGTGGATTGAATTGGCGCAGCGTCTGGGAATTGGATGGTGGGTTACCTCGGCCCTCGAATCAAATATTGGTTTGAATGCCATTGCACAATGGACAGCTACCCTCAACAATCCACTGCCTCAGGGGCTGGGTACAGGTAGTTTGTATACCAACAACATAACTTCACCACTTGAAGTAAAAAACGGTAAACTTCGTTATAATCCGGCTTCCGCCTGGGATTTATCTTTATTAAACCCAACCGGAGAATGAAGAACAAGCGGCCGGCATCCCTGATTTTAAATGGAGTTCACCATACAATTGATGTAGTATGGGATGGTCTGAACGAAGTTTACACCCAAACCCAGCACGGCAAATCACTTTCTGAATTTCTTAAGCTTTGGGCCGATAGTTCTGATTACCTCCAAGTTAAAACCTCAGGAAGTACCGGTATCCCAAAAGTCATCAGGCTGAACAAAGACGATATGGTTGCTTCGGCTGAGATGACGGCAGCTTTTTTGGGATTGAAACCCGGATTAAATGCACTGCTTTGCTTAAGCACAGATTATATAGCCGGTATGATGATGGTGGTGCGAGCTATGGTTTCGGGCATGCAACTGATTCTGGTTCAACCTTCAGGCAACCCGCTGCTCCATTTGCCTACCGGTGGCCGCATCGATTTTGCTGCTATGGTTCCGGCTCAGGTATTCAGTGCATTGAATAACCCGCAATCAAAACTTTTACTTGAAGGAATAGGTACACTGATAATTGGCGGAGCGGCAATAAATCAAAACCTTGAAGAGCAGTTAATGGAAATGCCAGGGAGTATTTATGCCACTTACGGGATGACAGAGACTATTACCCACGTGGCTTTGCGTAAAATCAACAGTTCGGGCCGAAGCAACTGGTTTACTCCCTTACCCGGCATTCATCCTGAGATGGACCATCGCGGGTGCCTTCAATTGAGCCTGCCATATGGTCATCTGCAAAGGGTAATTACCAACGATCTGGTTGAACTTGACCCTGAGGGTCGATTCAGGTGGCTTGGGCGTATTGACCACATTATCAATTGCGGGGGTATAAAGCTCATTCCGGAGCAAATAGAGCAAAAAATTTCGGCTGTCAGCGAATGCCGGTTTTTTGTTGCCTCAGAATCTGATGAAAAACTGGGCGAGATTCCTGTTCTGATCATGGAACAACCAAACCTGAGTGCGGAAGGATGCAATACTTTGCTTCAGAAACTTTCAGGGGTGCTTTCAAAACATGAAATGCCACGCCACATTCTAACCATTCCGGCTTTTCTTATGACCTCGTCGGGCAAAATTGACCGAAAAGCAACGCAGCTACTTGCCGTTAGGGTAGTGTAGTGCAATCCTGTATATGCTTTAATTAATTTTATACTCCGTGTTTCAAACCGAACAGGATATGACAAACTTACTCGCCTAAAGCCTGTTTAATAGCCGCTTCGGCCAGCGGTGCCATTACCGCATAGCCGGCTTTGTTTGGGTGAACACCGTCTTCACCGAATTCGTGTTTTAAACCCATGTTCTCATCAACCATGGCACTAAAATAATCGAGGTAAACAAGGTTGTTATGGCTGGAATATTCTTTGATCCAGGCATTGAGTTCAGCGATTCTGGTGGCAGGTTTTATTCCGGGATTCCACCAGAAATCGGCAGCAGGCAATACCGATGCGAGCACCACCTTTATGTTGTTGGCCATTGCTATTTCGACCATTCCACAAATATTATCGGTAATCATCTCAAGGGTTGATGGTCCGGTATTGCCGGCTATATCGTTGGTTCCGGCCAGAATAACCACCACCGCGGGTTTTAGGCTTACTACATCCTGCCTGAATCGCAGCAACATTTGCGGGGTTGTTTGCCCGCTGATTCCACGATCGAAATAAGGGCGTCCGTTAAAGAATTCAGGGCTGGTTTCTATCCAGCCCTGGGTAATAGAATTGCCCATAAAAACAACTCGGCGCTCTCCGGGCACGGGTGCACCTGCCTGCAGATTTTCGTCGCGGTAACGCTGAAGATTGGCCCAGTTGGTTTTCATTACTTTATATTCATTCAGCTCATATTCTGATAATTGCACGATGGTGTCGGATTTGGGTTTGGGATTATTTTCCTGACTGTAAACAAAAAGTGGTCCTGTTACCATTACAGAGCAGATAATGAATCGAAATGCAGTGCTTATATTCATAATTATATCTGGATTTAGCGGTAAAAATTCATGTCAATTGCTGGAGTGCTTTCCCGGTGTTGGTTTTAACGAATCAACCTGACCCCAAAATTGCATATTTTTTTCCTGATTATTGATTAATCATATCACAATTGTTGAATCTTATGCATCCGGGTTAATCGGGTAAAGATTGCCTATTACTAACTTATTCCGGCGTTTAAACCAAAAGTGCAGGTATTTTGTTATTTGTTAAATTATCAGGCATGATTCAAAACAAATCCCGTGCAGGCAGACGTCACGCTTTTCTTTTGTGGTTATCTGGCTTTCTATTGTTGCTATCAGTGCACCTTAATGCCCAGGACTGGAATAAAGTAAAATATACGGAAGCCCTGGGAGGTAATTGCAAGAACGGACTTGGGCTTGTCCGTGTCACAACCAACAACAACAGCAATCCAAGGTGGTTCTTAGGCTGGTTCAATAATGGGTCGTTCAGCCATGGTTTTGAATTTGAGCGGGTTGGGTACGCTGATTTGAATGAAAACAAAAACAGCATGCTGAGTTTTGCAAACCCGGTTAATGTTAAGTCCGAAAACCTTTTACTTTCATACCTAAAACAACTTGAAACAAATGCCGAAAGCCGGCTGTTGCCCGATTCAACCTTGTTTGCTTCAGTTTCTAAAGGAAATTTCAGAGAAAAAAGCCGCTTTAAGTCATTTGGAACATATTACCTGAGCTATACACTTGAAGGAAATGGTAGCCGCATAAGTTATTATCATTACAATGGGCGTAAGAAATCGATCGAGGTTGGGCGTTTCGACGACAATAAACTGGTTGAAGGGCTCAGGGTTGATTTGTCGTACAATGGTAACGACCGTTACGAGCAGGAATTTGCCGGCGGTAAGTTGATTCGTGCAATAAATACTGTTGTAAGTTCAGATAATTCGAAAGTGAGTGGTTACCGGTGCAGTCAGGATATCAAATTCCCGGTTCATTTCAGAAACAGGGATTTTGGGAGCGAAACAGGATGGATATTGTCCAATTTTGAGTATACCGATAAATTTCAGGGAAAAATAAAACAAACGGAGCCTTATTTCGCCTTGTTTGTAGATGGTGAAGAGCTGAGCAGCGGGCGCATGCCGGCATTTGAACCCCGTATGTGCGCTCCAATAAGCATCAATGATACAACCACATATACCGGCGAAGTAGATGAAAAAAACCTGCCATCGGGCTTTGGGATTTTAACCATACACAAATCATCATCTTACTTTGTTTATCAGGGTTTTGTTAGAAATAGCGCACCCAATGGTAACGGTATTCTGTGGGTTGGCAATGCGCCTGAAGGACCCTATTACATGGCTTTTGCCGGTTATTTTATTGATGGTGAGCTGGTAAATGGCAGGGCGCTAAACTACAATACACTGGTAAAAGTGATAGCCGGAGGCGGCCCCCTCAACTACAACCGGAATATCACCTGTTTCGGATACAATAAAGACCTGGCGCTTATCAATGGCGAAGCTCATATTTACCGGTATCAGCGGGGGCCCGACAACAAAGTTGTGCTTTGGGCCGAAAATCTATTCAAATACAGGGATGGTAAATTGGTGAGCGGCGAAATTGTGCATAACGAGCCTGCTGGGCCTTATGTGCCGCCACGAAATATTATAAACAGCAGGGTTGATTGCCGCGACTTACGCTACCACGACATTGTCGTGGTGGATCACCTGGCATCACCGGTTGAGTCGTTCACGCAAAACAATATCAATATTCCTGATGGTGTAATTCTACTCGACGGACGACATATTACTTTTGATGCACACCCAACTGTTGAGCTCTCAAGCCTTGGAATTGATCGTTTTATTACCAAATGTCCTTCATGTTTCGGGAGCGGTGAAACCAACTTTTTGCATCAGGACCCGCCGAAAGAGGTTACTTACCGTGGATATGAAACACGCACCTCGGTAGGCGATTACTACGAATATACTTATACAGTTCCGGTTGAACACACCTATATGGTGCAATCGCCAGGCTATTACCTTAAAGAACAATGCTATAATTGTCATGGCAGCGGCAACCAAATTGTTCAGAAACAAATCAGGGTTGATTAATCGGGGCTAAAAACCATGATTATTCCACTACGATGATTTGTAAAGTTTACTTAACTAAAGGCCGCGTCATGCGTTTATACCCAATGGAGCTGATTGCTGTATATCAGGCTCATTAAAAGTTTGAATTGCATTTATTGTATCCTACTTAGCTTATTCTGGTTTAAGAAATGTATCTTTATAAATTAACTTAACACTATCAAACATGGATCCTCGTGTAGATGCTTTTATTCAGAAGGCTGTTAAATGGCAGGAAGAGCTTTCGCTAATGCGTTCATTTTTACTGGAATGCGGCCTTCGCGAAGAAATTAAGTGGGGAAGTCCCTGCTATACCTGGCAAGGCGTTAATATTGCCGGAATACGTGGATTCAAAGAGCATTGCGCACTTTGGTTTTTCAAAGGTGTATTGCTGAAGGATGAAGCCAGTTTACTGATAAGCTCGGGAGAAGAAACTCAGGCAATGCGACAGATCAGATTCACAGATTCAGAACGGATTGTAAAGCTGACACCTGCCCTGAAATCCTATGTATTTGAAGCAATTGAGGCTGAAAAGGCCGGATTAAAGGTTGAGTACCGCAACACCGCTGATTTTGACATTCCCGTTGAATTTCAGCAAAAACTCGATACTTTTCCAGAACTTAAAAAAGCGTTCACGGGTCTCACTCCCGGTCGTCAGCGTGACTATATCCGGCACTTTGCCGATGCAAAACAGTTGAAAACGCGGGAGTCCCGCATCGAGAAGTGCATACCTCAGATTCTGGAAGGAAAGGGATTGAACGACAAGTATATTTGTTGAGTATTGGGCATATGTGCCCGGTTAGAATTCCCTGGTTTGTATGAAAGCACTAAAAGTTGTGCATAACAGTTCAGGCAGCAACAAAAATGCAAAAGGCTTTATCAGTTCAGCCCTTTAACCGTAGGCTTGCCCGCGATAAAATCCTTCAGATAAAATGGCTCAAAATACGCGGTATCTTCAAATAAACCTTCATTAAAGCGAATGAGTGCCGGGGTTACCATGTGCGTTGCCGAGTGAACAAATTTGTTGCTGAAGATGAAAGTATCTGAACTCAGAACTTCACGGCACTTATCTGCGCCATCGCCGGCAAAAATCAGGCGGTGACTGGGTGTTAGTTCACCAAAAGAGCCGGCATCAATAATTTCGGCAGTTACAGGCTTTATCATATTCAGAGCTTCATCAAAAACAGCGGTATAAACTTCCATGCGCCTGGCATCAATCATAGGCACAAACAGGGCCGGTTTATCAGCATCACGCATTGTATGAACAGCACGCATTCCCCATGCCATCGAATGCAGTGTGTCAACCGCAATCAGCGGCTTATCGAGCCCATAACACAGGCCTTTGGCGGTTGATACGCCAATGCGCAGGCCGGTATATGATCCGGGCCCGCGGCTCACTGCTACGGCATCAATCCGGGTTTTTGGGATGCCGGTTTCTTTAAAAATCTCATCGATAAAAACGGCAATAACCCTGCTGTGCGAATTGTGTTCGCTGGTTTCCCGCAGAGCAATCACTTTTTCATTGTCTGACAAGCAAACGCTGCAAACCGAAGTTGCAGTCTCGATTGAAAGTATCAGCGACATGGTTGGCTATTTCTTTTTAAACAGCTCTTCTTTATCCACTATTTCGACTTTATCGCCATCTTTCAAGGTTTTGGAAACCGCGCGGTACGGACCGCTGATAACTTCATCCCCTTTATTAAGCCCTTCGGTAATCGAAATGTAGGTATTGTCCTGAATGCCGGTCTTTACTTTTTGAACTTTAGCGACACCATCGCTTACTACAAAAACAATTTCCTGAACAGGTTCGTTTTTCTTAACCGTTTCTTTTTCAGCGGTGTTGATTTCAGGTCCTTTACCTTCAACGGCCGGGGTTGTTTTGGTGCTGTCCTCGCGTGTGGTTACCGACTGAATAGGAATTGTAAGCACATTGGCAGACGTTTCTGTTTGAATATCAACAGTAGCCGACATGCCCGGCCTGAAAGGCGATGCACCCGGTTTGTCCTTGGGAACAAGATCAGAATATGAATCAGGTAGCATGCGAATTTTCACATCAAAATTAGTAACCTGATCGGCGCTCAAACCGGTAACATTGGCTGATGTTGCAATTTCGGTAACAATACCTTTAAACTTGCGGTTGAGGTACGAATCCACTTCAACCAAAGCGGTATCGTTGAGGGCTACACGTACTATATCATTTTCGTTAACACTTACAATTACTTCCATCACTGTAAGGTTGGCAATGCGCAGGATCTCAGTTCCGGCCGAAAACTGTGAGGCACCGGCTACGCGCTCGCCTTTCTCAATATTGAGTTTCGAAATGGTTCCTGAAACCGGAGCATAAATAGAGGTTTTGTAAAGGTTCTCACCGGCTTCTTTTACCGAAGCCTCGGCACTTTTTACCGAAAAGTCAGCGGCTTTCACATTTTCTTCGGCGGCTGTAACTTCGGCTTTGGCCACTTCGAATGCCGATTTGGCAGCATCGTATTCCGATGCCGATATGGCTTTCTGGTCCCATAGTTTCTGGTTGCGGTCAAAACTCGATTTGGCGTTGATATATTGTGCCTGAACCTGTGCCAGCCGGGCCTTTGCATTCGACAAATTGGCCTTTTGCGTGTTTGCAGCAGCCTGAACCCTGTCGTAGGTCGATGTGTAGATTTTAGGGTCAATGCGTGCCAGCAGCGTTCCGGCTTTAACTTCATCACCCTCTTTCACAAATACATCAATAACTTCGCCGCTTACATCGGGCGAAATTTTAACCTCGGCTTCGGGCTGAATCTTGCCATTGGCCGAAACCGTTTCGATAATCGAACGCAGTTCAGCTTTTTCAACGGTTACTTTGGTCAGATTTTCCTTGCCTATCAGGCCTTTTTTGCGCGCAACTGCCAGCACAATAATCAGTATCACCAGGATGGCAATGCCAGCCCTGATCAGATTTTTTCGGTTTTTCATTGTTTCTTCCTTTGTTTTTGCAGGATATTTCGTCCGGCGGCACCCGCTCTCTCTGTGAGCGCCGTTTGTTATCGATTTGGTGGCTCTGTAGCCTTATTTTTAATTCAATGGTTAATTATTTAAGCGATAGGGGTTTGCCCATATAAAAATCGAGAACGGTGGACTTAAAGATAAAATCGAATTTGGTCTGAATCATTTCTGATTCAGCGTTCGAAAGATCTTTTTTTGCATTGTTATAATCTACCGAATTCATAATTCCTACCTCAAACTTCTGCTCGGCATACCTGAACGATTCTTTGGTTGCGCTCACTTTTTTCTCGGCTGCATGATACTGCTTTAACGAAGCACGGGCGTCGGCCCAAGCCTGCTGAATGGTTTTACGCAGTTGCATCTTCTGGATTTCGTAATCAAGTTTGGTATTCTCAAACGAAATTTTGGCTTTACTTACCATAGTGCGCGATTGCCAGCCATTTAAAATAGGAATACTGAGGTAAAGACCAATGGTTTGGTTGTTGTTATCCTTGATCTGATTGCTCCAGGGTTTGGTTTTGTAGGTATAGTCAAATGTATTGGCGTATACCTGGTAATCTGCAACATCGGGATTCACAGCGTAACCGATAAGTTGTGGACTGCCCGGGGTAACCTGATCAACAATCTGGCTTGCGCCCGAATAGCCGGTACCCCAGCTCCCGCTCAATGTGAGCGAAGGATAGTATGATCCGCGGGCCCTGGCCAACTGCCGCTCGCTGCTTTGCAAGCGGTATTCGGCCGCCTTTATCTCGGGCATATGCTCCTGAGCATAGGTGAAAATCTGATCGGGAGTTCCGGTAAGTTTCGGATTATCATCGATATTAAGCATCGGAACCACAATATCAAAACCATCGGACGAAGGCAAATCGAGCAGCTGACTGAGGGTTAGCAGCGAAATTTCAAGATTATTCTGAGCTTCTATTAAACTCGATTCCTCAACAGCATATTGGGCTTCAATAGTATACACATCGCCCGGCGCCATAGTGCCGGCGTTCACAAGCTTTTGCATACGGTCAACATGCTGGCGTGTAATATCGAGCTGATTGCTTCTTATCTGAACCAGCTCTTTGTAAAACAACACCTGAAGGTAAAAGGTGGCAATGTTTATCGACATATCGTTCATCAGTTTGTCGGCATCCTGCTGGCTGGCCATCAGGTTTAACTGACTCTGCTTAATGGCATTCAATTTCTGAAATCCGTTAAACAGGCTCACATTGCTTTGCAAATAAAAGTTGTTGGATTGAACCCTGCTGGTTGCAAACTGATTGGTATAACGATCGATGGTCTGTCCGTAATTGTAGGCGTGTGATCCATTGGCCGAAAGCCCCGGTAACAGATCAGTTTTTGATTGTAGCAGATCAGCTTTGGCACTTTCAACCAGCAGCATCTGCTGCTTAACCTGTAAATTGTTGGTGAGGGCGTGGTTTACGCATTGCTCAAGGGTCCATGGTGCCTGACTGTAAGTAAACGAAGCTGTTAGCAGAACCATGACAAATAATACAGCAAAAAATTTTTTCATCGGGGGTTGATTTTCCTTTGTACTCGTATGAAATTCATTAAATGTACATGCAGTAATAAAGACCATGCCAGAAAATCCAATTCAATGAATATCAGCATTGTGCAATGATACGGTAATCCTGGGTTGTTCGTTATCGCTCATAGCAGGTACGTATGCGTACACTCCGTTGTGCATTAGCAAACAGTAAACTCACACGGGTTAACGATTGTTCAAATTTATGGCATTGGTTGCTATAATTGGACTAATTTTACGAAAATTTAGCAAACGTATGCCAGAGCAACGTTGCTGCAACCAAATTAACAAGCAATATGAACATACGCATATTTACCTTTCGCGTGTTTCTTTTGACGCTCCTAAGTCTTTCGGGGTTACAACTAAAGGCCCTTGCCCCGCGTATTTTTTCGCTCAGCGATACCATTGATGTGGTTTCGTATGAGTTGTACCTTACTGTAACCAATGTAGCCCAACAAAGCATCAGCGGACAGGCGGGCATACGTTTTACAACACCACTTTCATCTCAGCAGCAGCTGATTCTGGAATTGCTGCAATTGCAGGTTGATTCCGTTATGAATGACGAAGGGGCCATGCTCCCATATTCTCACAACGGCACGCGATTAACCATAGATCTTCCGGCAGCAGTTGGTGCCGGCGATACTGCGCTGGTATATGTTTATTACCACGGGCAACCATTCCACGAAAGCTGGGGTGGATTCCACTTTTCGGGCAGCTATGCATTTAACCTTGGCGTAGGTTTCGAATCAATTCCGCACAATCTGGGAAAGGCATGGTTTCCGTGTGTTGACGATTTCAGGGACAGGGCCCTGTACGATTATTATATCAGGGTAGCCAACACCAATACTGCAGTATGTGGTGGCCTGCTTCAGTCAATATCCACCATGTGCGACGGCACAGTAATGTATCACTGGAAAATGGAGCGCAGTATTCCAACTTATCTGGCCTCAGTTGCCATTGGTCCTTATGCGCTGGTTACTGATAGTGTTACCGGCATACAATCCACCATTCCTGTGCGTTATTATGTGCGCCCTTCTGATACAATCCGTGCACGGAATAGTTTTGCGAATATGGGATTGGTTACTACAGCCTATGAAAATGCTTTCGGACCTTATCCGTTCGAGCGGATCGGCATTACCGGCACATCACTGGGTGCAATGGAGCATGCAGGCAATATATTTTATCCAAATGGCAGCATCAACGGCACACTGAGCGATGAATGGCTGTATGCGCACGAATTGTCGCATATGTGGTTTGGCAATATGGTAACCTGCTCATCCGATGGCGATATGTGGCTGAACGAAGGATGGGCCCGATGGTGCGAAACCTATTACCGCGAGGTATTGTATGGCACTGGGGTTGCCAGAGATAACTTCAGAACGCTTTTACGCAATGTATTGCAATATATTCACACCAAAGAAGGAGGCTATATACCGCTGTCGCCCATGCCATCAATCTACACGTATGGCGATAATGTTTACGATAAGGGTGGTATCACCTCCCAGGCGCTGCGTGGATACCTGGGCGATTCACTTTTTTTTGCCGGTATTAAAGCCTATTTACAGGCTTTTGCTTATAGTCCGGCCTCCTCTGAAGATTTGCGCGACTTTATGAGTGATTATACAGGTATTGACCTGACCGATTTTTTTGATGTGCATGTTTTTGGTGCCGGATTTAATCAGTATAGTGTTGATTCAATGAGGGTAACGCCACAGGGAAATGATTATCTGGCACAGGTTTTCATCAATCAGCGATTAAAAGGACCGGCACAACCTGCACAAAACAACCGTGTACTTCTTACTTTTTTTGATGCGCAATGGCACCGGTTTGATGCTAAAGCCATTTATACAGGAGTTTATGGCAGCAATTCGTTTCTGCTGCCTTTTGAGCCTGTACTTGTGGTGGTTGATGCCGATGAGCAAATGGCTGATGCTACAACCGATGCATTTAAAACCATAACAGCCACCGGCCTCTACGATTATACCGATACCTGGTTTAAACTCGATGTGATGTCGGTTTCCGATTCTGCTCTGGTTAGAGTAGTGCATAACTGGGTTCCGCCTGATAGCCTTAAAACTCCGGTGCCGGGACTCAGGCTGAGCGATTATCGCTACTGGACCATCGAAGGGATATTTCCTGAAATCTTTGATGCAACCGGCAGGTTCTGGTACAATCGCAATGCAGCGCTTGATAACACCCTGTTGCTAAGCGCAGCCGATTCGCTGGTAATACTTTACCGTGCCACTACCGCCAACGACTGGCAACCTGTTGAATTTACCAAGGTGGGACCCTGGCAATTAGGAACACTTTATGTTCCCCACATTAGGCCGGGTGATTATGCACTTGCCGTTTATTCGCAAACAACCAGCTCAACTACGGGAAGCCTGCCTCAGCCCTGGCTGAAGGCGTTTCCAAACCCCGCCAGTGAAATGGTAAACATTGAAACTTTTATTGGCGAAACGGCACACCTAACAGTTACAGATAGCGCCGGTTCGCCGGTTTTCAGGTCAGAGGTGCCGGCCGGCCGGCATTCACTTCAATGGAATTGCAGCAAACTGCCACCGGGAAGTTATATTGTACAGGTGGCTGGCAATCAGGCCAAAATCGCCGTATCTAAACTAATACTCACCCGATAAATGACACTGGACATTGATTATGCATCCAGCCTCAGGCAGCACTTTCAAGCGCATGCCGATGCCGCAAGTGCTGAAAAAATGCAGAAATATATGCTCAACCAGTTTCCGTTTTTTGGCATTCCTTCGCCACTCCGAAAAGAACTGGTTCGTGCATTTATTGCCGAACAAGGTTTGCCCCAACCCTGCGAGCTGGATGAAGTGGTAAAACAGGTATGGAATCTGCCAGAGCGGGAGCTGCATTATGCCATTATGGAAATTGCCGCCCGCCCGGCTTTTTTAAAGGACGAAGGCAGGCCAAAACTTTACCGGTTTATGATTAAACAGTTTTCGTGGTGGGATACTGTTGATTTTATTGCCTCTAATCTGGTTGGTGCTTGGCTGAAGCGTCACCCTGATTATACCGTTGAATTGGTTCAGGAATATCTCGATTCGGATTCGATGTGGCTTCAACGCACCGCCTTGCTGTTTCAGCTCAAATACCGGCAGGCAACCAACGAAGCACTGTTGTTTGAGGCCATTCAAAAGCTGAATCATTCAAAGGAATTTTTTATCCGCAAAGCCATAGGATGGGCCTTGCGCGAATACTCAAAAACCAATCCGCAGGCAGTTATTGATTTTGTGGCAAACACTACGCTTCAGCCACTCAGCAGTCGTGAGGCTATGCGTATTATCCTGAAAAACAAACTATCATGAACGAAATACCGGCCACCACCTGGTGGATGCAGATGTTGCAGGCACCTGCGCGAAGCGCAGTAAATCACCTGCCAAAAGGGTGCATGGTAATGAAAACCGAAAAGCCGGTTAGGGCATTCTATCTTTATTTATACACTTCGGTTGGCCGCCCTTATCAATGGTATAACCGCCTTATGATGCCCGCCGCTGAACTGGAAAAGCTAATAAGCCTCGAAACCACTGATATAAGGGTGCTCTATGTAAACGGAGTGCCTGCAGGTTTTGCCGAATTTGACGTCTCTGACCCCAACGAAACCGAAATAGTGTACTTTGGCCTCGGGTGCGAATTTACCGGCCGTCGCCTTGGGTTTCCTTTCCTCGAATGGTGTATCAGGCATGCATGGGAAAGACCAATTACACGGCTTTGGCTTCATACCTGCAACCTCGACCATCCAGCAGCCCTCACATTGTATCAGAAAGCAGGATTTGAGGTGTATGATCAGGATACCATTATGCAACAAAAACCTGACCCCGAAGATGACCCATATTTGTTGCTCCCCTGGTAAACCACTTAAATAAAACCCAATTGCATTATTAATATTTATAAACCTCATGGAACATAAAACCGCCAATATTATCTCAGTGGTATTTCATCCGTTATTGATACCCTTATATGCACTGCTTATTTTGCTGAATCAGGAGGCTTTTTTCGTCTTAATACTGCCGGCTAAATTAAAATGGATTATTACCGGTATTGTTGGCGCCAATACATTATTTCTGCCACTTGTTTTCATATGGTTTATGCACAGCCACGGCATTATCAGCAGTTATCAGATGCCCGACAGGAGAGAGCGCACATTCCCCTTTGCAATAACGGCCATGTTCTATATTGTTACCTGGTATATGTTTGTGAATCTGGGGTTACCTTCAGTTTTTTATCTGTTTATATTCGGTGGTGCCATGCTGATTCTGGTTGCCCTGGCAGTGAACCTTTTCTGGAAAATAAGTATTCACATGGTAGGTATGGGAGGACTTGCGGGAGGCTGTATTGCGCTGGCATATCAGCAGCAAATAACAACCATGGCTATATTGCCTGTATTGTTTGGCGTGGCCGGTTTGGTAGCTTATGCCAGATTACGCCTGAATACACACAATCCGGCACAGGTTTATACCGGATTTTTATTGGGATTGTTGGTAATGGTAATTACCGGTTGGTTTATATAATCAGAAGGGCCGGAGAGAAATACCAAGCGACATTGGCGAAATCTGAGGGCCGGCATTACTCTGAAAAACTTTGGTAACAGAGTAAAAGAAAGTTACATCAACCCATTTGTAGCCAATTTGCAGGGTGGGCCCGAATCGCCATGATTCGAAGTTTGGAAGGTCAGAATATTTTACTTTCTCCTGATCACCGGTCTCAGGATTATCACCTTTGAATTTGGTATGCGCATCCATTTTAACACCCAGGCGTCCGCCTATAGCAAACCTAAATCCATCAGGATGCTTATACCTGAGCTCGAAGGGGAAATCGAGATATGTGAGGCTTATTTTGTTGTTTTTATATTTTAGTGTACGTCCGTCAAGCACGCTATCGGGATAAGGTACAAAATATGAGGCCGTTGACGAATCCATCAGCATGCCGTTGCTAAAAAGGTTGTGCATGGTAAATCCGGCACCAAGTGCAAATGCAAAGTTGCTTTTTTCAATCGGGAATGTATAGGTTCCATATATACCTGCACCCTGATTTATTGCCCTGAAGTTGATTCCTTCGGGTGCATTAAGGACGATATCGGAGAAAAGCGTAACATTACTTGAGAATTTTTTTGCAAAAAGATCGCCGGAGGTATTTTGCGCCGAGATAACGCCAAACATTGCCAACAGCATACCAATAAATAAGAGGTTTTTTTTCATGATAAAGTGCTTTTGATGAGAATGGTGCCGGTATAAGGGTAACCCGGTGACGGCAAAGATAGTGTATTTGCCCCTTAAGTCAAATGCAGCTCCGCAAATCGCATGGCGATTGCACTGAGTTTAGGAGTTTTTAACATTTGTAGGAACCCGGATAGGCAGGATGAGTTATCTTAACCCGGGAAAGTCTGCTAATCGTCGAGGCCGGGTCTTTTAAACTGCATGGCATCAGGAAATTCACTCATAGCTCTTTTCTTCAGCCGGTTAAGCCGTGCCAAAGCAGGTAAAAAGTCATCCTCAAAAGCAGGTTTGAGCTTCAAAAGCTCCGATAGTGCCGCAATACTGCGCTCCACAGCAATGATCGCAATCTTGGCTGATCCGTTGCTATCACATTGGTCCTTGTAGTTTGCCGAGGTTTTCATAAGCAGGGCTCTCGAAAATTTAACAGCAATAAAGTTCATGTACCAATGCACGATATCAAGTTGTTCTTTTACCGGAACAGCAATCTTTACGCCTTCATTAATGCCCTGCCCTCCATTTTTATAAATGAAATTATTGCGCAAAAGCCATTTGTTCAGCCAGGCAGCATGCTCATCGGCCTTTCTTACCAGATAATGATCCTTGGAAGGTTTGGTATAAGCTTCATCATCAACAGAATACGAACCATCGCTGAAACCTTGTTCCCTTGCCATGCTTAACAACAATTCCATGGTATCGTGCACCAGAAATCCGATATACTGTGCCATGTAATTTACAGT
>Ga0172375_10001230_pt1 | contig 41265 bp, 33 predicted proteins | sample LakKiv1m_FD_114537 | JGI IMG/M metagenome (GOLD analysis project Ga0172375, IMG submission 114537) | Freshwater microbial communities from Kabuno Bay, South-Kivu, Congo - kab_092012_11.1m | ecosystem: Environmental > Aquatic > Freshwater > Lake | place: Democratic Republic of the Congo... | reverse complement strand
GCATTCTGGGGCGGCGATATCAGAAATGTCGCCATACAGAACGGTTATGTGGTTCCGGCTGATGTCGTGCTGACGGGCGACGCGCTGCTGTCGCCCAATATTCCCCTGCGACTGGAAGATCAGCGCTTTCTGGCGGAAAAGTCGCGCTTCTTCGCCCTGCTCTTCTCGGTGTTTGCAGACAGCAACACCAAACCGCAGCGTTTAAGCGAAGAAAAGAAGCTGCGCAGCGATTTTCTGGAACTGCTGCAGATCGTCAGATCCGCCGACGCACAGGCGGCCTTTATATTTCTGCCGCGACTGGACACGCCCTTTACCGAACAGGAAAAAGCCGCCGGATACGAAGTTTACCGCCTGCTTGCAGGCTGGATCGCCGACGAGCCCGACGTCAGCATACTGAACCCGGCACAATATCTGTCGACGCAAGACCCCGCCGCACTGCGCCGCGATTACTGCCACTTCAACGAAGCCGGTCACGAAGCCATGTCGGTTTACCTGGCAGATCAGGTGGAAAAGCTGCTGGAGTCCAAAAAGTAACCCTCCCCTGCCCTTAACACGCAGGAGTCCGTCATTCCCGCGAAAGCGGGAATCCAGAAATTTGATTTAAATTGCATCAGAAATAATAGCGTGCTGCAATTCCGCCGGTGACAAAGGGAAACGCTCCGAATTGTGAAATACCGACGCCAGGATTAATGCCTATTGTCAAATCGACAGGAACACTATTGAAAAGCAGCGCCAGACCTATTGATGCGTGCACATCACCAAATAGTACCATTCTAGTCTGGGAAGTAAACGGACCTGCGTAATATGACGCATAGTACCATTGAACGCCAACGCCCGGACCGACAAACCACGACATATCAAGCGGCTTCTTTTTTAAAAATACATGGGGCCAGAAAAGAAAATTAACATCTCCAGCAAGCCCCCAGAAACTCCACACAGGCCCGACATCCGCTTCAATGCTGAATTTCTCAGTGCAGAAAACATTCATTGATAAAGCCAGACTTGGATAACCTATCTTGCCGCCCAAACCTAAATTGCCGGGAGTTTTTACTTCATTCGCAGATGCATTGCTGGAAAGGAACAGAAGACAAAGTGCAACGACAACTAATATTCTTTTCACCGGGGTGCCTCCTCATCGCAAAACACATTGTTATTACTTCATTTTAAATTTCTGGCAGTTTACCCCCCCCCATTTTTTTGTCAAGAATATTTTATAATATTCCCGAATCACATCAACGTGAAAGAAACTGATCGTTTTATTACAATTCTAAAAAGCGTTGTTGCTGTCGCTGTCCTGGATTCCCGCCTGCGCGGGAATGACGGCAGCGCCGAAGCTGCGACTGCAAGCCAGACAGGCTGGATTTCCGCTTCCGCAGGGAATGACAGACAGCGTTTTTTATGGCAGGGACAGCATCCCCCACTTGACAAGCCCGGCGAATTGAGCCTATAAGTCTTTCTTGTATGTGTGATTAAAACAAAAACTGTTGAAAGAGGGAAACATTATGAAGAACGCCGGATTCTTGCGGGCGGCTTTCGGGGTGCTGGCGCTTCTGCTTGCGGCGATGCTGTTTTCCGCCTGTCAGACCAGCAATGAAGACGTGGACAAATTCAGAGACGCCGTCGACGGGCACGCCAGAATAATGGCAATAATGAAGGATGCTTCGGTCGAACCTGCCGTGCGCTCCTATGCCGCCGTCACGCTGATCAAGGAAAATCAGGTCGAAAGAATGTATATAGCTCTTAAGAGCATGCCGGAAGACCAGCAGGAGAAACTCGTTGTCGAATCGGCCCGCGGCATCGGCGAGCTTTTCCGCAACCCAGATCTGACGGTACAGGCAGCGGCAAAAGACGCCCTTTTCCTTTTCATGCAACTGGGAATCAAGAGCATCGAAAAATCTTCGATGGAAGTGATTCTCAACTGGTACTCGACCAGCTTCGACAAAAAATATTCGGCTGGCAATTATTCGGCTTTTGTTGTGCTTACATATGTCGGCAAAGCCGCTACGCCCCTGCTGAACAAGCTGATTACCGATCCTGGCATGCTGGAAATGCGTCCCAAGATCATCAAGATCATCGAGAAACTGGACGACCCGGAACTGGCGAAGCTGACCAGCGATTATTTCATCGCCCAGCTTAACAAGCAGGCTCCTAATTTCGAACAGGATACGCTGGACATGCTGCGTTTCGTGCGCGATGACCGCGTAACCGAGCTTCTGAACAACTTCGTGGTCGATAAAAAGAACTCCGGTAAAATGCGCGAAGCCGTACTTGACACGCTGCGCTTCAAGCCCTCCAGGCTTTCCATTCCCGCCGCCACCCGAATCTTCATCGATAAGAAAGAAAGCATCGACATGCGCGGGCTGGCCATCGAAATAATCCAGGAAAGCGGTGATGAGGAAGTCGTCAAGTTCCTCATGCCATTCCTTAAGGACGAAAATGTCAAGTGGGCGGTTTTCGGTTCGATTCTTAAAATCGGCAAAGAAAAGCACCTGAAAGAAGTCTTCGACAAGATTAATCCGACCGCGACATTCTGGCGTGGAGATTATGATATCGCCCGCCGTCATCTTAAAAATCTGCCACCCGAAGCCGCCGCAATTCTGACGCCTTATTTAAGTTCAAAGCATATCCCGCTCATCACGCTGGCGCTGATCGGCATGCAGTATACCGCCACACCCGCTCAGGCAGAAGAGTGGCTCAAGCCCCTGCTGGAAGACGCCCGTGTCATCCCGAACTACCATTCGCAGAACAAAATCAGCCTGGGAAAACTGGCTCAGGAGATTTTCGAACGCATCAAGAGCGGCGCTGACAAGCAGAAGGAAGAAGAAAAACCGGCTGACGAAGCAGCCGCCCCGGAAGCCCCGGCAGAACCGGCAGAGAAATAGACTTCATCATATGGATGCCAGAAGCGGAGCGCACATGTGCTCCGCTTTTTTTATGTAGTGTTCGAGTTACTGATTTACAGCGTTGTAGAGCAGAAGAGACAATCCCAGAAGAATCCACAGACCGCCCACAATGCGCCAGCCGATGTTTTTCTCGCCGAAGAAAATCGCTCCGAAGATAATCCCGAAAAGCAGATAACCGCCGCGCTTGATGGTAATCACATAGGCCACATGCGGCGCAACCGCCACAGCCAGCATCTGCGGCAGTATGGTAAGAGTGAGAAAGAGACCAAGTATCCAGAGATATTTCCAGTTGCGCCGGAATTCGTCGGCCAGCGGGACTTTACGGTACAGCAATACCGGCAGAAACAGGATTGTACTGGTGATCGAGAATGCGATTGGATACCACTGCCCGCCGATTTCGTTAATGCAGAGCTTGTCGAAATTGGCGGTAATGCTCCACATGAAGGCCACCAGCAGCATCAGACGAGAGCCCTTTTCCCGGAAGAGCGCACCTACAGTATCGCGCAGCTTCAGACCGCTCTGCTTCTGCAGTATAAAAGCACCGATGAACATAATCAGAATGGCGCAGGCCCCTATCATGTCGAGTCCCTGGCCCAGCATCAGGTAGCTGGTCAGCATCATGAAGACCGGCGAGAGCGACAGCAGCGGCAGATCGCGGGATATCTCCCCAATGCTTAGAGACTTGTAATACAGCGACATGGCCAGCACGTTCAGGCCCGTTCCGCAGGCCAGATATAAAAAGAAGGCCGGAGTCGGATGTGGTACAGGTGCATCAGCCAGAAACAGATAAGCAGCGTAGAACGGCAGCGAGAAAAGCATGGTCGCCCAGATGGCGAAAATGAAATCGCTTTTATACATAAGCTTCTTGGCGGCGGCTGCCTGTGAAGCTGCGAACAGAGCGCAGATCATCGCCATGAAAAACCAGTACATATTCAATCTCTCTATTCATAAACAGAACAATAAAGCCGTTTAATTCCGGCAGCGGCATGATACCGCAAGCCCGAAAGCAAAACAAATCGAAGCACTGTGGCCCAATTCAGCCATAAATATCAACCAGTTGCACAATCAAAAATTCATTTCGCTTTTTTTAATAAATATTGAATATTTTTCTTGACAATACAATACAGTTACTATAATTGATATTAATGTATAGTAATTGGTGCACAATACTTCAAGCATATTGTATTTTGAATTAATTTATGGGTGGATTGCATGGAACGCAAGACTTCGACAGTTACCACGACTGTTGTTCTTCCGGTGATCGTGAAGAATAAACTCCAGTTCCTTGCCCACGAAACACGCATCAGCCAGAGCGAATACATAAGAGAAGCTCTTGACGATTTATTGGGGAAGTACGGGGAAGTATTCAGGGGTTCTCAATTCGACGATTCGGCAAAATCGAAGAAAAAAGGCAGGAAAAACTAAAAAAAGGACGGAGGGCAAAATGGACTACGAAAAACGTTGGAGCAGTTACGAAGATTTCGAACGTGAAGAGTACAAGTCAGTAAAAAGCTTCTATTCCAGTCTCGAAGAAATCAACGATGACTTCTTTTCGACCTTCGGAGACCTTGACGAAAAAACCAAGCCCGAGCACGCATCGCACGGTAAAATGGAGTTCTAAGGTTCCCCTCCTGGTGTATATTTTCTGATGTTTATTGTGTTCCTCTTTTTTTAAGGGCCGGTTCGTATTGCAGGTGCGAACCGGCCCGACATTTTTATGCCATACGCAATTATTGATGTATTTAACCGCGTCACTACATTATTTTGCAGACTGCCTCTTGAAAAACATCCCTCAACCTGTTAGAACCGTTTCCGGAACACTATTGCTTCTGAAAAAGGAAAGACAGGAAACATGCATATCTGTATCGTCGGGTTCAAAGGTTCTGGAAAATCCACGGTTTTCAACGCACTTACAGGGCAGAAGGCCGACACCTCCGGTGAACGCCAGGAAAAGCGCCTGGGCAGCATAAAGGTTCCCGACGAGCGTTTCGACGCGCTGGTCGAATTCTGCAATCCCAAAAAGAGAACACCAGCCGAAATAACACTGGCGGATCTGGCGGCGGTTTCCCCCGATAAGGCCAACAAAGGCTTCTCGGCGGCTATGCTCTCCGAGATGCGCAGCGCCGACGCCTTAGTGCATGTTGTTAGAGTATTCGACAATCCAGCCCTGGCCGAAGCACCGAATCCGCTGCTTGAAATACAGAATCTGCACGCCGAATTGTGTCTGGCCGATTACATGGTTGTTGAAAAGAAGTTGGAGCGCATTTACAAAGAGGGGCGCAAAGACAACGAGCGTACCATCCTGGAAAAGGTAAAAGAGCACCTCGAAGCAGAAAAGCCTCTGCGCCTTCTCGACCTTGACGAGCAGACCTGGAAAAATCTGGCCGGTTACGGGTTCCTTTCGAAAAAGCCGGTGCTTATTCTGCTGAACTTCCCCGAAGACCGCGCTTCGGCTGAACCTTCGCCTGAAATCGCCACCTTTGCCGCCGGAAACGATTCACGGCTTTTAACCATTTCCGCCGAAGTTGAAATGGAACTGAACGATCTGTCTCCTGAAGAGCGGCAGGCTTTTCTGTCCGATCTCGGCCTTTCCGGCTCAGCCCGCGACAGATTCATCCGGGCCTGCTACGAAATGCTCAATCTCATTTCATTTTTCACGGTCGGAGAACCTGAAGTCTGGCAGATTTCCATTCCACGCGGAACGGTCGCACAGAGAGCCGCCGGAAAGATTCATTCCGATATCGAACGCGGTTTCATCCGCGCCGAAGTCGTATCCTGGCAGGACTACATGAAGTATGATTCGGACCATAAGCGCAAGGAAGCCGGAGTTCTGCGCCTCGAAGGTAAAAACTACGTCGTACAGGACGGCGAAGTTTACTACTTCCGCTTCAATGTATAAAAGATAACCTTATACATGCAAGTTTGACACAAGCCCCTCCGCTGTGCTACAAAAACGCTTCAAACGTTGTCCGTTAAACACGCAATAACCACTCGAAAGAGGTATACATGACTGCCTTAAAAACCAGAAGCAGCCTTTTTTCAGCGATTTCAATTGCAGCTTTAATTCTGCTGTTCGTCTGTTCATGCCAGACTAAGAAAAGCGAAATCCCTACTGATCCGCATAATCCGGCCAATATTGCCAAAAACATGATCGGCAGTGGAGCCCTGTTCTTTGATGGCGGACTTTCGGACGAATTCAAAGGGCTTACCGCTAAAAATGCTCAGGAACAGCCGAATGTAATGAAGGCGTTAAGCGGCATGTCCGAGGCCGATCTTCTAAGCATCATGACGGCTGAGAAAATCAGCCTGCTGGCATTGCCGACCCGCAACAAAGCACAGTCGGGCAGCATCTATCACAAATGCACCAACGCCGGTGAACTCGATCTGTTCTCGGTGCTTTATGTAGACGAGGACATCACACTTATCGCGCCGACCAATAATGCCTATGTTTTCGATAATGAGAAAGCTTTCGGAGTCTTTTCATACATCCGCTCCGGACTGATAGGCTCTTTAGATAAACGCGCTCTGCCGGCAGGTCTGGATGCGAAAACACCGGGAGAGGTGGTCATAGATCTGCGTTTCACTTCGGAAGAAGGCTTCAATAAGGAAATAGGCCGTATCCGGGCACGCGGTCAGAGCGTAGCCGAAGCCATCGATGCCGCTATAAAGAAAGCCGCCGACCGCTATGCCAAATGGGGCGGCGGTTTGAATGTCGAATCCATTCAGGATTATCTCAATCACAGCCGTCTGACCTTCACCATATTCAGAGAAAGAGGCTATTTAGGCGAAAACAATCGCGGCTTCCTCAATCAGCAGTTCAATATCGGTCTGGACGGTCTGGTAATTGCACTTAAAGACGGCACCACGGTCATCCTCACTCCCGACAAATCCAAGCTGCTGCGTGAAGAAGACCTGACAAAAATGATAGAGCTGGAATTCAGAAACCAGAAAATCGCCAACAAGGATGCCTGGAAAGACAAAGAGACCGGACTGTATAAATTCCGTGTTGTTGAATACACCGAAAAACAGCCCAACGGCGAGCCGGTAAAACTTTTCCGCGGCGTTGAATATGTGCCCTACTCCGCCATGACCAAAGAGGAGATCGACAAGGGTTTCCGCGATGGCGCTGAGTGGCTGCTGTCAATCTTCGACCCGGACAGCAAAATGTTCAAATATACCTACTGGGCAGTAGCTGACCGTTACCAGACCAACCAGTACAACCTCATCCGTCACGGTCTGGCGACCCTTACGCTGATTCAGGCCTTTGAACTTTACGGTGACGAGCGTTTCCTGACTGCCGCAGAAAAAGCTATCGATTTCATCTGGTCTCTGACCGAATATGAAGGCAAGCTGGCCATGTTCCGCCATCCTAAATATGATCCGGGATACAAACTGGGCGGCGCCGGCGTTATACTTCAGGCCGCCTGCCAGTTCAACCGCCAGAAGCGCATGCCACAGTGGGACAAGCAGATGAAAGGCCTGGCCGAATTCATGATGGTGCTGCTTGAGGAAAACGGCCATTACAAGAGTTTCTATACCAAACCGGGACAGAAAGAAGACAACAAGGAAATCACCATTTACCCCGGAGAAGCCAATCTGGCGCTGGTGTACATGTTCAGTCTATATGGCGATAAACGCTATCTGGATACCGTAAAGAGAGCCGTAAACGACTACTATCGCAACTGGTTCAACGACAAGAAGAACCCGCGCGGCAAGGGCAGCCTGGGGGCATATATTCCATGGGAAATGACTGCCATGGGCGAATACTGGAAGGTGACCAAAGAAGATTTCGCGGCTGAGTTCGCATACGAAATGGCCAACTGGGTTGTAGACAACTGGTTCGCCGTATATCCCGAAAACGTCTGGTACAAAGACTATGAAGGCGCAATCATGAACACTCAGTCGCCTTACTTCACACCACCCTGGAACAGCGGCGTTTACGGCGAAGGGCTCATCAGCGTGTGGGAAGTCGCCAAATTGCGTGGTGATAAAGATATGCAGAAAAAATTGCAGAAAGTCGTGCTGGGCAACGCGCGTTTCACCCGCAACCTGCAGTATCGCGACGTTTCGTCTTACTATCTGCCTAACCCGGCGCGCGCTCGCGGCTGCATACCCAGCAGCTTCCACAAAGACGACTGCCGTCTCGATTTTGCTTACCATTGCCTGACGGTCGATTACCGCATGATCAAATGGTTTGAAGAAGCCGATTATAAACTTTAATCCCCCACAGGAGGATTTAAATGACCAGAAACATCGCAAGTCTTGCAGCGCTGTGTATAGCAACGCTTATGCTGCTGGCGGCATGCAGCGACAGCAATAAAACCAATACACCCGCTCCGGACAAAGGCAAAGACAAGGCAGCGGTCGAAGAGAAGGTGGATTTTCCTCAGGTAGTTCCCGGTGAAGTCAGCGTGACAGTGAGCGAAGAGGAAAAGAAACTGCTTCTGGACGCGGCACGCAAAGCCTTCGATCTGTGGGTGACCAAAAAAGAAACCTATCAGCCGCAGGACTTGCCCGAACGGTTGAAGACAATGAAGAGCAATAATGTCTTCGCCACTATTTATAAAGACGGCGACTGGCGTGGCTGCGTAGCTTCAAAGCAGAATAACATCGCCGAATCGGTGGTGCAGGCTGTAATCAACACCTGTAACGACAAGCGTTTTAAGAATCCTCAACCCGATGAAATAAAAGATTTCCGCGTCGAACTGTCTCTTCTTGGCCCCAAAACGTTGATCGATTCCAAGGATCTGGAAGTCATCGGCAAGCAGCTTGAGCCTGGTGTTCACGGCGTATATGTACGCAACGTCAATGGTCGCGCGGCGTTTTTCCTTCCATACGTTTTCGTAAAAGCGCAGCGCACGCTTGAAACCTGGTTGCAGCGCATCTGCACTAAAGCCGGAATGAAGGCTGACGAATGGAAATCACTCAAGACTGCTATATACAAATTCGAAACCATCAACTTCATCGAAGACAGACCCTATGGCGCTCCAGTAGATCTTTACCGCTATAAAGCCGTCATCAAAGAACTTAAAGCGCCTATGCTGTCCGATGCGGTTAAAGCCGGAGCCGATTGGTTTGCAGGCAACGTCGGCCCGGAAGGTTTCCTGGCCGGACTGGATGCTGAACACCGTCCACTGAAAAAGAACGACATCAATACCGAAATTCTGGCGCTTAAAGCGCTGGGAATGGCGGCTGACCGCTACAAGAACGCCTCCCATGTAAAACTCTTTGCCGAGCATTTTGGCGCACTGACAAAGAAACTCGTTGATGTAAAGGATGGCGTTGCCTTAGGAACACTTGAATCTCCCGATGTCGATGCGACACTGCTTATGGCGGAACTGGTCTCTGCCGTTAAGAGCATCAAAGATCGCGACAAGCTGGCCCAGAAACTCGGCAACTTCCTGCATACACAACTGAGCCCGGATGGTGCATTCCTTGGCAAAACCCGTCTGGCCCGTTCGGGACAGGCCTATATGCTTTATGTGATTTCACAACTTGCAGGAATTGCCGGACGTGATCGCGACAAAGAGGCTGTAGCCCGCGCAACGCGCACGCTTAACAGTCTGCGCATTTCGGATACCGATACGGCCTATAACACTATGGCATTGCTACAGAGTGGAATCGTTCTGGAAGAAGACGCCATTAAGCTGAAGGCCGCAGCGCTGGGCAACCGTCTGTTGTCTGTTCAGTTCAACCTTGAAACAGCTCCTTACTCCGACTACATCGGAGCATTTAAAGCCGAAAAAGGCAACCCGATCACGCTGGACGCTGCCGTTTCGATTATTGCTCTGGCCAGGATTTACACTGCCGTTAAGCCTGAAGCGGCCAGCGAGCAGGATAAATTATACCAAAAGGCGCTGGTAACAGGAGCCCGGTTCCTGCTTGAGCAGCAGTTCACCCCGGTATCGGCTTTCTTCTTCCCCAATTGGAAGACCGCCAACGGCGCCTTCAAGCGCGATATCATACTCAATAATGTCGATGCCGATCAGACCGCACGCGCAATCGAAGCGCTGGCTTCCGTAGAAGACGCTTTAGGTAAAGATCTGGCCGCAATAATAGAAGCCAACCGAGAGGCACTGGTAAAGTGATTTCAGCAGGCAGAACCAGACTTGCGGCGCTTAAACCGGAAGCAGATGCCGAATCCCGCGCCACGGTGGTTGGCCGCATCATTGCGCTGTCTCCGGCCACCTTTACGCTCGAAGATCAGTCAGAACGCCGAGCCTTTCATTACACAGCGGAAGAAAACGGTAAAGGCCGACTGCGCGTTGGCGACATCATTCAGGCTGAAGTCGTTTTTTTCTCCGGCAGTTGGCGCATGGAAAGTTTCACAGTGCTGGCCCCCTGCATGCTGGAAGGAGCGCGTCACGAACACTGGCTGAAGCTCTGGAATAAGCACAGCAATGGCAAGCGCCGCCGCCTCGAAACCAAAGCCCGTGTCATGAGCCTTATCAGGAACTTTTTCGAGCATCTGGGCTTTCTGGAAGTCGAAACGCCTTCACTGGTTAAATGTGCCGGCATGGAACCGCATCTCTTCGGGCTTGAAAGCGACTGGGTGGGGCCGGATAACAGCTTCACACGTCATTATCAGATGCCGACTTCGCCCGAATTACACATGAAGCAGCTTCTGGTGCTGGGCTACGAGAAAATATTCCAACTGGCGCGCGCATACCGCAACCGCGAATACTCGCCTACGCACCAGCCCGAATTCATAATGCTTGAATGGTACCGGGCATATGCCTCTTACGAAAAGCTCATGGATGACATCGAGCATCTGGCGTATTTTCTACAGAAGGAAATAAACGGTTCGCCTGTCCTCAAGTATCATGGCCGAGAAATAAATCTCACTCCTCCCTGGAAAAGAATTTCCGTCAAAGACATCTTCCTGCATAAACTGCACATTGATCTGTCTAAAGCCTTAAACGGCGAAGACCTGGTGCGTCAGGCCAACGCAGCCGGATATCACTATTTAAACGCTGACGACAATTTCGAAGACGCCTTCTTCAAGCTCTTCCAGACCGAAATAGAACTGAAGCTCGGCTGGGACAAACCCTGCATCCTTTACGATTTTCCGCTTGAATTGGCTGCGCTTTCAAGACGCAAACCCAATGACAAACGCTATTGTGAACGCTTCGAAGCATATATAGCCGGAATAAAAATGGCCAACGCCTTCGGTGAACTGAACAACGCAAAGGTGCAGCGCAAGCGCTTTGAAGAAATGGCCACAGAGAAAAAAGCCAGATACGGTTACGAATACGCTCCTGACCCGGATTTTTTAGAAGGTCTGGATTTCGGCCTGCCGCCCTCTTCCGGTATTTCTCTGGGCGTCGAACGCCTGACAATGCTGCTGCTGGGCGAAAAGTCAATAAACGAGCTGATTGCTTTTCCGCATGTTTCACCGCTGGAAGAGGAGCTTGAAGACTGATGGGCTGGAGCAATTTCGACATTCAGCCGCAGGTTGTTTCCATACTGCGGCGTGCTATGAAAAGTGGACGCACCGGACACGCCTATATTTTTTCCGGGCTGGCTGGAACCGGCAAGCTTGAGACCGCCATTCGCCTGGCCATGTCGCTGAACTGCGAAACCATGCAGGACGGCGATCACTGCGAACAGTGCAGAAGCTGCACTATGTTATGGAAAGGCACGAGCCCGGCTGAGAACAACTACCCTGATCTGCTGCATCTTGTTCCCGGCGAATGGGAAAAACAGAAATCCTACACCATCGTAATGGATGCCGTGCGCGCCATATCTGCTTCTCTTAAAAGTGCGCCTATCACAGCCAGGCGGCGCATAGTAATAATCCATGACGCCGACGTTATGAACGAGGATGCTCAGAACGCCTTCTTGAAAACTCTCGAAGAACCGCTGGAAGGTCTGCGCACCAGCTTTGTTCTTCTCACTACCCGACCGAACAAACTGCTGCCGACCATCCGTTCGCGTTGTCAGGAAATTAAATTCAGGCGCATAGATCCTGAACGCATTAAAACCATGCTTTTAAGTGAGTTTGAGATCCCCGAAAGCGGGGCTGCTATACTGGCGGCATTGTCTGATGGCAGCATGGGTAAAGCCCGCGAACTGGCAGGAGGCGATCTGCTGACGGAACGCCGCGAATGGCTGCTGGCGCTTGACGCAGCCTACGCCGGCGACTCAGAAGTGGCAATCAAGCTGTCCGAAGAAATTGGCTCTAACCGTGAGATGTTAAGCCGCTTCCTGGAATTTCTGCTGCTGTGGCACCGCGACCTGCTGGCATATTCGAGCGCAGGAGAAAACGGACACATCATAAACGTCGACATGCTGGAAACACTGGAGCGCCAGAGCAGATTGCTGCCGCAGCAAATCATTATGGCACAGATGGAGAAAGTTCAGGAAATACTGGACTACCTGCCCGTCAACATACGCGGAGATCTGGCGCTGCTGGACTTCTTTGCACCGCTATTGAGCAGAAAGAAAGCCCGCTGAGAATATTTCTTTATTGCTCTCCTCCGGATGAATAAGCCCTTTGTCTGAAATACAGGAAGAGAGTCTGGAAGATGGAGAAAATCGGTACGGCCAGAAGCGCACCGAAAAGCCCGTAGGTGTGCTCGCCGGCAACCAGCGCGAAAACCACCCAGACCGGGTGAATTTTGGCTGACGTGCCGATAATTTTGGGATTAAGGATGTTAGCTTCTATCAGGTGAATTATGATGATCCACAGCAGTACCGCCACGCCCAAACCGAAGGATTGCGTAAGAGCAATGGCGACCGCCGGAATCGAACTTATGATGGTTCCGAATATGGGAATAAGCGACAACACAGCGGCCAGCAACGCCAGAATGCTGGCGTATTTCACACCAAGAAGTATCAGGCCGACCCCTGTCAGGGTACCGTTTACAAGACAAATCATAAGCTGTCCGCGAATGACACCGCCCAGGCCGATGTTCACACCTTTAAGTATTTCGTCGTATTCAATACGATACTGCATCGGAATGAGCGAGCGGAAGAAACCGGTCACGCGTGGGACATCGGACAGCAGAAAAGCTGCAATCATAAATGTCAGAACCAGTGTCATGATAGAGCCGATTACTCTCTTAACAAGACTCTGCCCTAAACTGAAGGCCTGCAATATATAGGCTTCCGAGCGAGTCAGCAGGCTGTCCATGTACTCATTAATGTTTTTATCCAGATCGAATGTCGGAGAACTGTCATCCCCGACACTCTCAGTCGATTTTACCGGCTTCAGCCTGAAGTGACCTTCGCCAAGCATCTGAAAATCAAGCTCCATACCTTCCTTAAGCAACACCATTTCACCTTTACCGACAGGTTGAGCTTCGGTGATTGATTTATCTTGGCGGTTAAGAGATCCGGCCTGCCCTTTTTTATCTCTATGCTTCAGAGCTCTTAGATCTGAATCCTGTACTTCTTCGTCCGAAGCATCCTGAGTATCAGCCTGACGCAACCCGATTGGTGAATCATCCGAATCATGCCCAACGGTTGCGTCCACATCTTCAATCTCGCGCAACGGATCGTGAACTGTCTGATTTTCATCGAAAGGCGAGCGCAGACTGTCGAGCCACACATTGAGCTTTTCATTGGCTCTGGGCAGATATTCCTGTGATGCCGTTCTGAAGAATTGCGGAGTGTCCTGAATCAGATTTTTCAACTCGCCACTGAAACGCGGCATGGCCATTACAGAAAAAGTGTAAATAAAGAACCCGCCGGTCAGATAAATAAGGACAACCGCCGCCCAGCGCGGCAGATTGAGCTTGCCAAGCTTGATTTCGTGCAGCCGGTTAACCACAGGAGAAAGAACGTAGGCGATCACGATTGCCAGAATGAACGGCAGCAGAACTTCTCTGACTGCCAGAATAAAAACCAGAAAAAGCAGAAAAAGAAAACCCAGAATAATTAAATGCCCCAGACCTCCGCGCAGCATGGTTCTTAAAAGCGGACGCAGGAAATTTCCACTGTCTTTTTCGCCGCCTGTCGAAAAAAAAGATGTGATGGAGCGCTGTCGCAGGTTTGAATCCGCTTCTTTATGAGATTCAGCCGGTCCACCAGTGTTTATAGTGTCTTTTACAGGCGGTGCGCTGCTGCTTTTATCAGGTGTTTCCTTTGTAGAGCTTTTTTCGGTATCTTCAGCCATTATAACCCCTCAATACGAGAAAGCCGCCGAACGCTATTTTTAAGTAGTAATCATTTCCAGTCAGAATAGTCAATCCGCTTCGGTAAATGATTCTAAATGGTCAATACGCTTAAATGAAATCTTTTTCATATAAAGTGCATTCAAAAGAAATAATTTGTTCCTGCCAGATGTTTACATTATTCTAGTGTATTAAGATTCCAGTTGTTTTCTGGCCTCTTCTAATAATCCTTAACTGGAGACTTCTGGGGCTGATTTTAATGGAGAAACAGACAATGAAAAAAATAATCCTTGCGACAATCATTGTGCTTGTCGCGGGTCTGGCTGCTACACGCTTTGTGTCCATACAGCATGAAAATGCAATAGGCATATCGAATGTTGGCGAATCGATGGCTTTTGCCAAGGCAAAAAACCAGGACTATGATCTGGCCTCCATCGTGATTCTGACCAGAGCCGTTTCCTATATCAACAATTATTATTACGACCCCAAACGCCTCGTTCCCAGCGAGATGTTTGAAGAATCACTGCAATCCATAACCCGTGTCGTGCCATCGATAATGGTTGACTTCGACCGCGACAAGCGCAATGTGTCAGTGATAATTGAAAGCGATATGCGCAGCTTCGACTACTCGAAACTCGATACGGTCTGGGACATCCCCTACCTCATCTCTGATATTTTCGAATTCATTCAGCCGCACATAAAAAACGATGATATCGACCCCAAAGACGTGGAATATGCCGCCATCAACGGCATGTTGGACGTTCTTGACCCGCACAGCCTGATGATGGCACCTAAACTTTATTCAGAACTGAAACTCAGCACTTCAGGTTCTTTCGGTGGTCTTGGAATACAAATCGGCATCCGTGAAGGCAAACTGACCGTAATTTCGCCTATCGAAGGCACTCCCGCCTGGCGCGCCGGAATTAAAGCACTGGATCAGATTGTGCGTATTAACGATCAGTCTACCATCAACATGTCTCTTGAAGAGGCAGTCGGCCTTATGCGCGGCGATCCGGGTACGCCCTGCAAAATCGCAGTCATGCGCGAAGGTCTGACCGAGCCGCGCACTTATGAGATCATCCGCGACATAATTAAAGTACAGAGTGTGGCCCACAAGCTCATGCCGGATCAGACCGCTTACGTCCGTCTGACAAATTTTCAGGCCAACACCACAGACGACATGCGTAAGGCGCTGCTCGAAATGAAAAAACAGGGCGGTATCAAACGCATTATTTTTGATCTACGCGGAAATGCCGGCGGTCTATTGGACGCTGCCGTAAAGGTGGCCGATACCTTCCTCGACTCCGGCACCATCGTAAGCACAGTCGGTGCCAGCAACCAGATGAAGGACACCCGTGACGCCAGCTTCCTCGGAACGGAAGAGAATCTGCCGATGGCAGTGCTGGTCGATTCGGCTTCAGCTTCAGCCGCTGAAATCGTGGCCGGAGCGTTGAAAAACAACAACCGCGCTATCTTGATCGGCGACCGGACCTTCGGTAAGGGTTCGGTACAGATTCTCTACGATATGGACGATGGCTCGGCTCTGAAGCTGACAGTTGCACAGTATCTCACACCCGGTGACGTTTCGATTCAATCAGTCGGCGTAGTCCCCGATCTGCAGCTTATGCCGATTTACATTGAAGACGACATGATCGATTTTTACAACAGTGAAGACATACGAAGAGAGAGCACTCTTAAAAAGCATCTGGTTCACGAAGCGACCATCGTTGAAAAGCCTTTCGAACTTATGGGCTACCTCTACGTCAAGGAAAGAGACGACTACAAACCGGAGGAAGGTCAGAGCGAAAGCGCCTTCACCGAAGACTTCATTTCCCAGTTTGCACTTAAACTGCTCAAAAACCTCGGTTCAACCAGCCGTCGTGAAATAATGCTGCAGAAATCGGTTAAATATCTGAACGAAGTCAGACAAACCGAAGAACTCGCAGTTGAAAAGAAAATGACCAAATATGGCATCGACTGGTCGGCAGCTCCTGCCCCGAAGGACAAAACGCCCGGAGCCGAGATAAGCATCAAGATCAGCCCGCAGGAAATAATAGCCGCCGGAGAAAAGGTCGAGATAAATCTCAGCGTTAAAAACACGGGAGAATCAGCATTTTCCCGTTTGTGGGCGACAACGAGTTCCGACTACTACCTCTTCGACGGTATGGAGTTCTTCTTAGGGAAGGTGCTTCCTGGTCAATCGAAAAATTACACCTTCAAGCTAGAAGTTCCCAAAGACGCGCTTGACAGAATAGACGATACCGAATTCAAGTTCAAAGGCGAGTACGACTATACGCCGGAAGCCTTCAAGCATGAATTCAGAGTTTCCGCTCTGCCGCGACCGGCTTTTGCCTTCAATTATCACATCATCGACGACATTGGCAACGGCGACGGACGTATTCAGAAGAATGAAACCGTTGAACTTGTGGTGGATGTCTTCAATGTCGGCGAGGGTGTAGTTGAAGAGGGTCTGGCGCTCATCCGCAATGAAGAAAACATCAAAGGCGTTTTCATAACCGACGGCAGAGTCGATTTGGAGCCCATTGGACCGGAAGAATTCAGCGAGATTACATTTACTTTCAAGGTACAGTCCGAGTTGGAAGAAGATGTTCTGCCGATGCGTCTTTCCATAATGGACAACAAGATGCGCGAAATTCTGACGGAAGTGTTGTATTTCCATGTGGAAGCGCCTCTTATTTTAAAGCCCGCCGGAGAACAGAGCCTGGCTATAGTTCCTGCTGGAACAGTAATTTACGGCTCCACTGAAGAAGCAGGAGCCCCACAGGTCAGCCTTGCCGAGTTTGAGCAGAAGCTGCCTCTGCAGGCGGAAGGCGACAACTGGGTGAAAGTTCAGTATGCTCAGGAAAGCATCGGCTGGATTCAGAAGGACGAGAGCTTCCGCCAGGTAAACGAGGGCGAAGCTGCGGAACTCAAGCCGGTATATTCACACAGACCGCCTGTTATCGAAGTTCAGCAGCCAACGCTGCCTTACATAACCGACGCCGCTGAGTTGAAACTGTCCGGTCTGGCTTCAGACGAACAGATGGTCAGCGACATCTATATCCTGAACAACGATCAGAAGGCCTTCTACAAGTCCAATGGAAAAGGCCCCACTGTAAACTCGCTGCTTTTCGATACGACGATCAAACTGGAAGAAGGAATTAACCACATTGAAATAGTGGCCCGCGAAAGCAAAGATCTGTACGGCGTTAAAACCATAGTTGTATTCAGGAAAAAGACATCAAAACCCGATTCCGAGCAGGCCACAGGACAGCGACTCGATTTTCAGGACTGACAGCGGCTCCGCCGGATATGTTCTGCAATAGACTTTTTTACTTGATTAGCGCTTTTTTAGTGGCCATAATGGAATTGATGCTTATCTTTTAAAATAAGGAGATGTGTTTATTGGGAGAACGTTTTCATTGTATATGGAGCTTATGAATTGACCTTTTCCATCCTGCGCGGTCGAAAATTAGAATTCAGCGGGATGTTTACAGGGGCTGTGGCGCAAGCCCGGTCGTTTATGGAATCTTCAGAGAAACCTACCAACTTATCAACCCACAATAGGGGAGGAACGCAATGAATCTGAACATTCGATTCAAAGGTTTTGATTCCAGCGAGAAAATCAAGAAGTACATTGAAGAAAAGATCGAAAAACTTAATAAATTCATTCCACCAACCGTAACTCTGACCGCAGCTCTGACCGATGAGGAACCGCGCAAAACGGCAGAAATCACCTTCCATCATCAGGGCATAAATTATGTCGCCAAGCAGACCAGCGAGAATATGTTCCAGTCCATCGATGAATCAGTTGACAAGCTAATAAGACAGCTTCAGAAAAACAAGAGCAAGAAGATCAACCGCACCGACTCCATCAAGGATATCGAACCGGAGACTGAACTCTAAGCTCTGTTCCTCAACACAGCAGTAACGCAAAAGCCCGCTTCATTATGAAGCGGGCTTTTTTTCACATTGAAAACTTAAGAATTATTTCTCCAGATCATTCCATTCTTTGTATACTTTTAAAATTGCCTTATAAGGCGATGTAGTCGAGTCGAAATATTTTTCTTCTCCGTTTGTTTTATTCTGCACCAAATTACGAATTTCACCACAATAGCTTTTCTTAAATCTAACTTTATCAATTTTTCCATCAATATATTTAGCACAAGCTTCTTCGTAAGCATTTAATGAATCTTCATGCCTTTCTTTTAATATCTTTTTATAAATCTCCTTTTCTCCTTCTATCGTATCCTTTTCTTTTTTTTGAGCAATTATCAGCGAAAATTCACTGAAACTCTTTCGAGCACTGCTAATAGCAGAGCGTAATTGCGATTCCAAACTCCCCATTTGGGTTTTATTGGATTTATGATTGGCTATACAAGAAATTATTAACCCAATAATAGATATAAAAAGGGCAAAAACAGAAAATATTATGGAGAGTTTTTGGTATTCTGTCATTTGATTATTTAAACAAAAGTTGATACATACTATCCACCAAGTCGTTATAAGAATCTAAACTAGCCTCTTTCAGGATAAATTTTCCATAGCTACTGCTTAAAGCAGAGATTTCTTTGCGGATTGTGTCAAGAATTTTCTTTTTGTCTTGATCATTAAGATTTCCGCCGGTCGTATATGTAAGGGAGTTTATACTATCAACAATTCTTCTGGCAGTAGCTTTTGCTTCTTTTGATTCCAATAATTCTTTAGCATATTCACGACCAATTGTTTCAAAAGTTGCCATTGGTATACATCTTTCTTTTCTTATTGTTTCTTATTTGTTTTTTATTTTAACCCAAAACCTTTGCAAGTCAAATGAAATTAATTGGCAATTCTGTTTTGCCAGCGTGCAGGATAAAGGCTTTACCCCACATCAACCTGAATTTGTCGGGTAAAACATTTAGCAGACCTACCTCTCAGTCTGACGCTTGGCAGCATGGTAGCGCCACGAAAATATTTGGAAGAAATGATCACAATCAGGTATTTATGAAATACAGCAGATGCAACAAATACGGCATCCGTGACCAGTCAAGAAAATGCTTGACAGGCGGGACCGGGTATTCTAACTTGAAATAGATATTTGCTCCCCACTGGATCAACCCTCGGGTCTCTGGTGGGGTTATTTTTTTCAGGGAATCAAACATGCCTTCCGAACCAAAAGTGAAACGCGCTGCTGCCTTCTTTGACGGGCAAAACCTTTTCCACGGCGCGAAGGAAGCCTTCGGTTACAGCTACCCCAATTATGACCCGCAGAAACTGATGGATGTCATCTGTCGTGAACATGGCTGGAAGCCGGAAAGCATCCACTTCTTCACCGGCATTCCCGATGTTGCTGACAATGTTTATTGGAACAGTTTCTGGAATAGAAAGCTGGCGGTCATGGGTACCCGCGGAATTCATACTTTTTCAAGGCCGTTGCGATACAGAAACCAGTGTTTCAAGTGCCCCGACGGTCAGACGGTGTATCATCTGATCGGCCAGGAAAAAGGCATTGACATCCGCATAGCTCTGGACATTGTAAGATTGGCAAGAGAAGGTTACTACGATGTGGCCGTAGTGTTCAGTCAGGACCAGGATCTTTCCGAGGTGGCCGACGAAGTTCGTGCCATTTCAATGTTGAAAGATCGCTGGATTAAAATTGTTTCCGCATTTCCTGTCAGTCCAACTTCAAATAATCGACGCGGCATAAATGGCACTGACTGGATTAAAATCGATAAAAACACCTATGATGCCTGCATCGACCCGTTAGATTATAACATTTCCACCAACCCATGATTATTCTTAAGTTTTGATATAATCTAAACGATACAATCTGTTCCAACAAATCGAGTGCCGGAGTAGTACGACTGACATAGCGGATCAGGCACAAATATTGAGAGTATGCCAACATGGCACGGCTATCGATACTACAGATTGAAGACTGTGGCACCCAGTGTTGTAGTCACTTGCCGTTGCTGATATACAGTGGACAGAAAAAAAGCCCGGAATCAGCATTCCGGGCTTTTTAATTCAGATTATAAAGCAGTCGAATCAGCCAACCAGCGGCAGCTTGCGGCGATAGCTGGCGGCGGTGAGTCTTTCCTGAATAGCGCCGGTTACAGCGTTATACATGGCATCGACTTTTTCTTCCATGGTCTTAAGACCGGCGCAGACGGCTTCCGGGTAAATCGGATCGCAGACTTCGATATCGATCTTGGCGGGAAGCGGCAGGTGGAAGAACGGACCGATCAGAACACCCCAGGGCAGAGCCAGCGACACTGCGCAGGTCTTGGAGCGGAAGAGCTTGTCGGTGTGGAAGAGTTTGGCCAGTTTCTCACCCTTGGACAGGACAATAAAAGTCTCCTGTCCGCCGATGCTTGCCAGTGGAACGATGGGCACGTTGTGCTTAATGGAAACCTTTGTAAAGCCCTTATGTCCGCCGAAATCAACCTTGAAGCGGTCTTTGAAAGTACGGAAGGCTTCATGGTTGCCGCCGGGGAAAACCAGCAGCTTGCGACCACTTGTCAGAATGGTGGCCGAGCTTTCATGGCTGGCACGCATTGCACCACCCATCATAAGCAGATTCTTCACCAGCGGAATCGCCAGCATGGCATCGTGAGTCAGAGGATAAATCGGATCGGTGCAGTTGGTTTTAGTGTACCATTCGGCCACAAAGAAGAACGGCTCCAGGAATGTGATTCCGGCATTGTGGTTGCCGACGATCATGGCCGGTCCTTCGGGAATCTTTTCGAGGCCTTCGACCGTGTAGCGGAAATAAAATTTGCCGAAAGTTTTAATGGGATCGATAAGTTCGTTGACCAGTTCCGGATCGAAATTGTTTATCGAGTCGGGATCGCATTTTTTGGTGACAAGCTTCTTGGCTGTTTCGGGACTAAGTATTATTTTCATCGAGACACTCCTTTATTTTATTGGCGGTAAGAGTGACCTTCTCGTCGCCGCCTACGTAAAAGTCCATATGATTGAATCCCTTCATAGGGACAGGCGTTATGCCGTCGGGGTACTGATTTTCGGGGGGAACCAGGAAATCGCCGGCAGACTGTAGCGAAAGCTTTACCCAGTCTTTCTTAAGGGCGATACGGTCAAGAATGGCTGCGCCCGGTTTAATGTCTTTGCAGCAGGGAACGGCAACCTGCGCCAGTATGGCGACATCGGTACCCTTGAAAGGCGTTCCCATAGTGATTACGCCTTTGATAAGATTGAGCACATCCTTGCGGCCTTCTTTTTCGGCGATATCCAGAGCCAGCAGCGAAATGAGTCCGCCGTTGCTGTGTCCGAGCAGCCAGAGCGATTTTAAATTGCGCTCATGCTTGGCCCAGAGAATGTCTTTCAACAGGCTGCGGGCGCACTGTTCCAGCGGCGCCATGTTAGCCAGCGGCCCGACATAATAAGGGAAGTCGGCAGGCGCGACCACGTTGTAGCCCATGCTGTACACCTTGCGCATCAGCGGATTCATAACACTCGAAGTGCAGAACGCGCCCGGCACGAACATGAGGGTTGCACCCTTCTGATCCTGCGGAAAACTAAGCAGCTTGTCGAATGTTGCCCTGGTTTGCAGTGTAGAACCGACCAGAAATGACGGCAGCCTTGAAATTCTTTGCATCAGATTCATAACACCCTACTCCTCAAGCAATTGATATTTCGGACGTTTTACATAGCAAGAGTCCGAATGGACTCTTAACGCATGGCGTCAGTATATGTTTTTTACGCAGGTTGTCAAATGGAAAATAGTTGAATGCACTATCGTTTCTGCGACAGATGACATGGCGTGTCAGAAGTGCCAACAAAAAATATTTCTCCGCTTCGCTCTTGATGATTCGGAAGTAGTGAATAGATTATTCGTGAACTGAGAATATTCTGATATAAATGAATGAACTCAGGCAGTGAAAATTCCTAACTGGAGCAGGCATTAATGAACGAAAATGTATTATTGGCATTTGGTCTTACGCTTTTCGCCGGTCTTTCTACCGGCTTCGGCAGCGCACTGGCGCTTATCTTCAAGACAACCAACAAAAAATTCCTGTCCATGGCTCTGGGATTCTCCGCCGGAGTCATGATCTATGTCAGCTTCGTAGAAATTCTACAGAAAGCCCGCTTAGCTCTTACCGATGCTTATGGCGCTGAAACAGGCGCATGGCTGACGGTGGTTTCATTCTTCGCTGGAATTGCTGTCATTGCACTTATCGACCGCTTCATTCCCTCATATGAAAACCCGCATGAAGCTCACCTTATTGAAGAGATGGATAGTGATACTGAAGAGGCGCATAAGAAAAGCGGAGAAAAAAAGCTAATGCGCATGGGTCTGTTCACTGCGCTGGCAATCGGAATCCACAACTTCCCCGAAGGCCTGGCCACTTTCACTTCGGCGCTGGTCGATCCGGCGCTCGGAATTTCCATTGCTGTGGCCATAGCCATTCACAACATTCCAGAAGGCATTTCCGTTTCTGTGCCTATTTTCCATGCTACCGGATCCCGCAAGAAAGCCTTCTGGCTTTCATTCTCATCCGGTCTGGCTGAACCAGCAGGAGCATTCCTGGGTTACATCGTTCTGCGCTCGATCTTCAACGAATCGGTTATGGGCTTTCTCTTCGCAGGTGTGGCCGGAATTATGGTGTTTGTCTCCATTGATGAGCTTTTCCCCACCGCCCGCGAATACGGCGAAGGCCACACCGCCATTTACGGACTGATAAGCGGCATGCTGCTGATGGCGTTAAGCCTCCTGCTGCTCATGTAAAGAAAACCCCGCAGCAATTGATGTAGCGGGGATTGCATAATAAATAAGCCTGTGAAAAGTTATCAGCCCAGCAGAGAAAGCAATACACCTGCTGCTATTGCAGAACCTATAACGCCGGCGACATTGGGGCCCATGGCGTGCATGAGCAGGTTGTTGAATGGATCAGTCTCCTGACCAACTTTCTGCGAAACGCGGGCGGCCATAGGAACAGCGCTGACACCTGCCGAACCGATCAGTGGGTTGACCTTGCCGCCGGATATCCAGCACATGATGTTTCCGAACATCAGACCTGACGCAGTGCCTATACTGAAAGCAATCAGACCCAGAACAATTATCATTATGGTCTTCACATTCAGAAAGGCGTCGTAAGTCATGGTCGCACCGACTGTAAGCCCCAGAAATATCGTGATGATATTAATAAGCTCGTTCTGGGCCGTTTTGGACAGACGGTCAACCACGCCGGACTCTTTAAGCAGATTTCCGAACATGAGCATACCGATAAGCGGAACAGTAGTAGGAATAAGCAGAATGGTCGCCATCATGATGACTATCGGAAAGAGTATTTTTTCTTTGCGGCTGACGACACGCAGTTGATCCATCTTTATGGCGCGGTTTTTCTTCGAAACAAGCAGACGCATGATGGGTGGCTGTATCATGGGAACCAGCGCCATATAGCTGTAGGCCGCAATAGCAATGGGGCCCAGCAGATGCGGAGCAAGTTTAGATGTAAGAAAAATAGCGGTAGGGCCATCTGCACCACCGATAATCGCGATTGATGCGGCTTCCTTCATGGGAAAATTCAATGCTATTGCACCAATGAGGGTTCCAAAAATCCCGAACTGTGCCGCCGCCCCCAGAAAAATCGTTTTCGGATTGGCGATCAGCGGCCCGAAATCGGTCATGGCACCAATACCCAGGAAAATAAGCAGAGGAAACAGACCGGTTTTGATACCGTAAAGATAGATCAGGTAAAGCAGCCCCATCTGCTCGCGCAACACATAGGGAGTCAGGGCAACATCGTCAGCCGGATGCGCCATCAGATTAATGAAAGGAGTATTGGTAAGAATCACACCAACACCGATGGGTATAAGCAACAGCGGTTCCCATTTTTTATAGATGCCCAGAAAAATCAACAGAAGACCAAGAGCATACATAATGAACGGCTTGCCCATACTGTCTGCTATACCGAATATTCCCAGCGAATTTATAAAATCGCTCAGATTAATTTCCATATCAGCCTGCCTCTCTTATACAACCGCAATACGCATGATTGCCTGATCGGCCTGTGCTGCTTCGCCCGGTCTGACCAGAATTTCAGTTACAGTACCGTCCTCCGTAGCCAGAATATCGTTCTCCATCTTCATGGCTTCCAGCAGACCCAGACTTTGCCCTCTCTTTACCGCCATACCGATCTTTACACTGAATGACAGGATAATACCCTGCATGGGGCTACTGATATCGACAATGCGACCGGAAGCAACTGCCGGAGTGGGAGTTGTTGCATTAGATATAGCCGCTGCTTGTGGTGCAGGCTGTGCAATCTGTGACTGTAATGCGGCAGAAGATTTCACTTCCGCTGCTGTTTTCGGCGCGGGAACGCCATTGATTTTCATTGCGCCGGAAGGATGCACTTCGACGTTGTAGTTTTTACCGCCTACAACCACAACATAAGAGCGAGACTGAGCGGCTGTCTTTACTGATTCCGCCGCATTAATACCGGTTGCCGGAATTGCTTCGGCAACGACTTTTCCTGACAGATAACGCTCGGCCTGTTGCTCGAAAACAGCCAGGCTGATCAGATCTTCGTCATTCTTTATAAGAGTTTTGTATTTATCCTTCAGAGCCGGCAGCGCGGGGGGAATAAGATCGGCAGCGCGACAGGTGATCTGCTTTTCGCCGTTGGAGACCAGCGCCAGCAATTCGGGTGATACCGGGGCGGGAGTCTTTCCATAGTGACCCATAACCAACTCGCGGATCTCTTTTGAAACGTTCCTGTAGCGCTCCCCCATTATCACATTCATGGCAGCCTGAGCGCCTACTATCTGGCTGGTAGGAGTAACCAGCGGAACCCAGCCGACATCCTTACGGACACGCGGGACTTCCAGCAGCACTTCCTCGAATTTATCGAGTTTGCCGGCCTGCTTTAACTGGCTGACCAGATTTGACAGCATTCCGCCGGGAACCTGATATTTAAGAACACGTACATCTATACGCTCTGAAAGCGGATCAATAAGACCGTGATACTTTTCCAGTACCTTTCCATAATGCTCGGTAGCTTTTTCGAAAAGTGCCAGATCAATCTTCGTATCCCATTTGGTGCCGGCTAAAGCTGCAACCATGGATTCAGTCGGCGGCTGCGAAGTACCATTGGCAAAAGGCGACAGAGCGCAGTCTACAATATCTGCACCGGCTATGATTGCCGCGAAATATGTCGCCTGTGCATAACCAGCGGTATTATGCGAATGCACCTGTACCGGCAGTCCGATTTCTTTTTTTAGCGCAGCCACCAGCGGCAGCGTGTCCTGCGGAGTCAACAGACCGGCCATATCCTTGATGCAAATGGATTGGCAGCCCATGTCTTTGAGCATTCCGGCGAATCTGACAAAGCCTGCCACATTGTGAACCGGGCTGCGCGTAAAGCTGATAGTCCCCTGGGCATGTTTGCCGGCCTTAAGCACTGCAGCAATGGCTCGCTCCATGTTGCGAGGATCGTTCAGAGCATCGAAGACACGAAAAATATCGATGCCGTTTACAGCCGCCAGTTCTATAAATTTGTCCACTACATCATCGGCATAGTTCCGGTATCCAATGAGGTTCTGACCGCGCAGAAGCATCTGACAGGGTGTATTCTTCAGAAGCTTTTTAATCTGGCGCAGACGTTCCCAGGGGTTTTCATTCAGATAACGCAGACAGACATCGAATGTCGCACCGCCCCACATTTCGATAGACTGATATCCTATTCCGTCAAGAAGTTCCAGACCATCCAGCATGTCTTCAGTACGCATCCGCGTAGCCGCCAGCGACTGATGAGCATCTCTCAATAATGTTTCAGTTATCTTTGCCATAAAAACATCTCCCTGCATTTCATATTGAAGGATCTCAGTAACAATCAGCGAATCAGTTTTTCATCTTTTTCATACATGCGCACTGCGGCTGCAATAGCTGAGGCAACATCCTTATCGGGCTTTTCTGCTTCAACGGCAAACAAACCAATAAGTCTGATCAGAGCCCAGTTTATTCCGAGCACAGAAAAAACAACCGCCATCCCCAGAATCGCCACAACAGCGCCATATTCCAGCATCTCCATATTGACCATCTTACACCTCTGAATAAATATTTGTTCGTCTCAGCGTTCGGCAGTCTCCAACAGAAAAACGCCGGGAACCGTTTTCATTATCGATAATAAGCTCAAAAGCTTCGCTGACCCCAACACATTTTCCGATAAATCTTTCTTCAGCCTGTATAATCTCGACCGTTGACCCTAAGGTTTCCGACAATGCTGACCAGCGTTCAATAAGCCAGGCAGTCCCCTCTTCTTCAACTCTGCGCCATTCACACCTGAATCTCGAAACAATCTGTTCAGCCAGTTTTTCAATATCAAAAGCGCAACCTTTAAGCTGGGCAAGTGATACTGCATCGTATAGAGCATCTTTTGTAATAACTTCGGCATTCACGTTGACACCAATGCCAATTATTACATGTGGGGCAATGCCTGGCTTTGAAACAAGCTCAGAAAGCATGCCGCAGAGCTTGCGGCCATCGGCGAAAACGTCATTGGGCCACTTAAGAGCTACACTGGCCGCATAGGGCTTTTCTCTTAAAATTCCGGCAATTGCCACACCTGCCGCGACACAGGAAAAAACAGGCGCAATCTTTAAATTATCGAACGGAAAAGAAATGGAAAGATACAGGCCACCTTCCGGAGATTCCCAGTTTCTTCCCATTCTGCCGCGCCCGGCAGACTGTCTCGCAGCACATACCGCAGCGCTGGAAAGCTCCATGTTGAGTATCTTCTCTTTCAGATAAGTATTTGTACTATCTACACAATCCAGAAAAAGAATCCTGTTTCCCATTATCAGCAGCTCCTTTGGACGCATGCTCATCGATTCAAGGACTTTGCCTTAAAAGGTCATTAATTCGTACACCGGCACAGACTTCGAGTCAACAACAATAAGGAACAGAATGCCAACAGATTATTTCTTAACATATTGATAACATTAGTTCCTGCAACTAATGAAAAATAATTGTTGACAATATATAAAAAAGGTGAACATATGACTTATTTGTTCACTTGGTCACCTGAGAGAAACGATGGAAAATATCAGCAGCAGAAAAGACGAAATAATAAAAGCAGCCGAAAACCGCTTTTTCAGACAGGGTTTTAAAAAGACGACTCTTGAGGACATCGCCAACGATATAGGCATCGTAAAGTCAGCTCTTTATAAGCATTTCACCAATAAAGAAGACCTTTTTTCAGCGGTTTTCGACAAACTGGCGCAGGAGTTAATGGGTCTCCTGGAACAGAGGGTATCCAAAGCCGAAACCAGTTTGGAAAAGATTAAAATACTGCTTATGTCCATGATCGGTCTGATAAGCGAGAAAATCAAAGAATACAATGCATCATGGGAATTATGGTACGAACTTAAACCATTCATTATTCAGTCTACAAACAGGCACCATCAAAGCTTTGAAATGATAGTCAACAAGATAGCGGATGAAGGCATTAAGAACGGCGAAATTCGCAAAATACCAGAGAGAATGCTTTTCCATTTTGTAGACCTGAGCATGGAAAATATAGAAGAAAGACTGATGCTCAAAAAGATGAGCACTGAAGAAGTTAAAAAGTATATAGATTTCATATTCGAATTGTTGAAACATGGCATAGCCGTAAAAAGCCAGAATTGAGGTTTTACATGAAGAAGTCCACGTTGTCATTGATCGTTCTGATGGTTTCCTTACTCTCGCTGCTTCCCACTGCAGCCTTTGCGCAGCAGATGACGCTGGAGCAGTGTATGGAAACCGCCGTTGCCAATAACAAGGAACTTATTGCCAGCGGTTATGCCGTACAGATGAAGGAGTCTGAAAAGAAAAGCATGTTCGGACACTTCCTGCCTGGCGTGACACTCGAAGGCAATCTGCTGATATGGGACGATGAACTGGCTATGGATCTGGGCGACAGCATGAGCGCGCTAACCGGCCTGTTCGATATTCTGGGAGAAATAATTTCGAACCAGTTTGTTCAGAACATGCTCTCGGATGAAGCCAAAGCTCAGGCAGCCGGTCTTCAGACTGCCGCAGACAGTATGGGCGGCATAAAAGTACGCGACCAGGTTACGGCCAGCGCTAAAGTGACAATTGCACAGCCGTTGACCCAACTTTATAAGGTCTATTCCGGCTATTCCGCCAATAAATCCTTATACAGAGCCGCTGAATACGACAGACTTTCAACTCGCCAGCAGCTTGAGCTGAATGTTACCAAAGCTTATCTTGGTCTCATTACAGCCAGCAAAATGGTAGAAACCGTCAAAGCCGGACTTAAGCAGGTCGACGCCTATGAAGAGCAGGTAAAGGCCTACCTTGACGCCCAGGTCGTCGAGCGCAATGCACTGCTGAAGGTTCAGGTACGCAAAGCCGACATACAGAAGACTCTCTTCATGGCCGAAAAAGGCGTCAAGATCGCCCGCGCCACATTGAATCTGCTTATGGGCCGTGCTCTGGACACAGATCTTGAACCGGTAATCAGAGAATCCTTAAACAACCCGGAAGAACTGCTCCAGCCGACTCTTAAAACTCAGCAGCGACAGGCGCTTGATCATCGCCCTGAACTGCTGTCGATTGCAGCCAAGAAAGAAGCCGCCAATTCCGGTAAACATGCAGCCATTGCTTCACTCATTCCGGAACTCAGTGCCGTCTTCCAGTATCAATACTCATACGGAATGGGTGCGACACAGCCAGAGAATGTATATTTCGGCGGTCTTATTCTGACATGGGACGCTTGGGACTGGGGCGTGGAATGGTATGAGATGCGCTCTGCTGAATATCAGCAGAAACAGGTTGCCACACTGCTTTCATACGCCAATGACGGCATCCAGCTTGATATCCAGAAAAAGCGTCTTGAACTTGAAGAGTCACTAAAATCCCAGAAAGTCGCCGAGGCTCAGTTCGAGCAGGCCAGTGAAAACCTGCGCATCGAACAGATCCGTTTCGATGTTCAGGAGACCACTACTACCGACCTGCTGGACGCTCAGACTCAACACCTGAAAGCTCAGAACGACGCCATAGTTGCAGAAAACAAAATGAGAGAAGCCTATTACGAACTGCTTACGGCAATGGGAACCGATCTTCTTGAGAAGAAAGAAGTTCTGTAAGGAACAAGGACAAAAATAATGAAAAAGACCAATAACGCCATACTTGAACTGCTGATTGTTTTTATCACGGCAACTGCCCTGACAGGAACAGCAGGATGTGCAACCGGCGAAGCGAAAATCGATGAAATGAAGGCTGATACTAAGATAGTCGAATCCGAGCGAATAATTTCGGCGTTGGAAGTTAAGACGGAAGCCTTCGTTTCGACACTGGAAGTTACCGGAACTGCACTGCCAGTTCGAGAGAGTTTCCTTTCGACCGAAGTTCCCGGAACGGTCAAGGAAATTCTGGTAAGTGAAGGCGATGAAGTCAAAAAAGGACAGATTCTCCTGAAGCTGGATCAGAGTGGTTTCGCGATGGGCGTAGCTCAGGCTGAAGCCGGACTTGCGGCAGCGAAAGCCAACGCCGACCTTATGAAGCTGGAATTCGACCGTATGTCTAAGCTGATTGCTTCAGACGCTACGGCCCAGTCCAATTACGACCGCGTCAAGGCGCAATACGATGCCGCCCAGGCCCAGTGCAAAGTTGTCGAAACTCAATTGCAACAGGCTAAAAAGGCAATGAATGACAGCATTCTGCGCGCGCCTTACAACGGCGCTGTAGTAATGATTCTAAAGGATCTCGGCGAGTATGCTCCGTCCATGCCTCCGACCATGCTGATGAAGATAGTCAACACCGATTCACTCGAAGTTCAGACTTTCCTGCCGGAAGATCTGTCAAATAAAATCAAAGTCGGCGACAAGGCCAGGGTAAGCATCGCTAGCGCAAATCTTGAAACCGAAGGTGAGATAATTTTCACGTCAAACCGTCTTGAGCAGGCCACACAGAATTTCGAAGTGCGTATAAAAATAGACAACGCTGATGGGAAAATCAAAGGCGGAGCTTTCACCAGAATCAATTTCACTCGCGAGGATCTGACCGATGCCCTTCTTGTGCCGCTGCGCTCGGTATTGCGCGGCAGCGACGGCAAGCCTTACGTCTTCACGGTCAAGGACGGAGTAGTTCACAGAACAGACATCAAAATCGGACAAGCCGACGGCAGCAGAATTCACGTTCTGGAAGGCATCGGTGTTGGTGATCAGGTGGTCACCGCCGGAGCCAATGACCTGAAGGACGGCAACAAGGTCAAAGTCGAAAACAACATTTGATTTCTGTCTTTTCTGAAAAATCAACGATTCCGCTTCGATAAGAATTCGGAGTCAAATACAGGAAGATATTTCCATGTGGGATATTGCAATCAAAAGGCCGGTTTTCACCGTAATGGTCATCATGGCCCTGCTGGTGTTCGGTGTTATCGCCTACAATCGAATCGGCATCGATTTTTTCCCGAAAGTAGAAATGCCGGTTGCAACGATAATGACCATTTATCCCGGAGCCGACCCCGAAACGGTTGAGAAGGAAGTCTCCGAAAAGATTGAAGATGCGGTCAGCACCATTGCAGGCATTGATACTCTGCGTTCCATCAGTGTCGAAAACGTTTCGCAGGTGATTCTGCAATTCGACCTTGATGTTGATGTAGACACCGCTGTTCAGGACGTTCGCGATAAAATCAGCCGCATCGTTACAGAGCTTCCAAGCGAAATCGAAGCTCCCAAAGTCGAAAAACTGGACTTCGACGCCATTCCGGTTATGACACTTGCAGTAGGAGGACCGGATAGCATCGACAAAGTAACAGAATTCGCTCGCAGACGTATCAAAGAAGACCTGCAACAGGTCATCGGCGTCGGTTCCATCGATATCATCGGCGGACAGGAACGCGAAATAATGGTGTGGGTGGATCCGCGCAAGCTTGATATTTCCGGTCTGGCAGTAAACGACGTTATTCAGGTACTGTCAGCCAGCAACCTTAAAATTCCAGGCGGCAAAGTCAAAAGCTCGGATACTGAGTTTTCCGTAAAAGTGGACGGAGAATTCAAGAGTGTCGCAGCCATCGAAAACCTGGTGATTATGGAAGTGGCCGGACGCCGCATTCGTGTAGGAGACGTGGCCCGCGTTGAGGACGGACTTGAAGAGCGAGAATCTTCATCCCGGCTTGACGGCGTGCGTGCCGTTACCATGCAAATCCGCAAGCAGTCCGGCACCAACGTGGTTGAGGTCGCCAACAACATCAATGCGCGTCTCTCCGAAATAAAGAAAACACTCCCACCGGGCTGGAAAGTAATTACAGCCACAGATACTACGGTCTTCACTAAAGAATCCATAAAGCACGTTCAGATAGACATGCTTTTCGGTGCTTTTCTCGCTGTCATCATAATTTTCTTTTTCCTGAGAAACATCCGTTCGACCATCATCGCGGCCATCGCCATCCCGACTTCCGTTATCGGTTCATTCACCTTTATGAATTATCTGGGATTCACATTCAACCAGTTGACACTGCTGGGTCTGTCACTGTCAATAGGCCTCCTTATAGACGACGCCATCGTCGTTCTTGAAAATGTCTACCGTCATATAGAAGACGGCAAAGACCCCAAAGAGGCCGCCAGTTACGGCACCGGCGAAATAGGTCTGGCGGTTCTGGCGGTTACACTTTCAATCGTGGCGGTTTTCGTACCCGTCGCCACAATGGAAGGAATCATCGGACGTTTCTTCTACCAGTTCGGCATTACGGTAACAATTGCTGTTCTGCTCTCGTTGTTTGTATCGTTCACGCTCACGCCGATGCTCTGTTCGCGCTTCCTGACGCATGAAAAACCAAGTGACAACCGCCTTAACAGAATGATTGGCAGACTGCTCGACTGGATTGATGCAAAATATGGCATCATCGTAGCCTGGGCGCTGAGAAACCGCTGGAAAACGGCTTTCATGGCCGTGGCAACCTTCGTTTCCAGCCTCTACCTGGCAAGCTTCCTGCCGGTCGAATTTCAACCGGAATTCGACATGGGTGAGTTTAATGTAACTGTTAAAATGCCAACCGGAACGACACTGGAACGCACGGAAGAAGTCGCTGTTAAAGTAGCGGCGGATATTTCCAGGTACAAAGACCTGGTAGAGAGCACTGTCACATCAATTGGCTCGGACGCCCAGCGCAAGCAGAATCTGTCTAAAATTTATGTAAAGCTCATCAACAAAAGCAAGCGCACCATAACTCAGGCACAATTCATGGAGCGCATTCGCGAAGATTTCAAGGCTTACAAAGATGCCTTAATTGCAGCCGAAGAAATAAACATGATCGGCGAAAGCTCCGGTTTCCGTACGGCTAAAATTCAGTTCAACGTGCGCGGCGGCGACCTTAACGATCTGCGCAAATATACCGAACTGATAATGGATGAAATGCGCAAGACACCCGGCTTCGTTGATCTGGATACAACCTTCGAAGGCGGCAAGCCGGAAATCCGCGTCAAAGTGGATCGCAACCGGGCCGCCAGTATGGGTGTCATGACTTATCAAATCGGCAGCACGGTACGCTCTCTGGTTGCCGGCATAGAGTCGTCAAAATATAAAGAGAGAGGCGAAGACTATATTATCAGAGTTCGCGTCGAAGAACAGGAGCGCGCTAATGCTTCGCAGATTTCGCACATGAAGGTGCGCAACAACAGCGGCAGTCTGGTCGACATCGCCAACCTGGCGGAAGTAATCACAACTACCGGCCCGACACAGATCGACCGTCAGGCCCGCCAGCGCCAGATAACCATACTTGGCAACACAAATGAAACGCTAGCGCTGGCCGATGCCATGAACAAAGTGAATGAGATTGCCAGAAGAGTGCTTCCGCCCGAAATCATCACCGACTACGAAGGCGATGTAAAGATAATGAAAGAATCTTTCCAGCACATGCTCTTTGCACTGATGCTGGCTATAGCGCTGATATACATGGTTCTGGCCAGCCAGTTCAACAGCTTCGTACATCCCATCACCATCATGATTTCACTGCCGCTGTCTCTCATTGGTGCATTAGGCGCACTATTCATAACAGGAATGTCGCTCAGCATGATTTCCATCATAGGAATCATCATGCTGATGGGTCTGGTTACTAAAAACGCTATTCTGCTGGTTGACTATACCAATACTCTGCGCTACCGTGATGGCCTTGATAGAAACGAAGCTCTGCGTAAGGCCGGGCCGGTGCGGTTACGCCCGATCCTTATGACAACTGCGGCGATGGTGTTCGGCATGCTGCCTGCAGCGCTGGGCACCGGTCAGGGCAGCGAAATGCGGGCACCGATGGCGATTTGCGTAATCGGCGGACTAATCACATCCATGCTGCTGACACTTGTTGTAGTTCCAGTGGTGTACACTTTTATGGATGATATCGGCAACAACAGGCTCATCAAGAAACTTGAGGCCATCTTCCTGCCGCATAAAAACTGAGAAAGAATCGGAATCATTAACCAGGGAAATGGAAGTATAAAAAGATGAAAACACTTGTAACAGGGGCATCTGGTCATGTGGGGGCCAATCTGGTCAGGGCGTTGTTGGACGAGGGTAGAGAAATAAGAACCCTGGGACACTACGACGATAAAGCATTGGATAACCTGGATGTAGAACAGATCAAAGGCGACGTGACCGATTACAGCTCAATAGAAAAAGCCATTGACGGAGTTGATCACGTTTTTCATTTGGCGGCTAAAATCTCCATCAGCAACAGCAACAGCGCTAGAGTCCACGAAACGAACGTACATGGTCCCCGCAATGTTGTAAAAGCCTGTATGGAGCATAACGTTAAACGTCTGGTGCATTTCAGCTCGATTCATGCACGCAATCCGCACCCGAAAAACGAGATGATTGATGAAACCAGACCCGGATCATTCGATGACGGACTGCCGACCTACGATAGAACCAAGGCGCTGGGAGAACTGGAAGTATTAAAAGGCGTCGAACAGGGATTGGATGCAGTTATAGTCTGCCCCACTTCGGTTCTGGGCCCATACGATTACAAGCCTTCATATATGGGTCGCACTCTGCTTGAGCTTTTCCAGCACAAGCTTCCCGGACTGGTAAAAGGCGGCTTCAACTGGGTCGATGTGCGCGATATTGTTTTTGGTGCAATGCAGGCCGAGAAACTGGGACGCACCGGAGAAAAATACCTGCTTTCAGGCGAATGGCGTTCTTTCAGCGATCTGGCAAAATGTGCACAGGAAGTCAGCGGAGTTAAGGCTCCTTCCTTTGTATCTCCAATGTGGCTGGCGCGTATTGGTGCCCCATTTGCGGAGAACTTCGCCAGATTGATCAAGCAGGATCCTCGCTACACTTCTGTTTCTCTACGCGCCCTTCGCAACCATCGACTTGTTTCGCATGATAAAGCAACGGCTGAACTTGGCTACAACCCCAGACCTCTCATTGAAACAATGCAAGACACATATGAATGGTTCAGATCCAGCGGCATGTTAAAGGCATGAATACCATGAACGCTTACGAATTTTATAATGCAGTAACAGTAAGCTGGTTCTGCGTGGCGGCGCTGGTCTTTATATCGCTGTTCTTCATAACCGCGCCATATGGCCGCCATAACCGCGGCGGCTGGGGACCAAAAATCGGAGCTACTACCGGCTGGCTTATAATGGAGATTCCAGCGGTCGTTACCATTACGTTCTTCTATCTTATGGGTGACCGTCTGCTCAATCCGGCGGCGATAGCCTTTCTGCTGATCTGGCAGACGCATTACATCAACCGCGCTCTCATCTTCCCATTCAGACGCCGCAGCCCCGGCGCAGAAATGCCTTTGATGATCGCCTTTTCCGGTATGTTCTTCAACGTAGTCAACGGATACCTTCAGGGTTACTGGCTCTTCTATCTGTCGCCGCTGAAGGACGCATCCTGGCTTTATGATCCGCGTTTTATCATCGGCTTGCTTATGTTCCTGACAGGCCTGATTGTCAATCACCAGTCCGACAACATACTTTTCAGGCTGCGCAAGCCAGGAGAAAAAGGATACAAGATTCCTCAAGGAGGGCTCTACCGCTGGATATCCAGCCCCAATTACTTCGGCGAGCTTATCGAGTGGTGTGGTTGGGCGATACTGACATGGTCGCTTGGCGGTCTGGCATTTGCAGTATGGACAGCGGCCAATCTGGCTCCACGCGCCATCAAACATCACAAGTGGTACAGACAGACGTTCCCCGAATATCCGGCTGAAAGAAAAGCGCTGATACCTTATGTTCTGTAAGTGAAAATGAAAAAAGCCGGCTGTGCAAGCCGGCTTTTTTGTTGGCATTCAAATCAATTAGCGGGCATCAGCAGCATTACGCCCTGTGCGTTCTGACTGTACTGCTCCTCATTCATTGACACACTCCACTGGCGACCGGCATACCAGTCTTCATAGCCGTTGGTATAGTTATCAGTCTGAGGCCAGCCCGATTGACCTACATCAATTACAAATCCACCGTTGGCGATATCGGCCAGATCGACCACATGCCTGAAGGCTGGGCCGTATTCTACCGGGAACAGATAACCTTTTTCGCGCCACATTCCTCCGGTCACCCACACAGTTTCGCTGCTGCCCGGAGAGGGTTTAGGATCGGGATTGAAAAAGCGCCCGACGACCGGAACAGATCCAAAAGGATGCTGGAAGGCCATGACATGCACACTCCCCCATTTCCAGCCTTTAATATCATCGCCGTAATTAGCCGACAGTTTTGCCAGGGCCTGTCGGAAAGCCAGAGGCAGCAGTTCGTCGCGACCTTCCTTTTCAGGCGTGTCTTTACGGTCAAATATAGCCGCCGATGGGTACTGATCCCATATACGATCGAAGAAGCCATATTCAAGCTGTACTGTATTTAGCAGCTTGTACAGATCATCGGAAAGATCGTCTTTCAGGCTCAGCTCCCACATCTCGCGATAAGAAGCATGGAAGAGACTGGCACCGACACTTTCGATATCAGCTTCGCGGTTCCATGATTTCAGGATATCGAAAGCTTCTTTTTCTTTTCCCTGCAATCCGGCTTTTTCGAGTGCAGCAATCAAGGGCGGCATTAACCGATCAGCCTGCTTGCAATGCACATCCATCTGCATGCGGCGCAAATCTTCCGCTGACCATTTCGGCTGCTCGTCCAGCATTTCCGAAATTCTAGCTGAGCGATAGCCCGACATCACATCGAGAGCGAAAGTGTATGGATAATCTTCCGGCGGCAGCACCTTGTTGTTGGCGGTCACTATTTTCGCCGATGGCGGATTCCACATCTGCGGCAGTCTGCCATATGGTATAAAGCCCTTCCATTCATATTCGTTTTTCCAGCCCGGAACCGGTTTACTGCCGTCGTAGCCTTCTCTTATTGGAATGAGACCGGCAGGAAAATATCCAATGTTGCCGCTGTCATCGGCAGCCACCCAGTTCTGAATTGGAGCACTCCAGCTACTAAGGGCGCTGCGGAATTCATCCAGATCTTTAGCCCAGGCCACGCGCATGGCAGCATCCAGATCACCGCTGCTCATTTCGTCCATAGTAGTACGCAGAGCTAGAATTGGAAGTTTCTTATCCAGACTTGGAACAGCATCGTTCAATACAACGCCGTGCCTTGTATGGCGCAGATTAAGAGTATGTGTGCGATAGCTTCCGTCTTCGAGCTTTTCTTTTATATCCTGCCTCTCAACTCTGAATTCCTCGGAGCCGGACGACGTTAGATATCTGTTCGGATTTTCGGGGTCGATCTTTTCAAGATATATATCCTGAGTGTCTGCGAATGTAGTGGTCAGCGCCCAGGCGATATTGCGATTGTGTCCAAGCACTATGACCGGCGTACCAGGCAGAGTTACGCCAATTACATCCAGACCCGGCATGCTGAGGTGCATTGCATAAAATGTCGCAGGAACGGTGTGCATAAGATGAGGGTCGTTAGCCAGTATGGGTTTATCGCTTTTCGATCTTGAAGGCCCTACAACCCAGTTGTTGGAAGCGTCAGCATTGAAGATGTATCTAGCATTATCAAATGCAGCGGCATAGCTTGCCAGGATGCCTGTAGCGCTCTTTCCATATTCTTCCGTATCCTGGATATCCAGACGCCCCTGTTTTCCAGGCAGGTTCTTAATTTCGGCTGGAACAGCGTTGTCGCCGCCTTCCGATGGAGGACTCGCAAGTCCGTCATCATCCAGCCACACGACCTGTCCGTTTTCGTCACGACGCCATAGTTTGCTGTAGTCCCTATCGCTCTTCTCAATAATATAAGGCCCTGGATGATCCATGAAGGGCGGGAATATTTCCCTGGTTTTCTCTTCTCCTATCTCACTTTCAAGAATGAGCCGAATCATTTCGAACTGCATGTTAAGACTCAATCCCCAGCCGTTTAAACGCACTATCGCCATTACATTACCAACAGTCCATGGCTCGGGACGAGTTTCCAGCATATCGAATTCGATGGGCAGATTTCCCATACGGATGAATGTATTAATACCTGCCACATAAGCGTCTCCCAGACGACGATCATGGGCGTTCATGCGCTCGGCCAGTTTTTCTCCCATCTGCCCCAATCCGGCGGTGCGCATCCAGCGGTCAACGGCCAGAGTATCCCTGAAGAATGAGCCAGTCTCGTCAGGATGATTGCCGAAGAGTTCAGAAAGACGTCCGTAAGAAACACGGCGCAGCAGTTCCATCTGGAAAAGTCGCTCACGAGCATGCAGATAGCCTACCGCATATAATAAATCATCGTCGCGTTGTGCTTTTACATGAGGTATCGCATGAGTATCAAAAACGACTTCGACCGGAGCCGACAAACCATCGAGCTTTACCGGACCGTTATATAGCGGGGCATCCGGGCTGATTAGATAACCCAGAAAATTGGCTGCTTTACATGACTGGAATGAAATAATGAACAGGACACAGACAGCCATTAGCAGAAGCACAAATATATTTTTACGCATGACAACTCCCCTGGATTGAATATCTGATGGGGGAATAATATCATCCATTTATGGAGTGTGCTGAATAAATTCCGGCTATTTTTTCTTAATGACCGAACGCCAGCCTGTGGCCAGACCGGTGGTTCTGCGGTGCATGCGATGTCCGCTTTCGCTTGATCTTTCTATTACGTAGAAAAGCGCCGGGTCGATTTCCTGAGCTGCGGCTAAAATGCTTCCAGATTCCTTGCGTTTACAGGAAACATAAATCATTTTAACTTCACCGTCGCGACCCTTGCCATTGAAGGTTGTGCAGATATAACCCTCTTTTCTAATATACTCAGCGATCTTTTCGCCTTCGTCGGTGCTTATCATACGGATAACTACTGTTCCGAAAGCCAGCTTTTGTTCCACCTTTATACCCACAGCGTTTCCGGCAGCAAAACCACCGGCATAAGCCAGCATAAGCCATGGACTTTCATGCATGCGGTCGATAACCTGCGCAACAACAACAATCCAGAGCAGAACTTCAAAAAATCCCAGAACTACCGCCAGCTTTATCCAGCCTCCTACAATGGAAATGGTGCGGATTGTACCGAGGGATACATCCATGACACGCGACACAAAAATAAAAATCGACAGCAGCCAGATTGGCAGGCTAGTAATAAATTCCATAAAACAATCCTCCGAATAAGAAACAGACCGACCGATAATCATCCGTCGGTTTGGAAACGACCAATTAGATATTATTTTTCGCGGAGGAATGCAACCCCAATCGGAACAGCCCAGCCTCCAGGGGCATCAAGCTTGAAATTTCCGACTTCGGCATATAATTGAGCTGATGGTCCTCCGTCCATCAGAACAGCATCGCTGCAACCAATGGAAGCTATAAAACGCGCAAGTTCGTTCGACTCCGCCCAGCCCTTGTCGGTTATTGCTACCAGCAGCTTTTTACCGCCTTTCATAACACCAATAAGAGCACGTCGCGCCACCTGATTCTTAAGCGCAGTCGGTTTCCCGCCTACCACAATGCGCGGACCAACCTGAATTGCGAAATCCACTTTTTCGGGTTTATGTTCGCTCCACTCCCGTGTATGCATCAGCCCGGCTTTGCCTTCACTGACATACAATACGCCCCAGTCGGCGCGACGGAATGGATTGAGCGTTTTTGCATCTGAAATTACCAGACCCAGCGGACGGTCGAATTCATCAAAGAAACTGCCATTAACCACCAGCGCCGCTCCACTGCGACGAGCCATCTCGCGCACTATGGCTTTTTTCATGCCGTTGCCATATAAACGCGCGTCGCTCGCGCTGACACGGAACGACGTAAGATCGATAAGAAAAAGCTGGAGGTGGAAGCTGTCGGTAAGGCCCTGCCCTTCTGAACCGGCGTCAGCGTATGAAAATCCTGGAACGATCTCCTTCCAGTCGAAAGCCATACTGCTTGAACCGAAATAAAAATGTGCCAACACCAGTATGCCGGCTACCGTCAGTGCAGCAGTGGTCAAACGACAGGCAATTTTTATTATTCTCTTGTGTCCCATATATCGCTTCAATCAGATTTTCACTTCTCTTGAATTATCAGACTAGCAGCATTTTAAGTCCGTATCAAGATTCACAGGAAAGAGATTTACTCTTTCGAGTAAAACAAAAAAACGCCCGCTGTCTTTGGGACTGCGGGCGTTTGGTGCATAAAGCCATGAGCTTATTTTCCGTAAGCTGAAGTCATTTCTTCTATACGCTGCATGTGGAGACCGATTTCCTTGGAATATTCCATTGCACCTTCGGTCTTGACGTAACCGAGCTTAACGGCATCCACCAATGGAGCCTGACTTGTCAGCACCTTGAAAGCTCCATCCATGGTGGGGAATATCATATGGACGAATGGACGACGACGAGTGTATGTTCCGCGCCCGGCTTTTGATTTGCCGTTCTTAATACGCAGATACGCACAGGGGCCGCCGTTTTCTACAGTCCACTGGAAAATACGATCCGGGCTGTTCTTGGTGAGTTTGCTCATACCTTCATCACCGCCCTTGTTGAGCTGCGAGAGCGCATTCGTCACCATGAACAGCAGAAGCTTAACTTTGAGAGCTTTCTTGTCCGGGTCACTTGGAATATTTGTCGGCAACAGAATTTTAAGGCCCAGCAGCAGTGGCAGAACTCTTACCAGCAGATGCAGATGCAGACTGAGAAGTCCCTTCATTTTCGGCAGTGCCATGCCACCCGCGAAAAACTTGTTGAGATCGACCACGTTTTTGAATTCGACGTTCAGATCCGGCTGTGGATGCACTCCCGGCTTGACATCGAGTTCGCCATCTTCAAACAGCATCATTGCGCCCACATCCGGCTCGCCTTTAACAGAAAATTGCAGAATGCCGTGTTTAGGGAAAAGCTTTTTGTACATCGGCTTTTCCTCGGCCATGACTTTTGTCAGCGGCAGAGCGGCGCGCAGAAAAATATTGGCGACTAAATGATCTCTGTCCAGCATATCAATACTCGTCTTCCCAGTCGTCGTCTTCCTCGATCTCGGCCTTCATGATTTCCTGCATGGCCTCGATGATTCCGTCGGCGTCCATCTTGTAGTAGTGCAGCAGATCGTCAGGATAACCTACGATGGCGAATTCATCCTGGAGTCCCAGGCGGCGCATGGCGCAGGCTTTACCGTTTTTGGCGATAACTTCGGCAACAGCGCTGCCCAGTCCACCGATAACGCTGTGGTCTTCAACCGTGATGATGCGACGGGTTTCGCGCACAGCCTTCATTATGGCTTCTTCGTCGATAGGCTTGATGGTATGCATGTCGAGTACGCGCATGGAAATGCCGTTGTTAGCGGCGATTTCGGCGGCTTCAAGCGCGCCCAGCGCCGGACGGCCAGCCACAATTACCGTAACGTCGGTACCTTCGTGCAGCGTAATGGCCTTACCGATCTCAAAATCGAAATCCAGTGTTTTATGCAGAGGCGGTTCGAAGCTGCGTCCGATACGAATGTATACCGGTTGATCCGTCTCGAAAGCCGCTACTACTGCCTTGGCGGTTTCATAGCTGTCGGCAGGAGCAATGACGATCATATGCGGGAATGTGCGCATAACGGCTATGTCTTCAGTGCAGTGATGCGTAGTTCCGGCCTGACCGAATGAAGTGCCGGAATGTGTAGCGATGATTTTAACGTTGCGTTTCTGATAGCAGATGTCGGTGCGCACAAATTCGGCGGCACGCAATGCAGCAAAGACCGCAAAGGTTGAAACTACCGGAATCATTCCCGCTGCGGCCATGCCGGAAGCGATAGCGAACATGTTGCATTCGGCTATACCGACATTGAAGAAGCGCTCCGGAAACTTTTTCTGGAACTTGCCGATTTTGGTCGAACCGGCCAGGTCGG
>Ga0172375_10001229_pt1 | contig 41287 bp, 67 predicted proteins | sample LakKiv1m_FD_114537 | JGI IMG/M metagenome (GOLD analysis project Ga0172375, IMG submission 114537) | Freshwater microbial communities from Kabuno Bay, South-Kivu, Congo - kab_092012_11.1m | ecosystem: Environmental > Aquatic > Freshwater > Lake | place: Democratic Republic of the Congo... | reverse complement strand
TGCTGCTCTGGGGCGTTGATGCGGAATCCGAAGGAAGCGAGCAGCGCCGCCGTGTCGAGCCCCTTCGGCCGCTTTCGGAAGAACCGCTCCACTTGCAGCGCCAGCTCGTGGGCCTCTCCGTAGCTCTTGCCGGCCCGCATCCAGGCTCGCTCTACGAGCTCGTGCAGGGCGATGAGGTCGGCCTTGGCCTTCTCGAGATCGTCCTCGACCCAGATCTCGTCCTCGGGGATCCACGGGTAGACCTCGTGGTTGCCGCCGTGGACGAAGTCGGCGAAGTGCTTCAGCCGGACCTGCTCGCCGTCCACCGTGTAGATGGACAGCCCGCCGAGTTGGCGCAGAAGCTTCTTCTCGATGCTCACCTGGCCTCCTCCGGCACCTGCAAGTACATCGGGGTGCGCTCACCGACGTAGGCCCCCTGGACGTTGAAGTCGAAGAACTCCTCCGCCCCCTCCCGGTCCATGCCGTCACGCTCCATCAGGATGCGGAGGCACTTCTCCTTGTCGTAGACCACGACGGACGGGTCCCGGAACTGCTGGGCGATGCCGACGATGGCGTCGTCGAAACCGTCCGCCAGGAGCAGCGGAGGGTCGCCACTCTCCATGTCGTCCTCGACCGCCTGCTGCTCGTTCACCCACTTCCTGAGTTGCTCCCCGGTCATCGTCTCGTCGCTCCTACGGCTCGATCCACCCGAGCTCCACTGCCGTGTTGATGAGCATGTACCGTACGTCGTCGGAGTACCCGAACCGGATCTGGTTGTGCCGGATGGAAGTCAGCAGGTTCCCGTCCGCATGCCGCTGCGACGCAGCGTACCAGTCGGCCAGCATCTCCATCACGTCCAGCAGGGACATCCCGCGCATGCCATTGGCGTAGTACTCGGGGTGGTGCCGGTTGTTCGCGTAATGGTGCGTCAGCGCCGGGCCCATCTCGCGAAGGCACTGGACGTAGTGCTCGCTGCCGTACGTCGTGTGCTTCAGCTTCGGGGTGAACTTGTCGAACGTCGACTTCTCCGGGTCCTCGAGCTTGGACCGGTCGTGCAGCTCTGCCCTTCGACCCAGGTCCTGGACCATGAGCTTCAGGTAGGACCGCACCTTCTCGATGTGCTCCAGGGTCTCGGCAGTCGAGTCGTACCCGGTTCCACCAGTCGTGTTCGCTTCCATCGTCCTCACCTACTTCACGTCGTCGACCGTCTTCGGCATCGCCTTCACCGCGTCCCTGAGACCTTTCTTGAACGCGGCCGCATCCGCCCGCACCTGCGCCTCCGGAGGGGGTGCCGGCTCGGCTACGGCAGGCGGCGCAGCCTCATCCGCTTCCGGCAGCGGGGGGCAGATGCACGTGCAGTTGCCGATCATGAACTGGAACGCCTTGGACTCGTCCGCCATGGCCACCGGCACCATCGACCAGCTGGACTCCGCACCGGCCTGGTCGAGCAGTTCGCGGAGGGTGTCCTCGCTCAGCTCGATCTTGATGCCGAGGCGCTCCTTCACCACGGCCATGTACGCCCGGGTGACGATGGCCTCCCGCTTGAGCTGCCGGAGCAGCTTGGCGTTCTCGCTGCGAGCCCAGAAACCCTGCACCAGGCCGGTGGAACCGGTGAGCAGCGCCGTGATGACGCTGCCGACGGCCAGGATCTTCTTCGCGTCCCACTGCGGCTTCACGCGGTCCTCCTGTCAGATCGGCTGAGCCCTCTCTGCGGCCTCGGTCGGATGCTTCAGCTTCCTGCTCCAGTTCATCCTGGGCTCCTTCAGCTTGTTGGCCTCGCAGAACAAGGCGGCTGCTCGGGCAGCCTCGGCAGCCCCATGAGCAGAACTCAGGGTCAGAGCCTTCTTGCGGCACGTCAGCCAGCCGAGAACACCGTACACGGCCTCGCTGGCACTCAGCTCCTGTCGCGCCTCGGCGATCTTCGTCATGAGCCGCAACCTGCCAAGCTTCACGCAAACCCCCTACAGCACTGCCCTGGTAGCTGCCTGAGCACCCTGCGACAAGCCCCTCCCAATCCTGGACAGCAGTGACGGAGTCTCGACTGCCCGAATCGCCCGGCGTGTGACCGTTCTCTCTGCCCCGTGGACGCCGGCTCGAACGGTGGTCGTGGGGCGCAGCAAGTTCTGCGCCCACGGCGTGTTCAAGGCGTTCGGAAGATAGGCAGTCCCCCTCGCCCCTGGGCGAGAAAACGCCCCCCTCAATCGGCCTGCAAGAGGGTTTTCCCGCACGGCCACTGACGGCATGCTGGCGTCGATCGGGTGCAGGACATTGGTCCTCTGCACACCCTTCTTGAAGGCAGCTGCACCAGCCTTCGTTGCGCTCCGAGCTGACTCTGCAACAGCGTCCACGGCAGCGGGGTGCATGTCCATTCCGGCTGGCAGGAGCATGTTCGCCGTAGCCGTCGCGGCAGGCGTATACGCCCAGGCACGCTTCTGCATCCGAACCGCCTGTCTCAGCCCGCCCAGCTTCAGCATCAGTAGGGCCCCTTCTTCTCGTCCTTCGGCTTCCCGAACTCCGCACCGTACACGACACCCGGGATCGGGTGCTGACCGTGGATGGCCGACGACCAGCCCTCTGCGGCGCCGCGAGAGATGGTCTCCGTGGGTCTCCGGTACGCCAGGCGCGCCAGCCAGTCCGTGGACTGCTCCAGCGGCAGCATTTCGGCACCCTTCAGCACGGCCTCGTACTTCACGGGCTTTTCGCCCTTGTGCTCCGCGTTCCAGGCCTCGATGGCCTGCACGTTGGTCATGTCGGACGGGAGCAGGTCCGGGTTGTCGCCGGCGTCCACGACCTTCCCGAGGTTGGTCAGGGAGCGCACCAGGACCTCGGAATGCACGCGCCGGACACCTTCCTTCGCGTAGAGCCCATCCAGCTCGTCAGTCAGGTAGTTCTGGACGGCGTTGATGCCGGCCAGGGGCAGCAGCTCGTGCGGGTTGATTGGGCCGGCAGTAAGCGGATCGCCACGCTTCAGCTTCTGGCCCTTCTTGACGATGAGGTCCTGCCCGTGGGGCACGTAGTGGTCCTGGTTCCCGACCCAGACACGGTACCCGCCCACGGGGTCGGGGGCGATCTTCGTGACGTTTCCGGATTCCTGCGCCAGGGTCGCCTGGTTGGGCAGGATCTCCGGCATCGCCACCAGCTGCCGGACACGGCCGATGGAGTTGATGACCGACTTCTTGCCCGTGACGCCGGCAGTGTTGTGGCTCCTCACGCCACTGACGAAGAGGGTCCCGGACGCAGTCGTCAGGTCGTACACCCAGGGGTCGTGGTAGAAGGCAGTCTTCAAGACCGAGACGAGCCGCTCGCCGACGAACGAACCGGTGCCGTAGGGGCTGGGGTTCGTGAAGCTGCGCGCCTTCACGGACCTGCCCAGCGCCTGAAGCGTTCTCTCCGTGACGACGAGCCGTACCTGGTAGCCCTGGTGCCTCGTCAGCTTGCGAACCGTCGCCAGGTTGATGACCACGGGGATGCCGTAGGCTGCGCCGATGAGCTGGATTTGCTGGGCCAGCTCGAAGCTGGTCGTGTCGACGCAGAGCTGGTCAGGGCCGTGTCCGGACGACACCTTGCAGCCATCTCCATCCACGAGGCCGGCCAGCACGTCAAGCAGCCACTGCCTCGGGTAGCGCAAGAACCCACTGGGCAGAGCCTTGTTGTAGGAGTACCGGCCGAAGAGTGCCTCGAACTCCTGGCCGACCTCCAGGCTGTGCACCCGAATGTACCGGGGGCGGACTTCAGGCTTCCATTCCAGGGGCAACGCCGCGAGAATCTGGTCCTTCACGGGGCCGTCGTTCTGCGAGATCGTGACGCTGTACGGCTTCTTCTCGCAGCTCCGCGGCGACGCCCTCCTGTAGTCGACACACCCTTCAGCCAGAAACGCCCCAACCAGGTACGGATCCAGCGCCGGGGGGTCTACAGGAGCACCACCCAGGGCTGCGGTGAGGTCCACGCTGAGGTAGAACCTGCGAGGCTCCACCTCTCCGGCCGGAAGGAAGTACGGCCACCCGGGCTCACCCTCCTGCCGAGCCTGGTACGCACCGCACTCCGGGCACATCACCCTGTCGTACTTCGGAGAGCGCCGCTTCGCAGCAGCGGAACGCTCCTTCAATCGGTGGTAGCCGCACTTCTCGCAGGCAACGGGGTTGTCCCGAACCTGCACGGGGTGGTTGTCCTGGCAGATCGTGACCACTCCCCGAGCACCCACGGCCGTCATTGGCCTGTCAGGTGCGTGCCTGCGCACGTGCGTCACGGGAGTCCACTCATTGTCCCAGACCTCCCAGCCGGAGACCTCCTTGACCTCTTCCCCGTCGACCGCTTCCACAGGGCCAGGCACCAGGTCGAAGAACTTCGCCATCGAGGTCACAACCGGTTCGCCGCCGATCTGCCTGGCGTACACCACTGAGTCCCTGTGGTTGCAGTGGAAGCTCCGCATGGCCAGCTGGACGCCGCGTTCGCCGAGAGACTGAGCAGCCACGACACCGACGTTGGCGCCGACCTGCGGGACCTTTCCGTCGGGCCCCAGGCCGTAGCAGTGCTGGCACATCCCCTTGCCCTTGTGCTTGAGCGGGGAGCGCACGACGACGGAGTTCTTCTTGGCGCGCTTCAGCTCGGAGACCAGCTGCGACGTGACCAGAGTACCTGCCGGAACGGTCCTCGTGCCGATCTTGATCGGCTCGGCCGTGAACCGGTCCAGGATGTCGCCGGAGTCGATGGGGCGGTGCACACCACCTGAGGCGCCGCAGTCCTTCTCGGTGACCACGATGTCCATGGCCACGTTGGTCAGCTGCTTGTTGATGGCCCCGGGCAGGCTCGCCTCGGCTACCCGGTCGAACATGGACTTCCGGCCTCCGTGGGACGCCACCCAGTACTCCGCGGTGTCCAGGCCCTCGGAGTAGGAGTGCCGGATGGGGAACGGGATGGTGCCGTTGACCGAGGCCACCAGCAGCGGGGTGGTCAGGATCTGGCGAAGCTGCTCCCAGCTGCCCTTCGTGCCGGCCTTGTACATCGTGAAGAGCGCGTTGTACTCCTTGCCGAACTTCGCCTCCACGTCCGCCTTGATCTTGACGCCGGCGGCCTCGTAGGCTTCCACGAGGCGGTCGTTCCGATGCTTCGCTCCCTTCGGGATTTTCGCGACCTCGGCGTCCGCCGCGGCGAGATGCCTGTCCCGAATCGCGTGCAGCGTCTTGAAGTCCGACAGGTCGAACGAGAAGCCCTGCTCCGTGGCGTTGACGAAGCCCATCTTGGACAGCTTCTCAGCCAGGCTCTTGAACTTCACCGGGTCGGAGGTGAAGTCGGACATCATCTTCCCGCTGGTCTTCTTGTCCAGCACGAAGCTGGAGTCGTACAGGATCTTCTCGTGCCATGACTTCCCGATGTCACCGGTCTCGCCGACGGCAGTGGCAACCATGGCCCGACCGGCTGTGGTGGGTCTCTTGCCTACGTGCACGACGTCTGTCTGCCCCACCTCGCCCTTCTCGTAGGCCGACAGCAGGTCCGAGGTGTCCTTGAACTGCCTGGGCGTCTTGTTCCCGTCCTTGGTCATCAGGAACAGCCCCAGCAGCGACTCCAGGCGCGGGAAGTACATCAGCTCGTGGCCGGCCGGGCTGCGCAGGATGTTCGTGGGGAGCATGTTCTTCACGTCGTCCACGGCCTCGTGCGTCAGCGGCACGTACAGCGAGGCCTGGTCGCCGTCGAAGTCCATGTTGTAGCCGACGACGACCATCGGGTTCACGTGAATGGAGCTGCCGGCGATCATCTTCGGGTAGAAGCCCATGATGCTGTGCTTGTGCAGCACCGGGTCGCGCTTCATCGCCAGCGGCCTGGCAGCCATCTCGTTTTCGAGAACGTGCATCGCGCCGGCGTCCTCTCGCTCCAGTGCCTCCTTGGCGTTGGCGACGGACATCGAGTAGGGCGGCTGGCCCATGGCTCGGATGACGAACGGCTCGTACAGCGTCTTGGCCACGAACTTCGGGACACCCAGCTCGTCCAGGCCGATGTCCAGGTCGGGTACGACAACGCCGCGGGCCGTCATGTCCTGGCGCCTCTTGATCAGCATCTTCTGGAAGAAGCCGTGCTTCAGCTCGGAGCCGTGGATGACGTCCATGACGCCCGACAGCTCCTGCTCGCGGTTCAGCGTGCCTCCGAGCCCGATGAGGCTCTTCAGCCCGTCGTACATCTCGGCGCGCAGCTCCGCTTTCTCCGAATCCGGCAGGCCACTCGGAAAATCGCGGAGCTGCTGGTTGTCAAGCGCCAAGGCCTTGTAGATGGCGTTCAGGTCCGAGTACGCAACGTCGCCCTTGCCGGTCACGGAGATTGGCCTGAACTGAGGGGGGAGAACCGGGAGAACTCCCTGGACGTATACCGTCGGTTGGAGGTTCGCCTTCTTCAACGCCCGAAGAATCTTCAGCTTCTTGACGGTCTTGTCCAGGGCGGTACCACGAGCGGTGGGCACGGACTCGATGAGGGCGTCGAGCTCCTGGTCTCGGTCGATGCCCTTCAGCATGGACTCGATGGCCCGGCCGGCACGAAGAACCCCGTCCTGACCCTCATCCTTCACCAGTGCCTTCGATTCCTCGTCGTAGGCCAGGGAGCCGTCCATCAACCCGTCGAACTCCGCCGTGTCCAGGCCGGTCAGCGACTTGATGGCCTTCTCGAACAGGGGGTTCGGCATCGGCTCGGCGAGCTGGATGTGGGAGTTCGAGACGAGCACGCCGTTGGCGAAGTAGCAGTGCGTGCCCTCGACCTCGATGTCGTAGAGCGGCTCGTCACAGGGGTCTTCCTGCGCGTACCAGCGCGGCTCGACGTTGACGATCTGCAATCCCGGGGCTCCGGAAAGGCCTGGGCTATTCTGACATCCTGGACACCCCAACGTAAAGAAGACTTGCTGGGGCCTCGGGAGGGCGCCCCGAAGGGCGCCCTCCCGATGTCGTCACTCCACGCACAGCCCGGTCTCCTCGTCGCACCCGTTCTCGCACTGGGTGTCCGCGGGCGACGGCTCGCAGAAGTCGAACGTGGCGGACCAGGCGTTCCGCGGCCCGGCGCAGAAGTGCGCCGGCGGGTTGTTGCAGTAGCAGTCGTCGGGGTCGCACCCCTCGCGACCGCCGTCGCCGCACGCGATCGTCCCGACCAGGAACACGCTCAGAACCAACATGAACCAGCGCATCTTGTACCTCCGTGCCGCTCTCGGCGGCGCCTGGGTCAGCCCAGTTTCGCTTCGACCCGACGTTTGGGGAGGGAGCTTACGCCCCCTCCCCAGACCTCAGTGGGCGACGGTTCAGAACTCGAGCCCGACCGTCTCCCGGGCGTGACTCCCCGCCACCTCGTCCCGCGCCGCCGCAACGGACTCCCGGAGCCGGTCGACCGCCACGTCGTTGCCCGGAAGGGCACCGACGGAGGCCAGGTCGCTCTGGAGCTGCCGCAGCGTCTTTGGGCAGTCGAAACGGCGCAGCAGGTACGTGTGCCGCAGCGCCTCTTTCACCAGCTCCGCGACCTCTCGGTCGAGCCGGACCGGCTGGACTCCGGACGTCCGGGTCGGGTCCACCAGCTCGCAGACGAGCGCGGCCGTGAGATCGTCCCGGCTGTACACGGTCGTCGCGGACCACGGGACCCCGCCGTAGTCGCGCCGGAGGAAGGTGTCCCGGTCACCCGACACCACCCACTCCGTGAGGCAGCGAAGCCGGGCCACCTGGGCCGCAACCTTCGGGTCCAGCGGGTTCTTCACCCCGCGGGCGATGTCGCCCGTGACCTGGCGGACCGCCTCGGCCAGCGCTTCGTGCACCGCCACGATGGCCGAGTTCGCCAGGAACTGGACCAGGGCCCGCAGCGCCTCCCCCACGGAGTACGCCGGGACCGCCGCGGCCTCGTCGTACCAGAGGGGCAGGGGCCGGCACCCCTCATCGGCTTCCTCGGCCAGCACCAGGCCATCCCCGGCGTGGTTCACGGCGACGAACCCCCGGGCCTCGACCTCCGTGTACAGGAGGTCTACGGCCTCGTCGTACTGCCGTTCGATGTCCCACGACGACCACTCGTCGGTGGGCGCGTCGCCGTCGAATCGGCCGTCGTCGAGCTGGTTGTAGCCGTCGTCCCAGTCGTCGTGGGAGTGGTGCATCGCGTCCCACTCCTCCTGGTCCTGGCGACGCTGCCGGTCGCGGCAGTCCCCGCAGACCATGTAGACCGGACCGTCCGACCCCTCGTCCGTGTCCCGCGTCTCTACGACGTCGAAGGCCTTCTTGCCGCACCAGTCGCAGTGGTGCAGCTCGGCGCGGCGCCGGTCCTCCCACCGGCGGAGCTCCCCCAGGCAGGAGGAGCAGTAGTGCACGGACTCGTAGCCGAACGAGTCCGTCTCGCCCTGGATCTCGTGCACCGCGTCGCACTGGCAGTCGACCTGCGCGTCGACGTCGGACTCCAAGGCGCACTCGCGCAGCTCGGCCTCGGCGTCACGCACCCTGTTCGACGCCGCCTCCGAAGCCTCGACCATGCTGTCGTCCAGACGCCCCTCGGCCAGGGCGTCCAGGGCGGCCAGACCCTCGTCGAACAGCACCAGGGCGGCCGCCGCCCGGATCTGGATCTCGCGACTGGCCTCCGCCCAGTCACGCCGCCACACACGGTGCTCGCACTTCGTGCCCTTGGGCGAGGCGCCCAGCACACGACCCGGAAGACCGCTCATGATTCCCTCCGTGAGGACTTACACCACGATGGATGCCTCTGTACCGTAGTTCTTATAGCCACTTACGGCGCCTCATCGTGCACCTCCGCTCTCGGCAGGACCCATCCACCGAGGGGCTTCTTTCCGGCCGCCTCGAGAGCCAAGCCGACACCGTTCAGAAACCCCTTGGTCTCGTCGGTCCCGCGGCCGTAGTGAGCCACGGTCAAGACCTCGAACGCCCGGAGCATCCCCTCGTCGCCATCCTCCATGTAGGTGGCGACGAGGGGGCTGATCCGCTTGGCGAAGAGGTAGGCGTCGACCCGCAAGGGGAACCAGAACACGGTGAGCACCCACGTCCAGATCACGCGCAGCATGGCGCACCTCCTTTCTGTAGTTCTTATAGCTACTTACGGCTAAAGAAAGTCGGCTAAAGACAGGGGCGCCCCGAAGGGCGCCCCTGTCTTCGCGGGTGGTGGTTTCAGTCGAGGTCGAGCTTCAACATCGTGGTTCCGAACCCGGACTTGTCAGGCTCCCAGACACGGAGGTGCGTCTTGTCCATGTCCACCGCCCCCATCACCATGCCGAACACGTGCTCCGCGTTGAAGAAGACCGCTTCCCTGAAGTGGGAACCGGCCGCTCCACGGGAGGCTTTCAGCGTGCCGTTGCTCAGCTGCACGCCGTCACTGGAGATGGCGTGCAGAAGCTTGGCCACCAGGTTGGTGTTCACCACCACGTTCAGGAGGATTGCGGGTCGTTCCACCTGCGTCACGGTGCGCCCGGTCCCATCGCATGACGTGCACTGCCCGAGGATGCCCTTCCCGCGGCACTTCTCACACACCACGATGTGGGCAGCCCCGCATTCCTTGCACGTGCACACGTGACCCTTGAACCCGTTGCACTCCGGGCACACGTTGACGCCGCCGATGCAGGACGGGCACGGCGAGATCAGCGGCGGCACGTAGGCCCCGACCCAGGAGTACAGCAGGTCGAGGTTCACCTTGGTCGTGTCCTCGACCTTGTTCTTCGCAGCCGCGTCCATGACCCGGAACGCGGCTCCTTGCTGCGGCGCCGTGATGCAGTCGTTCGTGCGGAACGACTTCATGTGGGGTGCATTCTTCTCGTAGGCCAACAGGATGAGTCCATCCGTGGCCATGAGCCAGTTCTGGCCGTCCCGGGGGACGAACCAGGGGTTTCTTGTGATCTCCGACCCTGCGGGGTCAATCAGGTCTCCGAACACCATCCCTCCAGGTCTGGAATGACGTGTGCGCCATGGACGTAGTCGTCCCCATGCTTTCGCCTGCGCTTCCGGATCAGCTCCTGCGAGATCGTCCCGTAGGCAGTCCTGCTTCGAGGCTGCTTCCGGGCAGCAAGGACGTACTCGACGGCCAGGCGAGTGGACACGAGGTGCACGCGCATGTCGCGTACGTCCTTCCTGCTCAGCTTCGGCTGTGCCAGCTCGAGCCACTCGTTGAAGGTCATTCGTCGCCCTCGGTCAGAAGGCACTCGCCAAGCGGGAAGGTCTGCCCGCAGGCGGCGCAGGTCACCTGTTCGTTGGTCGTGTCAGACCGGGTGGCGGCCGACAGGTCGAACCCGTCGGGCTCGAGCTCCACGTCATCCATGGAAACCTCGGCGTACGTCACCGTGAGCTTGGCGTCGTACGGTCCTGCCCCGCAGCGCGGGCAGCAGGTCTTGAACTGCTCGTGGTCGCCCTCGTCGGCGACCACGAACTCGTCGGGCGGGCAGATGAGGTTCAGCGTCCGCCCGTTGTCCCACTTCACCTCGACGGTCCAGTCCTCCTTCCCACCCGCGCTGGCCCGGACAGAGGACCGCACCGTGCCGCGAAGTCCGATGGGAAGGGGGTCCGGATCATCCCGCATCTCGGTGAGGGCGATTCTGGTTCCCCTCGGAACCTCATAGGCCTCCTTGCGCTGTGCGGACAGCCACGTGTCCGCCTGTTTCTTCGCCTCGTCCTTGGTGGCGGCGCAGATGGAGCTGCCGCAGCTTGTGCAGCGCCCCCCGCCGATGTCTTCCGCGCCGAGAAAGGCTCCGCACTCCGGGCACGCGCGGCCTTCCTCGATTCGCCGATGCGTACGTCGCCTGGCCTTTTCGTCCATCACGGGACCTCCGGCAGGATGAGGTCCTGGATGTAGCCGCGGTCCTTCAGCCACAGCTGGGTGTCGGCGTCGGTCTTCCCCATCGCCTTCGCCAGGGCCTCCAGGGACTCCTCGGTGTCGATGGCCTCGCACACGTCCGTGAGACCGTGCTCGTCCAGGAACTTCCGGTAGGCCTCCTCCTCGTCGACGCAGTACTCCGCGCTCTTCGCCCACTCCGCGAAGTCGTCCGGGTTGTCCTCGGAGAGGACGGCCTCGAACGTGAGCACGTAGTACTTGCCGTCGCTGCCGCGCAGCCGGACGATGTCGCACATGTTCGAGCCGTCCAGCGCAGCTCCGCCTTGGGACAGGACCTCCTCCGGGGTCAGGACTCCGTGTACCGGTCCGACCGCGTCGTACTCGCCGCCGTCCAGCACCTCCAGCGTCTCCGGAAGGTTCGTTTCGGACATCACATCCCTCCTCGTTGCCCTGGTCAGTCCAGGGACAGGGTCAGCTTCACGGACTTGCCCTTCAGCGCCTCGCCGACGAGCTCCCTCACCCGATCCTCGGTCAGAGCCGGTCGGTCCTCGAACGCGCGCAGGCGGTCGTACATCGTGTCCCGCTCGGTCGAAACCTCGCCGATCTGCTTCTTGAGGGCCTGCACGTGGTCCTCCAGTTCCCGAACGCGGCCGCGGAGCACCTGGTCGGACTCGAGGGCCCGGCGAATCTCGCTCACCGTGCCCATCAGCCTGGAGACGTTCTGCTCGGCGACGTTCGCGGCCTCACGGGCCCCGTTCACCTGCTCCTTGAAGACCTCGGCGATCTTCATCTGGGCGGCGCTGGAGACCAGGGCCTCCTGGACCGACTTCTGGAGCTCCGCCGGCAGCAGGGACATCACCTGCTTGACGACGCTCTCCGCGGTGACGCTGATCGCGAGATCCTCCAGCTCCCCTAGACGCTTCACGATCTCGTCGATCTTCGGGGAGAAGTCCACCCCCGGTTCCCGCGGCTCGGGAGCAGCCTCCTCGGCCACGAGCTGCGTCATGGTCTGACGGACCTTCACGTCGACCCGCTTGATCGATCGGGCCTCCAGGACCTCCCGGATGACCCTGTGCGTGGTGTTGACGTCCATGGACGAGCCGAAGACCGAGCGGAGCCACGGGTCCAGGAGATCCACTCGAATCTCCTTGGGGCCCCACTTGCCGACGTCCGGTTGGACGACCAGCATGCGGTCCACGGCAAGGTTCGCGATGGCCTTCAGGTTCGTTGCCTTCCAGTTCGTCTTCGCGGAAACCTTCATCGCGCGAAGCGACGCCCGGAACTCGTTCCGGACGCCTTCGACGACCGCCTGCCAACCCTCCTGGAGCTCGCGCTCCTTGGAGGAGAGCAGCAGGATCTGGGCCTCCACCAGGAACACGTCGGCAGGTCCCATCGCCAGGTAGGGCTTGTCGGCGAGCACGAGCCTGGCTGCCTCGACCACGTCCTCGTTCGAGACCAGAAGGTGTTCTTCCTGGGCCGGGGGCGCAGGCGGTGGCGGAAGCATGTGGGCCGTCTCCGCCAGCTGACGTCCGTACAGCTTCGTCGTGTACAGCTTCCCGGTGTCCCCGTTCGTGCCGAGTTCCTCGGCGATGACGTCGGTGACCTCGTTGTACGCAGGCGTACGTCCCTCCGTTCGGACTTTCTTGATGGACGCGGGGGCCACCGAGATGGCATCTGCGGCCGTGACGGGCGGGGACTTGCTGGTGTCCGGAAGGATGCCGGTCGAGATCAGGACAGGTAGCGCCCGGGAAAGGGCGTGGTCGACCACGGCCACGGGAAGGCCGGCCGCCTTGGCCGCCTTCTCCGCTTGGTCCGAGGTGCTGTGCCCGATCACGGACTTCAGCACGATGACCGCGTCGATCTCCTTCGGGTAGGACGACGGCGGCACTCGCTCGTCCCAGGAATGGTGGAACGCGCAGTGCAGCCCCAACTGCTCGTACTTGGGCAGAAGGCCCCTGCTCAGGATGGCCCATTCGCCGCCCACGATCGCGATTTGCTTCATCTTCACTCCCTGGGTGGGAAGAGACGCTCCGGGAACGATGCCCTTGCCCCTGAGGTGCCGGAGGATCGCCTCGGGTTCGTGGCGAGTCGTGATGACCGGAACCTGCGGCCTCGCCTCCCGGGCAAGGTCCTTGACGACCGTTGCCAGCCGCGGCCCGGCCAGCATGGACAGGAGCACGACCACGTCGCACTCGGGCAGGATTGTCGGGTCCTCAGCCGACGTTCCGTGATGGTGGGAAACGATGAAGTATCCCTCCTGCTCCAGTTGGGACCTCATGGAGTCAGCCACCGGAATGTCGCCCCCGACCAGGAAGATGCGCACGCCTTCCACGTTGACCTCCTACGAGGACTTGATGCCGCGCTTGGAGTACTGCTGGGCAGCCTGGAGGATCTGGTCGTGGTTGAAGTAGGACCCGTTGAAGTACCCGTCCGCGGACGGGTTGTACGTCCAGACGACGAACTGCCCACCCACGTCTTCTCCCCCGGTGTTCCAGTAGCACAGGACAACCCGGTTCTGCTCACCTGAAACGTCGGAGTAGGGCTTCGACGCCAGGATGACACGATCCCCGGCCAGCCCTTCGATCCTACCCGCTTCGAGTTTCTTGGCAAGCTCCCGAATGGTGGGGTCCATCGTCACCCCGCCTGCTTGGAGACCGGGCGCTTCTTGTGGCTGCGCTTGTGCGTGTCCTCGCTGGCGTCCGACTTCCCGCCGGGCAGGCGCACGTTCAGCTTCTCGGAGCCGTCGCCCATCGCCGTGAACTCGATGATCTCGGCGGTGAGGATGCAGTGCGCCTGGTCGGGCATCTGACGCCCCTGGACCTTCCGCACCGCCAGGTGGGTTTCCAGGATCCTCCGGGCCAGCTCCTCCAGGTGCTCCTCGGGCACGCCGACGCGCCGCACCGTCTGGGGGTCCACGCAGTTGTCCTTGAACTTGATGATGACCTGGGCCACGGTTGTTCCTCCTCAATGTAAAAGACTTGGCTGCCGGTGGCAGCGGCCGCGCCGCTGCCACCGGACTTACGCCCGCGTTCCGAACTCAGACCTCGACCTCGTCCTTGTCCTTCGCCTTCAGCGCGGCCTTGCGCTCGTCCTGGTCGAGGCGGATGCCCTCGACCAGCAGCGCGGCCAGGGCCTCGTCCGCGCCCACCGTGACCCTCACGGTGCCCTTCTTGGCCCCGCTGGTCACGTGGTCCACCAAGACGCCGAACCCGCGGCCGATGGCCCGGCTGGCCTTGCCGCCGTACGCCAGCGGCGAGACGGCCTCCGCGACCTGCTCGCCGGCCGTCGCGCCGGCCACCGCGCTGGGCTCGTGCTTGTCGCTGGCGTTCTTGGTGGTGTCGAACTCGACCTCGAACTGGATCAACGCCTTCATGCTGTTCGTGTCCACTGAACCCTCCAAAACGATGTACCCCCGAGGGGGCAACGGTGGAGTCTCACGGGGTGTCCCCCTGCTCCATAATGCTTATACCTGCGTGGGTACAGCGTTTTCCGGGGTTCACAGTTCCAGTTTGTCCAACGCGGATTCGAGCGCCTGGTTGGGACCCTCCTGGTGCTCGTGTGGAGCCTGAGGCTTCGGTGAGCCGGGCCTGGGCTTCATCCCGGGTCCCGGCAAGGTCTCGACCTGGGCCGAACGGCCGGTTCTCGGGTTCATGAGGAGGGACTCCTGCGACAGCCGGAGCGCCTCCTGAAGATGTTCGTCGGACAGGCTCAGCCCAAGGGGCCTAAAGGTCTGAACACCAGGCGTGGCGATGTCGATGACGGAGTCGCCCGCGTCGAGCACCCGGTGCCGGACCCCGTTGGAGTCGATGAACTCTCGGGTCGGCGTCGTCCGCCGGATCTGCCTGTCAGGCGCACCGGGCTGTTCCCAGGCGTGAGCCGCGTTGCGCGTCTGCTCCATGGACTCCATGAGCCCCACGGTAGACCCACGAACCTCCTTGCCCCTGCGCCTGGCCTCGAAGCACACCTTGTTGGCAATGGACCCGGCCATCCAGACCAGACAGGTGACCCCCATGAGGATGATGGTCAGGACAGGCCGTTCCTCGTCAGCCGTACGCTGCCCGTCCACGACGAACAGCGCGATGATCGCGGCCACCGAGACGAGTCGCAGGATCCACTTCACCGACGTGAACTCCGTCTTCACGACACGGAGCCCGCTGTTGTTCCTGCGACACATCCCGCACACGACCGGGTAGTGCCTTCCCGCCAGCCTGGGTTCCCGGTACGTGGGCTCGACGTCCTTGCAGTCGTTGGTGTAGTTGGAGCACAGGTCGCACTTCCTCATGTCGCCCCCGCTACTTGTCCTTGAGGTCCTCCAGCACCTGCTTCAGCACGGTCACGATGACCGGCTGCTGGGTCTCGCCGAGCTGGGAGACGGTGGACATGCTGATGACCGTCTGGATCCGTGTGACGACACGCTCGAAGCGCCTCGCTTCCTCGATGTCGCGCTTCGTGTCGATGTCGAGCTCCATCTCGTTGACGGAGTCGTACAGCATCTCCACGATCTCGCTGAAGCTGACGGGCGTCTGGAGGACCGCGGTCGCCCTGTCGCGGACGGCGGCCACCCGACCGAGGAGGAAGATGACCTGCTCGACGGGGTCGCCGGAGTCCTTCATGTCCATGAGGAAGCAGTCCCCCAGGAACTTGGCCAGCCGCACGATCTGCTGGTCCATGCTCCGGAAGGTCTCCTCGTCCACCTCGATCTTCCTGGAGATCGGGGCGCTGGGCTGCTCGCCTTCCGGGACGGAGTCGCCGGTCACCGGAGCGACGGGGGCGGACGTCACCGCGGCGGTTCGCCCGTCGACCGGGGTCGTCACCTCGCCGGCCACCTGGGCCAGGCCGGGCTGGAAGGGCGCCCCGTCCTCGCTGTCGCCGCTGACCGGCGTGGACTTCACCGCGGCGGAACGCCCCTCGGTGCCGGCGCTCTCGGGGGCCTTCTTGACCTTGGCCTTCTCGGCGGACTTCACCTTGGAGACGTCCCACGTGAACGTGGCCGGCTTGGTGTCCTCGAACCGGCAGAGGATGCCGACCACCGCCTCGTCGCCTTCGGGCTTCTCGTGCGCCTCGATCAGCGCCCGGGTCAGCAGCTCGTAGCTGTTCTCGAAGACCGTCCACTGGATGTACTTCGCCGTGTAGCCGCACGGCTGGGCGCGGGTCGCCTTCTCGGCGACGTTCAGGGCCTGGAGCAGACCGGTCGCCGTGAACGGCATCCCAGGGGTCAGGAAGGCGCGCACGGCGTCCCACGCGATCTGCCTCCGGGAGAACTTGAACTTCGGCTTCGCCGCCATCTCTCGTTCCTCCAATCGGCGCCTCGCCTCTTCGGCGAGCGCCCGTTCTTCCTTGTTCAGCATGTGATGGTCGATGGCCACCTCGCCCCTCGCCACGGCACTGTTGCACCGAGGCGGGGGCGGGCGGCCAGATTCAGGAATCGGCTCCCCGCGGCTGACGGCCTCACGGACCTTCTTCCCGTGGGGGCAGCGCCAGCACGCAGGCCGCTTGTCCTTGTCGAACTTGTCGCGGACCCCGTTGGCCAGCACGTAGGCGTCCAGGCAGCCGAGGACCGTGATGTCCGGATTCCCGCAGTTCGCGGTCTGGAACCAGTACTCTCGGGACCTGGAGTCCACGCTCAGTCCGCCTCCTTCAGCCGGTAGTCGCTGCGCAGGCTGGAGAGTCGAACGACGACCCTCTTTCCCTTCTGGGGGTTGTGGCCACCCCACGTGTCGCGACCCCAGTCCGGCTTGAAGATGCCATCCTGGATCACCTCGAACTCGACGTAGGGGACCATGATCTTGCGGGTGGTCCCCTGCTGCGCGTACTTCTCGCGCTCGAAGACGCGTCCGATGCGCACTTCCTTCTGCTGGATCGTGGTCCCCTGGTGCAGGGTCTTGCCGACCCACACCTGCCCAGGCTTGACCTCAACGGGTGTGGCCTTCACTTTCCCTCCTTCGCCAGCCGAACGGCGTGTGCGCGCAGCGCTGCCGCAGCCTTCTGCACCTTGAACAGCTGCTTGTTGAGCGCGGCCTCCCTTTCGGCGACCATGGCCATGGCCCGGGCCAGGGCACCCGCCTCCGTGTTGAACACCTCCGACACGAGCGGGTAGACCCGGGTCTTCCGGCTCGGCGGCTTGGCGAGCAGCTCCACCCGCTCGTAGGTGTGGTAGTTCGTGGTCCCGGACAGGAACACCCCCGGGAACACGCGGTAGGCGTCCACGAACCACACGTCCTGGTCCTTGGTGAACGCGACGGTGTCCTTGGTGCTGTTGACGGTGGGCATCACTCCTCCTGCTCTTCCGAGTCGTCCAGATCCGGAGGCTGGTCGTCCACCAGCCCCTTGTCCACCAGGTACCGACTCGGAGATTCCCTGAGCCTCTGCCGACGCCTGCGGTAGCGATCCTCCGCCATGGCGTCCGCGGCGTCCGACGACAGGTCGCCGTCGTCATCGTAGAGCGGCATCCGCTTCCTCCTTCGTTGCGAACAGCTCGTGTGGCTCGAACGTGGTGCCTTCCCCCAGGCCCACCCACCACTCGAACGCGGTCTCGGTCAGCCGAAACCAGACCACCTTCGCCTTGATCCGCTTCACCACCGTGACGAACCCATTCTCCGAGTCCGTCCGGTGGTGCGCGTACAGCACTTCTCCGGGCTGCGGGGAGTCCTGGAGCATCACGGACTCAACGTGAAGAGGACCAGGCGGCGCAGCCTGGTCTCCTCGGGCTTCTCGTCCGCAGGAACCGGCTCCTCGATCGTGTGGACGCTGTCCTCGACCACGAATCCGGCCATCGAACCGCTGCGGTTGGCCGCCACGTCGAGGGCCTTGATCTGTGCGACGCGGACGCATCCGATCCGGCGGACCACGTTGTTTCGCTCGTGGGTCAGCGGCGTCGGCGACAGCAGGACGTCCATGTCCTGCGGAAGCTCGTGCAGTAGAGAGCTGAGTTCACCGACCTTCATGTCCCTCCAGCCCCGGAAGCGCCAGCTGTTCCGGGCCGGCCAGGTGCAGCAGCGAGCTGCGGATGTCCTGGCCGTCGATGTCGTAGCCCAGGCAGGTCCACCCCGGAGCCTGCCTCGTTGCAAACAGCTCCAGGAAGCTCGCCGGTGCAAGCACCCGGCCAGCCGTCTCCTCGATGAGCGACCGGAACACCTCGGGCTTCTTGCTGTGGCCCAGCCGGCGGTGCCCGACGACGTTCGACCTGGAATCCCGGAAGCAGGGCACCCTGCCCCGGATTCCGATGAGGAGCCGCTCGCTGTCGTTGCGGAACCAGTAGCCGATGCCCCGGCCCGAGGTCTTGTGCCAGACCAGCTCCGCCTTGTACGTGTAGCCCCAGGCCCGCATGACGGCCTGGGCCTCGTTCGGCATCGGGTTCACCGCCCAGAGGAACAGGATGGAGCTCCGGGCCGTGACCTTCCGCAGCAAGGGCCCGATGGCCATGATGTCCTCGACGGACATCACCGGGTACTTCTGGGCGGCTCCGCTGGTGCCGCTACCCCCAGTGCGCTGGTTCTTGTACTTCCAGGCCGGGTCCGCGTAGACCACGTTGAAGAGGCTCATGCCGCTCCCATGGCCAGCTGTACGCCGGCCCGTTGCAGGAACACCGAGGCGATCTGCTCGATCGCAGCCGGGTAGTGTCCCTTGAGGTGGTACCCGGAACCTGCGTCCAGGGCCTCCAGGTCGAACAGCTCCAGGAACCACGCACTGGAGCACATGAGCTCCACGTAGCGGCCGGAGAGTTCCTTGGCGACCCTGTCGAACAGGTGGTCGCTCATGATCGAGTGGTCGTGCTCGTAGTAGCAGAAGCACGCCACCAGGTACAGGTTCGACAGGGCGATGACGTTCATCTCGTGCAGCGGGAGGCTCGCCTCCAGCTGGGTGATGAGCTGCTCGTACCGCCCCGCGGCGAGAATGTGCCACCCGGTCGTCACGTCGCCTCCTTCGCGGCCTTCCGCTTGTTCTGGTACGTCTGCAAGGCCTTCAGCCAGGAGTAGAAGTGCATCTCGCAGACGTTTTCGTGGTAGCTGTTCGAGTACACGACGTGGATCTCGAGCGTGCCGAGGCTGACCAGCCACAGCAGACCCCAGCCCAGCCAGTGCAGTCCGAGCTTCAGCATGACGGCCTCCTCAGCCCGCGGCCGGCTGCTGCGTCTGCACCGAGCACGCCTCCGGGTCCTTGTCGTTCTCCGGCTTCGCGGTCGGGCGCAGCTTCTCCATCAGGTTGAGGTAGGCCTCCATGGGGGTCGGGGACTCGTCGGAGAAGGTGGGCTTGATCTTGAACCCGCTGCTCACCTCGATGGCGAACTTCACGGACCCGTCGGGCTTCTCCCGCCTCCAGATGTAGTGCGCGTAGAACCCCTGGGGGTTCATGAGGGCGTGCACCTCCTCGCAGAGACGCTGCTCGGCCATCGTGGGCTTGGGCACGGAACCTCCTCAGCCGTTCTTGAACGGCTTCTCTCCCTTGTACTCCATGGTCACGGCGCCCTTCCCCTTCGGAAGGACCACCACCTGGCAGAAGGCCGAAGCCTGGTCCACCGTTCGTCTCGCCGTCTTGGCCACGATGCTGACCCACGTGCCCGGGTCGATGTGAACGCACTCGCCGGAAGGGAGCATGACCTCCACGGTGCCGTCCGGCAACCGCTCGAATGCCTCCACCGGCAGCGCGTGGTCCACGGCCTGGACCTCCGGCTCCGCCGGGGGCTGCTCCTTCTGGGAGCACTTGTGCAGGCTGAACCTCTCGGACACGACATCCCCGCACTTCGGACAGCGAAACGCCATGATGCCTCCTACTCGTCATCCTCGATGCGCAGCCCGCAGGCCGTCATCGCTTTCTCCTGCCACAGCAGGAGATCCTGGTGGTCCGGGCCGAAGCGGTGGTCCATCGTGATGGCCACCTCCTGCGTGTCCAGCACGCGGCAGTTCGGAGCTGCCTCGTCGCCCAGCGCTTCGACGACGAGACGACCCACGTACGGCTTCACGCGCTCGACCCGGGCCCGGAACTTCTTGTCCTCCGACTCCCACGCCCAGACGGGGGGAGCAGAGGCTCCGTCGGTGCCACTCATGCGTCCTCCTTTCGTGCGATCCACTTGATTGGCCAGCTCTTCGACCGGCCCAGCTTCCTGCTCGCGTACAGCAGGGCGTCCTTCTGCTCCTGAAAAGGGCCCCACCACGTCGTTTGGCCGTCCAGCCGGCAGAGGAAGCCGCTCTCGCGCCGCTCCACCGTCAGGACTCGCTGTCTCAGGCCGTCCTGGCCATCGAACTTCATGTTGTGTTCCTTCTTTAGCTAGAAAGAACGGGAACTTGGGTGCAGTCCGCTTATACCCTCGTTTCCGCCTACGTACCGCCGCACAGCCACCGCCGCAACAGGTAGGTTCCGGCTGCGAGCAACCCGCTGATCAGACTGGCGCCGAGGATGATTCCTGCCCCGGTGATGGCGTCCCTGCGCCTGCACCAGCGCTCCCATCCCGCGTCGTCCCACCAGAGTCCTCCTGGTCCGCGCACTCAGGCACCTCCAGCTTGGCCATGGTAGCAGCAACAGCTTCTCCCTGCGGTGTCGTCGGCTCGGTGTTGGCGGGGTTCTCTTCCGGGACTGCGGCAGCGGCAGCCGGACGCGCCGGACCGGCCACCCTGGGCTGCCTGGGGCGTGCCTGGGCTGCGGCGGCCGCCCTCTGCTCAGCCTGCTGCCTGGTGTAGTCCTCCCAGTAGACGATGGCGTCCCTGGCGTCTCCTGGTGCGAACGGCTTGACTGGCCGCAGGAAGCGGGTGTCCTCGTGAGACGGCTGTGCCTTCCTGATGGAGACGACGTACTTGGCACCCTGGAACGTGACGTCTCTGCGATAGCAGCCGCCGCAGACGTCGATGTTGTTCCCCGTCCAGAGAAGCTCCCTGGTGCGGACCACGTACTTGCTGTACTGCGACCTGGACAGGCGCTCCAAGTCGTCGACGACCTTCTCCGGCACCACCCGGCAGACATCGCACGTGTAGGCGACCATCTTGCGCTTGTAGGCGTACTTCTTGGCGTACCTCCAGAGCAGCGCGAGGAACACGGTGGCTCCGAGAACCAGGAGGCTGTAGTTCAGCCAGTTCCACCCCGTTGCCTCCATCAGTCCGAAGAGCCCGTGAACCTGATCCATGGCTTCCCTCGCCTGATCAGTCCAGAACAACACCCTCACCTCCCCCTTGTTCGATTCGTGTCACAGAGGCCAGCTGCCGCAAGCGTAGCGGCAGCCTCCAGTCGAGTCAACGCCTCCAAACCAGCCGGCCACGGGCTAAAGAAACGCGCGCCCCTGCATTCCCCCGGAGGGACGCAGGAGCGCGCATCTCTTCGTTCCTCACACCGGGGGCGGGACGTGAAAGTCGAGGGCCTGCCGAGCAGCCTCGAGTTCGTCCAGGTCTCCTTTCGTCGGCCTCCTACCGCCGAAGTCCCATCCGTTCGCCGAACTCCACGCGGCCAGCACGTAGCAGCCGTTCGGAACGGATTGCCCCACGAACCTGGCCTCCACCTTTCCATTTGCCGCGCACCAGAAGAACACGACCAGCATCGCAGCTCCTCCTACGCGAACAGCAACTTGACCTTCCTGACGTGAGTCATCAGGAAGTCGGGCCCGTAGGCGTCCGGGTCCGACGAATCGCACGGCAGCCACTCCCCGGACTCGCTGCTCCAGGGGAGCTTCTTGTGCGGGCCCTTCTCCTGCTTCCGGAGCAGGGCCAGCACCGCCTTCCTCTGGAGCGTGCCGGCGGGCACCAGGGCCATGTACCCGTCCGTGGACAGGACATGGTTCCTCTTCAACCACGCGTCCAGATCGGACTCGTGCCCGTCGGGGTCCTCCTCCCAGGCGATCCACCCCTGGAGGAAGGACGCGGCGAACTGCACCCACTTGCGCATCCGGACGAGCTCGACCAGCTCGTCCAGGTGCGCCTGGATCTCCTTCGGGAACGGAGTCATGGCGTCCTCCTTTGGTTGGGTACTTCCCTTTCACCGTAATCCTTATACCCAACCAGGGGTTGCACTAACCGCGCCCCACGCAGTCCAGGGCCTTGGGCCCGTAGGAGAGCAGCTTGACCTTGCGGCCGACGCCTTGTTCGATGACGTCCAGCAGCTGCGTGGCATGCACACGCTGGTAGGATGGCTCCGCCTTCGACAGCCGCCTGCTGAGCTCCATCTGGTTCTCCCAGGTGGGCTTGTGCTCCACGGCGCTGGGGAGCTCGAAGTTCGAGTAATAGCGGTTGACCTCGACGAAGTCGGACACAGCGTCCAACCAGGTCACCGCCAGGAAGTTCGGGCCCAGGGAGCCCGAGCGGTCCAGCCCAGCCACTCGGTCCGCGGCGTACCTCAGCAGCGGAAGGTCCAGGTGCCCGTACCGGAACCCCTTCTGCCAGTCGTTGAAGACGTTGTGCTCGCTGGCCAGGACCGACGGCAAGATGGCTGCCCGGGCGCTCACGTTCTCGGTGGGGAACGGCCCATCCCCGTGTCGGGTCATGAAGGCCCGCATGACACCCACCGTCGTCACCTCGCACGGGCCTCGGCCGGACTTGGCCTCGTTCACGACCCGCCAGAAGTTCCGATCCGTCACGTCGGACCACGTGACGTGCGGCGCGAATCCCACGGTCTCGTCGATCAGCATGCCCTGGGACCCCTCGAACACCGCCACGGAGTCCGAGGACCTGCGCAGCTCGTCCGACAGCCAGGTCTCGTCCACCACGTCGACGTTCAGGAGGAACCTCAGCGTCTTCTCGACTGCCATCTCGACAGCCCGGCTGTCCCGCAGGAAGTTGAACTCCGTCCGAGCCTGCTCCGTTTCTCGGGCCAACCGGAGCAGCGGCTCGGCCTCCGCCCGAAGCGCCATCTGGAGGTCCGCCAGCAGGTCCTTGACGCGCTCCTCGGACCTGCCGGCCAGGTCGCACACCCGGATGCCGCTGGCCCCGGCATGGCTGACCGTCTCCCCGATACCCATGCCGCAGCTCCCGTGACACTGCCTGCCGCGAGACAGCTCCCTCAGGCGACCCAGCGCAACATGGAACGGCGTGGTGACCAGGGCGTTCTCGTCCACGGTGACCATGCGCTTGGCGTTGAAGTCCGGCATGACCTTCAGGAAGACGTCCAGCTCGTTCACGAAGGTCGTCGGGTTTACGAGCATGTACTTGGACAGGTGCGTCCGGGCCCCGGCGAACGACCCGGAACCCAGCTGCGAGAACGTGTGGTGCCGGCCGTCCGGAGTCACCACGTTGTGCGCGGCCTGGGCCCCTCCGCAGTACCGGACCACCAGATCCGCGCCGTGCTTCCGAACCAGGTAGTCGACCTTGGACCCCTTCCCAGAGTCCCCGAAGGACAGGTCGATGACGTTGAAGACCCTCTTCACTTGCCACCTGAAAAAGAGGAGACGAGAGGTCGTGGTGGGGGCGCCGCAGCACCCCCACCACGACCGGCCGGTGTTCCAACGCGCAGGCTTTCGGGTGGGTTGGTGCCACCCGGGTGACGAATCAGGTCCTCTGCTGAGCCCGGACCGTACTGCCATCAGCGGTCACGACCGCTGAGAGGCCGGGGATTCGCCTGTAGCCACCACCTCTGCGCACATCGGCTAGACCTCGAGCTTGGACAGGTCGGTCGCCGGAGGACCAGGCACGGGCGGATCCTCCGCCTGGGGTGCCCTGGACCTGACCCGACGGCGCTCTCTGGCCACTCTGCTCACGGACTCCTGAATCGTGTTGCGCCTTTCCGCCAACTCCGCTGCGAACTCCCGGATCTGGGTGGACGACAGCCCGTTCGCAGCAGCCAGCAAGGCGCTGGTAGCACTCTGCTGTTCCTGATGTCGCTCCGCCAGCTGGTCAGCCCGTGCCAGGGCCCTATCGTGCATGTACATCGGCAACGCGATCACCAGCAGCAACGCCAACAGAAATGGCCACGCCAGGGCGAACCCGATGACCCTGCCCTGGTTGTTGACGTCCTCTCGGAGCGCCCCCTCGTCGTCCCAGCTGGTCTTGTACTGGAGCCAGATCGCCACCAGCGAAACGGCCAGGTAGGCCAGTACGTACGCCCACCACGGGATGTAGCGAAAGTCGAAGAATCCAGGGTCGTCCAGTGGCAGGTCCGTGTCGTACGTCGCCGGCAAAACCGTGACGGACGGCACCTCTGCCGGCTTCTCAGCCGGCTTGATGACCTCGTAGGTGATGGCAGGAGTGGCTTCGGACTGCTGCGCATCCGGCCTGAAGACCTCGTAGGTGACGGCCGGCTTCGCGGGCTCCTGCACCACCAGCTGTCCGGGATGCTGGAGTGCGGTGGACCAATCAGCCGCGCCCACCTGGAGCAGAACCGGAATCACCATGAACGGGGTCATCAGACCTCCAGGTGCGGTGCCATGGCCATGAAGTTGGGGTCGACGCCGGCCGCCACGACCGCCTCGCGCAGGCTCTCGGACACGGTGCCCTCCAGCATCGCGATGCGTGCCGCGATGAGCTCCGTGATGTGCGCGGGGTCGTCCAGCATGATCACGTGCTCGGCGCCCAGGGCGTCCTTCCAGGCCTGGACGATCTGCTGGTCGCCGGCGTGGTAGGTGCCGCGGGTCGGCAGGATGAAGAAGACCTGCCACTTCTCCTTCGCCATCTCGATGACCTCGGCCAGCGTCAGGTCGTGGTCGATCGTGTCGCCGAACACGTCCATGGCCTCCTGGACGGAGATGGCGGGCCGCGTCCGGCCGCCCTGCATGTGGTTCGGCATGCCGTACGACAGCTCGTCGCCGGTGATGAAGGCGTAGCCCTTGCGACCGCGCTTCTCGAAGCAGTCGGTGGCGGTGTGCCGGCCGAGGAAGTACAGGAACTGCGCGTAGCTCTCCTCGCCCGAGCCCCCGCCGTTGCCCTCGAGGGCCATCCGGTCGAACGCGTCGTCCATCCGGATGTCGCTCTCGAACTGGCCGACCTGGACCTGCTTCACGTGGTCGCCGTAGTAGTCCCCGACGGCCGCGAAGAGCAGCTGCGGGTCCACCACGATGTGGTGCTCCAGCAGGTAGGTCATCAGGCGCTTCAGGGCCGCCTGGAAGATGGGCGGCAGCCGGTCCATGCTGCCGGTCTCGTCGAAGCACGTCGCGATGGCGATGCTGTTCGGGTGCTCGTCGCTGTCCCGGGACTCGCGCACGCCGTTGCGCAGCTGCTTCGGGTCCATCAGGTTGTGGATGGCGAGTGCCGCCCGGCCCTCGCGGATGTCCTGCGTGTACCCGAAGGCCGACCGGCCGGTGGCCGACCGGGTACGGGTCCTGGTGTCGTAGTCCTGGTGGCTGTAGCCGCCGCCTCCCATCACTCCACCTCCTCGTTCGAGCTCGGCGCCTCGGGCTCGGGGGCCTTCGGCTGCTCGACGTCCTTGTCCTGCGAGTCGTTCTTCACGTTCTCGTCCTTCGGCTCCTTCGGCTCCTGCGTGACGTCCTCGTCCTCGTACTTGTGTGTTCCCACGGTCCCTCCTGATGTTGGCGCACTCCGGGTGGAAACCCGGCATCCCGCTTATACCCACGACTGCCCACACGTGCCGCTACAGTTCCAGCTTCGAGCCAAGCGGCGCACCCGGGGTCGGTTCAGGTTCTTCCGGAGGTTGCGGAAGCAACCTCCCGTCAACGAGCCGGCCGACGCCCCGGCACTTCTCGCATGGGCGGAGCACCCAGGCGGCAGCCGACTCGTCCCACACCTCGTACTTTCCTCGGCCCTGGCACTTCGGACAGAGATCGGGGCTAGGCCTGAGCCCGATCCTCCCGCCTCGACGCGCCATGTCGTTCAGCCATTCGTCCGCGGTCGGAGGAGCGGCTGTCGCTGGAGGCGGCAGCCCCCTCGGAGGTGGATTCCATCCCATCAATCCAGCTCCAGCTTCGCCAGGTACGGCACCCCGGGCGGCGTGCTCGGGTCGACGTCCAGCGTGTACGTGATGACCCCTCCCGGAGTCAGAATGGTACCGGTTCCAGCGCAGGCGTCGCACGACACGATCTCGAAGTTCACCGAGTCGTGGATCTCCCCGACCATCCGGGTTCGCTTGCCCGTGCCCATGCAGCTCGGGCACTTGACCATGCTCCCCGTCTCGGTGAAGTTCGCCGGCGGTGGCGCCGAGATGGTAGTCCCCAGGGTGTCCGGCCTGGCAACCTCCTGTGGGGGCATGAGCCTCCTGGAGAAGCCGTCCTCCATGACGTGGTCCCGGATGGAAGCAGACATGGCCTCTGCCATCTGCGCAGCGCGGTCAACGTAGGAGCGGCCGTACGCGTCGTACTCCGCCTCCTGCTGCCTGAGCATGGCAGATGCACCGGACATCGGAGGACCTGTCAGGTACTCCGGTGGGATGCCGAGCGCTGCGATCATCTGCCTGCGCTGCCGTTCCACTTCGGTTTCCGGATTGGGACCTGGGCCGGCCGGGTCGTCCGCATGAAGGAGCGCCCGGAGCTCTTCTTCGGAGGCCTCTGGGTTCTCGGAGATGATCGCAGCTGCCCTCTCCAGGTGCTCCAGGACTCGCCGGTCCTCTGCTTCCTGGAGGCTGAACGCCGGGGCCGGGCGAGGCGGCAGGGGTTGGTCCAGCAGGGCCCGCATCTCGCTCACGTCGTACGGCTGGGCCAGGTGCGCGTCCGTGAAGATCTGATATGGAGTCCTGTGGATGCGAATCCCAGGCGTTCTCTGCGGCGCCTCGGCGGGCACTTGCAGCGACGGACTGACCTCGATGTACTCCGTCAGATTTCGGCGGAGCCGATCCTGGATGCGCCGCCACTGCTCGGCATCCTCGTCAGCGGGCATGTCGTAGGTGCCGATGTCGTCGCCGATCGCGCTTCGCAGCTCGTCGTAGCTCATCTCCTCGTGCAGAGCGTCTACCACACCGTCCACCAGCTCTGCCACGTCGCTCTCGTCGTGTACGAAGTCTTCGTCGCTGGCAGCGACCTCCGTCAGCCGCTGCTCGATCATCGTCAGCAGATGATCCATGTCCTTGGGAGGCACCTGGCACCCCCTAGTTCTTGAACAGAGCCCCCAGCGCAGGCTGGTTGCCGCTTCTGGACCACAGGAGGACCATGTACATGTCGTCGCCGACGGAGCTGTGCAGCTGGTCCCAGCTCGGGTACTCCCCGTCGTCCTGGCCCTGGGCCTGCATCGTCATGCTCTCGATGGCGTCGCTCAGGTCGTTGGGGTCGACCTCCGGCAACGCCTCCGCGACCGCCTCGCAGACCGTCTCCATCTCGTCGGTGTCGTCGTTCATCTTGTTCAAGAGCATGATGAACTTGCCGGCGTCCTGGACGCGCAGCAGCTTCACGGTCTCCCGGGCCCTGGGAACCTCGATGGCCTCGACGCCCGGGCAGCCTGCTCGGTGCGCCAGGAACCGGATGAGCCGCTCGGTGTCGGCCGGACCGCTCTGGATGCCTTCGGAACTCACCGCCTCGACCAGCGGAACGATCCACGTCGTCTTCTTCACGAAGCCTCCTCGGCGGCCGGTGCTGCCGCCTCCTGGTGATGATGCTCGGGTCCGGAGCAGCCGTGGCGTCGGTGCCACGCAGCGCGAAGCCGCATGAGCGCCGGCTTGGCAAACGGCACCATGAACAGCAACAGCCACAGCCACTCTAGGGCGCAATGCGGGCACACAGTTCTTCCTCCCTGTCGATTCTGTCCACGTCGTCAGGTTCCAGGTTCATCTCCAGCGCAGTACGCATCAGCTGAGCCCCGAGCGCCGGGTCCATGCGAGTGCTCAGCGCAAGATGGAACGCCGTCAGAAGCTGCCTTCCGTGACGTTCTCGCTGTCGCTCTTCGTCGGTCAGTTTCCCGCTCTTCAACCGGATGAACAAGGCCTTCGGCTGCTGGTTCCTGGCAAGCAGCGTTCCGGAGCAGGTCTTGCAGACCCGCACGTCGTCGGCGAACTCGATGACGAGCGCGCCATGGGGGATCTCCTCCCCGCAGCTCATGCAGAGGCCGTTGAACTTCTCGCCCTTCGACTTCAGCCACTTCGGGGGTCGGTTCTTCTTGCTCATGGCGACCTCGCCGTCAGTCCGAGTTCTGGTGCGTGAGGACCACGATCCGGCCGCTCACCGCGTTGAAGGGCGCAGGTGCGTCCGAGCGCACGATCACCGGCACCCACGCCTCCCCGCAGTACAGGTTGGACCCGGTCCACATGTCCTCGGGGCTGATGGTGAACGGCTCGTCGTCCGGGATGGGCTGGAAGATGTGCCCCGTGCGCGTGAGCTCCAGGAACTCGCGCACCCGCGCTTCCTCCGGCCCGTGGCAGTAGAGGTCGAACAGCGGGTTCGCCCGCTGCACGCCGGGCAGCTGGGACTCGGAAAGCGGGATCAGGAACCCCTCCAGCCGCGGCGACGCACAGCACGTACCCGCCACCTGGTTCTCGTAGAAGACCCCGGTGGGCTCGGGAACGATGGCGACGAAGAAGTCCCTCTCGCAGAACGTCAGGTCGATGGTCACGATTGTCCTCCGCTCAAGTCGGTGTAGTTCGTGTTGGTGTCGGTCGCCCGGCAGATTGGCTGCTCGGGCTGTTGGAGCAGTCGTGCGTTCCACGGCGAGATCCAGTCACCGTACGTTCCGCAGATCTGGCACTTCGTGCCGATGGAGGCGTCCGACGCCGTGTCGAACGACTTCCACGGAAGCCCGCAATGCCCCGCCCGCAGCTTCCTGCGCTCGGTGACCTGGGTGTAGGTGAGAGACGACACCAGGATCACGGCGAAGAGCACTGTCGCGACCACGATCCATGGCTCCACGTCACCCTCCTTCCTGATGGTCGCCCTCTTGGCCGGCGGCCCCGGCCAGCTTCATGTCCGCCACGGCCTTGGTCAGCCGCTGGATCATCTCCAGGTTCTTGCGCCCGGCGTCCCGGATCTCGACCAGCCCGTCCACGAAGGACCTCACGGCGGCCACGACGTGGTCCGGGTCCGAGTGCATCACCCGGCACACCGCCGTCAGGACCTCGGAGTGCCTCTGGTACAGCCGTACGACGTGGTACAACCTGCGTGGCCGCGTGTTCAGGAACCCGCACAGCTCGACCAGCAGCACCTTCGCGTCGTGCTCGCTCAGGAGAGCGATCTCCTGAGACGGAGTCATCTCGTCCACGGAGCACCTCCTACAGCACGACCGCAGGGTTCAGGTTGATGTACCAGCCGCCGCACTCGGACAGGTCGAAGGAGACCGCGGTCTCGTAGACCACGAACACCGGCAGGATGGCCTCCTCCGGCCACTCGGTCATGTCGCTCTCCTCCGGGGCGTCCGGCGCCAGGCCGATCTTCTTCAGGAAGTCGTTGCACATCCCGGCGACCTTCTCGGCACCGTCCGCGTACTCGGAGTAGCCCTTGGGGTCGTCCTGCTCGTTGGGCGCGTTGGCCGGCAACGACTCCCACGCCCGAACCAGGGCCCGCAGCGCCAGTTCCTCCCTCTCGACCGCTTCCCTCAACAGCACGTGTCCCTCCTACAGTTCGAGTTTCGCCGCGAAGGCGGCGATCGGGTCGATCTCCTTGCCTGCCTCGTCCTTGTCGGGCTCCATCGCCGAGGCGTAGGTCTTGAACGCGTTGCCCAGGCGGATCAGCGCGTCTCCCATGTCGTAGACGGCGGCGCGCCGCTGACCGAACATCGTGCTGTCCGAGGGCCCACTGACGACGCGGACCGTGCAGCCGGCCTGGGACCGGAGCAGCCTGTCCACCTCGGGCATGTACTTGTCGTCGATGTCGAACTGCTCGGCCTCGATAGCCTCCTTCGCCTCCTTGAGGCCCCAGGTCGAGTGCATGTTCCCATCGAAGCCACGATCGGCGGTGGCCTCGCGCAAGGCTTTGATGGCGGCCACCCTGCGGTCCGGCGGCGTCTTGACCTCGATCCTCGCCATGGTCCCTCCTGTGTACCCGCTAAAGAGAAAACGCGACGCGTGTGCTACGCGGTTTCTCTTCTGTTATGCCCACTTACGTGGGCCTTTGCCGCCCCTACTTCGCTGCGTCGCGGGGCATCGCAGCCAGCCACGCCTCGTCTCGCTCCTGCTCCGTCAGCTCGGCAGCGGGCGGATCCAGCGGCAGCTGCCGGCTTTCACGATCCGGCTCTTCTTGGGGCGCCGGCCCGCTGTAGAGCTCCAGCCTGCGGACGCCTCTCAGGTTGAGAAATCCCACGCCGACCTCCGGAACCGGCGGTCGCCAGACGCCGAACTCGTGCTCCAGCTCGACCAGCTCGTCGGCGGAGCCCAGCTTGTGAAGGTCAGCCCCCATCTGGGAAGACCTGCTCAGGTGGATCCAGCGTTCCTGGCGAGCCGCCCGAGCCGCGTCCTCCTTCTGCTTCAGGATAGCGGCCCTCTTCGCCGTCTTCGCCCGCTTCTTCTCGACGCGCCGCTTTATCCACGCGTCGAAGCCACCCCTGTACGTCATCGTTGCCGCCCACACCATGAACCCGAAGGCGAGCAGCTGGATGGCAGTGCCGAAGACCCTGCCATCATCCTCCCAGGGGCGTGGCCCTGCCAGGCCCGTGCAGTCCAAGACCACCGGGAACAGCATGAACAGCGCGGCGACGGCCTGGTACTTCCAGAGGCCCTGGCGCTGCCACCAGCCAGGACAGTGCGCTCGCTTGCAATCCGAGCACACCGGGATGGTGGACGCCTCGTCCAGGTTCGGGCGGGAGATGCGGTGGAGGCGCCCGATCTGCCCGCACAGCACGCACGTTCCGTGCATCACTCAACCTCCAGCTGGTCGACCGGCACCCGGGTGGGGCCGGCCTCCGTGAACCCGTATCGTTGCTCCCGCCCAGCAGCCTTCAGCTGCTCCTTTGCGACGAGGGCCTCGTCAACCCTGGCGGAGAGCTCGGTCCCCTCCATGATCCAGCGTCCGATGTCCACGTGGGAGTTCCTGCGCGCGATTGCCTCCTGGGTCGCCCGGTTCATCTCGGCCTCGCTGGACCCACGGTGGAACTCCCTCACCGGGTTTCCCCGGCACAGCGCCGACGGCCGAAAGCTCCTGACGGCGGTGGGGCTGACGCTGTGCCAGATCTCGGCGCACACCGGCATGTCCACCCACCACCGCTCCCACCGTCCACCGAGCAGGCGCCGGCCCAGGTAGAACTGTCCCATCACGGTTTCCACGAGCCAGTACATCAGTCCATCTCCAGCTTCCTGGACGGGACCCCGGGGTTCTGCTCCGGAGGTTCTTCAGGCGTGTCCAGCGCCCTCCGAATCTCCAGCTCGCCGTCGATGAACACGCCCCAGGAGATCGTCTGGAATCGCTCCTCCAGGAACTTGCCGCACTTCGAGCACGTGAGACGGAAGTACGGAGTTCCGTCGCGCTGCACGATGGACCACGTCATGGTCACCGGGCTGCACGTGCACACGGGCGCGCTCAGCTCCATGAAGATGCGGTTGATCATTCGTCACCCGTCTCGCTCGTCGAGTCGAAGACCTCGTTCAGCCACATGTCGCCGCCCTCCAGGGCGGCGCGCTGGGCCTCGGGCAGCTGTTCCGCAGCCGCGTCGGCGTTGGCGGTGCTGTCCAGCTCGGGGTCGTCCTTCTGGTGCACGACCCAGGCGTTCTTGCTCAGGTCCAGGAAGACGTACTCGGCCGGCCCGCTGCCGATGTGCACGACGTGGGGCAGTCCGGGCTTCACGAAGAGCACCTTGTTCAGGCGCCTCCGGTAGAACTCGTTCAGGTCGATGCCCATGGAGTCGGACTCCAGGCTGCCCGGCCAGAAGCCGGACCACCGGGCGAACGCCTTGTCGTGCCAGCTGCGCTCGGCCGTGGAGCACTCGCAGCCGAGAGCCTGGCTGCCGCACACCGAGCACCGCTCCACGTCGCACCCGTCCTGGTGCACCTGCCCCGGCTCCACGCCGCAGTCCGGGCAGTTCGCCATCTTCTCCTTCACGTGACCTCCCTCGCATTAGCCTCCAGGGTCCGTCTGAACCTCCGGATGCTGTTCCCTTCCCACTTCAGCCAGAGCTTCGCCTCCGCGGGCGTGTCCCCGGCGAACACCAGGACACTGTACGTCCGCGTGACTCCGGGCCGCTTCTGCCCGGTCGACAGCGACACGCTCTCGGTCACGTCCACGCTAACCGAGCAGCCCTTCTTCGGACAGATCTCCCGGAGCCAGCGGGCGATCGTGACCGCCGGAACCAGCTTCGGATGCTTCTTGCTCACCTGCCCCCTCGCTTCCTGCGCGCGACCTTGGCCCTGCGCTCCTGGCGCTTCCGCTCCGCCTCGACCGAGTTCGCCGCCTTCCGGACCACCATCGAGTGCCCGATGGCGTTCTGCTTCGCGAAGCCCTTCAGCGGCCGGCCGTTCACGCCGGCCGGCTTGTCGATGAACGGGTCGTCGCCGATCTTGTCCAGGTACACGCTCACCTCCTTCAGGCACGAACGAACTCCGCCACCATCCCGGCGTCACTGGCCATCTTCCTGCACTCCCGGCGGGTCATCCAGGGGTACTGGGTACCCGTCGGCCCGGACATGGACCAGCCCTCGCTCCACCAGTACCGGCGGCTGCGGAAGCGCTCCACCATGCCCCGGTACACGAACTTCATCCTCTCGCGAACGCGCATGAGTCACCTCCTGCGAACCGGCTCCCGGCACTCCTTGACGCCGGCGTAGTGCTCGTTGCTCCAGAACGTCGCCATCTCGTCGCGGAACATCTGGCGGTGGGACTCGTCGTCCACACACGGGTCCGCGAACCATGTCCAGCGCTCCATCACGGACCGCTGGTAGTTGGCGGGATGCTCAGGCAGCGCGTCGAACAGGAGGTTCGACGTGTGCTCCAGGACCTCCCTCGCCGAGTCCACCGGCATCATCGTGCAGAAGGAGTTGTCCTCCAGCCGCACCCGGCCGGCGCCGTCGTACAGGTAGGCCCTGTACAGGTGCTTGTCGTCGGGGTCGTCCGGGTTGTAGTCCCCGCTGTAGCCCTCGTTGGTGTCCTTGGTCCACCGCAGCGCCCAGCGGCCGCGACGGAAGCACGGCTCGTCCTTCGGCCAACGCCGACGGGGATGTGCCTCGTTGACGACCAGCGTGCTGCCGCCCAGGATCTTCACGGAGTACTGCCCCGTGTACTTGCCTCCCATCGCGAGGCTGCTGGCCTTCCTGGCAGCAGCCTTCGAGGAGGCCCTCACCCGCAGCTTCGCGATCACCTCGTAGGTCGGCATGCCACCTCCTTCCTCAGGACCGGCTGGATGATGACCATCCACTCCTCGTCCATCTCGTCCCAGATGGTGCACACGACGTGGTCCCCCACGAGGAGTGCCGGAATGGTGCCGACCCAGTGGTCGGCGTCCAGCCCGCTCAGGTACGCCAACTGGGAATCGAGCATCGCCTGGGCCCACTTCTTCTCGCGGGCTTCGCCCCAGCGGTTGAGGTTCCTCCCCTCGAGGTGCAGTTTGACGATCCGCTCGGCCGCCTCGAAGTCCTCCGGCCGGATCACGTTCTTCTTGCTCATGCGCTCATCTCCAGGTTCCGCATCGCGCTGCGGGAGGCTACCTTCGCCCCCAGCAGGTCCTTGCTGTCCCCCTGCGCCAACACGGGCTTCCGGTGCCATGTGAACTTCTTCCCGCCGGCCAGCCAGGCGGAGTACTCCGGCTGCACGAGCGAGGGGTCGGAGTCGGCGTAGGGGTGGCTCGGGCTCGTCGGGAAGATGATGTCGAACACCTCCCAGTGGTACACCCCGGCCGACGGAGTCGTGATGACGATGCCGTACCGGCTGTCATCGTTTTCGGTGAGCTCCGCCCGCCAGGGGTGCTCCTTCCACCTTCTCTTCCGATCCATGCTCACTCTCCCGTAGGCGACACCTTCTGAAGCATGTCCTGGAGGTCCTTCAGGCGCTGCTTCTCGGTCCGGATGACCTGCTTCTGCTTCTCGATCGCGAAAGTCAGCCCAGTGAACAGCGCGGCCCTCGCAGCCTGCTCGGTCGGGTAGACCTCGTTCAGCTCCCGGTGCACGTGGTGCGGTCCGGCCCGATCCTTGAGCTTCACGACCGGGGGCTCCTTGGCAGCCACCCCGGGCTTGTACGCGAACCCCCTCGGAGAGTGGTGCTCCACGTACTCGGCCTGGCGGTACAAGGGCTTGCCCTTGAAGAACGTGCCGGCGACGATCCAGACCTTGTCGCCCGGTTTCAGCGTCTCGTGGAACCGCTTTCTCTCGCCCCTCCGACCACTCATCACGCAGGCCTCTTGCCGGAGGCGATCAGCACCGCCTTCTGCTGGCACCACGCCTTCGCGGACAGCTTCATCTCGCCGGTCGGCGTGATCTCGTAGGTGTTCATCCCGGGCCGCCACGCCAGGTTGACGTCGAGCAGGCTGGCCAGGTCCTCGGACACGTAGCCCTTGAGGTCGCTCGGTTCCCCCTTGCACTCCAGCCGGAGCGTCTCCCGGACGCCGAAGAACAGCTCCTCGAACGTCACCGGCTCGGTCGCCCGGTCCAGCAGGAACAGGATCAGGTCCTCGTACACCTCGCGCATCAGGTCCTCCTTCACTCCGAGCTTCGCAGCCGCTCGTCCCAACAGCACTCGTCCCCCACCCACGCTCCGTCGTGCAGGTGGGCGGTCTTGGCCGGAACCCACTTGCCGCAGAACTTGCACGCGACAGTGGGCTCCTTCTCGTCGAGCATGCGCTGGAGCACCTTGCGCATGTCGTCCACGACCTGCGGCGACGGCTGGTCACCTTCCGGCGTGTACAGCAGGTACTCCAGCTGGGCGTCCAGGCCCGAGTTGTTGATGTCGGCGGCCTCGGCCGACTTGGCATCGTGGACGTTCTCGTCCAGGTCGCTGCACTCGATGCCGTGCTCCTCGGCCCACGCCAGGAGCTCGTCGAACGTCTCCGGATTCCCGTCCCTCGTCATGGCGTCCTCCGCTCCGGGTTCTTCAAGTGCCCGCCGGCGAGCAGCGCGGCGTGCACGGCCCGATACAGGTCCAGGCTCGTGGGCCAGCCTTCCAGCGGCTGCTTCTCCTTGACGGAGGACATCACCCGGTCGAACCAGTCGCCCTCGTGGGCCGCCCAGTGCAGTGTCCACCCGTCTCCGCGGAAATGCGCAAGGAAGTGGAAGCCGACCAGGTCTTCCAGCATCTGCTTCAGCTCGATGACCAGGGCCTCGGCGTCCTTCGCTCGCTGCTGGTGGAACTTCGCGGCCTCGAACACCGCTACCTTCGCATCGGTCTCCTTCTTCAGCGCGCCTTCGGCCTCGTCTCGTTCCACGCGCGCGGCCACGAGATCGTCCACGGCCCTCCGGAGCCGCCTGTGCTCCTCCGCCAGCGCAGAGTCGGTCACCAGCGAGCTCAAGTCGCCCCGCAGGGCGGCGTTCTCGCGCTCCAGCCGAGCGAGCTCAGCTGCCGCGTACTCCAGCGGGTCGGTGGCGGACGAGCCGTTGTGCTTGCGGTGCTCGGCAATCTTCTCCAGCAGGTGCGTGGGAGCACCCGTGTCCGGGTCGTGCCACTTCGTGGTCTCAGCCATCGCTCTTCTCCTCCAGGCGAGGATCGGGAGCCTCGTGTGCCCCTTCCCAGTGTAGCCACCCCTGGTCCGGGTCTCGCCTGCTGGGTACGAAATCCGTCGGCCTTCCAGCCATCTCCCAGCACGCCTGGTGCCAGAGGCACGGGTCCAGGACGTTGTTCGGGTCCTGCGGGTCGTCGGTGTCGATCTCGTAGTCGTCGATCCGGCCGTACCCGTCGTACTTCCCGATCACCGGGTTCCCGAACTTGAACACCAGCACCGCCTCGCAGAGCCAGTAGTTCACGTCGCCCTTCTGGACCGACCTGTTCGAGGTGATCCCGTGCCCGCAACCCCGGCACAGCCAGCTGAACTCACCCATGCTGCTACCCCACCTTCACGAACCACTCGAGGGGCCCGCCCACCGCCCGGGCGAGCAGCTTCACCTTGCCCGGCAGCTTCAGGACCTGCTCGCACCACAGCTCCAGCGCCTCCACGGCGATGGGGTTGTCGACCGACATCTCGTCGTGGATGTGGTCGTCGCCGCCCAGGCGCAGGGCGTAGCGGCGCTTGGTCTGCGACTTGCCCACCCGGGCTTCGCGCAGGGTGCCCAGGACGCTGCCCGGCTCCAGCAGCGTGTCCCCGATGAACATCGCCCCGTAGGCGACGCCCTCGGCCGTCTCGAAGGAGGCGTCCCGCACCAGCAGGGCCCTGCCCAGGTGCGGCACCACCGCGCGTCCGGACACCTTGATCCAGTTCGTCGTGTCGATCTGCATGTTCCCTCCTACCCGTGGACCTTCCAGAGGATCTCCGGGTGCTTGACCGCGTCCAGCTCCTCGCAGAGCCGGCTGTAGAACTCCTTGGGGTCGATCATCGAGAGGCCCGACATCTGCCCATCGTTCAGCTCGACGACCCACCACCGTCCGACTTCGTCCTGGGCCACGTCGACCACGAAGAACGGCACCTGGCTGCTCACCTTGTCGATGACGACCTGCACCAGGTGGTGGACATCCGCCCAGTCCCGGGCGTTCTCGGCACACTCCGGGTGGCTCGCCCAGTAGAACCCATGGGCCACGACCTTGCCGCACAGCACGAAGAAGCGCCACTCGTTCGTGACCGGCATCCCGTTCAGGCCCTCGCCGAGCTTCTTCAGCGGCACGTACCTGCGCACGCACAGGCCCTGCTCCTGCATCATGGGGTCGTCCAGCAGGCGCTCCATGATGTCCCAGGCCCTCTTCCTGTCCTGGGCGAACATCAGGCGATCCCACTGCTGCTTGCGGGAGTTCGTGAGGCCCTTGAGCACCACCGGCACGTCCGGCACGGCGGTGAACTCCCCCTGGAACCAGGTCTCGAACGTGTAGTCCTTCAGCAGCTCGTACCACTGCCGCAGGTCCGCGATGAACCGGTGCTCCTCGAAGGAGTTGATGAGACGCCCGCCCACGTTGATGACGTCCTTCTCCAGCTCCCTGTAGTACGGCAGGGCGGAGTACCTGGGGATGACCAGGCTCCCGGGCGGGATCTGCATCCGGCTGGTCACGACCGGGAAGCACTCCGCGGCCGCGAGGTGCTCCTCGGCGTCCTGGATTCCCCCCGGTCGGAAGTAGATGACCCTGTTCATCGTGCGTCCTTCACCAGGCTGAACCTGGTCCTGAAGTGCGTTTCCTTCACGTCCAGGACGAAGCCAGCCGCGGACAGGATGTTCGCGACGGTCTTGGCGCTGAGGTTCGGCGACACGAAGGTCACGGAGATCTTGCAGGCCCATTCCCGCATGATGACGCGCGTCCGGATGTCGGGCGTCTTCTTCGCGTCCGCCATGCGGACGACCGACATATGCAGCTCGGGGATGCCCCAGATGGGGATGTACTCGCCATCCACCCAGCACAGCCGACCGATCTCGGACTTGTTCGTGCCGGGCAGGTCCAGCGCAGCGCCAGCCATGGCGCCCTTGAACGCCGACGCGAGGTGGCCGATGAGAGTGGGCCCACCGGGAAGCAGGTACGACGAAGCGCGGAACTCGTTCTTCGGGTCGTGCTTCAGGATGGACTCTTTCTTGTTGCCCCTGGACTTGGGGGGAGGGAGCAGCAGAGACTGCCACGCCTTGATGCTCATCCGGTTCAGCAGGATGGGCGTGATTCCCAGGATGTAGAACACCAGCGTCACCGTGGTCAGCTTCTCGACCGTGATCTCAGCGGACGCTTCTACCTTCTTCGCGGGCACTTCATTCCTACTTGGGACCCTGGACGCAAAGCTCCAGCTGGTCCGTTTTCGGGACGCCCGGGTACACCGGCGGCAATCCCTCCTCCTTGCGCTTCTCGTTCGCGGCAGCCAGGGCCTTCTCCAACTCGGCCACCTTCTCGTTCAGCCGCCGGATCTCGTCCAGGAACGGCTTGATGTCGACCGGCTGCACGCCCGGCCCCGGGTACCAGGGGGCATCCGGGGTCGGGCGGTACGGATCGTTGACCGGGAAGGCGCCGTACATCAGCACCAGGTTGTCGCCCCTGTTCAGGGTGTCCACGGACACCGTGAAGTCGTCGAAGTCGATGCCCTCCATCGCCTCGGCGAACGCGGTGTCCCTCTCCAGGTTCTTCTCCATCTCCTCGAACAGGGCGTCCTTCGCGGTCGACATGGTTCATTCCCCCACGGGCTTGAAGACCCAGTCACGCAGGAACACGATGCGGAGCTCGCCCTCTTCCCGGCCGTTCTCCGCCTGCGTGTGCCGGAACCTGACCAGAAGGCCGTTCGCGGAATCCCGCCAGATCCGCTCCACGCTGACCCGGCACCGCTCTCCGCTGGTGCTCTCGGCGTCCATCCGGTCCCCGACGACCTCGTCGCACAGGCTGACGAGCTCGGCGAGGGTCAGGGCCTCGAGCCTCTCCGCGTTGAGGGTGGACTTCCCGGTCTGCCTGGCAATCGCGTCCACCTGGGGAGGGTCGTACACGTCGATGGTCTCGACGCGCTCCCCCACGATGTCGTCGGTGGTAGCGCTGACGGTCATCGTGATGACGTCGCCCGGCATCTCGGGCTCGACCACCCCCGCCGCGTTCTCCACGTTCACGTAGGTCGCAACCGCGACGCGCCGGTCGTAGGCGTCACGCAGCGCAGCCGACATGACGCGGTCGATGTTCCCGATGGCGGATTCTTCGGTGGCCCCGGGGCGCAGCCTCATGGTCACCCGGAAGCTCACGCCCTGCAACCGGTGGTTGGTGTTCTCCGGGAACTGCACGGGCGACCTGCCCACCGAGCGCATCGTGATTCCGCTGTAGGTGAACACCCACTCCGCACGGTTCTCGATGAGCCTGTGCATTCCGGCGTAGGCGCTGAGGCTGGAATCCAGCTCGTAGACGGCCTCCACCGCGAACTCCACGTCCCGTTCCTGATCCAGGTTGTTGTTGATGCTGTAAGGCGGAGTTCCATTCTCGACCGGCGCGGCAAGAGCCGGCTCGGGGAGCGGGTGCGTCTTCAGCCAGTCCATGCGGCAGAAGTCGCACATCACCACACCGTCCACGATGTTCTCGTTGCCGGGCACGCCGCCCTTCGAGCCGTGGCAGACCGTGCACGCGTCGAGCTCCGGCTCGGGCGCCAGCAGCTCCTCCGGCGGCGGGCCGTAGTTCGCGATCTCCACGATCGTGGCCAGGGCCACCACCGTGCCGTCATGCGAATGGCCAATGTCCTGTGCCATGTAGTCGTTCACCAGCGACACGGCTCGCCCGTGCTGGCCCACTCGACCGCGCACCACCACGGACCCGCAGAGGATGACCTCCTTCCCGTCCTCGAAGACGTCCGACCTGGGTTGCAGCTTGGACAGGAAGCGCACCGTCCACGGCGAGTCGTCCGTGTTCAGCTGCGACATGTCGGCCAGGTGCCTGTACACCAGGTCCGGGAGGTTCCGGATGCGGGAGTAGCTCAGCCGCTTGTAGCCGACCTTGAACTTGATGAGGTACTCCTCGCGCTGGCCGTCGTCGGGAGGTTCGACCTCGACCTGGGGCGTCGGGGCCGGCTCCACCTTCTTCGGGCGGAAGACCGCCCTCGGCTTGGACCGGCCGACCCCGTTCACGCGAGCCTTGAAGGCCAGCTCGGCCTCCTCGTACTCCTGCGTGAGCATGTTCCGCACGTCCTCCAGCGTCAGGGTCTTGCTGTCCTCGGCCTCCGTGGGCACGACGAACGCGGCGTAGCCCGTGGGATTGAACAGGCTGCCAACCATTCCGCTGAGGTCGACCTCGCACCCGAACGTGCGGCCCAGCATCTCGCTGGCAGCCTCCTTCACGACGACCTCCTGGGCGTCGGGCACGTGCATCCAGCGGCTTCCGAAGCGCTGCTTCGCAAGCGTCACCCAGCTGGTCTGGATGTCCTTCAGCTCGCTCATCTTGTACGCCAGCCAGGAGGTCTCGTACCCGAGGTGTCGCTTCTTGTTCTTCACGAACTCGTAGGCGGGCTCTCCGAGTTTGTTGACGATCTCCGTTTCGACCAGGTTTGACGCCATTGAAAAGCTCCTGAACTTGTTGCTACCGTCAACTCTGCCACTTAGCGTGTCAGATGACGAGCCTCAAGTCAATCCAGAACCTGGAGGGCAGGCCCCCCTTCGGGGGGCCAAGCCCTCCGGTTCTCTTTAGTACCCGGATCGCGTGCGTGCACACCCCATGTTTTCGCGCACCAGGTGTACACGCTGGTGGCGTCAGTCGATCACGACGGGGTCGAAGGCGGTGATCAGGTGGCCGTCGGTCCAGCAGTCGCTCTTGACGTCCTCGGCGGTGGCGATGCAGTCGCCCTCGCCCCAGTCGTCCACGTCGCCGTCCTTCGCCATCTTGATGGCCCTGGCGCGGGCTTCCTCGGCGCTGGCGCAGCCGAACACGCGCACGCTGACGTTGTGGACGCGCACGGCGGTGATGTCCACGTCGTAGTCGCTGACGTCCGGGGCGGCGCCCACCAGGAACTTCTCGACGGGCGTCAGGCCCAGGGCGTCGGCGACGCGCCAGGCGACGCGGTTCTGGGTCTCGCCCGTGGCGTCCTTCCAGGTCAGCACGGCCTCGCGCTGGCCCAGGCGCATGGCCTCGATGGCCTGGATGGCCAGGTTCTGGAGGTTCTGGGCGGAGACGGTCTGGTGGGTCGCGAGGGTCTGGTTCATCAGGTCCAGGTTGATGTGCACGGGTTCCTCCATGGTTCGTTTTCGAGAAACAACATCACACGATGCTGCGTCTTCCCTTGGATGCGGCGTTCCGGGTGACAGGGTCTGCGAAGTTGCGTCCGGAGATGGACTCGGACGACACGGACTTCGAGGCGGTGCTGACCTCGGGGTACTGGAGCGGGTTGTACTCGACGACGGGGTCGCCGAACATGGGCATCTGCTGCTGCCTCATCACGAAGGGCAGCTGCTCGGGTGCCAGGTCTTCGCGCCAGGCACGGGCCGCGCCGCCGCTGAGCACCGTGCCCCTGCGCAACAGGGCCGCTCGAGCGCTGGTCAGGTCGGCCCCCTTGTACACGCCGAAGCCGTTCAAGAAGGTGTTCACGCCGTCCAGAGCCTGGTCCAGGAGCTGCATGTTCCGCTCGTTCGCCAGGTGATAGTAGATGACCAGCCTGGGGTCGTACGTGCGGCTGAACAGCGCGCTGCCTGCACCCGGGTTCTCGACGCTGAGCCAGTAGTAGTTTTCTCTGCTCTTCCTGCGCACGACGACGCCGATGGCGTAGGTGTCGATGTCGAACACCGGGTACGGGGAGGAGCCCTCCAGCCTGGCCTGGTCCATGTCGAGGATCAGCGCCCGTGTGCAGTCCTCCACCTTCTCGACCGGTGGACCCAGCACGGGCGGCAGCAAGGTCAGCTGCTTCACTTCTGCACCTCCGTGCCGTACGTGTTCCGAAGACGCTCGATGTTCTCGATGATCGAGTCGGGCGTCGGAGACGGCCTGATGAGGTTCACAGGCGACAGGTGCACGCCGTTCATCCGAAGCAGCTGCGACCGGTTCACCCTCACCTCGTTGTACTTGTTGGCGTCCGGCCGGGTCGTGACGATGTGGATGTTGTTCACGGCCGACGTGTGCAGGAAGCCGGCCTCTTCCCCGATGAACGACAGGATGGCGGTCCTGGCGCGCTCCACGCACTCCCTGGTCTCAACGCCGGTCACGTAGAAGTCGCAGACAGCCGTCGAGTAGACGCCGTCCAGAAGCTCCCGCTTGCCGACTCCGTAGGACAGCCAGTACTGCTCCG
>Ga0172375_10001228_pt1 | contig 41291 bp, 34 predicted proteins | sample LakKiv1m_FD_114537 | JGI IMG/M metagenome (GOLD analysis project Ga0172375, IMG submission 114537) | Freshwater microbial communities from Kabuno Bay, South-Kivu, Congo - kab_092012_11.1m | ecosystem: Environmental > Aquatic > Freshwater > Lake | place: Democratic Republic of the Congo... | reverse complement strand
CCATAACCTCAAATCCGCTCATTTTCGGCATTATTATGTCCAGTAAAATAAGGTCTGGTTTTTGTTCTTTCATCGCCTTCAAGCCCTCTTTGCCATTATGGCTTGCCAGAATATCGTATCCTTCCTGGGATAACTTCTTCTGTAATAAATCAAGGAGTATTTTTTCATCCTCGATTATCAAAATTTTCTTTTTCATATTATTTTTTTAACAGATTGTCTGTTTTTTACGGATTGATAAAAAATCAGTCAAAAACAAAAATCCATTATTATTTATTAAAAATCTTTTAAAAATTCTTCAAACTCCTCTTTTATTGGAATTGTAAAAAAGAAAGTCGTTTGCTTGCCCTCTTCCGATTCAAATCCTATTTGTCCGCCGTGCGCCTCAATAATATTTTTAGAAATGAAAAGTCCAAGCCCAGTCCCTTCGGTTTCTGTCTTAATCGCATTAGACCCTCGGAAAAACTTGGAAAAAACTCTTTTCTTTTGCTCCTCCGCGATTCCTATGCCGAGATTGCTTACCGAAACCTTAATTTCGTTTTTCCCTTTTTCAATAACGACGCCGAGCACCCCCCCTATTGAACTGTATTTTATCGCATTATCAAGAAAGTTTTCTACAACCAGCCTTATTTTTTCTTCATCTATTCTTACTTTTGGTAAATCTTTATTCGGAATTTTGATCTCAATTTTTAATCCCCTCTTTTTAATTTCCTCCTGAAAATTATCAACCACTGTTTGAACTTGTGTTTTTATGTCCGATAAAATCGGTCTATAAACATACCGACCTTCTTCTATTCTTGTTGAATCCAAAAGGTCGTTAATTAAAGTTATCATTCTTTCGTTGCTGGTATAAGTTTTTTCAAGGAACGATCGCTGGTCTTGAGTAAGAGTGCCAAGGTCCCCATCTAAAAGCATGCTTAGAGTCCACTTTATTGCAGACAACGGAGTTCTTAATTGATGAGCGGCTAAAGATACAAATTCGCTTTTCATTTTTTCTACGACTTTTTCTCTTGTTATGTTGTGCAAAACAACCAATGTTCCGGTTCTTTTTTCCTCCGAGGTCATAAAAACAGATGAAACTTCCAAAATCATATCCTCCCGCAAATTTAACTCTTCCCTGAAAAGTTGTTTTTTTGAATTTTTCTCCAGAATTTCAATTAACGGCTTCATCGTCGGAAATGTTTCCAACTCTCTAAAAGACCTCCCAACAACGTCTCTGCCCTTAATATCAAATATTTTTTCCGATAGAGGGTTCGTTGTTGAAAGATTATTCTCTGTATCAAAAACCAATAATCCGTCTGCGAGGTTTGTTACTATGGCTACCGTTTTATTTCTTTCTTCATCTGATTTTTTTCTTGCCTGCTCAACGTCCTCAAGCATATTCAAAAGAGCGGTCTGGCTATTCTTTAATTCAACTTCGGATTTTTTAACTTCGGTAAGGTCAAAAAAACTAATAAAATAGCCGATTGTTTCTCCTTCTTTTACTTTTCTGATTTGGCTAAACGCGCTTACAAGAATTTCTCCCTTCTCCTTAGTGTTGAAATGCAACTCCCGTTCTTTTACAAATCCCTTCTCCAATGTTTCTTTAGAAAAATCTGCAACATCGTCCTTCCTAAAAAAATTTTCTATCGGCTCGCCTATTATTTCATAGGCTCCGAATCCGGAAAGACGTTCAAACGCAGGATTAATTTCAAGAATTACCCCGATGGGACTTGCAAAACAAATCGGTAGTGGAGAAAAAGAGAAAAGCTCCCTTGCATAACTTTCAAGAGAAGAAAGGTCTTCCAGGAGACTGATATTTTCTTTATTTTCTTCCTCTGACTTATGCTTTTCTTTTTCCAATATTTTTTCTGAAGTTTTTATTTCTTCGGCCATATTTATAAAACCATCACCACCTTATAACGTATTCATGATACTCGTCGCCCAAAAAAGGGCATTTTGTTTCCTCACAAACTCCAATTTGCGTGGTTCTTTCAATCATTTTTACAATCGTAGAAAAATATCCGGTCAAAAAACAACAGAAAATCGGATGGAGTTTGAAATTTTTTATTCTGACAATGGACTCTTTATTCTGTTCATCAAATTTAACCGGTTCTATTTCTCCTACGGTATGATGTTTCTTCCACATCTTTGGAACCTCTTTGAATGTTCTCTCCGGAGACATGAAATATTGCATAAAAAACTTGATAATCAAAGAAATCTTGGGCGCCACAACCCCCATATTCCTTATGTCTTGCTTGGTAAAACCAAAGGAGTTTTTAATGGCAAGCAGAGAAACCGCACGAAGCCCCATCGGATAATATTTCATCGTCTCAATATCTTTATATTTTATTACCAAGCCCGATTCTGCTAATTTTTTCTCCACCGTTTTTACGCCATCTTCTCCTTTTTCTTTTAGAACGTAATCAATATCGGTTTTAAAAGCAACGCCTCTTGTCTGACCGCCGGTCTTCATTAATTCCGAAGCAATTTCTTTATTCAATATCCAAGTTGATTCATCTGTTTGGTACATATAAATTATCTCTTTTTAGAAAAATCGCGGCTTAAAATCTGGCTTATTGTTTCTATCGTAATCAGAAATTTAACGTCTATTTATATTCTATTGGTTTTATTGCCATTTGAAAAGATACTCATGATATTCATCTCCCAAAAATGGGCATTTTGTTTCCTCAAACGTTGTCGGAGAATTTACGATCATCTTTACGACCGTTAAAAAATATCCGCGAAGATAATTGCAAAAAAAAGGGAAAAATTTAAATCCCTCCAGCCTTATAATCACATACTTCTTTTCTTCATCCAGCTCCACCGCCGTTAATTTTCCCGCCGTATAATGTTTGTGCCAAATATTTGAAACCTGATCAAAAGTTTTTCTTTTTGAAGAAAAAAGATTAAAAAACATTCTTATAATTAAAGAAATTTTTGGAGCTGTGGCGCCCATCTTAAAAATATCCTCATCGGAGAAATTAAAAATATCACGTATAACCAAAAGAGAAAGGAACCTGAAGCCAATCGGATAATATTTCATCGTCTCAATCTCTTTATACTTTACCGGGAAACCAAACTCAACGAGCCTTGCTTCCACTTTTTCCAGACCCTCTCTTCCCTTTTCTTTCAGGACAAACTCGGCGTCGGTTTTTAAAGTGACTCCCCTTGTTTCGCCTTCCAAACTCATAATATTTTGGGCTGTCTGCTGCGTAAGGGGTACCGATAAATTAATTTTTTCCAACGGCTCTTGCATAATAAAAATTATTTAATCCCATTTTACTAAATATTTATGCTCTTTTCCATTTTTAAAAGAACATTCAATTTCTTCACAAGTTATTTTCTTTGATTTCACCACCATTTTAACAGTCCCCAACAAAACCCCTTCAAAACAGCTGCAATAAATCGGGTGTAAGTCAAAATTCTTTATTTTTAATATTACAAATTTTTTCTCTTCATTCAGCTCCTCAACCTCAACCTCTCCAACGGTAAAATATTTAGACCAAATCTTCGGAGTCTCGTTACAAACTCTTTTAATTGAAAAAAAATATCCCATAAAAAGCTTTATGACCCAGGAAACCTGCATCGCGTAACTGCACAATTCCTTTATTTTCCCGTCCGGCCAACTAAATGTTTCCTGTATGGCAAGCAAAGAAACGGCTCTTAATCCCGCAGGATAAAAATCAAATTGATTGATTTCCTCATAATTTATCGGATAACCGATTTTTTCCAGGGTCTTTTCAACTTCTTTCAGCCCGTCTTTTCCTTTTTCTTTCAAAATAAAATCCGCGTCATTTTTAAAATGAACTCCTCGTGCCTGTCCTTTTGTCTCCATTAATTTTTTTGCAATTTCTCCAGTGAGAAAAACATCGTTCTGCTCCATATTTTATTTCCACTTTAATAAATATTCGTGGCTCTCGTCCCCATGGAAACAGCATTTGATTTCCTCGCAGGAGATAACCGAGTTTTTAATTATCATTTTTAGAAGCGTAGAAAAAAATCCGCTTAAGTATACGCAAAGAATCGGATGGGCGTTAAAATTCTCCAGCCTTAAAATTACAAATTTTTCAGGTTTATTTAATTCGGTTGATTTAAGACTTCCGACTGAATAGTATTTTTTCCAAATCTGAGGAGCTAAAGCAAGCGTTTTTTCCAAAGAAAGGAAATACTGCATAAAAAATTTCATTATCAAAGATGTTTTTGAGGCGAATAATCCTATTTCCTTAATTTTCTCCTCGTTAAAATCAAACTGCTCTCTAATTACCAAAAGGGAAATGACTCTTAATCCAAGCGGATAGAATTCCATTGAATTAACTTCTTTATATTTTATCGGACAACCAAGGCCAGAAAGCCTTTCTTCTACCTTTTTTAACCCATCTTCTCCCTTTTCTTTCAGGACAAACTCGGCATCGGTTTTCAAGGTCGCACCCCTGGTTTTCCCGTCAATTTTTATTATATTTTGAGCGATTTCTGAGGTAAGCTGCGAAAAAGAATCTTTATTATTTATTTTCTCCATAAAATCTACCATTTCAAAAGAAACTCATGACAATTCCCGCCGTTAAATACGCATTTTGTTTCCTGAACAAAAACTGAGTTTTTTACGACCATTTTTACGACCGTTGAAAAGTATCCCGCAAGATACGGACAAATTATCGGATGTATATTAAAATCCTCAACCCGCAATGTCACAAATTTTTTTTCTTCATTCAGCTCCATTGGAATTAATTTTCCGACAGTATAATATTTTTTCCACATTTGAGAGGCCTCTTTAAAAACTTTTGAAAGTGAGAAAAAATATTGCATAAAAAATCTCATAATCAAAGACACTTTCGCAGCAGACATTCCCATCATTTTTATTTTTTCATCGCTGAAACCAAAAACCTCTTTTATCGCCAACAACAATAAAACCCTGAGACCTATCGGATAAAATTCCATTTCTTTAATTTCCTTGTACTTTAGAGGGAAACCAAGTTCGGCCAATTTTTCCTCAACCCTTCTTAACCCCTCCGCACCGTTTTCTTTCAAAATAAAATCGAGGTCGTCCTTAAACTTTCCGCCCCTCGCCTTCCCTTCAATTCTCATTAATTTTTCCGCCTCTTCTTTATTTAATACCTGGCCCATATTTATTTTAACGACGGCTTATCGTATAGGTGCCGTCGGCTTTATTATGTGTGATTTTCCAATCGCCGCCAGATTGATCCTCAAAGTTTGCGGAACCAGTCCTCTGGGCCTCGTGAAAAAACGGTTTAACCTCGGTGGAATCAAGATTTCTCTGCAGAAAATCCACCCCAAAACGAGTACTTTCATCAAATTTTATGCGAAAACCATGAACTTGCCCTTGTTTTATTTTGTCCTTTTTTTTATTGTCCATATTTTTTATTTTAATTTTTATATTTTTTCAACTATCCACCAAAGTTCATTTTCGTCTCTTGCGCCATAGGCTAAAAATTTTTCATTATCGCTGAAAACAGGCTTCCAAACCCAGTCAAAGTGTTTTTTCTCTTCTCCGTTAATAACAATAAAATCTTGCCCTCTTCTATTCGCCTGATAAGCGATCTTTTTCCCGTCATAAGTTAAAACTGGGTCTCCGGCCCAATCGTATGGACCGATTTCTTTTTCTCCAAAAACAATAAAATATTGTCCCTTTAATCTTGCCCTATAGGCAATCTTTTTTCCGTCTTTGCAAAAAACCGGAGTCCAAACCTTGTCATAGTGCTTTCCGTCTTTTCCGTCAAAAACGACAAATTCAACTTTTTCTTCGTAGGCATTATAAGCTATCTTTTTTCCATCCGGACTTAAAACCAAAGATAAAACCCATTCGTGTTTTTCTTTTTCTTCTTGATTAATAACGATAAATCCCTTCCCGTCTTCATACGCCACATAAGCGATTCTTTTGCTGTCCGGATAAAATATGGGCGGCAACACTCCGTCATAATGCTTCCCCTCTTTTCCGTCCAAAACAACAAATTCTTCTTGCCCGATTCTTGCTCTGTATGCCATTCTTTGGTTGTCAGGGCTGAAAACCGGATCTCTTGCCCAGTCATATGCCACTTCTTCTTTTCCATTCACAACCACAAAACCTTTTTGTCCTTGATAAGCAACATGAGCCATTTTTTTTCCGTTCGGACAGAACAGAATCGCCCAAACACCGAGCGCGCCTGTATATGGTTTCCCCTCTTTTCCGCCGACAACAACAAAATAATTGTCTCCCTCCCGAGCCCTGTAGGCTATCTTCTGACTGTTGGAGCTGAACACCGGATCTCTTGCCTCGTCATATAACTTTCCTTCTTTTCCATCAAAAATAATCGTTTCTTTACTTCCTATTTTTGCCACATAAACAATCTTTCTGCTGTCCGGACTAAATATCGGAATACGAACCTTGTCATACAACCCTCCTCTTTTTCCGTTTAAAACCACAAATTCTTTTTCCCCTTTTTTTGCGCGATAAGCCACCTTCTTGCCGTCAGGGCTAAAAACGATCTGGCCGACGTCATCATAAGAATCGCTCTCTTTTCCGTTTACAACAATAAATTTTTTATCTCCCTGATAGGCCCGATAAGCAACTTTATTTCCGTCCAAACCAAAAATAACATTATAGACATAATCTTCTTTGCTAATATTTTTCGGGCCGTCGTATTTTTCAGAGATAACGGCCAATTTTGTCGTTTTTAAATTTAAAGCCATCAAAAAACCCTGAGCTTATATTAGTTTATTATACCTCAAAATAGACAATTAAAAAACTCGGGGAATCGAAATTGCCGACAAATTTCCATTGTGATATATTGTATAAAATAGAAGCGTATGAAAAAACCGATAGAAAGAAATAAATATCAATCCTTGGGATATAAAACATACTGGCTCTTTGTTTTTAAGAAGAGTTTTTCTGTATTTATTTTTGGGGTTTTTTCATACGGATTTTTTATCGCCGGTCATTATTTTTCCGATACAAGCTGGCAAAATATTCTGAATCTTGGATCTCTCGTAAGCTTTAGTCTCGCCCTGCTTTCATTGGCGCTCGCTTTCTTGAGTTCTTTTATCGACTATATTTCATTCCGTTTTATGTTTACAGATACAACCCTGCAAATAGAAAAAGGAATTTTGCATAGAAAACAAATAATGATTCCTTATCAAAAGATTCAGAGCATAAATATTGACCAACGTTTTTTTCATCAGTTATTGGGCGTTTGCCAGTTAATAATTTTAACTGCCGGAAATCCCAATCAGCCAGAAAGCACGAAAGCAAGATCCGGAGGAATACTTCCGGCGATTGATGTTGATATAGCTCATAACATAAAAAATGAAATTCTAAAAATGATGGAAGGCGCACAAAAAAACACTACAGCTCAAAATAATATAGTTTAATAAACAACATTGGCTTAATAAATCTTGATAATACAACGATAAAAAAGCGCTAAAATCCACTTTACAATCTTGCTCGACCGCGCGAGATTGTAAAGTGAATAATTTAAACAAAAACACCTATTTTGAAGGTGTTTTTGTTTTGGTAATTTGAGTTATTTATTCAATATTTGGCCCATCTGTATAAAGATTTTTTTCTGCTTCGTTAATTTCATATATTGAATCCCAATCGTAGCCGAGCCTAATGAATGCTTCCTCTGTAATAATCCACCTCTTTTCTCCAATATCGCCATTCGGATATAACTTATATACTTTCACATCGCCGGTTGCTCTGACAAGGTCAGACGTAATAAAAGAATCTAAAACTGCTTTTTCAACATCAATTACATCCTCCCATTTTAAGTGTTCGTAGCTTGCAAAAACTGCGGGGCTTAAAATCAATCTCTTGAATTTTTTATCACCGACATATTTTACAATATAAACGTCAATTCCTCCATTTTCGCGAAGCAAGGAGCCATCGGCATAAGTTGTTTCTCCCAAAACCTGCGGTTCCGGAGTTGGTGTTGAAGCCGAAGCCTTCCACCTAGTATCTTCCGTAAAAACAATACCTGTATTAAACACAAAAAAACCGCACAAAATAAATGCAGCGGCTAAACCGATTGAAAAAACTTTTTTATAATTACCCGATAAAATGTTTTTCATAATAATATTTGTTTTACGCTCTGATCAATTGTTTTTTATTGAACAGAAACGTTAAATTAAATTTTATAAAAATGGAACTAATTTTGTGCAACAGAAACGGGGCTATCAAAACATTCGGCAACATTCTCGCAATGGTCAGAAATTCTTTCCAAGTTAATTAAAATATCGATAAAAATCGGACCTGCCTCAGCATGGCAAATCCCCTGCTTAAATCTTTCAAGATGCAATCCTCTAAAACGCATCACAAGGGCATCTACTCTTTTTTCTCTTTCAAAAATATTCCTCGCCCTTTCTATGTTGTTTCTTTCATCAGTTTCGTCAATTAAAGATATTGCGTCTTTAAGGTTTAATATTAAAATGTCTTTTATTTCCACCAGCTCATTTTCCGCTTCTTCCGAAAACTCGGCTTTCTTTTCAGACTTTCTGCGCGCAAGATGAACAATGTTTAAAACCTGGTCGGCAATTCTTTCAATATCGTCAACCATAACGGTATAAGAGAACAGCTTTTTGGAGTCTTCCAACGAAAGACGATTTTTTGAAATTTTCCAAAGATAATCGGCAATTTCCGACTGCAGATTATCAACAACGATTTCTATGTACTCAATATCCCTGATTTTTGATTTTTTAAAATTTAAAATCAGATCAAAACCGTCAGAAAACATTTTTTGGGCAAGTAAAATTTCTCTTTTTAATTCCTTTCTGACAAAAGAAAGCGCCAGCGCGGAATTTGCCAAATCTCTTTCGTCAAGAAATTCCGGCCACAAAGAAAGAACCTGCTCTTCTCCCGGAATTATTTTTTTCACCAATGCGGAAAAAGGCTTTAGCCACCAGATAAACAAAAAGAATAGGAACAGATTAAACAAGAAATGGCCAAAAACAATTTGCTGACCAACATCACTGGTTAATATTTTTAAAAATGATGCGCAAACGGCAATAAACGGAAAAACGGTAATTGTTCCGATGAATTTGAAAAAGAAATGTGCAAAAGCGCTTCTTTTCCCGTTTATATTTGAACCGATTGCGGCAAGAATTGCGGTGAATGTAGTACCAATGTTTGCGCCAAGAACAATCGGCAGGGCGGAGTCAATCGTAACAAGCCCTTTTTGAGAAAGAATAATCAAAATACTTATGGGAATTGCGCTTGAATGGACCAATGAAACCAAAATAAGTCCCACAAAAACTCCGACAAACGGGTTTTTTGCGCTCTCCAATATGCCAATCAAAAATTGACTGTTTTTTAACGGCTCAACTGCGCCGGATACAAGCTGAAGCCCGAAAAATATCATTCCGAAATGAAACAGAATCTCGCCGAATATCTTCAGTTTGTCTTTTGCCAAAATCCACAAGAGTCCGCCAAAGATTATAAAAACCGGAGAAATCGCCGTAATTTTCCAAGCGACAAGCTGGGCTGTAAAGGTCGTTCCAATATCAGCCCCCAAAATCACTCCCAAAGAATTAAAAAAACTTACAAGACCTGCGCTCACAAGCCCAACGGTCAAAACAGTTGTCGCGGAACTGCTCTGAAAAAAGAAGGTTGAAACAATTCCGAGAATCACGCCATAAATCGGTTTCTTAACAGAGTACTTTATATAATATCTGATCTTTGCATCAAAAATACGGTGTATATCAACACTTAATTTCATCACCCCGACCAGAAACATCACAAGCCCGGAAAAAACTATTAAAACTTGAGGAATCATCGTCATGTATAATTATTCTACACCTCTATTCCTTTTTCTTTTAATTTTTGGGTTTTTATCAAATATAAAAAATCTCTTTTAAAATTGATTTTCATCTTTTTTTGAAACTTCGTTAAAAACCTTTTTTATGTCATAGCCGTTTTTTAGCACCATGAATTTCCAAAAAATCGGAACAATCGCTTTCTTCGGACACCCATAAAGACACCTCATACAGAGAAGACATTTCCAGCCGAATTTTATCTTGCCTTTTTTTCTGTATATATTTCCCGTCGGGCAGTTATCAACACAAATTCCGCAATTATTGCAGGATTTTAAAACGACAAAATCCTTTGCGACAAAATGAGCCCCGAAAGATTCTATCTTGAAAATAAACGAAGCTACCCTTGCAAGAATTCCGGGTTTTTGAAATCTTTCCTTTTCTTCAAAAATTTCAGAAGCGATTTTTTTTGTTTCTTTTATTGCTTCCTGACAAAGTCTTTTCTGAACCCATTCATCAATCCCCCATGACCAATTTGATGGCATAATAATAAGATTTTCATAAAAAACATCGTATCTGATTCTCAACAGTTTATTTTTCACTCCCAAACCAGCAGCATCATTCAAAAAATTAGGACTTCCGGCGGTTTTAAAGATAAACGCTTCTTTATCTTTAGATTTTGGCAATAATTTTATAAAATCAAAAACTATTCTTGGCGCGTTAAAAGCGTGCACCGGGAAACCAATTCCCAAGACTTCATATTTTTTGAAATCTGCTTTTACCCTTGATTTAAGAACGTCCTCTATTTTTATCAAATCAACTTCTGAACCAAGGTTTTTTAATTCCTTTTCTAAGAGACTCGCGACTATTTCCGTATTCCCGGTTCCCGAAAAATAAAATATGCCTATGCTTCTTTTCATAATTTTTATTTTTTTGTTATTAAATCCATAACTCCCGTTATCCAGACAAGATTAACCATGCAGGCAACCTCAATCGGAGTTCTGCCGGTTGTTTCAACAGTTATTGAATGCTTGGCGCCCAAACGATAAAGAAGATCCGTTATGCTGCCATCATGACGGTTAATTATGCCATTTTTATCGCTTCTTAAATAATCTTCGGGGTTGCTAACGGAATAACCCGCCCCAATAAGCTTGTTTTCAAAAACCGGAATGGTTTTGCGCAATTTATCAACGATTTTCGCATATTTTTTTAAATTGCCGAAAGCATACGCATATGTGGCGGTTACTCTTGTTGACGTTATGTAATCCTGGTGTAAATCCAACGCAGCAACAACTTGTTTTAGCGGCTCCTTCTTTAAAAGGCCATGGGCTAATTTAACCTCCTCCGGCAATCTTATGTTAAACCTTTTGTCGGACGACCAATACCATTTTTTGAATTCATTTTTGTCGCGCAAGTCATCAACTATCCTCCCGCCTTCAAGCTCATATCTTATGAAGTCATTATTTCCAAAAACGCCTTTGTCTCTGTCTATGTTGTATCTATAATTAATTTCAAACCCCGAGGGATTTAAAAGCGGATAAATTATCAACTTCAAACCGCTTTTTTTCGCATAATCATAAATTCTTTGCAAATGCTTTAAAATCGTTATGGGGCCGGACACTTCGTTCCCATGAATTCCTGCGGAAATAAAAAAAATTCTATCTTTTTTATTTATTTTCTTTGGAAAAATCCTGACGAATTTAAATTTTCCGTTTTTATATTTAAGATTATGGGTTTCGGTTTTTAAATCTTTGATTTTTTTTACTTCGTCAAAAAGTTTTTTGTAATAAATTTCCGTCTTCTTTTTCATAACAAATGAATTACTTATGCTGTTGCGGCCAATCCATTCCATATCCAAAGCCCTGCGGATCAAGAAATAAATTTATTTTCGGAGGATCAAAGGTAAAAAGAGCAAAAGCAAAAATCAAAAGAATAAAAGTTATCAACGAAAGCAAAGCAGAGGGCTTTTTTTGATTTTCGCGGATAAGAAATTTATAACTGATTATCTGCCCGATAATTACCGAAAAAACAAAAGTGCCTATGTCTATCGGCAAAACATTAAATCCCAAAATTCCGGTGTAGGTATAGAAAAAAGAAGTTGTGAGCAGAACAATCAAGCAGGCCTCGCCTACTTTGGTAAAAAAGAAATTCTTAACCGCTTTTCGCAAGAAATAAAATTCAAAAGCGGAAAAAAGCACCAGCGGCCAAAATCCAAGTTTTAAATGTTCCCAGACGCTTTCATTGACCGGAGAAAAAATTCCTACAATAGGATTTTGCCCCGACCAGTCAAAAACAAAATGCAAAAGCGTCCCGGCAATAATTATAAAAATCGCTCCGAAGATTTCCCATTTTAAAATTGGTTTTTTGTCCATATTTGATTTTTTATCGCAATAAATATTTTGTGATTTTATTTTAACACAAAATAATCATCGCCAGAAGAAATTTAAAAAAGAAAAAGCGTCTTTTTAATGACGCTTTTGTTAATTTTTGGCAGGTGCCACATATTATTTATTTTTATCTATCAACGGAATATCCGGCCCATCTGTTATCGGGAAAACAGAGCCCAACATTCTTGACGCTTTGTTTCTTCTTAATTCTTCTTTCCTGTTTTCTTCCTTTAGTTCGTCAAAATCTTTCTTCAAATTATTAAACTCTTCACGCAAGCGTTTAATATCTTCCAGTAATTCTGTAATTATTTGATAAAGGGATTTTATTTCAAAAGGATTGACCGTTCCTCCTTCCGGCTTATTTAGCGGCGCTGGCTTTGGCGGAATTCCGCCGTATTTTACAATCATTTGATTCGGACGTCTTGGCGGAATTAACGGATGTCGCCTTGGCGAAATCGGTCCATATTTAAAAACTCTATCGCTCATTTCTAATCACCTCCTTTTTCTTTTTATTCTGTTTTTATTTTTTCTCGTCTGTTCTGTTTTTAATAAGCTCGTCAATAACGCTTGGATCAGCTAATGTGCTCGGTTCGCCTAAGCCTATTCCTGGAATTATCGGGCCATATTTCAAAACTCTTGAAAAAATATTTTTTCTTTTTTTTCTTTTCAAAGGGACTATTTCCCTTTTTTCTCCAACCGTTTTCCAGAAACAAAACGGCGATTGATGGTATTTTCCTATCATTGAATATGACTGACTGCCACATCCACCCCTGCAGATTGTCGCCTTTTCGCAGATCAAGCAGTCCCCTGACAAATCATCCATGCAAAAATTTCTGTTATAAGAAAATTTGTTTCTATCGTTCCATATCTCGGATAACTTCTGCTTCCTTAAATTTCCTTCTGGAGGGCACTCTGTTAAGGAAAGACATCCCTTTACGTTTCCGTGGGCATCAATACCGACAGAGCAAATTCCGGCGCTGCATCCTGCCCAATCGTCATCTCTTATCGTCCCGGCGGGCGCATACGAAAAGTCATCGGCGGCCTCAATTTTTATATCTTGTAAGGTCTTCCTGATTTGCGAGACAAAACTACAAACCCATTCAAATTCTCTTTGGGAAAGAATAAGTTGTTGATTCTTTCTCATTCGGCCAAACGGCATAGCTAATTGAATCTGCCAGCCATAAATCCGATTATCTCTTAAAAATTCGGCTATCCAGGGTAATTGCCGATAATTTCCCTTATGGACTGTTGTATTAACAGAAATTGGAATCGCATTTTCTTTTAAAATATGAATTGTTTTCAGGAGTGCGGAGAAACTTCCTTTTTTACCGCGAAACCAATCATGGGTTTGCGGATTTCCGTCAATACTTATTCCGATTGTGAATGGCGGATATTGCTTAACGGCCTCAAGAACATTTTCCGGAAAAATAAAACCGTTTGTAATTATTGCGTATTCAATTCCGGAAGCGTTGATATAGTCAATTAAGCCACCAATTCCATCTTTCAGAGTCGGTTCTCCTCCGCTTAAAACAATACGTTTTACGCCAAGATCTCGTAGCTCGTCAACTATTGCCATCCATTCGGCAATTGATAATTCGTTTGGATCTGAAACATTTTTTGAATCGGACCCACAGATAAGGCAACCTAAATTGCATCTGTTAGTTAGTTCAATGAGCGCATATTCAAGATTATACAAACCTTCATCCTCCTTTGCCGTGTAATTTATAAAAGAACAGCTTATTTAATTTATCACTTTCCGGACAAATGTCAAAACAAAACCTCCCTAATCCCACTTTACAATCCTGCTCGACCGCGCGAGATTGTAAAGTGAGAAATATTTAAAAATTAATAAAAATCAGAGGGATTAATGCGAGTTAATGGGGATTAGAAAAACTTAACGAAAATTAAGTTATCTGCTGTGGTTTTGCCCCAACGGACAAAAACCAAAAAAATCAAATAAAAAAATACTTTACAATCCTGCTCGACCGCGCGAGGTTGTAAAGTGAATAATTTTCAAAAAATTACCTTGCGTTTAGAAACGACTTTATTTGTTTATAAAATATTCAGTCGCAAGGAATAATAAATAGAACAAAAAAAGCAAGGCTCCTTCTTTCTTTGTTAAAATTTTTCCGGAACGCATAAAAGCAAAAAGCAATAACGACGCTACAACCATAAGTGCCGCCGTAATATAAATAATTTTCTGCGAAAAATAAAACGGGTTTATTAAAGCAAGAATACCAACCGCAATCGTTGCATCTGAAATTACCGTTCCAAGAACATCCCCCAAAGCAAGTTCGTTCCCTCCCTGTCTCACCGCTCTTACGCCAAAAAATAATTCTGGCAAAGCGCTTCCTAATCCGACAATCAATATACCGATAAAAACCGGACTAAGGTTTGCGGATTCGGCAAACGCAACTCCATATTTTACGGTAAAATGCGCCGCCAGAAGAAGAACGATCATACTGAAAACAAGAAAAAACGTATCCTTTAGTGCATTCCGATGATCATTTGACGGCAGAGAAATCTTCTGACAATTTCTTTTTATGGTGAAATAATAGAAAAAAAGTCCGGCAATAATAAGAAAAATTCCCTCAGTTCTTGAATAATGTCCGTCAAAACCGACAAGGATCGGCAGGGCAATAAAAAACGGGTACCACTTATTGCTCTCTATAATTTTACTGCTCACGCGTATTCCTCTGGCACTTGCAAAAATAATAATAGCAAAAACAATAGAAAGGTCAGCCACGCTTGTGCCGAATAATGTTCCAAGACCGAATGACGGTATCCCCCGCAACGCGGAATTTATTGAAATAAACGTCTCCGGCAATATAGAAATTACCGCCACAATAATAAAACCGACTACGTATTTTGGAAGATTAAAAACGCACGCCAGCCTTGACGCGTATTTAATTGCGTAATCCGCGCTTTTTATGACGAAGAAAAGCGCAACGGCAAGAAAAAATAAATTAAGCATAAATATAGAAATTTTTCGGTGTATCTCTGCGAAAAATCATCTCTTTAATTTTAGCATTGAAAATAACTCCCCTCAAATAAAAATTGCCCCAAATGGGCAATTAATTAATTTTTCTCTAATTTAGCTAAGTGGAGCCTAACTTAACGCCGATGTAATAACTTAACTCTTCTTAACATCTCTTGAGTTAATTCGTTCGGCACACCCATAAAATAATCTTTTAGACCAGAAAGAATATCCGGAGAAATAGAAATAACTTTCGGAGACTCCCCGAATTTTCTGCTAAACTCCAATGCCTCTAACTTAGTGGGTTTGTCTGAAATCAATGAGCGAGATAGCGGATTGGCATAGTCAACCACGCCAGCCGTATTTAAACAACTTTCTCCTGCTTGGTCAAAATATTTCTTAGCTTCTACCTCGGAAAAATTACGTAATTTTATAGTTAAATAGGCTCCCTCCTTGAACATAACCGTTTTGCCAAAATTAGTTGGGGTCAACACCGTTGTCCCAAGAGCAACTCTTACTTCCTTGCCAGAAAGATTATTTAACACCTTGAGCGCCTCTTCTTTGTTTTCCGGCTTCTCAAGAATCTGATTTCCCTGCAACACTACAATATCAGAAGCAATGATAATCCGATCCTTATAAGCCTTCGCCATTTCCGATGTTTTTGCTGCGGCAATATCAACTGCATAAAAAGCCGGGCTAAAGATTTTTATTGTTGGAATTCGCAAGCGAGGATAGCGCTTTCCTTCCTTTTCTTCTTGAATAAGTTGTTTTAAAATTTGGTGTTCCAGTTTTTCTTCTTCTTGACCCGGAGAAAATAGTGTTTCTTGAAGCATCATTCCCTGATTTTCTGCTGCCTTCGCTACAATTTGCTGCTTTATTTCGTTTTGAGAAGCAAAAACAAACCGATTTTTATCCTCAAATGATGGGGCCGAATCTTTAATCTCTCTCCCTTCGGTTGTCCTTCTTAACGCCTCCATTTCGTAACCGACCCCCAAAAGATCGTCCAAGTGTTGCTCCTCTTGTAATTTAAGCTCTCCCTTGAGACTCTTCGAATCTATTTCTCTATGCCAAAACTGCCGCATTGCATCTCGAACCTTTTCGGGGTCGGCAATTATTTCTTCAGGCCTTCGTTCTTTCTGAGATAAATTTTCTAATGGTATTTTTTCCATAAAATATTTTTAGCTTTTTCTCCCCTTAATTACCTCTCTTTCAAGATTCTTTTAACAGCAACATTACTGCCTCATATTTCGGCTTGATAATTTCTTTTGATTTTTCAAAATGAAGTTTATTCCACTTTCTTTTTAGTTTTTCTCTAACAGATTTTTGCGCTTCGCCTTGTTCAAGCCCCTCATAAACAAATGCGGCTTTGAATATGCCTGCTAAATTATCAAAATTACTCATTGTATCAGCTTCTGCAATTATCTGCTCCTCAATGCTGCCTCTATTATTTTCCTGCGAGCCCCTATGGTTTTGAACGCATTTTTTCACCAACTCAATTTTTTCTTTTGGATAATTTAATTCTTTTAACTTTGCTTCGGCTATTTCTGCGCCTGTTATATGATGGTTTTCTCTTCCCTCTATTATTGAACCAATGTCATGAAGCCATGCCGAAATTGAAATAATTTCTTTATCCCCGCCCAATTCACCTGCTAATTCTTCGGCGTATTTCACAACCTGAGCAAAATGAAAATTGAATGGTTCATGGCCGTATTTACTCGTCGGTTTTTTAGACTCTTCTTCAACAAAATTTTTTATTTCTTTAACTATATCCATAAAATTATCCGGGGGTCTCTTCCGCTTTATTCATGCTGCCTAATCTATCTGGGCAAAAAGCACCACGTAATTTTTCCCATAGGCCTTGGCACATTTTGGACAAGTGGTGTAAGAAAAATACAGTTTTTTTATTTTCTTGCCCTTGCTTTCAACGTATTTATTCATTTCTTCAGCCCACTTTCCTGCATTCTGATATGGCCCCTCAAATACTTTAGTTAGAAATGTTCCTGAAATTTTTGCCATTTGCGCGCCTGAAACATCCTTTGAAACATCAATATAAATATCGGAACCCCAAAGAGATTTTTCGTCCGTCAGCATTAATTGATACGACGCTTTAGCGCCTGCTTTATCAATCAGCTCCATGTTCTTAACTATCTTTTGACCCATATTAAGCGGTACGTACAAAAAACTTGTAACATGGTCTTTCACAAAAATCTTGTTTTCCCACTTAATCTCTTTTTCCTGCCATGGCTCCGGATTAAACGGATCACAGCACCCAGTTGTTTTTATTGTTTGTTCATTCATGTTTTTTAAAACTAACTTACTTATAATTTATTTCTGGCGGAGAGGCAGGGATTCGAACCCTGGAACCCTTGCAGGTTACACGCTTTCCAAGCGTGCGCACTCGGCCTCTATGCGACCTCTCCGTATGAACTAATGACTTACAACCTAAAACTTTTAACTCTTTAGTTTCTTCTTAAATCCCCCGAGTTGTCTAACAACCCCCTGAATATTATTAAAAATATTTTGGAAAACTGCTTCGCTAATATAACCATTGTCTCTCAAGATATCAACATTTGCCAATGTTTCATAAGCAGAACCCATCGCGATATTAAAAAACTTATTTAGTTCCGGATCAGAACTTTTGCCACTTCCCTCTGCGATATTTAAAATAATTGACGATGTTGACCTAATAATTTGTTCGCCCAAGCTATAAGAAATTGCTCTTGGAAGTTTATTATAAATCTGAAAAACATCTTTCATTAAGATTTTTGCATCCTGATAAACGGGCCAATCGAGAAATCTAAATTCTGTCTTTGTCTCCGTCATAAGTTTTTAGTTATTAGTCATTAGTTATTTGTTATTTGTTGACATCCATCCCCCGCAACGCCTTAATTCTCTCCTGTACCGGCGGATGAGTCATAAAAAGACCCGACATCCAATTCTGGGATTTTTTTCCTTTAAACGGATTTGAAATGTATAAATGTGCAGTGGAATTATTTGCGCTTTTTAACGGATTCGGATCTGATGATATTTTTTCAAGAGCACTCGCAAGCCCTTCGGGATAACGGGTTAAAAGAGCTCCGGAAGCGTCTGCCAGAAATTCTCTTTTTCTTGAAATTGCCATTTGAATCATAGTTGCGGCAATCGGAGCTAAAATTATAGCAACAATTCCAAGAATCGCCATTATATTTCCGCCGGAACCCCGATCGTCCCGCCTGCCTCCGCCAAAAAAACTCATCCTGAAAAACCAATCCGAAAGAATTGCCACAAAACCAGCTAAAACCACAATAACGGTTTGCAGGAGCATATCCCTGTTTCCGATGTGCGAAAGTTCGTGAGCAATCACTCCCTCAAGTTCGGACTTATCTAATTTCTCCAAAAGTCCACGGGTAAGGGCAACAACAGCATGCTCCGCATTTCTTCCGGTTGCAAAAGCATTGGGTTGAGCTTCGTTGATAATATAAATCTTCGGAACAGGAAGCCCTGCGGTTATGCAAAGATTTTCAACAATATGGTAAAGTTCTTTATTATCATCGTGTTTTATTTCTTTTGCTCCGGACATTGCCAAAACCAATTTATCGGACCACCAATAACTTCCAAAACTGCTGAAAATGCTAAACCCGACCGCAATGTAAAGAATACTTTGATCGTTATAGTAATAACTTATAAACCAACCCAAAGCAATGACAATCAAAAAGAAAAGTGTCATTAAAAACCATGTTTTGCGCGTATTCGATTCGGCTTGATTATATAATGTCATGTCTTTGCGCCTCATTGGCACATTTTTTATCAAAAAATTACCAACTGCCGCCGCCGCCGCCTCCTCCGCCCCCGCCGGAAAATCCTCCGCCGCCAAAACCGCTGCCACCACTACTTTTTGGTGCGGCGATTGCATTCATGCTTGATATGCTATGGCTTAAAGAATCCGCAAAGGCTACGGCAGTAAAATTAGTCCCAAAACTTCCTTCATACCAAGTTGGGGGTTTTATATAAATTCCTTCAAAGGCTTTCGCCCATTTTTTCGTAAGGCCAAAACTTATGGCATAGGGCAAATATTTTTCAAAAACATTTTCTTTTTCCTGAAATTGCAAACGATATTTTTCCGCGGTATTAATATACTCTTTAAAACCCAGGGCGTACCAATTTGCCTCAACTCCTTTCAAAGTTTTTTTAGGCATTATTACGGCAAATATAAAAAATAACGTTGCGGAAAATATAGCAGAAAGTATAATCAGAGGAAAAACCTTTGATGACAAATAGGAGGCAAGAAAGGGAACTCCAATCAATACTATAATTCCAGATACAGTGTATTTCATTATCGCCTTTCCAGGATTAGAAACAAAATAATTGTCTTTTGTTAACTTTTCGTTAACGGATTTTTTAAATTCTTCAAAGCTTTTATAAAAATCGGCCTTATCGGAAATTAATACGGAATTCTTTGAAGCAAAAATTTTATTTAAAATTTCCTTCTCATATTCTGCAAGACCGTTCGGCTCTCTTAATTTCGTTAACTCGTAATCAGTGTGCTTAAAAATAGTCCCTGTTTTTGTCTCCTTAATTTTAAGATATCCCTTGACCGCCAAATCAATTATAGTCGCCGAAAAATCCACGGACTTTACCCCCTGATTTATTATTCCTGAAACCTCTGCCGGCAAAAGTTTATCCGGAGGCTCGTACTGAGCAATAATCGTCTTTTTAATATTCGGATCCCTACCATCTTTCCACCATTTTCTAAAAAGAAAAACAAAGACAAAAACAGGAATTAAAATCGGCCACCATTCAAGGGCAAGCTTAATCCATGCGGGTAGAGGCTTTGGGACAGCAACAATTCCTTTCGGCCAGCCCAAAACGATTGTTAGCCCTTCTTTCGGCTGTAAAATCCCTTTCGTTTCAAAATAAATATCGCCATTTTCTTTCATTACAAAAGAACAGTTTTTTTGCGTTGAACCATACGGACCCGTGAAACAATCAAATTTTAAGTCCTGTTCCAAAACCTTTTTTGGCAAACGAACCGTTGCGCTTGATTTTTCAATCGGAATCTCCCATTCTGTTCCGGTTATATTCCAATAAAGCTCGTCGTGATTGTCAAAAAATCCCAGTCCGTTTTTAACCAGATAAAAAATGTCGTAGGAATGTTCTCCTGTAATCAATTTATCCGGGTCTCCGATTCTGATATTTAACAGCCCGCCATTTTTTGTTGTTTTTACCAAATACTTGTTGCCGGTTTCGTCTTCCGCTCCTTGGACGGATAAACTTAATTCATCTTTCAACGGAATGTCTCTGTTTATGCCATGTCTTTGATTTTCACCAAAATCATATTTAATGCCTTCGCGAACTAAAAAAGTACTGTCCTCGTTTATGGCAATATCAACACTAAATTCGTTAATCTTTTCGGAAGACGCCAAAACTTCTTGTCCGAAAAAGACAAAAAATCCTATGACACATGACAAAACTGCCAAAACAAAACCGTTCTTCATAATAACGTTCTCAAAAAAAATTAGAACTTAACCGGAACCGGTTCTTTTTCTTTCGCTTTTTCAATTTGGAAAAATTCTACCGCCTTGAAATTGAAAATATTGGCAACAATATTTGAAGGGAAGCTTTCAATCTTTGTGTTCATATCCCTTGCATTGCCGTTATAAAATCTTCTTGAAGCCTGAATTTTATCTTCGGTATCTGTGAGCTCTCTCTGCAATTCCAAAAAGTTTTCGGAAGCTCTTAACTGAGGATAATTTTCGGATATGGCGAAAAGACTCTTTAGCGTTCCGGACAAAACGTCTTCCGCATCGCCTTTTTCTTTTACTCCTTGCGCTTGCATCGCTTTTGACCTTGCTTCCGTAACTTTTTCAAACAACTCACGCTCGTGAGTCGCATATCCCTTTACCGTTTCAACAAGATTTGGAATCAAGTCGTATCTTCTTTTCAACTGCACATCTATATCTGACCAAGCTTCTTTCACTCTATTCTTTAAAACGACAAATCCGTTATAGGCAGCAATTATCCAAAAGATAACAACCACCAAAATCGCTAATGCAATATATAAAAAAATCATATTGTTTTTAGGCAAAATGATTGCCTGCGTCCATTAAAATGAAGACAGATCGTCAATCTTGCCAAAAAATTACATAAAAACCACTAAAAGCATTATAAACGAATAATCTTTGTTTTTCAATAAAAAAGCCTTATGCAATTTTTTTGCACAAGGCTTATTTTTTTATTTATCCAGCTCATCAAGCCATTTCCTTATGACCTTGAAACCTTCTCTGGACTCTTCAAGTTTTAGATAATCATTGTCTTTTATTTCAAAAACTATACTCAAATCTTGCTCTCTGGAAATTTCCAAGAAATAAGCCAACAATTCTTTGCCGACTTTTTCTCCGATTCTCCCCTGGCCAGGAATTAATCCTTCAGCGCCAAGGCTCATAAATGGTTTCCACACCTGACCGGCATCAGAAAAGTGCACGTGGCCAAGTCCATTTCCCAGCAATTTTATTTTTTTAAGAAGCTGGGAGGAATCACAAACGCAAGCCAAATGGCAAACGTCTATTGTGGCGTAAATATTTCTGGCGGGATTAATCACCTGCATCAAATCCCTAGGGTCGGAAAAATCAATGATGGTATAAACCATCTTTTCCGGGTCCAACTCTCTATCATGACTGAAGGTATAGAGAACATTCTCTACGCAAATTTTCTTCAGGACTTTTCTGCATGGAAGCGCTTGTGCCCTCTCAAGTCTGCTTCTTACCGAGCGGATCGTTTTCTCTTTATGGTCTTGAACCCTCTTGTACTCCGACAAATCCTTTAGCTCTCCGTAGGTCACAAGTGGAGAAACGTGAAAATTTATCAAATCCGCTCCAAGTTCATCGGAAAAATCCAACAGTTTTTTTAAGCTTGAAAATCCTTGCGGAAAAGCAAAGAAGTCATGGATCGAGTGCGGCTTTACCGAAAATGGCGCGTGTATTGAAAGAGCCATTGATTTCGGCATTAATTCCTCAACATTTTTCTTTGCGATGCTGAAGAGGAACGGATCGAAATAATCGTTCCAGTAGCCAAACGACTCTATCCCAATCGGATATTTGTCTCCGAAAAACTCCTGGAGTAATCTGATCTTTGATTTTAATTCCTCCCTTTTGGACAACTTACATGGACCAACTAATCTTAACAAATAAATCCTCCTTTCTAATTATTAAAATTTTCCTCTAATTTCCGTTGACGGATTGAGCCTGTTTTTATCAAACAACGACTGCCTTACAGGAAAAAACGCATAAAGAGTATTTGGAACCAGTAATATTCCTTCTTTTATTTTAATTTTTGATTTTTTTGCCCAAGGAAACCACCATCCAACAGGAATATATCCCTCGCCAATAATGGCATAACTTTCTTCTTCGTTAAATCTCTCGCTTTTCACAATTTTAATTTCTCCACTTGGTAAAACATCAAGAACCGCGGTCGTCAAACCTTGAGTTTCTATATACAACTGTCTTAAAAATTCTTCCGGGATTACTTTATCAAATCCCATAACAATTCCCCCTTTTGTATTTTTTCAAGGTTCATCAAAACGCATATTTGCGCTTATATATTTTAACAAAAATATTACAAAATGTCAATATCTATTACTAAAAACACTCTCTCAAAAATTACTTTACAATCCTGCTCGACCGCGCGAGATTGTAAAGTGAAAAATCGCAATCTAAAACATCCTAAAATTAAAACGGGGCTAATTATTATAATCAAAAAAAGCCCTGCTTTTGCAAGCGAGGGCTTTTTGTATATACATTTCTGAAAGCTTTAAGAAGAGTATATTGTTTCTTTTGAGGCGGCGTCTTTTATTTCCTTTTCCAGCTCCTTTGCTATTTTCGGGTTTTCCTTCAAAAACACCCTTGATTGGTCCATCCCCACTCCTAATTTTGTCTTCCCGTAAAGAATCGTATTTCCGGATTTATTGACTATATTATATTTTCCAGCGGTATTTATCAGGTCGCTCGCCCTTGAAATTCCTTCGTTATAAATAATATCAAATTCCGCGACTCTGAACGGAGGAGCAACTTTATTTTTAACAACTTTGGCTCTTATCCTGTTTCCGATAATCGCATCTCCTTTTTTAATCTGCGCCAAGCGTATCATCTCAATCCTTACCGATGAATAAAATTTCAAGGCTTTTCCGCCCGGGGTTGTCTCCGGATTCCCAAATACCAGACCGATTTTCATTCTTGTTTGATTTGTAAAGATAACCGAAGTCTTTGCCTTTGCAACAATAGAGGCAAGCTTTCTCATCGCTTGGCTCATCAATCTTGCCTGTAATCCGATGAATTGATCTCCTATTTCTCCTTCTATTTCTGATTTTGGAGTCAGGGCGGCAACAGAATCAACTATAATCGCATCAACCGAGCCGGACCTGACTAACGCCTCAACAATTTGAAGAGCTTGTTCTCCGGAATCGGGCTGTGAAATCAAAAGGTCGTTTATTTTTACTCCAATCTTTTTTGCATATTCAGGGTCTAATGCATGCTCTGCATCAACAAAAGCGATTTGCCCTCCCCTTTTTTGTACCTCGGCAACTATATGTAAAGCTAACGTTGTTTTTCCGGAACTTTCATTTCCAAAAATTTCTATTATCCTTCCCCGCGGAATTCCTCCAACGCCCAAAGCAATATCCAAAGAAATGGAACCTGTCGGAATGACATCAACATCAACTTTCTGAACTTCCCCAAGCTTCATAATCACTCCTTCGCCGAATCTTTCTTTTAACTCTCCTATTGCCTCCAGAAGGTCTTTCTCTTTTGAATCTACTTTTTTATCTTCTTTTTTTAACTCGTCTTTTGGCATAAAATGCCCCCTACAAAATTACCAATCACTTACGAATATACGAATTTTTGTATATTTGTATATAAATTTGTAATTTGTAGCAATTAGATTTCTTCTCCGTCAAAATATACTTCACGCGGCTTTGCGCCTTCGCCCGGACTGACAACCCCCCTTTCCTCTAAGAGATCCATCATCCTCGCTGCTCTTGCATATCCGATGCGAAGCCTTCTTTGTAAAAATGATGCTGAAGCTTTTTTTGCTCTTATCACTTCTTCTTTCGCCTGCTCATATAGTTCTTCATCCGAATGACTATCGTCCGTAAAATCGGTTATTTCTTCGCCGCCATTTAAACCATCCCCATTTGTAGGCACCTCGGACATTCTGTCAATTTCTCCAACTCTTTCTTCCAAATCATCATCAACTTCAATATTTTGTTTTCTTATGAAATCAACGACTTTTTTCACTTCTTTATCGGAAGCATAAACTCCCTGAATTCTTCTCGGTTTTGCGCTCTCCGCAGACATAAAAAGCAAATCTCCTTTTCCTAAAAGTTTTTCAGCTCCGGCTGCGTCCAGAATTGTTCTTGAGTCAAAATGCGAAGCAACTTGAAAAGCGATGCGAGAAGTAATGTTCGCTTTGATAAGCCCGGTGATGACCTCAACCGATGGCCTCTGTGTTGCAAGAACCAAGTGTATGCCAACAGCACGCGCCATCTGCGCAAGCCTTACGATTCCTGCCTCCACTTCTTTTCCGCGAGCGGCCATCAAATCAGCCAACTCGTCAACAACAACAACGATATAAGGCATCGGTTTTTCTCCGTCTTCTTTTGGCTGTTGATCTGAAAATTGAAGATTATAACTCATGATATCTCTCGCCTGAGCTCTTGCTAAAATATCAAATCGGCGCTCCATTTCTGCAACAAGCCACTTTAGGGCATTTATTGTTTTTTGAGAATCAACAATAACCGGAAGCAAAAGATGGGGGATATCATTATAAACAGGAAACTCCACTCTTTTGGGATCAATTAAAACAAGCCTCATTGTCGCCGGAGAATTTTTATAGAGAAGGCTTGTTATTATAGTATTTAAAGCGATTGTTTTCCCCGAACCCGTACTTCCGGCAAACAATATATGCGGCATTTTTCTTAAATCGGCATATACGGGGTCTCCCATAACATTTCTTCCGACAACAAAAGTTAAATTTGATGGAGCATCCCAAAACAAAGGACTGTCAATTAAGTTTTTTAATCTCACGGTCTTAATCACTTTGTTTGGAATTTCAATACCAACTAAAGATTTTCCGGGAATCGGCGCTTCAATTCTCAACGAATGAGCGGCCAAAGCCAAGGACAAATCATTTCCCAAAATTGTAATTCTTGAAAGCTTCACTCCCTCTGCCGGCTTTAAAGTAAATTGAGTAACCGTCGGACCGATATTAACCTCGCCCATATCAACCTCTATTCCAAAATTCTGCAATGTTCTTTTTATTATATTTGAATTTGCTTTGATGTCTCCGGCTGCCGCCTGACCACGGTCTTCTTCTAACAAATCAACCGGCGGCGTTTTATACTTAAAGGCCTTTAATTGATATTCCAAAACATTTATTTCTTCTTTTTTTCTTGCCAAAGAGACATCATTTCCGCTCCCTCCCGAAATTTCTTTAACTTCAAATTCTGGAGTTTTTCTTATGATATTTTCCATTAATCTTTCAAGCCGTGAGGGACCGCCCTCCTTATACGAAACCTGCGGAATCGGCTTTTCAATGATTTTTCTGTCGCGCTTATCCTCTTTTCCTTCTTCAAAAACCTCTTCAAACTTTTCTTTAATTATCGGACCGAAAAATAAAATAAGCGAAACAACTATCATTGCGATAAAAGCAAGCAACGAAACCCAAAACCCTAAAAACTTTTCAGGCAGATAAGCAAAAACCAAGCCCAGGTATCCGGCCGGTCTGATTCCTCCGGAAAAAGTTTCAATAAGCCCGAGAATCCCAAAAAGAAGCAAAAAAGAACCTATGGTAAGAGAAAAATAAATATCTTCTTTTTCCGACTTAAAAGATACAAATGCCAAAATCAATAAAATTAGGGGCAAGACATATCTTCCTCCCCCCAAAACATAACTTAAAAGGGAATTCAGGCCCTGGCCCAATATCCCCGCTAAATTAAAAAACCCTAAGACTATAATTAAAGTCAGGGTTAAAAAAACTACGCCAAAGACCATTTTCCTGATTTTTGGATTCAGGAAAACGGCCCTTTCTTTATTGCTGGTTTTTCTATTTTTTCTCGCCATTATTTCATTTTATCCCGTTGCGAAAAATTTTAAAAGCTATTCTTCATCATCCGACTCTTTTAATGTGTCCGGGATGTTCTTGAATTTAAAATCATTTCTGAATCCGGTTCCGACAGGTATAAGTTTCCCGATAATAACATTTTCTTTAAGACCGCGGAGCTTATCTTCTTTTGCAGCTAAAGACGCCTTTATCAAAACTCTTGATGTTTCCTGAAACGAAGCCGCGGATAACCAACTTTCACAGGTTAATGCAACCTTTGAAACTCCAAGCAAGATTCTGACTCCTTTTGCCAAATTTTTTCCCGCTTTCTTAATCCCCCTATTCTCCTCAAGAAACCTGTCTCTCTCAACAACCTCATCAACCAAAAGACTTGAATCGCCTTCGTCTTTTACCTTCACGCGAGAAAACATTCTCCTGATAATCACCTCAATATGCTTTGAATGAATTTGAGCGCCATGGGAAGAGTAAACGCGTTGGACCTCTCTTTCAATATATCTCTGAGTAGCTTCAAGACCGACAATTTTGTAAAGCTCTTTTAAATCAACGCTTCCTTCGGTCAATTGCGTTCCCTTGTCTATTTTATCGCCTTTCTGGACATTAATTCCGACTCCAAAAGGAATTGTGTATTCTTTTATATCTTCTTCTTTTTTGTCTTTTGTTTTCTTCTTTGGATTTTCGTCCGGGATAACTTTTATTCTTATGATTTTCTGTTTGTCTTTTTCTTTTATCTCTTTAATTATCCCGTTCTCTTCAGAAATAACGGCCTTGCCTTGCGGAAGACGGGCTTCAAAAACCTCTTCAACCCTGGGCAAGCCTTGTGTAATGTCTCCGCCAGAAGCAACCCCTCCGGTATGAAATGTTCTCATTGTAAGTTGAGTACCCGGCTCGCCTATTGCCTGAGCCGCGATTACACCGACTGCTTCCCCCTGTTTTATAATTTTATTGTTTCCTAAATCCCAACCATAACATTTCTGGCAAACGCCAAAAAGAGACCTGCAACTCAAAGGAGACCTGACGATAACTTTTTCAACTCCAGACTCATCTATAAGGCGCGCCTTTTCTTTGTCTATAACCTCTCCCTTTTTTATAATCTTTTTTACGTCTTCAAGAATTATTCTTCCGAAAAGCTTATCGGAAAATTTTTGGTTAAGAACCTCTGAATCAAAACGATAAACAACCGTACCTTTTTCATCTTTACAATCTTCTTCTCTGATAATAACGTCGTGAACAACGTCAACCAATCTTCTTGTCAAATAACCGGCAGTAGCCGTTCTTAATGCCGTATCGGAAGCTCCTTTTCTTGCTCCATGAGTGGAAATAAAATATTCCAAAACGGTTAATCCTTCTTTATAACTGCTCTTAACAGGAAGTTCTATAATCTGACCCGATGGATTATTAACCAATCCTTTCATTCCGGCCATCTGTGTAGGCTGAGCCCACGTTCCTCTGGCTCCGGCATCAACGATTGAAAACACCGGGGAGCCGGACTTCTGTAATGCCACCGGAACAAGTTTCTCAACTTTTTCCATTACTTTATACCAGATTTCTATATTTTTTGATTTTCTTTCCTGAAGACTCAAGAATCCTTTTTGATAATGTTCTTTAACTTTTTCCGTTTCTTTTTCCGCTTCTTCAATTAAAGCCCTCTTCTCTTCCGGAACCATAATATCGTCCATTCCCCAACTTATTCCTGACAATGTAGAATATTCAAATCCAAGGTTTTTTATGCTATCCAAAACTTCTTCGCTTCTTTCTATCCCGCATTTTTCTATCACAGAATAAATCAGTCCTCCGATTTTCTTTTTATTCAGGACATCATTCCAATATGGAAACTCTTTCGGGAAAACCTCATTGAAAATAACTCTTCCAACAGATGTTTCCACAAACTGACCGTTCATTTTTACTTTTATTTTTGATTTCAAATCAATTGTTTTAAAATCATAAGCCAAATGAGCTTCTTCGGGGCTTGAAAAAACCTTTCCTTCGCCCAACCCCCCATCAATCATTTTTGTCAACCAATAACACCCTAAAACCATATCGTTCGTCGGAACGACGACCGGATTTCCCGTTGCCGGCTTCAAAAGGTTTAAAGAAGAAAGCATTATGTTTTTTGCCTCGGCCTGCGCTTCGTCAGAAAGAGGAACATGAACAGCCATTTGGTCTCCATCAAAATCAGCGTTAAAAGCGGAGCAAACCATCGGGTGTAGCTGAATAGCATTTCCCTCAATTAAAATCGGCTGGAAAGCTTGAATGCCAAGCCTATGAAGAGTCGGCGCTCTGTTTAAAAGAACGTATTTATCTTGAATCACTTCTTCAAGAGACGCCCAAACCTCATCCGGCGCCTGCTCAATCAATCTTCCCGCTCCTCTGATGTTAAAAGCCAATCCTTTTGTGATTAATTTATTTATTACAAAAGGTTTAAAAAGCTCCAATGCCATCTTTTTCGGCAACCCGCACTGATGCAATTTCATATCCGGGCCGATAACGATGACCGACCTTCCGGAATAATCCACTCTTTTCCCCAAAAGGTTTTGACGAAATCTCCCCTGTTTTCCCTTAAGCATGTCTGCCAAGGATTTCAAAAGTCTTCTGCCTCCGGTACTTGCAGTTGTTGTCTGAGATTTTCTCGCGGAATTATCAATCAACGCATCAATTGCTTCTTGAAGCATTCTCTTCTCATTTCTCACAATGACTTCCGGAGCCTTCAATTCAAAAAGATATTTTAATCTGTTATTTCTATTTATCACTCTCCTGTAAAGGTCGTTTAAATCAGAAGAAGCATATCTTCCTCCATCTAATTGAACCATTGGCCTTAAGTCCGAAGGAATAACGGGCAAAACAGTCATAAACATCCATTCGGGCCTTATATTGTTTTCAACCAACAATCTTAAAAGTCTTATCCTTTTTGAAATTTTTCTTTTCTGAACCGGCTGAGCGGTTTTTAACTGCGCCTCCAATTCTTTTTCAAGTTTTTTTAAATCTATTTTTGAAAAAATATCACGCAAGGTTTCCGCGCCCGTTCCAGCTTCAAAAATTTCACCGTACTTCAAACTAAGGTCCCTGTGCTCCGATTCTGAAAGAATTTGGTGTTTTTGAATTTTATTTATCTCCTCAAAAGTTTTAATCTTTATGGCATTCAAAACTTCTTTTTCTTTTTTTGTCTTTAAATTCTTAACTTTTGTTTTAAATTCCTTTTCAATTTCTTCTCTTATTGCTCCTTTTGCCTTTTCATCAACGCTTATTATAATGTATGCGGCGAAATAAACGATTTTTTCCAAGGCCTGCATCGGTTTGTCCAAAAAGAGTCCCATCCTTGAAGGAACGCCGCGCAAAAACCAAATATGCGAAACCGGAGCAGCGAGCTTAATATGCCCCAATCTTTCTCTTCGGACCGAAGACCTTGTAACCTCAACTCCGCATTTATCGCAAATAATTCCTTTGTACCTTACCCTCTTGTATTTTCCGCAATAACATTCAAAATCTTTTTCCGGACCAAAAATCTTTTCGCAAAAGAGACCGTCTCTTTCCGCTCTTTGAGTCCTGTAATTTATGGTCTCCGGTTTTGTTATTTCTCCGTGGCTCCAGGCCAAAACATCTTCAGGAGAAGCAAGTCTTATTTTTATTGATTTGATATCATCTACTCTCATATTTTCAAAATATTTTTATTACATTACTTCTCTTGGATGTCTTTTTCGATTTTGGAATCCAAATTTAATTCAATATTTAAACCAAGTCCTTTTAACTCGGCGATTAAAACATTGAGTGAAGAAGGAACGTTTGGAATTTTTATTTTTTCTCCCCTAATAATGGATTCGTAAGTTGCCGCTCTCCCCAAAACGTCATCGGATTTAATCGTTAAAATTTCCTGTAAAATATGCGATGCCCCGTATCCCTCCAATGCCCAAACTTCCATTTCTCCAAATCTCTGGCCTCCGAATTGAGCTTTTCCCCCCAACGGCTGCTGAGTGATTAACGAATACGGACCGATTGCCCTCATATGAATTTTTTCTTCAACCATATGAATAAGCTTCATGATATACGCATAACCGATCATAACCCGTTGCGGAAAGGCTTCTCCTGTTTTTCCGTCATACAAAACGACTTTTCCGTCTTCCGACATTCCGGCCTTTTTCAGCTCTTCTTTTATATCTTCCTCTGTCGCTCCGGAAAAAGACGGCGTAACGGCGCGATAACCGAGAAGTTTTGCCGCCATACCAAGATGAGTTTCTAAAACCTGGCCGAGATTCATACGGGAAGCAATACCCAAAGGATTTAAAACAATATCAACGGGAGTCCCGTCTTCCAAAAACGGCATTTCCTCTTCGGGCAAAACTTTTGAAATTACGCCCTTGTTTCCGTGACGACCGGCCAATTTGTCTCCAACCGATATTTTTCTTAAGTGCGCTGTTTCAACTCTGATGCTTTTTATTATCCCCGGCTCAAGCTTATCTCCCTTATCGCGCGAAAAAACCCTGACCGAAACAACTCTGCCTTTTTTACCGTGGGGAAGAGAAAGAGATGTATCTTTTACCTCTCTTGCTTTTTCTCCAAAAATTGCGCGTAATAATCTTTCTTCTGCCGTAAGATCGGCTTCTCCTTTTGGAGAAATTTTTCCGACCAGAATACTTCCGGCATCAACTTCTGCTCCTATTCTGACAATTCCCTCCTCGTCCAAATCTTTCAATTTTTCTTCTCCGACGTTTGGAATATCAGAAGTAGTAACCTCAGGACCAAGTTTTGTTTCACGCACATCACAGGTAAAATCTTCAATATGAATTGAAGTATAAATATCATCTTTAACTAATTTTTTTGACAAAACGATGGCATCTTCAAAATTCGCTCCTCGGAACGGCAAGAAAGCAACCAAAAGATTCTGCCCCAAAGCTAAAACTCCGTCTTTTGTCGCTGACCCATCAGCCATCGGGTCTCCTTTTTTCAAAAGCTGCCCTTTTTTAACAATCGGTTTTTGATGAATACAGGTGTATTGATTTGACCTTAAAAAATTATTAAGCCTGTATATTTTTTGTTCCTGCCTTGTTTTGTTTTTATTCCTGAATTCAACTTTTATATGAGTGGCGTCAACCTCTAAAACGCGGCAATCTTCTTCTGCTGTCAAAACCTGCCTTGAATCGCAAGCAACTCTTTCTTCAACTCCGGTTCCGACAAGCGGGGCTTCTGATTTTATGCAAGGAACAGCCTGACGTTGCATGTTTGACCCCATCAACGCTCTATTTGCATCATCATGAGACAAAAACGGAATAAGATTTGTTGCGACACTAAAAACCTGACGGGGAGAAATATCCATAAAATCAATGCTCTTGCTGTCGGCAATCCCCGGTTCTCCCTTTAATCTCGCCTCAATCCTTTTGTTTATAAACCTATTTTGTTTATCCAAATCTTCTCCGCCCTGAGCAATATTAAATCTTTCCTCATCATAAGCATTAAGATACTGAACTTCGGGAGTCACTTTTCCATCTTTAACTTTAAAATACGGAGTTTCTATGAAACCAAACTCATTAATTCTTGCATACAAAGAAAGATGACCAACCAAACCGATGTTTGGACCCTCCGGTGTTTCAATCGGACAAATTCTTCCGTAGTGAGAAGGCTGCACATCTCTGACTTCAAATCCGGCGCGCTCACGGGTTAATCCTCCAGGGCCCATCGCCGAAAGCCTTCTTTTGTGTTCAAGTTCGGCTAACGGATTTTGATTATCCATAAACTGAGCAAGTTGTGAAGAAGTAAAAAATTCTTTAACCGCCGCCACAAAGGGCCTTACATTAATAAGCTGAACCGGAGTAACTGTTGCGATGTCCAAAGTTGACATTCTGTCCTTAATGATTCTTTCCATTCTTGCTATTCCGATTCTCAATCTGTTTTGTAAAAGCTCTCCCAAAGAACGCACTCTTCTGTTTCCCAAATGGTCAATATTATCCGGCTTTGCTTCGGGATTATTGTTTAGCTTTATAATTTCCTTTAATACATTAACAACATCGTCCCTTTGCAAAACTCTGTTCAGTTTTGTAATTTCCTCTTCCTTTTCTTTGCCAACCGCCTTTTTCATCCGTTGAATCATTCTCCATCTGCCGACCTTGGATAAATCGTATCTTGAAAAATTAAAAAACATCGCCTCAACAAGAGCGCTGGCATTATCAACAGTTGCAAGGTCTCCCGGCCTGATTCTTTTATAAATTTCAATCATCGCCTCATTTTTACTTTTTGAAAAATCTGATTGAATTGTTTTTTGAATATATTTTATTTCCGGATGAGAATCTACGTCCTTGAAAAGGTCCAGAATATCTTCGTCTTTTTCAACGCCAAAAGCCCGCAATAATGTTGTTGCGGCAACTTTTCTTTTTCTGTCTATTCTTACAGAAATGACATTATTAAAATCTGTTTCAAATTCCAGCCAAGCTCCCCTGTTTGGAATAATTTTTGCGCCAAAAAATTTTCTTCCGCGATATTCTCTCATTGAAAAGAACGAACCGGGAGAACGAATCAACTGAGAAACAACAACTCTTTCAACCCCGTTAACTATAAAAGTTCCCCTGTCTGTCATCAGCGGAAATTCGCCCATATAAACCTCTTGCTCTTTTATTTCGCCCGTTTTTTTATTTTTAAGCCTTATTTTGACTCTTAAAGCGGCTTCATAGCTGTCGTTATTTTGTTTGGCGTCTATATCCGAAAAAACCGGCTTTATAAAAGTCCTGTCCAAAAACCAAAGCTCAAATTCTTTTCCTGTATAATCCTCTATTGGAGAAACTTCTTCAAAAAGTTCTTTTAGGCCCGCATTCAAAAACCATTCGTATGATTTTCTTTGCGCCTCTATCAAGTCTGGGGGCGGAAAATTAACGGAAAATTTCGCGAAAGATTTGATAGGCAACATAAAAAAATTCCCTAACGTTTTTTCCTAATTAGGGTTTGTTATTAAATTTAAAATTTAATAAAGAAAGTAGAGCACGAGTGCCAGTTTATTTTAATCGGGAAAATGAATAAAGTATGAATGCGATATTAAATAATATCGCAGTGCAATATTCATTTTACTTATAGATACAAACTTGTCAAGCCCCCACACATAGCTAAGCTTGGTGTGGGGGTTAAACTTCCAACCAAATCTTTTAATTAAATGGCGCCCTGTTTAATTTTCTGAAAATTTTGATATAATAAAATCAACCTATGCTGACTCCGGGAAAAAGAATTCAGAAACAAATTATAATTGCCGTATTGTTTTTTGTCTTTTGGGGACTTGTCGGTTTTGGCATTTCCAGATTTTTTGTAAAAGGACCGACTTGTTTTGACGGAATTAAAAATCAAAAAGAACTTGCGGTTGATTGCGGTGGGCCATGCAAAGCGTGCATGCCAACGCTTGAAAAAATAAGAACTCTGAAAATAAAGACGATACGTTCTGCGGCCAATTCCTTTGACCTCTTGGCACAGATAGAAAATCCAAACAGAGAATACGGCTCAGCGAATCTTTCTTATCAATTTGAAGCATTTGACCAAAGCGGAAGCTCAATCAAAAAAATAGAAGGAGCAACTTTTATACTTCCTTCCGAAACAAAATACGTTATAGAAACACCAATTACACTCAGCTCTGACCCGGCAAAAGTTACCTTCTCCATAAAAAACATCTCTTGGGAAAAATTTTCAAGTTTTAGCGAAGTCGGCTTAGAAATCTTCAAAAAAAATTATAATGAAGCATTGCCGAATTCAGGCTATTTTTCAAAGGCCATCGGAACAACGGCAAATAAATCAAACTATGACTACGACAAAGTTGAAATTGCTGTTGTTCTTTATGATGTAAGCGGTAATATAATAAATTTCGGGAAAACGGAACAAAAAACGGTACTGTCCGGAGAAGAAAGGGAGTTTACAATTTCATGGAAAAATCAGTTTAAAAGACCGACAAGATATGAAATGGACGTCTATACAAATATTTTCCTGAATGAAAATTTCATAAAAAGACACGGAGCCACCGAAAAATATTAAACAACACGGGAATGTTAAAAGAGCTGAAAAAAATAGACTGGATACTTGTTATTTCGGCCGCAATTTTAACCGCAATCGGCATAATCTCAATATTTTTCAGTCTTCAATCAAAAGATTCTCTTCTGCTGTTCAAAAAACAGCTTTTGTTTTTTGTAATCGGTTTTGTCCTGATGCTGGCCACCGCACTATATTTTGATTTAAGATACATAAGACAAAATTCTGTTTTAATTTTATTTATTTATTCTCTGTGTATTATCAGCCTTGGATTGCTTTTTGTTTTTGGTCTGAAAATAAAAGGAATGACGGGATGGTTTCCGATTTTCGGAACAACAATCCAACCGACTGAATTTTTAAAAATTGTCATCGCTCTTCTTCTGGCAAAATATTTCACAATACGGCACATAGAAATGTACAGGGTCAGGCACCTTTTGATATCGGGGGCATATGTTTTAATTCCCTCTGTTCTTATTTTTTTTCAACCAGACCTTGGATCAATTATAATTTTATGGGCCATCTGGCTTGGAATAATTTTGATAGCGGAGGTAAAACTAAAACACCTTGCGGCTATTTTTGTTTTGGGCATACTTTTGCTTTTCTTTGCTTGGAATTTTTTGTTGCACGACTATCAAAAAGAAAGAATCTCATCGTTTATAAACCCGAGACTTAATCCCAGCGGGCAAAGTTATCAGGCAAATCAGTCAATGATTGCCATCGGTTCCGGAAAACTATTCGGAAAAGGATTCCAAAATTCCACACAGGCAAATTACGGATTCCTGCCCGAAGCTCAAACCGACTTTATTTTCTCGGCGATTGCTGAACAGACCGGACTTTTCGGCGTAATAATCTTATTCTCTCTTTATGGAGTCATTTTTTGGAGAATTGCAAAAATAGCCCTAAGCGCCTCAAGTACTTTTTATTCTCTTACGGCAATTGCTCTCGGAGTTCTGATTTTTGCACAGGTTTTTATAAACGTGGGAATGAACCTGCGACTTCTTCCTGTCATCGGTTTAACAATTCCTTTTTTAAGTTATGGGGGGTCAAGTCTTATTTCAATGTTTCTGGCTTTGGGAATTCTGCAAAATATAAAAATCAACAGCTCAAAAGGTTATCTGGAAAATTAGATTTGATAAATTTATAATACATAAAATAAAACTACGGCATGCAACCGTAGTTTTTTTATTTTACAATCTCGCTCGGTCGAGCAGAATTGTAAAGTTTTTTTCAAACAAAAAATCGCATCCAATTAACGGGGGTTACCTACTTTCTCGGAAAACCAATATCATCGGCCTCGGCATATTTCACTTCTGTGTTCGAAATGGGAACAGGTGGGACAATGCCAGTATAACCCCCATTAATTAGATGCGATTCAAAAAAATAATTGTGATTAATAACTGCTAGTCGAAGGTTTGTATGATTTATTAGTACTGCTCGGCTGAATCCGTTGCCGGACTTACACCTACAGCCTATCAAGGTTGTGGTCTCCAACCAATCTATGAATCCTAATCTTGGAGTGGGCTTCGCACTTATATGCTTTCAGTGCTTATCCCTTCCCAACTTAGCTACCCAGCAATGCCCTTGGCAGGACAACTGGTACACCAGTGGTTAGTTCCTTCGGGTCCTCTCGTACTACGAAGGAGTCTCCTCAAGATTCGACGCCTACGACAGATAGGGACCAACCTGTCTCGCGACGGTTTGAACCCAGCTCACGTAACACTTTAATGGGCGAACAGCCCAACCCTTGGAAGCTTCTCCACCTCCAGGATGTGCTGAGCCGACATCGAGGTGCCGAACAGTGCCGTCGATAAGGACTCTCGGGCACTACCAGCCTGTTATCCCCGGGGTAACTTTTGTCTGATGATCTTCTCTGGTTCTATAAACACAGAGTCGGTTCACTAAGTTCGAGTTTCCTCTCTGCGCGGCTTATTTGCCTTGCAGTCAAGCTAGCTTTTGGCTTTGCCCTATCGCTCCGATTTCCATCCGGAGCTAGCTAACCTTTAAACGCCTCCGCTACTCTTTAGGAGGCAAGCGCCCCACTTAAACTACCCACCATCCACTGTCTCCTCCTTTTTAGGGGAAGGTTAGTGTTAGCATTTTCAAAGGACGGTGTTTCATCGTCGGATCCATCCCTTCCGAAAAAGAGACTTCAAATCCTCCCGTCTACGCTACGCATCGAAAACACTAAAACAATAGAAAGCTATAGTAAAGCTCCCGGGGTCTTTCCGTCTAGTCGCAGGTAGGGGGCATCTTCACCCCCATTGCATTTTCATCGGGCTCTTCGTTGAGACAGTTCCCCAGTCGTTACGCCTTTCATGCGGGCCGTAACTTACACGGCAAGGGATTACGCTACTTTAACACGGTTATAGTTACCGCGGTCGTTCACTGGCCCTTCACTCAGTAAGCCAATCAGAATAAACCAATTGACCTCCAAGATTAAGGTTCCAGCACTGGACAGGCGTCAGCCCCTATACATCCTCTTTCGAGTTAGCAGGGACCTGTGTTTTTGTTAAACAGTCGCTAGGGAAATCTTTAGCTGCGTCCGCCTCGCGGCGGAAATCCATCTCGCGAACTTACAGATAGCTTTTTTGCCTAGTTCCTTAACGAAGATTCACCCGTTCGCCTTAGGCTACTCGCCTCATCCACCTGTGTCGGTTTACGGTACGGACCGAATATATAATTAATTCCCGAAAAACTTTTCTTGGAAGCCTGCTCGCCTGAGTTTATTTTGGAAACCAAAACATTCTGTTTACTCTTGAAAAATCTTAAGCAAACAATGAGAATCCGATAACTCACTCAAGTTACTAAACTCCGTCATTCTTCAGAATTATATATTCAGGGATCGGAATATTAACCGATTATCCATCCCCCTTTCCAGTTTTGGAAAGAGGTTAGGACCGCCTAACCCTTGACTGATGTCCATTGCCAAGGAAACCTTGGATTTGCGGCGTCCCGAAATCGCATCGGGAATGTGATTACTCATGCCAACATTCTCTCTCCTTATCACTCCACCAAACCTTACGATTCAGCTTCGCAGCGATAAGGATGCTCTCCTACCATGCCATTGAAACAAATCAATGGCATCCGTATCTTCGGTACTAAGTTTAGCCCCGTTAAATTTTAGGCGCATCTCGACATTGTAGAACTTAGAATAGTGAGTTGTTACACACTCTTTAAATGATGGCTACCTCTAAGCCAACATCCTATCTGTCTGAGTCGAAACACTTCCTTTCCCACTTAACTTAGATTTAGGGACCTTAGATGACGATCTGGGCTGTTCCCCTTTTGATCATGGAGCTTAGCCCCCACAGTCTGACTGCCTAATATCTTTAACTTCCGGCATTCGGAGTTTGATTGGAATATCTAGAGAAACTCCAAGAATATTCCATTCAGTGCTCTACCTCCGGAAAAATATTAGACGCTAGCCCTAAAGCTATTTCGGAGAGAACCAGCTATTACCAGGCTCGTTTAGCTTTTCACTTCTTACCGCAGTTCCTCCCCCAATTTTGCACGGTTGGTGGGTACGGACCTCCTCTCAGATTTCTCTGAGACTCATCCTGACTGTGGCAAGCTCGCCTGGCTTCGGGTCTTCCGCCCCCTCTTAAATACGCGCTATTAACGCTCGCTTTCACTATGCCTCCCCAATGTAAATTGGTTAAACAAAGAAAGAACGGAAAGTCGTTGGCTCGTTCTGCAAAAAGCACGCTCTCACCCGTTCGCATACAAAGTATGCAACAGGCTCGAACTCGTTGTAGGTATATGATTTCAGTTACTATTTCACCGCCCTCACCGGGCTACTTTTCACCTTTCCCTCACGGTACTTGTTCACTATCGGTGAGATTGAGTATTTAGCCTTGGCCGATAGTACGGCCGGTTTCCTACAGGACTTTCTTTTCCCGCAGTACTCAAGAACGAAGATCCAATCTTTGGACAAAAGTCCAAAGATTGAACCTCCTAAGCAGCAAGGAGCATAAGATCATTTTCACCTACGGGGCTATCACCCTCTCTGGCCATCCTTTCCAGGATTGTTCGATTAACGAAATCTTATCTAAATGCTCTCCTCTCGGATTACTCCGAACGCCACTCTCTTACAACCCCAAGTACATAATAAATTATGTACTTGGTTTGGGCTGAATCCCTTTTCACTCGCCACTACTAAGGGAATATGCTTCGCAAAATTCGAATAATCTGCGAAACGTTGGTTTCTTTTCCTCCGCTTACTGGGATGTTTCACTTCAGCGGGTTGACTTCGATGCGCTTAAGGCGCAAAGAAAATTCTGCTCATCGCAAAATTGGGTTTTCCCATTCGGAAATCCCCGGATCAAAGGTTGCTACACACCTCCCCGAGGCTTATCGCAGCTACGCCACGTCCTTCATCGTCTCAATCTCCCAAGGCATCCACCATATACCTGTAATACCTCGACTAGCAATTGCTAATCACAATATTATTTATAATTAGATAATTTTTTTCTAGACCCTTTATATATTTTGTTGAATCTTTATTTATTTTTTCAAAGTTCGTTCCGTTTCTTGAAATAAAAAACCGCTTTGGAAGCGGCAGTAGAGACAAAATAAAACCCTTCAGAATTACCCGCTTCCTTTATATATGTTTGTTTGAACTATTCTCATAAATCCTTTCTTATATTATCAAATCAAAGGGAGATGTCAAGCCCCCACACCAAGCTTAGCTTGGTGTTGGGGTAAACCCAACTAAAAAATCCGGAAAAAATCCGGATTTTATAATTCTTAAAATATTCTATCTTTCCTTATATTGTTTTTTATAATATTCCAGATACTCCCCCGATTTTAACGGCTTCCACCACCACTCGTTTTTCTTGTACCAATCGGCTGTCATATACAAGCTATATTCAAATTCAAATCTTGATTTCCAACCAAGTTCGTTTTTTATTTTTGTGGAGTCAAGAGAATATCTTAAATCGTGTCCAAGTCTGTCTTTTACAAATTCAATTTGGCTTTCGTCTTTTTCAAAAAATTTCAATAAAAATTTTGTCATCTCAATATTTGAAATTTCGCTTGCTCCGCCGATATTATAAACCTCCCCTTCTTTTCCTTTTTGCAAAACTAAATTTATCGCTTCGCAATTATCCAAAACATAAATCCAATTTCTTACGTTTTTTCCTTCTCCATAAAGCGGAATTTTTTTCCCCTCAATTATGTTTGTTGAAAAAAGAGGAATGACTTTTTCCGGATATTGATTTGGCCCATAATTATTTGACGAACGCGTAATTAAAACCGGCGTATTATAGGTAGTGAAATATGATTTTACCACCATATCGGCCGCCGCTTTTGAAGCCGCATAGGGGCTGGATGGATTTAACGGACTTTTTTCGGAAAACGATCCGCCCTCAATGCTTCCATAAACCTCATCTGTTGATATTTGAATATAGCGCGGAACTTTATATTTTCGCACCGCCTCAAGCAAATTATGAGTGCCCAAAACATCGGTTCTAATAAAATCCTGCGGATAAAAAATTGACCTATCAACGTGGGTCTCTGCGGCAAAGTTTATTATTGCATCGGGTCTCTGCGAAGAAATAATTTCATCTACCATTTTTTCATCGCAGATGTCTCCTTTTACAAAAAAGTAATTCGGACTTCCCTGAATCTCCTTTAGATTTTCCGGATTGCCGGCATAAGTCATTTTGTCAAAATTGACTATTTTATATTCCGGCCAATTTCTTAAAGCATGTTTAATAAAATGACTTCCGATAAATCCCAACCCTCCGGTAATTAATAATTTCATAAAAATATAATTTTGAAATTCAAATCTAAAATTTAAAAATTATTCTGCAAATTTTAAAGTTGAAACGATTTTTTCTATCGGTTTGTCTATCGCATTTACAATATCAAGGTTTTTGCATTCCGTTTCAAATTGTGTTTCGCAATACGGACCGCAGTTCGTTCCGCAACCGCTTGTAGTGCGTATTAAAAAATTAAACACATAATAATTTTTGTCTTTTTTTGTTATATAACAATATGTAGTATATGTTGAGCCCGCAGCTCCCTCACTTGCCTCGTAAAAAATATAGTCCAAACCGTTTATCTCCACTGGAACACTTGAAATATTCGATGGTAAATCCGGGCAACCAACCCTCAAAGGATCTTGTTCTTCAGATACAACCATTAACTTTGGAGGCCAAGAGTATGCCCCCCAAACATTAGCTCCGAAACTTTCCGGATATTTGAATTCCGCTCCGTTTTTTTCGTCTTTATACGTTTTCCAGCTGGCAGTTTCGTCTTCCGCGCTTTTGGCCTGTTCAGTAAATTTAAGTCCGTTAATAAATTCTTCCCACTTGCTTATTTTTTCTATATTTTCTTTTTTCTGCAGAATAGTATCCAGATAATCCTTTGTCGCTAAAACTTTGTATCTGTTCTGATAATCCGGCTCTGTTGGATCTGCATATTCCCCGTCTAATTCACCGATAAAAATAATATCCACTCCATTAAATCTTTTGGCATAAAATTTTCGCCACTTTCTTTCTGTTCCGCCGCCAGTTACTAAAGACGTCGGAGCAACATCGCTAAATTCATCTTGGCTTAAAAAATCTACCCCGTTGGTTTGACAATTATAATAAATTTCTTCTTTAAGAAACGGGCCATCACACTTATATGAAATAGTAGATATCACCTCCTCTCCTCCGTAAGGACGCCTAATCTCCGAAGCAATCTCTAAATCATCATAACGGAAAGCTTTTATCGGATAATAAAAAGAAGAAGATTCGGGTATTAAAAAACGCAACTTATCAGCATTGCCGGCAAAAGAAGCTGTCCCCCCGCCTAAATAAATATTAAGCTTGTCATCTTTTTTAAAGCCCAATTCGTATTTATTTGTGTCGTCATAGATAATATTGCTGTCGTTTTCGGTCCCATTTTTTTGAGCATCAGTTGATATTGGCGCCTTCTCGGAAAATCTCTGTTTCAAAAGTCCGTTTTTCCACACAAAAATTTCCGCAACGACAATCACAGTCCCAATAATTGTCGTTAAAATTATCAAAAAAATCTTATGGCTACTTTTCATTTTTTTGTATATTTGTATTAAATTTGTAATTCGTAGTAATTACTTATTTTTCGTCGTCCAATCAAAGTTTATTTCCTTATCATCAAACGGAATCCTT
>Ga0172375_10001226_pt1 | contig 41344 bp, 50 predicted proteins | sample LakKiv1m_FD_114537 | JGI IMG/M metagenome (GOLD analysis project Ga0172375, IMG submission 114537) | Freshwater microbial communities from Kabuno Bay, South-Kivu, Congo - kab_092012_11.1m | ecosystem: Environmental > Aquatic > Freshwater > Lake | place: Democratic Republic of the Congo... | reverse complement strand
GGTTCGAACTTTATTTTAAAAGAGCGCCGCCTCGTTTTCTCGTCGGAAGCCCCCTATAGGGGGCTTCTTCAGAGCGCTCCGTTTCCAACATGGCGGAGAGGCAGGGATTCGAACCCTGGAACCTTGCGGTCACGCGCTCTCCAAGCGCGCGCATTCAACCACTCTGCCACCTCTCCAGAATTTGTATAGTATTGAAAGTATGACAATTTTGGATCTTAAAAGTCGCCATAGGGCGAACTAAAGGATCTCAATAATAACCTACACCGCCTTCAAGTATAAAAATCTTAAAATAAATAATACCGCCAGAAGATAGACCAGCCAGGATACCTCTTTACCCCGGCCGGTGAATAACTTTAAGGCAGCAAAACTTACAAAACCGAAAGCAATCCCGGTAGCAATACTAAAGGTAAGCGGCATAATAAGTATTACCAGAAATGCCGGCAAGGATTCGGAATAATCTTTCCATTCAATCTTAGTAATGGAGCCTATCATCATGCTCCCGACGACAATCAAAGCCGGAGCAGTAACCGGCCGCAGGATAACCCCCTCTGCGACCTGATAGCCGCCCCCGATCATCTTGATCAGCGGCAAGAAAAATAACGCCGACAGAAATAATAATCCTGTGACAACGCTTGCTAACCCTGAGCGGCCGCCGGAAGCTATACCGGCTGCGCTTTCTATATAACTGGTAACCGTAGGAGTCCCGCAGGCTGCGCCTACGCAAGTTCCTATAGCGTCACTTAACATAGCTTTACCTGCACGAGGCAGCTTGCCTTGGCGCATAAAACCGCCTAACTCTCCTACGCCCGCTAATGTGCCTACTGTATCAAATATATCCATGAATAGAAAAATAAAAATTACCGAGAAAAGCCCTAATTTCATTGCTCCCACAACATCCATTTTCATCAATGTGGGCGCAATAGAAGGCGGCATAGACACAAGCCCCTGATATTTAATAATACCTAGCGGAATACCTACGAACGCTGTAATCAATATTCCCCAAAGCACTGAGCCTCTGATATTTTTGATTAACAACACGCCGGTAACAATCACACCAAATATTGCAAGCGCAGTAGGCATACTCAATATATCACCTAAAGTGACCAGAGTTGCCGGATGCTTGACCACAATACCAGCATCAATAAGGCCGATAAAGGCAATCAATAAACCTATACCGCAGGCAGTCCCGTAACGTATGGAGGCCGGTATAGCATCCATAATCGCCTGCCTCAGTTTGGTAAGGGTAAGGATAACAAAAATAATACCTTCGATAAAAACACAACCTAAGGCTACCTGCCAGGAAATACCTATCGTCAGGCAGACGGTATAGGTAAAAAAAGCATTTTCCCCCATACCCGGGGCCTGGGCAATCGGATAATTAGCATATACCCCCATTAAAATTGTCGCTACCGCCGCAGAGATACAGGTAGCCATCATTGCCGCGCCGAAATCTATGCCGGTTTGCGCAATCATCGCCGGATTAACAAATATAATATAAGCCATAGCCATAAACGTAGTCAGCCCGGCAATCACTTCGGTACGGATATTAGTATTGAGGTTTTTTAAATCAAAAAATTTTTCAACTATCCTGCGCATGGTTTTCTTCGTCGGAGATTCAGTGGTTGAGATACTTATTTCGCTGTGGCGCTTATCGCGCCACGACGCTCACTAAGTATCCGTTAAAATTTTCCTTGTCGGAAAATTTTAACGGAGAGTGGAGGATTTGAACCTCCGGTCGTCTTACGACGACAACGGTTTTCGAGACCGCCGCATTCAACCGCTCTGCCAACTCTCCAGAACCTGGCGGTGGGGGTGAGATTTGAACTCACGGTGGACAGATTTGCCCACAACAGTTTTCAAGACTGCCGCTTTCAACCACTCAGCCACCCCACCAAATCTATGTGGAATTCTGTTTACTGTGCTCGCTCTGCAATACCACCGCTTTTTGAGCACCAAAATAAAAAATAATTTAGCGAAATCCCGCGATAGCGGGACAACCGCTCAGCCACCCCACTGAAGTATGACTACAAAAATAACTGCTTAAAAACAGCATAATAGATGGCTTTAGAAAACTGGTAGGAAGAATTAAAAAAATTAACAAAAGAGAAATCTTTAAAGATAAGATTAAAGCCAAAAGCAAGCAGGATTAAATTAAGGATATAGATCAAAGAAAAACCAAAAATATAGTTAGCCTTTAGAAAGTCTCCTTGTTTGGAACGTATAGATTTGGCGCTAAAGATAAGATGCAGACTGATACTGAACCCGAACAGAAAAACAAAATAATGGATTAAAGCTTCGGATTTAACAATAAAATATAATATCCCATAAAGAATGAATAATAGTATCGTATAAACAGGGAGCAAATACGGAGCAACCCTCACCAGGGGCCTGAAGAAACTGAAAATAATCTCTACTAATTTCTGTCCTTTGGCATAAATTAACGCCGGTTCCCAGATAAATAAATAAACGACAAGTAAGGTTACTACGCCTGCCCAAAAATCAGCTTGCAACGATCTATCGATTAAGGAGAATTCGTCGATCAGCGCAACCGAATAAGAATAAACGAAGGATAATAAACAAACGCCGAAAATTAATTTGATGATGCTAAAGATGCGGTCAGGCAAACCTGCAGTTCTCGAAGGAGAACCGCTTTCTATTTTAGGGGATTCTTTCTTTTCCATCGAGATAGGGCCTTAAACTTTCGGGAATAAGTACTGAACCATCTTTCTGTTGATAATTTTCTAAAATCGCTACTACTGTACGGGCCAGGGCAACCCCTGAACCATTCAGGGTATGCACGTAATCCGTCGACCGTCGACCGTCGACCGTCGACCGTCTAAATCTGATATTGGCCCGGCGGGCCTGAAAGCTCTCAAAATTACTACAGCTGGATACCTCCAGCCACTGCCCGATACCAGCGGCAAAAGCCTCCAGATCATAACATTTGCTGGCGGCAAAACTTAGATCTTCAGTCGATAACATCACTACCCGGTAAGGAATTTTAAGTATCTGCAAGACCTCTTCGGCATTATTCACTAGTTTTTCCAGTTCGATATAGGAACTTTCCGGCCTGACAAACTTGACCATTTCGATCTTATCAAATTGATGGACGCGGATTAATCCCTTGGTATCTTTACCGTAAGAGCCGGCTTCCCTGCGGAAACAAGCGGTATAAGCAGTATAATAAATCGGTAAATCTCCGTCATCCAATACTTCATCGCGGAACATATTAGTCACCGGCACTTCCGCGGTAGGTATAAGGAATAAATCGTCATCTTTTAAGCGGTACATATCCTCTTCTAATTTAGGCAGTTGCCCGGTACCGGTCATTGAGAAGCGGTTAACTAAAAATGGCGGAAAAATTTCTGTATAGCCATGTTTTTTGGTATGTAGGTCCAGCATAAAATTTATTAGGGCCCGTTCCAATCTTGCCCCCCAGCCCTTGTAGAGTATAAAATTTGAACCGGTTATCTTTGAGGCACGAATAAAATCAATTATATCGAGGGATTGCGCCAGCTCTATATGCGTCAAAGCTTTAAAGTCTAACTGCGGTAGCTCACCCCAAGTGCGTACTATCTCTTTTTTAGAGGGATCTCCGACGGGAATTGAAGAATGCGGTATATTCGGAATGGTTAGTAATATTTTATCTAACTCCTCCTCTAATCCTCTTAAATTATCCTCTAAAACATCTGTCTGCTGGGCGATTGTTTTCATAGAGCCAATCTTTTCTTTGACATCTCTTTTTGCTTTTAAGAGAGAGGTAATTTCATCATTGGCTGAATTTTTCTTTGCCCTTAGTTCCTCAAGTTCAGAAAGTACCTTGCGCCTCTGATTATCCAAATCGACTAGTTTATCTAAGTCTAATTTAGACCGCCGTTTATCTAGTGATCCCCTAACCAAATCTAAATTTTCCCGGATAAATTTAATATCTAGCATTTATTGGCAGATCTCCTAATATAAGCTTACCTTGCTTAGTAGGGACAGTCCCTACATCTAACCCTTGATTACCCCTAGCGGCCGCATCCTACAGACGCGCTTAGAAATTCCCGCATTATGTACTACATCAACTACTTCGTTTACGTCTTTGTAGGCCTGGGGCGCTTCTTCTGCAATTGTGCCCCTGCCGGAAGCTTTAACCATTATACCTTTAACTTCCAATTCTTTCAATAAAACATTTACATCTATTGATCTCGTCGCCGCAGTGCGGGATTTCAGCCTGCCGGCACCATGGCAGGTGCTGCCAAAAGTGTCCTCCTGCGCTTTCTCTGTCCCTACCAGAAGATAAGAATTCCTCCCCATATCCCCGGGAATAATTACCGGCTGGCCTATCTTCTGATACCTGGCAGGCAATGCCGGATTCCCCGGCCCAAAGGCGCGCGTTGCGCCTTTACGGTGGACGCATAAGTTTTTTTCGCTGCCATCTACTTTATATTTTTCTATTTTGGCGATATTATGGGCGACATCATAAATTAAATACATCCCCAATTTCTCCCAGCTCATTGCCAAGACCCGCTCAAAGGTTTTACGCACCAGATACATCAGGCACTGGCGGTTAGCCCAGGCGTAATTAGCCGCGCATTTCATCGCTGCCAGATAGGCTTTCCCTTCCGGCGAATTTACCGGAGCACAAACCAACTGCCGGTCCGGTAAGCTAATATTATACTTTCCTAAACAATGCACCATGCTTCTGGTATAATCATCACAAACTTGATAACCTAAGCCGCGCGAACCGGAATGTATCATTACCATTATCTGGCCTAAATCTAAACCTAACCCATCGCATATATCACGGTTATAAAGCTGGTCGATAACCTGGATTTCTAAAAAGTGATTACCTGAACCAAGGGTACCGGATTGAGACTTACCTCTGTCATAGGCCCTCTCAGAAACTGCCTGAGGATCTGCGCCCTGTATGGCGCCGTACTCTTCAGTGCACTCCAGATCCTCTTCTGTCCCAAAACCCTTTTCTACGACCCACCTTGCCCCTTTTACCAGAATTTCCTTCTCCTCTTTGGAGCTGACTCTTATATCACCCTTCGAGCCTACTCCTGCAGGCACATCTGAGAATAAAGCGTAAACCAGCTCTTTTATCTGGTCTTTTACCTCCTCGAACTGAAGATTTGTCTTTAATAACCTCACTCCGCAGTTTATATCGAAACCAACTCCTCCGGGGGAAATCACTCCGCCGTTATCCGGGTCTGTGGCTGCTACCCCTCCGATACAAAAGCCGTATCCCCAATGTATGTCCGGCATGGCTAAAGATGCATTAACAATCCCGGGTAAAAACGCTACATTAGCCACCTGCTCCGCTGCTTTATCGTATCGTATATCCTTCAATAATTTCTCATTGGCATAGATAATCCCCGGCACGCGCATCCCGGGCTTATAGGATTTAGGTATCCGCCAGCGATAATCGTCAATCTTCTCCAAAGGGCCCTGCCAAAGCTCAGACATCAAAAATCACCTCTGCCTGCCAATCGGATTTATTCCTTTTTAGTTTTAATCCATGATAAGTAGCAGCCTTAATCTCTGTGTTTAATTCATAATTCTCTACAGGACTAGCCGCAACCGTTGCCTGTAAGTTTTTATCGTTGAGTTTATGGATTCTAACGTCAAAGAATATTAAATCTTTCGTTGCGGATAAAGAGAGCAATTCATTCAACCAATTTATAAAAAGCTCATCGAGAGTATCTGCTTCTTGTTTAATAATATATGTTTTGCTTTTGGGGCTCAGGTGTTGGGTGGTGGGTAATTTGTGGGCGATAATGTCAAACATTGCCAAGGCTGCATTTTGGAATAGCTCTTTTAAGGTCTTGGCTTTTACCTTGATACCTATATCAGCGGTATGCTCAAAAAACTCGTACAATCTTTCTTCCACTATCGGCTATAGACCATTGACTATGGACTAACTGGGCCGTAAAGGAGTCGAACCTATCGTCGCTATCGCTCCTCCCCATAGGGGCTCTGTCACTATGGCGCTGTACTTTGTTCGCTGTCACCCCGGAAGCGTGGGAGAAATCTTCCCCCACACCCCTTTGAGGCTCATCTCCTATAAAAGTTATGGGCCATGAAGGAGTCGAACCTGTCCTATAAAAGTTATGGGCCATGAAGGAGTCGAACCTTCGACCTTGACATTAAGAGTGTCCTGCTCTGCCAATTGAGCTAATGGCCCCAAGATTTAGGTTTTTATTCCAACCATTAGCGAAATGCCCATAAGGGTATGAGCTAATGGCCCGCTATTGACTTTCTCTCCATTAGCGAAACCCTTTTCATTTACGTGATGGGTGAGCTAATGGCCCCTGAGTTTTAAATTATATCATAAATCTATATTTTTTCTATTGAGATTTTGAAATAAGGAAAAAAAATCTAACGGGAAGTTTTAGGTCAGTTTCTGAAGCGAACTTCTATTACTTAAAAGCTGTAGCTAAATTACCGATAACCTCTTGGTCGTTTTTGTCTAATTCTATAAATTGAATTCCTGTTTCAAAAAGATCGGGGCTGGTACCTTCAGGATTTGCTCTGTGAGTCCATACTACAATGCCTTTACATCTAATGGGCAATGTCTTCCTGCTTGTAATGAATAATTCTAATTTCACCAATGATGCGATCTTTAATTCTTTCTCTAAGATAACTTTTACTCCGCCCTCCCCTATAGTTTCTGTATAGGTATGGAAGGTGTAATCCTGGGGATCCCCTAGGATAACGGTCCCCTCGCAAATTACTTTTATCTTAAGCTTAACGTTGGCCCTGAGAGATTTTCTTTCTTCTTTAAACATTTTAACCATCATTCTTTTATTTATCTTGCCATAATGCCCGCTTATCCGCCCCATCTTGACCAAGCAGAATACTATTTTATTCTTTGATCTCCCCTACCCTGCGCTCCTAGCGTTCTAAACGCTATAGAATCAGGTTACTGCTAATTCTGATTGTATCACTTCCCTTTAAAATAGAAAGAGGATTATTAGCAGCTTCTATTTTAGAGAGTTACTTCTAATCTGGTATCCCTTGTTTAAATCTTCTTTAAATCTTTAGTTAAAAAATAACTCAATACTGTCCGGATGACCACAATTACCACTAATATCCCTAAGCTCTCCCAAGTTGGGGTAACGATAGACTTAACAATATCTCCGGCGATAAAGAACTCTAAAGCCAAAACCAAATAACTACCCAGACGGATACGGATAGCTTCATTTAACTGTATTTCCCTGCTCCTGTTTACTGTCTCTTTTTTTAAGAATTCAAGCAAAGAAATAATTACCCCCCAAACAGTAATCAAGACTCCAATGATGTTTAACAAAAAGCTGATATTGTTAATAATACTATGTAAAGTACCTATAATCATAGATATAACCTCCTTCCAAATAAAAAATCAACCACCTACGCCGTTTTGTTATTTACTAATGCGCCTGGCAGGAGTTGAACCTGCAACATCTTGCTCCGAAGGCAAGCGCTCTATCCAGTTGAGCTACAGGCGCAGGATTTAAAACCAATTCAAAAATCTGTCAAATTTGTTCCGAAGACTGGCGCTCCCTGCCTGCCGGCAGGCAGGTATCCAGTTGAGCTACAGGCACGATCTATTTAAATTATTTCGCAATTTCCGCCGAGAATATCTTTAATTTTTGCTAACTTATTTTTGTTGACCGCGCAAGCGCTGGTTTCCGACGAACTACGCACCGGAGAGTTAAGCTGTACCTTATCCGGCCTTATCTTTTCAATGATATCCTTTAACTTCCTGATATGCCCGAGATCATCATTAATCCCCTTAACCAACATCACCTCTAGCCAAATCTTGCCCTTAAACTCTTTTCTCAAATCAACTAAACCTTGAATTATATATTCTAGCGTAATTCCCTCCGCGGGTTGATTTATTTTAGCGAATATGGCCGGGCTTACCGCATCCAAAGAAGGAATAATTAAGTCTGCAAACAGTAATGCCTGGCGCACCGAAGGATCGCTTAATAAAGAACTATTTGTAATTACCGCCACGGATATGGGAGTGGTTTTTTTTATCTCTAGGATTAACTGTCCTATGCCGGTATTGAGGGTAGGCTCGCCTGAGCCGGCGAGGGTAATGTAATTTATTTTTTTTATATCCTGGCTATTATTCTGCAGCCAAAGCCTGAGTTCAGCTAAAACCTCTTCTATCTTAACATACTCTGCCTTTGTATTGGTCTTCTCCCTGGTCCTTCCCAGCTGGCAATAGATACAGTCGAAATTACATTTTTTGCAGTAAGTCAGGCTAATTCCTAAAGAAAACCCCAACCGGCGGGAATTTACCGGGCCATATAGATATCTCATAGAAATATTATACCATAAAGGGTTTATTTAATTAAAAGCTAATTTATGCCCTCAAAATAAAATCCCCACCTTAACGCATTATTTTTAAAAATACATAAGGTGGGGAAAAGCTCTCTATAGCTGGATTACTTGACTTCTATAACACAATTCTGAGTGCCAAAGGCATTGGTGGAAAAAGACTTGCAACTCGGATCAGACAGCCACGAGCCGTCTACGAAAAATTTATACTCATACCTACCGGGTTTTAAGCTAATTTTAACCATCCAGTTGCCCTTGGAATCCTTTTTAGCCTGCAGCGCCTTTGTATCCCAATTATTAAAATTACCCGCCAAGCTGACCTTTTTCGCCCCAGGCGCATGAATACTAAATTGCGCTGTTTTTACCCTACATATAACCATAACCCCCTCCTTTTTAGCTATACCTAACGATTAAGAATTATTATTTTCTACCGCTACGATGGCAATGCCTTTTTTATCCGCCAAACTCAAGCTCGCATCCTGGTCGATAAAAAGAGTCTTGTGGGCTTCGATAGCCAAACAACTGGCCCGGGATTTAACCAGGTTTTTTACCGTATTCAACCCTACAACCGGAACATCAAAGCGTATATCCTGTTTAGGCTTACTGACCTTAACTATTGTCATCTTTCCGCGCGAAATCCTGCCTGCGCGCCTGATCAGGTTATCCGTACCTTCTAATGCCTCTACCGCTACTATAGCTTTATCTTTTACCGCTACAGCCTGGCCGATATCCAAAGCAGCGATTTCTTTAGCTAAAGCTAAACCGAAACGCACATCCTCCCATTCACTAGCGCTTGGCTCTCTCCTGGTAAGCGTACCCTCCTGAGGAAGAAAATCATCTATAAAAGTAGTAGAACTTATTAAATCTATCCCTGCTTCTCTTAATTTCCCGGCTATTGCCCCAAAGATCGTATCCGCTCGTTTATCCTTAATGCTGGCTAAAAGGCTCTTTAGCTGAGCATTTTTACTTATTTCTTTACTGAAAAGACGGTAAGGGCTGATCTGTCCGGCCATAACCACCTTGTTGATACCTTCGGATTTAAATATTTCAAAAAGCCGGGGTAACTCGCTTAAATCAACCCAATAAAGCTTATCAACATATTTTCTTAAAATTCTTGATGTATCGCCTTTAATCGCAACCGCCACCACATAATAATTCCTTTTTTTCGCTTCCTGCGAAAAAACGATAGGAAATCTCCTATTACCTGCGATTAAACCGATTTTTTCCATTATTATCCACCTACTTAAGGCGACAGGAACGCACTATGCCTCTTTGTGAATTCTTGATAAAATTTAGGAGATAGGATACTTCTTCAACCTGTTTGACCTCTTTTTCGATCTTCTGGCAGGCATGTTTTATGCTCAGGCCTGAATTAAATAATATCTTAAACGCGTGATCGAGCTGACTGATAGAATCTTTTGGGACATTTTTTCGCCTTAGACCTATCAGGTTCAGCCCGTAAAATCCTGCGGGATGGCCGTCGCAAGTAGAATAAGGGGGAATATCCTGAACAACCTTAGAACAACCCCCGATTATCGAAAGCATACCTATCCTGGTGAATTGATGTATTGCAACCAAACCGCCTATCACTGCCTTATCTTCAACCGTGACATGCCCGGCGAGCGTGCCGTTATTAGCGATCACGCAATCATTACCGACCAGACAATCGTGGGCGATATGCGCATAGGCCATTAAAAGGTTATTATCCCCCACTATTGTTTTACCGGACTCTCCGGTACCGGGATTAAGGGTGCAATACTCACGGATGATATTATTATTACCGATTTGCAGAATGTTTTTTTCTCCTTTGTATTTCAAATCCTGCGGACTGCTCCCTACAACTGCGCCGCTGAATATTTCGCAGCCGCTGCCGATAGTGGTATTGCCGGTAATAACGCAATGGGAACCGATTCTTGTACCAGGCCCTATATTGACGCTGTCGTCAATAACCGCATAGGGACCGATTTCTATGTCGTCTGATAGTTTAGCTTTTTTAGAGATTATTGCGCTGGGGTGTGCCTTCATATCAACTATCCGCTAATGCAAACATCAAATCCGCCTCTGCAACTACCTTACCATTCACCAGGGCCTTACCGTAAACCTGCCCGGTTCTCGACTTAATCTTCCCGGCCGTAACATCAAGTACGAGCTGGTCTCCCGGTAATACCGTTTTTCTAAACTTTATATTATCGGCGGCCAGGAAATAAGCGATTTTCCCGCGGTTCTCTTCGGGAGAAAGCATCATTACTCCCCCAACCTGCGCCATAGCTTCGATGATCAAAACCCCTGGCATAACCGGCTTACCCGGGAAATGCCCTTTAAAAAAATAATCGTTTATCGTAACATTCTTTATGCCGGTGACGTGTTTGCCTTTCTCTAAAGAAGTAATTCTATCTACGAAGAGAAAAGGCTCCCGGTGCGGCAGGATCTTCATAATGGCGTTGACGTCCAGCTCTTCCCCTTCCTGAGGCTGATAATTGACGGCTATGCCGGCGGCAGTAAGTTTTTTATTTTGCAGGGCTATCTTCTTAGCCAGTTTGAGATTTAAGGCATGTCCGCTCTTTAAGGCGATAATATGACCTTTTACCTGGTAACCGAGCAAAAAGATATCCCCTACCAGATCCAGAATCTTATGCCTGATAAATTCATCTTCATAGCGCAGTTTATTCTTGATTACCCCGTTCTTACCGATAACCAGGGTATTATCATAGTTAGCCCCTCTGCCTAAACCCTGACTGCGTAATCCGACTGCCTCTTCTTCCAGACAGAAAGTACGGGCACGAGCGAGTTCGTTTTTAAAGTTATTGCTGTTAAAATCTATTTCAAAGAACTGGGCTTTGATGAACGGCCGGTTATAATCTAACAGGTAAGAAATCCGGTATTCAGAAGAAGGTAAAACAATGACCGAAGAGCCTGATTCTTCTACAAAGATAGGTTCCATAATCTGAAAATACTGCCGGGTTTTTTCCTGTTCTTGGATACCCGCCTTCTCCAGCACCTCCAGGAAATTTAAGCTGCTGCCATCCATACCCGGTATCTCCTCATTGTCGATCTCGATAAAGGCATTATCTATCCCTGAGCCGGCCAAGGCAGCCATAAGATGCTCGATAGTATGTATTTTAATGCCGTTGTCTCCGATAGAGGTACGGCGCTGGCTGAAAGATTCAGGCAAGAGATGTTCGATAGAAGCCTTGATTACCGGCTTACCGGGTAAATCCGTGCGCACAAAACTAATCCCGCTATCTACGGGTGCGGGCTTAATAATCATCTTGGCCTTGACTGCCGTATGTAAACCTATACCGCTTAAAGTTATCTCATCTGCGATAGTTTTCTGTTTTTCCATTTTATTTCTCTTTTTTTAACCTCGATTCCAATTCCTCTACCTTTTTTTTGAGCTCCAGTACCGTGCGGTGTAACTTGGGGAGATTTTGCACGCAGGCATTTACGCGCTTAGCCTCATCAGCAGGCTTTGCAGGATAACCCCAGACCGTACTTCCGCTAGGAATGGTCTTACTTACCCCTGACTGGGCCATCACAACCGCATTATCACCGATACTTATATGCCCCACTATCCCCACCTGGCCGGCCAGAATAACATTATTGCCGATCGTCGTACTGCCGGAAATCCCTACCTGGGCGACGATAAAACAGTTTTCACCGATTACTACATTATGAGCGATATGCACGAGGTTGTCGATCTTGGTCCCTTTACCGATAATAGTTTTATCGAAACGCGCGCGGTCAATAGTTACATTAGCCCCGATCTCGACATCGTCTTTTATAATTACCGAACCCAACTGAGGTATCTTATGATGTTTACCCTCTACGGTAACGAAACCGAATCCGTCGGAACCCAGGACTGCGCCGCAATTAATAATTACCCGGTCACCGACTTCCGTATTCTCGCGCAGGGATACATTCGGGTAAATTAAAGTATTATTGCCTATCTTACAATTATGCCCTATAAAGCAACCGGGATAAATAACGGTTTTATCTCCTACTACCGTATTATCCTCGACTACTGCATACGGACCTATCGCTACTTCCTTACCCAATACTACGCCCTTACCCAGCAAAGCTGAGGGATGTATCCCCTTGGGATGCTCAAGCTGATAATCTGATAAAACTGAAACTATCTGAGTAAAAGCCAGAGAGGGATTATCAGCGCGTATAATCGGTTGAAAAGTAATTTCAATATCGCGGGAAACGATAATAGCTGAGGCCTGCGTCTTATCCACAAAAGGGAGGTATTTCGCATTAGCGAGAAAAGTAATGTCCCCTTGGCGCGCCTCTTTAATCCCTGAGATACCCGTAATAATAACCCCGGGGTCTCCCACCAGCTCACCTTTAACTATTTCAGCTATCTGGCCTAAGGTCTTCTGCATTAAATAAGCAATTTATTTTTATCTCTTCTTATAAGCCTTATTCAATAATTCCACTATTGGATCGGTTATATCCATGCTTTTAACTTGATAAACAAGAACCCGGTCATTAAGAATAAGGGTATAACCTTCTTTTTCGGCAAACTGCTTTACCGTTTCTTCGATATCTTTGAGTATCTCCTTCATCCTTTCATCCTGCTCTTTACGCAGATCAGTCTGCTTCTGGCGGTCATACTCCTGGAGCGCCTTGATCTTGTTTTCCATCTCCGGTCGCTTGTTCTCTTTCTCTTTATCGCTTAATAAGTTAATCTTATCCTGAAATTGCTTGATCTCGGTTACTTTTTTATCTCTCTCTGCCTCATAAGCACTCTGTTTTTCATTCAATGATTTATCGTATTCTTTGGTCTTTCCGTACTCGCTGAATATACGGCTTAGATCCACATACCCGAGCTTGTCAGCGGCAAAAGCAGCAGTTGCCGCAAACATTAAAAAAAACATTCCCGCCAAAAAACAAAACATGCGTTTGGTCATTTTTGCTTCTCCTTTCTGTTAGCTATGCCGAATTAATTTACTAAATTTTAAAAAATTATCCTAATTAATCTCAAGGGATTTATCAGGCGTATTTATTAGAAGCCGTGGCTCATACTGAAATGGAACCTACCAGCACTTTTTTTGTCTTCCCCGGGCTCCTTATTAAAAGGTATACCATAATCAAGCATGATCGGACCGATGGGTGTCTTGATCCTGAAACCTAGCCCCACGCTTGACTTTAAGCCCCCTGAGCCGATTTTACTCGATTTTTCCCAGACATTTCCCGCATCATAGAATAAGGCTGTCTTAAGGAAACTGAACAATGGGTAGGTATATTCGAGATTTCCCACAAACATAGCATCGCCGCCTAAGGGGTCCTTAGATACCGGGTCATTGGGGCCAACTTTTCTCTCGCGGTACCCTCTGATGGTATAAGCGCCTCCGGCGAAGAATCTCTCGTAGATAGGGATCTTGTCCGTATTGCCGTAGGTATCGGCAAGGCCTACACGCCCCCTTATTTCTAAAACTGAATTTCTCGCAAGCGGAATATAATGCGAGGCACGTCCGACAAATTTAAAATAACTCTTGTCCCCTCCGAACGGCCCACCGGCACATTCTAGGGAACCGCTTAAGACATCGCCTTTCGTGGTATCAAAAACATTATTCCTGCTATCATAAGTCAGGCCATATTTAAGACTACTGATATCATTGGTACCTTTCTCTGACTTTAAATCATTGGTGGCGTTATCGGAGATGTTACTGATATCAATACTATCAAAACGATAGGTCAGGTCCGCCCTGACATACTCGGATATTTCTTTGCCAAAACGTATATCACCTCCGGTTACATCTTCATCATAACCATAACCGATATCGGTTTCTCTTTTGCGGCTATTTTTATAGACATCAAACCCGAAAGATATCGGATAATCAAACATCCAGGGCTCAGTAAAACTCAAACTGAAGTTCTCAATAGAGGTCCCCAGGGAAGCCCTGAGTTTTAAATCCTGACCTGCCCCGGTAAAATACGGCCAATTACGCCAGTCAAAATTCTTCTGTTCGATCTCGATGAATCCCACGAGTTTATCTACCGTGCTATAACCGCCGCCGAAGCTAAAAGCCCCGGTCTTGCTCTCTTTTACCTCTACGACCAGGTCTTTCTTATCGGTAGCAGGCGTATCCTCAGTATCATAGCTTATCTCTTCGAAGAAGCCTAAGTTCTGCAGTCTTTCCTTGCTGCGCCTTAACTTATCGCCATCGAATTTATCCCCGGGCCTGATCCTGAGCTCCCTACGGATAACCACATCCTTAGTCTTAACATTCCCCCGGATTTTGATTTTGTCAACGTAATAGATATCATTCTCGGTAATGGTATAAAGGATATCAATGCGGCTGGTCTGGGTATTCAAAGACCCTGTATCTTGCACCTGCGCCAAAATATAGCCCCGGTCAAAATATAAACCCTGTATATTAGCCACATCCTGTTTCAAGGCCTCCTGGCTGAAAACCTTACCCGGAATACATTCTTTTAACCTGGATAGAATATCTTTCTCGGAAATATTTTTATTGCCCAGGATAGCGACGTTTCCGACAAGATACTTCCTGCCCTCCTGGATCTTTATAGTGATATATAAAAATGATTTCTTGGGATCGATTCTGGTCTGGGAATCGACTATCACATCCGTAAAGCCTTCCCTGCGGTAGAATGACTTTATGCGTTCGATATCCTCCCGGAAAACATCCTCTTTAAATACGCCGGCATTAAAAAACCAGGCGCGCTTATTCTTGATTAATTTCAAGATGCGTTTCGTGGGGTAACTCTTATTGCCTTCGACAAAAATATCCTTTATCCTGATTCTTTTGCCTTCCTGTATATTAAATTGCACCTTAACCTTGTTAGTCTGGTTATTTAGTTCAATCTTATACTCGACAATCGCCTGGCTATACCCGATCTTCTCATACATCTTCTTAAGTGTCTGCACGTCTTCAGCCAGGTTAGGATAATCGAGATACTGTGTTTCCTTCGATTTCAAAGACTCCTTGAGCTTTTCATCCTTCATAGTCAGGCGTCTAATCCCGGAAAAAGCAATGCTTTCGATGATCGGCCTTTCTGTAAGCGTAATAATAACCTTGAGTCCGTCTTTATAATCTTCTGTGTCAATTTTTATATCGCTGAAAAATCCTAAAAGATAGAGGCGTTTTAAATCATCGCTAATGATATTTTCCTGATAAGGACTCCCGACACGGGTTTTCATTTTGGAAATAATCGTATTACTGCTTATGAATTTGTTACCCGTTATCTCTATTGCAAGGACTAATTTATTAGCCTTCGGGGAAGCCTGATCGATAGCCGACTTAGCCTCCCGGGTGCCGAACTCCGGAGGCTGCTCTTTTTGGGTGCTCTCTTGAGAATTAAGGCTTTCTTCTAGGGGTGATTTGCTTTTTAAAGAAACCGATTCTTTGGCTCCTGTTTGATTCTGGCCAGGCGAGTCTTCGGCGTACGACAAAGTTGATAAACATACGGCAAAGAGGCAGATAAAAAATGTAAAAAATCTTCTATACATTATTGTTATTATAATAAAATTCGAAACTTAAATCAATATATTATTTAAAGCACTAACGCAAGCGAATAGACTATTCTATGCGCGCGATATTCTCGAACCTGGTGTATTCTTTAATAAAAGCCAGCTTCATCGTACCTACTGGACCATTGCGTTGTTTAGCGATAATAACCTCCGCTATCCCCTGATTTTCGGGGGTAGGGTTATAATATTCCTCCCTTAGTATCAGAGCGACCAGGTCTGCATCCTGCTCTATCGCCCCTGACTCTCTTAAATCGGAGAGCTGCGGCCGATGGTCTGTGCGCGATTCTACTGCGCGGGATAACTGACTGATCGCAACAAGCGGCAGGTGCAACTCTCTGGCTAATGCCTTCAAAGAACGAGAGATCTCGGAAATCTCCTGCTGCCTATTCTCAATACCGCCGGAACCACGCATTAACTGCAGGTAATCTAAGATAATCAGCTTAATATCGTGGTGGGCCTTAAGGCGCCTGGCCTTAGTGCGTAATTCCATAACCGAAATTGCCGGGGTATCATCAATGAATATGGGAGCCTCGGATAGTTTACCCGCGGCTGCTGTCAGGCGCGGCCAATCCGAAGGAGCTAAATAACCTGTCCTTACCTTATGCGCGTCCACTTTGGCATGAGCACAAAGCATCCTCTGCACCAGCTGCTCCTTAGACATCTCCAGACTAAAAACCGCCAGGGGGATCTTCTCAACTACTCCGGCGTGCTCGGCGATACCTAACGCCATAGCGCTCTTACCCATAGAGGGCCGGCCGGCAACTACAATAAGATCGGAGTTCTGCAGACCAGCGGTCTTAATATCAAAGTCTATATATCCCGTGGGGATACCGGTGACATGCGCTTTCTTCTGATAAAGCGTATCTATTGTTTCGATACTATCCTTGACAATCTCTTTTAAATGCATATAGCCGCTTTGGATCTTGCTATCCCTTACCTCAAAAATTAACTGTTCGGCGTTATCCACTACCTCCTCGACATTACCTTCGCTTTCGTAACAAAGCGAAATAACTCTGGTTGAATTATTAATCAGCGTCCTCAAGGTGCTTTTTTCTTTAACGATGCTTACATAGTGATTGATATTGGCGGCGGTAGGAACGGAGTTTGCCAGCGCGGTCAGAAAGCTCAAACCGCCTACGCCATCTAATATCCCGCCCCTCTTTAGCTCATCCCCTAGGGTTATCAGGTCAACCGCCTTGTTGGCATTGTAGAGGTCAGAGATAGCTTGAAATATTTTCCGATGGGAGTCTTTATAAAAAGATTCGCTGCGTAATAATTCTAAGGCAACCGAGACAGCGTCTTCATCGATAAGCATGGAGCCTAACACTGCCATTTCGGCCTCTAAATTCTGCGGCGGAATCTTATCCAGGATCGTATCTTCCATAATTAACCGTGGTTAAAAACAAGAAACTATTTTTTTACTACCCAAATCTTAATGTTCACGGATACTTCCGGATGTAACTTAAGGGGAATTTCGAATATACCTAAGGATTTTATCGGCTCCTCCAGTATGATCGAGCTCTTCTCGATATCAAAACCTTCCTCTTTTAAGAGCTGCTGGATATCCCCGGAGGTAATACTGCCGTATAACTTCTCTTCTTCCTGCGTCAAAACAGGCAGAGTCAAGGAGAGCTTGGATATTTTATCCCTTAACTCTTCGGCATGTTTTTTGACTCTCTCTAATTCCAAGTTCCTCTGTTGTTTTTCCTGCTGTAGCTTCTTCAGATTACTAAGAGAAGAAATTACGGCCAGGCCGCGCGGAATGAGAAAATTATGGGCAAAACCGTCCTTAACCTTAACTACCTGGCCTGCCTTGCCTAATTTATTTACGTCTTGTTTCAATATAACTTCCATTCTATACCCTGCTGTAAGGAACAAGCGCCAAAAATCTTGCTTTGTTAATCGCCTCGGTTACCCTGCGCTGATGTTTGGCGCAATTTCCGGAGATACGCGCCGAAATAATCTTGCCTCTTTCTCTGACAAATCCTTCAAGTAATTTGATATCTTTATAGTCTATAAATTTAACGTCTTTTGCGCAGAAGCGGCAGAATTTTTTTCTGGTGATTAACCGTGCTTCGCGTTTCTTAGTGATTGTCTTGGTCTTAAGCCTCATTAGTTTCCCCCTCGCTTTCTTGCAGCCAGCTTGTTTCGGTTGTCGGTTCTTCATGCGGAATCTCTACAGCCGGTTCGCTTGCACCTTTAGCCGCTGGAGCACCCAGAAATTGCACCCGCTCTACCCTTACTTCGATTACGCTACGTTTCTGACCGGCATTGTCCTCCCAAGAGCGAGATTGAAGCCTACCCTCGATAAATACCGCACTCCCCTTATGTAAATACTGATTGCATGTCTCTGCCTGTTTATCCCAGGCTACCGCGGTTAGAAAACAGACCTCCTCTTTTAATTCCTGATTCCTGTTTTTAAACCTGCGGTTCACTGCTAACCTTAGATTCACCACAGCTGTACCCTGCGGCGTATAACGCAGCTCAGGGTCTTTAGTCAGATTACCCATCAATAAAACCTTATTAAAACTAGCCATGCTCCACCCCTTCTTAATCGACTCTGGTTATTAATACCCTTAATATATTCTCATTTAATTTATAAATATGTTTTATCTCCTTTATGGCAGCTGCTGCAATGCTGAAATCAACCAGATAATATACCCCTTCCTCTTTTTTCTTTATAGGAAAACATAATTTCTTTTTTTCTGACCAAACGCCTGCCTTGGAAATATTGCCCTGATTCTTACTTACGGATTCGTTAATCTGATTAAACAAAACTTTCCGCTCTTCTTCGGATAATTCCGGTTTAACGATAAACATTGCTTCGTACTTATTCATCCTGGAGTTCCTTTCTTTTATTCAAAAACAGCTTGGCTAATATCTAATCCCTAATCTTTACTTACGGATATTAAAAATATTCATCGCTTCGTCCATCCCTTCTGTCAGCCAGAGCCAGCAGCAATCGACCGCTTTGTTCGTAACTTCTCTTGCTCTTATCTTTTCTTGCTTAGTAAAACCGCTTAAGACATAATCACTTGCCTGGTGGCCCAGGGGAGGTTGGCCGATACCGATGCGTAAACGGCTAAAATCATTAGTCTCTAAAGAATCGATTATTGATTTTAATCCGCGGTGCCCGCCGGATGAACCGCTGGGTTTTATCTTCAGCCTTCCCAGTTCTAAATCTAAATCATCGCAGACAACTAAGAGGCGAGCTAAATCTATATCATACCTGTTCACTAATTCCGCTACCGCGATCCCGGAAAGATTCATAAAGGTCAGCGGCATTGCTAATAAGACATAGCGGCCTCTAACCCTCACCTTGGCCGCCAAGGCAGAAACCCGGGGATCTCTCTTAAAGAGAACCTTCCAATTTTTCGCTAAGTTCCTCAAAACCGAGAATCCGATATTATGTCGGGAATCTATATAGGATCTGCCCGGATTACCCAGGCCTACTATTAAATACATCAGCCGACTCGATTATAATATTCCCCGGATAAACTTCCTAACTACCTAAAATTATAATAAACGGGGCAGCTTTACTAAAAACTTTAAGGCACCGAATTACTTTTCTTCCTTCTCCTGCGCTTCAGCGCCTTCTTCAGGCACTTCCTTCTTCTCTTTAATAACCTCCGGCTCCTGTTTCTCTTCGCCTTCGACCGCCTCAGGCGTCACCTCTTCTTTGATCGGGCTGGCTACGGAGATGACAACCGCCTCCGGATTATTCAGGACCTTGACATTCTCCGGGAAAAGCATATCTTTTATATGTATGGCATCGCCGATTTTTAACTGGCTGACATCAACCTCAATACCTTTAGGGATGTCTGTAGGCAAACATTCGACCTCGATCTCCCAAAGCACATGCTCCAAAGAACCCCCCTCCTGCTTGACGCCTATAGGTTCACCTTTTGTGACCACGGGGACATTAACTTTAATTACCTTAGTTAAGGAGATCTCATTAAAATCAACGTGGATGATATCCCCATGCACAGGGTCATATTGGATCTCTTTAATCAGGCATGAGCGCGCTTTATTTTTTTTATCGTCTTTGACTTTTAGGTTAATCACCACGTTTTCCAGGCGATGCTGATGCAATAGCCTTAACACTTCGTGGTGCGAAGCCTGCACAGGAAAGGACTCCTTGCCTTCTTTATAAATAACAGCGGGAATAAAACCCTTCTCCCGGAGATCTTTGACCTTGCCCCTGCCTATTTTTTTCCTTAATTCAACATCCAAAAATATCTCTTCCATATCTATCCACTCCGCTCGTTGTTGGTTAATCGGTGAGTGGTTAATTTACTGGTAAATTAACCACTTAACCAAATTATATTTTTAATCAAACAAACAGCTTACCGATTCTTCGTTATGGATCCTTTTAATCGCCTCGCCTAAAAGGGTAGCTACTGACAAGACTGTAATCCTGGGATGTTTCTTGCTGCCGTCCAAAGGGATACTATCGGTAATCAAAAGTTGCTCTAAATCTTTACACATATCTATATTTTCAACCGCCGGGCCGGATAAGACCCCGTGACTGATCGCTGCTTGGATGCTTTTGGCCTTGGCTTTTTTTAACGCCTCCACTGCTTCAAAAAGCGAACTACCAGTTGCGATTAAATCGTCGACAATAATCGCATTTTTACCTTCCACCTCACCTAAAATATGCATCGCCTCGGCTCTATCAGGGGAAACACGTCTTTTATCTATTATGGCCAAGCCTGCGGAAAGCCGCTTGGCATAAGCCCTGGCCATTTTAATACCGCCGACGTCCGGAGAAACAATCACGATATCTTTTAATTTTAATTTAGCGAAATAATCAATAAATACCCCCACGGCAAAAAGATGATCCACCGGTATATCGAAGAAGCCCTGAATTTGGCCGGCATGCAGATCTATAGTGAGGACCCTGTTTGCTCCGGCAACAGTCAGGATATTAGCCACGAGTTTTGCGGTAATAGGAACGCGCGGCTGGTCCTTTCTATCCTGCCGGGCATAACCGAAATAAGGGATTACTGCCGTTATCCTCTGCGCTGATGATCGCTTTAAGGCATCGATCATGATCAAAAGCTCCATAAGGTTATCATTGGCCGGAGGGGATGTCGGCTGTACTACAAAAACATCTTTGCCGCGCACATTATCATTAATCTTGACCCGGATTTCTCCCTCGCTGAACCTGCCCACCAAAGCATCGGATAATTTAATGCCAAGATAGGCGCAGATATCCCTGGCTAATCCCGGATGGGCATTCCCGCTAAGCACTGCTATCTTATCCATATTTACCTCGCTTACTTATTTTTCCTGTAAAACCTGGCTGGCACGCCGATGACTGTCGAGCCATCGCCGACATTAGTTCCTTTAACTATCACCGATCCTGCTCCGGTTATCGCCCGCCTGCCGATTTTTACCGGCGCTACCAATACGGTATCCGAACCGATAAATGCCTTATCCTTAATTACGGTGATGTTTTTTTGGCGACCGTCAAAATTAGCAGTAACTGTCCCGGCGCCGATATTTACCTGACGGCCGATCCTGCTGTCACCGATATAACTAAAATGTTTCACCCAGGTCTTGCGGCCGATCTTAGAGCGCACCGCTTCCAAGAAATTACCCAATAATACTTCATCCTCCAAAACCGTGCCCTCCCTCAGGTGAGCAAAGGGCCCAATAAGACAACGCTTCCCAATTCTAACATCCCTTTCGATAACTGTAAAGGGGTAAATCGTGGTATCTTTGCCGATTTTGGTACCGAAACTGATAAATACGCTTCCGGGATCGACAATAGAAACGCCTTTTTGCATGAAGCCGGCATTAATCCTTTCCTGCATGATCCTATTAGCCTTGGCTAAGTCTAACCGCGTATTAATACCCAAAGCCTCGTCGATATCGGTAATCTTTACGCTATCCACTAACCCGCCGTCTCTATAGAGTATGGAAATGATATCCGTGAGATAATATTCTTTTTTGCGGTTGTCCGGCTTGACATGGTCCAAGGCGGCAAATAGCTTCCTCTTATTAAAACAAGCGATACCGGTATTAATCTCCTTAATCTCCTTTTGAAAAGCATCCGCATCCTTCTCCTCGATTATCCCGGAAATACTGGAGTATTTATCTCTTAAGACCCTGCCATAACCCGCAGGATTTTCCAGGCGGGCAGTCAGGATTGTAGCGTCAAGGTTATTGTCAATATGGTAACGGATTAATTTTTTTACTGTCTCTTTCTTAAGTAACGGCGTATCAGCATAAAGGACTAATAGCGTTCCTTGAAAATCCCTCAGCAGCTTCGCAGATTGTTTTACGGCATCTGCTGTTCCTATAAGTCTTTGCTGGATAATAACTTTTGCTCCATCAGGAAGAAATCTGGATACCTCTTGATGTTTATGTCCTAGAATAAATATCGAACGGTTAATCTTTAGTTCATTGATTAAATCCGAAACATAACCTACCATTGGCCTGCCGCAGATAGGATGTATAACTTTAGGGAGGCCGGATTTCATCCGCGTGCTTTTACCCGCGGCTAATATTACGCAAGCTATATTTTTATTCATAGGTTAAGTGTCCTTTTAGGTTCTGACTGCGTATCTAAATTGGTTGGGACGTGTGGATTCGATTTCGAGCTATGCGAGAAATCGTCCTATAGACTAATTTAACTGACAATCTATTGCCCGGAGTTGTCGCCAGCCGCGCCCTACAACATCAATATTGCCAGTTAATTATCAAAATGACCATTCGCCGCGGTAAAGGCGGGTATATATATTTATATAACTAACCCTAGTAAAGACCGTTAAAAAAGTGACGGCGGTACTCTTTTTATTCTTTTTTTTGCAATCTCACAATATTCTTTCGAAATATCAATGCCTATATAATTTCTTTTTGACTTGAAGGCCACTAAAGTAGTAGTTCCAACACCGTTGAAGGGATCTAATACAATATCTTCTTGATAGCTAAATAGTTTTAATAATCTATCCACCAATTTTTCCGGAAACATGGCGGGGTGTTTAAATTCTTTCATATTATGCTCTGGAGCAATATCCCATTTGGCATAAACCCATTTCTTAAATTCATTACCTGTTATATCAATTTTCGACTTAAGCCCTTCTTTTTTATGTGTTTCTTTACAAAAGATTTCAATAAACTCCCATGTATATTTTAAATATGGCATACTTGGACTGTTCCAGCTACCCCAAGCAGTATATTTACAATTGTAATTATTTTTTTCCCAAAGAATTTCTCCTTTCCACAGCATTCCTAGGTCCAATAATTGTTTCGAAATAATATGGTGCGTCGGTACGTAATCTGAGAATAATGGCTGCACATTCACACAAAGCCTACCGCTAGGCTTTAAAATTCTGACGCACTCTTTCCAAGTTGAATTTAATTTATCAAAATAATCTTTCCATTTTATAGAATCGTTATTTTTATCGTCTTTATAATCAAGCCCAAAATTATATGGTGGAGACGTGATGATAATATCGACAAAGTTATCAGGATAATCTTTCAAAATTACTTCGCTATCACCGCAAACAATTTTATTTACAAGAGCAGAGGTATCGACGAAGTCTATAGGATGTTTTATACCTTTTAGGTCTTTTGTCCCTCCGCGAATTTTCTCTTTCTTATCTCGTTCCTTTACTTTTCTTTCTCGATTTAAGAACTTGTTATCATAATAGCTAGTTTTTATTGTATCTAATATTGCATCGTTCATATCATCTTGCCCCTCTTAATCTTATTCTCTATATTATACCAGTCTGAATTTATATGAGAATCAACAAATTTAAATAAATCGCATACGACATCATCGTAAATTGGGTTCTTTCCGTCATCTTTTCTCAATACGTATATCTGATCAATTAAAGAATATTTTGGATCAACATCTAGACTTACTTCATAAGTTTCTGTAACGATTAAGAAGATGCAATAAGGATTGCCCCTTTTAATCTTTTCTGCTGTAGACACAGAGCCTTCGTACATCGTCTTATCAAGATAGGTTTTACATTCTATGGATACTATAGGGACATATATCGCACTCTCTTGCCAATTTTCATTATTTGATACTCTCGACTTTAGAATTATTTCCTTGGAAATAGAAAAGTCCTGATCTTTAACATTAATCACAATATTAGAGCTTTCTTCTAATTTATCGATGCTCGGTGGTGCAAAATATAAATTGGTATACGCCTTAGTTCTGCCCCAATTAATATGTTTATTTGCAAGTTTCTTTAAATCTTTAAACAGATAAAACATAAACTCCTCTAAAACTGAAGAGTGCAATTGCGACTGAGAGGTAAAACCATACCGATTACCGGCCTCTTTCTTAAATCGTGGCTGGTTAATAAACGCTTTGTATTCATTTAACAGCTTAACTTTATTTCTTATATCTGCATCGGACGTGCCCGTTAATTTCATATTGTCTTGTTTCCATTGTAAATATTTATTCTTGATTTCGCATAGCAATTTTTTATTTCTAGCATTTCTTTCGGCCCGAATCTTATGTTCTAGATTATCGCCATGTATAAAGTTGCTCATTCAGAACCCCCTTCCTACAGCTATGAATTCAATAATCTTGGAAATTTCTCTCTTTCTATCTATAATAGACACAAAAACTACAAAAATCTAACAAGAATATCCGGTTTCGGATAGTTGTCAACAATGGTTGCCCGGTGAGGATTCGAACCTCAACAGTCAGACCCAAATTCTGATGTGCTACCATTACACTACCGGGCAGACATCGGCTCGACCCTCCCGCTTCTATATATTACAGCCGCGAGCGGGATTTCGCCATCTACCTGTAAAAAGACGGCGGCTCAAAAATTCTCGTGTCCTACCATTGGACGACATCCCAAGTTATATCTATAATCTTTAGTCAGACCCTCCCGCTGTACCTATTAAGATATCCGGGAGGGCGGGATTTCGCTATAATCCGCTACCTAGACTCAAAATTCTGATGTGCTACCATTACACTACCGGGCAAAATTATCGTCGTTGGCTACTAAATAATTCCGGAGAAATCCGCCTATCTAACGCCGATAACTCTTTCTCCTATAGACTGCTGGGGCCCTTTATCCTCTCCTGCTCGTATGCTTCTAAGACTCTTTTTTGCAAATACTCCCTGAAAGACTGCGTTATAGGATGGGCAATGTCTTTATGCTCTAACTGGGAATTAGCGGTAGTATCCTGTCCTGCCGGCTTAGAAACTAAAGGAAGCTGGGCAGCGCATTGATTACAGTACTTGCTGCGTAATTCATTCTTAAACCCGCACTTGGGGCATGGTTGCTTTATTTTACGGGAGGGCATGGCGATAAATAAACCGCTGGTCCCTTCAATCACCTTTATATTCCTCACCACAAAGGCATTATCGAATGTGACTGTCGCATATGCCTTTAATTTTTTATCCGGAGAGTCCTTCAAGAATATCCTCACTTCGGTTATTTCCATAGACCCACCTCCTTGTTGTCTACCCTCAAATTGTATGCGCAACAAAAAACTGCCAAGAACGGTGTTTTATCCTCAGTTGCCTAGATAAAGATACTGCCTCCTTTCTCGAAGGAAGAATCCCGAATACTGCCGGACCACTCCCGGACATCAAGATTGATTGCAGGCCCTCTCTTAGAAGCGTTTTTTTAATTCTTTCTACCTCAGGATAAAGTTTTAAAGTTACTTGCTCTAAACTGTTAAATAGCAAACCGCCAAGTAAAGAAAGGTCCCTTTTTCTCAACGCTGAAGTTAATATTTTAACACCGCAGGTAGGCTTTGTCAACTTAGAATACTCATCCCATTTTTTGTATATTAGCGGGGTAGAAACTTTTATTTTAGGCATAACCACGATATGCCAAAGCTTTAGGCCGGCAAGCTGTCTTAAAGGCCTGATCCGATCCCCCCGCAATGAGCCTTGGGCAAAGGCGCAATTATGAATAAAAAATGGCACATCGCTGCCTATTTTTCCCGCCAGGCTCGTAAGTATCTTCTGGCTAAGCCTTAACTTCCAGAGTTTATTTAAGCCTATAAGTACGCAGGCAGCATTGCTGGAACCTCCCCCCATTCCGCTGCCGACTGGTATACGTTTCTGAATCTTAATCTCTACCCCGCATTTTAGATTAAAGATATCCTGCAATAAGGCAGCGGCACGCCAGGCCAAATTAACACCATCCCGCGGGATACAGGAAGAATCAGTAATTATCTTTATCTTAGGGTCCGGACGGGACTTTAAGGTAATCCGGTCAGCGAGGCTTATTCTTTCAAAAATAGTAGCCAGATTATGGTAATGATCCCGGCGTTTATTCAGGACAGCCAGATAGAGGTTTAATTTAGCGTAGGAATTAAGGATCAATTGCGGGCTCACTTACGTTAGGCAACAATCGCTAAAGCTGCTTTCTCTATATCTTTACTGGTGAGGTTATATTCTTTCAGAAGATCCTGCGGGTCTCCGGACTGACCATATCTATTTCTTATGCCTATCCGTAAAACTTTAGTCGGGAGGTTCTCGGACACTACCTCATCGATAGCAGATGCCAGTCCGCCGATAACTGTATGCTCTTCACAAACAACAATACCCTTAGTCTCCCTGGCAGCCTTTAATACGCAATCTTTATCCAAAGGTTTTACAGTATGCATATTAATTAACCGCGTTTTAACTCCCTGAGCCAGTAAGGCTCTCATCGCAGTAATTGCCTCGGGAACCATAATCCCGCAGGCAATAATCGCGATGTCGTTACCCTCGGCTAAAACCTGGGCCTTGCCTATTTTAAACTCACCTTTATTTTCTATCGTAGCGCATTTAACCCTGCCTAACCGGATATAAAATGGCCCGGGGGTTTCTGCCGCAGCTAACACTGCCTGGCGGGCCTGCGGACCATCACAAGGCACGATAATATTCATATTCGGGATAACCCGCATCAATGATATATCCTCTAATGCCTGATGGCTGGAACCATCAGGACCGACAGTAATGCCGGCATGCGAAGCCACAATTTTAATATTGAAATTATTATAGGCAACGCCATTCCTGATCTGCTCCCAGGCCCTGCCAGTAGCAAATATGGCAAAAGAGGAAACAAAAACTATTTTGCCGCAACTGGCCAAGCCGACGGAGGTAGCCATCATATTCTGCTCCGCCACCCCGAAGTTAAAAAACCTCTCGGGGAACTCCATAGCAAAAAGCCGGGTCCTGGTCGAGCTGGAAAGGTCCGCGTCTAAAACCACTAAATCCTTATTCTGCTTACCCAGCTCAACTAAAGTACTGCCGTAAACATCTCTTTGATACAACGCCTCTGCCATATTTTACGTTCCTTGCCGTTTATTGCACCTATCGCGTCCGTAGTGTTTATTGCGTTAAACGCAACAAACACTAGCAAACACCGGTCAAGCCTATTCTAGCTCTCTTAAAGCCCTTTCCGTTTCTTCTTTATTGGGAGCGCAACCGTGAAAACCTACTACATTCTCCATAAAAGAAACGCCCTTACCCTTAATCGTACGGGCAATAATAATACTGGGCCTGCCTTTGATTTTTTCAGCCTCTTCATAAGCAGCGAGTATCTGCCGCATATTATGTCCGTCGATATTAATGGTATGCCAACCGAAAGCTTCCCATTTATCCTTTAAAGGTTCTAGATTCATTATTTCTCTGGTTTTTCCGTCGATCTGAAAACCGTTATGATCTAATATCCCGCAGAGGTTATCGCACTTGTAATGGCTGGCAGCCATCGCTGCCTCCCAAATATTACCTTCCTGGACCTCTCCGTCACCCATCAGGCAATAAACCCGATAGTCCTTTTTATCTATCTTAGCTGCCAAGCTCATCCCCAGCGCGACGGAAAGCCCCTGCCCCAAAGAACCTGAGGCTACCTCTACTCCCGGAACCCGCCTATCCGGGTGGCCTTGCAGCATTGACCCTAGTTGCCTTAAAGTCCAGAGTTTATCTTTAGGAAAATAACCTGTTTCTGCTAATACCGCATACCAAAGAGGACAACAGTGCCCTTTAGACATATGGAACCTGTCACGTTGCGGCCAACCGGGGTCCTGAGGGTTATGGCGCATCACCAGGAAAAACAAGGCGCTGATTAAATCTGTGGCAGAAAGACTTCCTCCGGGATGGCCTGAACAGGCCTTACCGAGCATCTCGATAATCAGGCGGCGCACCTGCTTTGCTTTTACTTCGAGTTCTTTAATCTGCGTCGGGGTATATTTCATTTTTAATGATTTTTATTCTACCTTTCCCAATTTTGCTTTAATCTTCTCCGGGTTAGGATCTAATTTTAACGCCTTCTGCCAATTAAGTTTTGCATTATCAGTATCGCCAAGTTTAAAGTAAGTATCCCCCAGATGGTCGTAGATCACCGCATCATCCATCAGGCCTGATGCCCTGCTTAGTTCTTTTACCGCCTCTTTCAGTTTTCCCCTCTTAAAATAAAGCCACCCCAGGCTATCGACATAGGCGCCGTTATCCGGTTCTTTCTCTAAAGCCTTCCTGATCATGCTCTCCGCTTTATCTAAATGCTCGTTCTCCTCTACATAAAGATAGCCTAAATAATTCAATGCATCAGCATAATCAGGCTTTAATTCCAGGGTTTTTTTCAGCTGCCGGATAGCCGCATCCTTATTATTTAGCTCATGATAAATATTACCTAAATAAAAATGCGCTTCCGGATCCAAAGGGGCAAGGCTTAATACCAACTGGTAAGTTTTTTCTGCAGCTTCAAACTTTTTCTGCCGCAGATATATTATTCCCAATCCCTTATAGATATCCACATTCTTAGGTTCAAGAAGCGAGGCATTCTTCAGGGCAATTTCATATTCTCTCGTCGCCAGTTCAACCTTATGTTCAGAAGCATATAACAGGGCCAACAACGCATGGGGCTCGACTGAGCCAGGGTCAAGTTCCACGGCTAATTTAAACTCTTCCTCGGCCTTGGGAAGCTGACTATTTTTAAGATAACTGACTGCAAGGTCAAAATGAACCAGCGCATTTTGAGAATCAAATCTTAGGGATTTTTTATACTCCTGGATAGCTTGGTCGATCTGCCCTAAATCATCATACATAACCCCCATGATGTAATGGCTCAATGCGGATTTTGCCTTATGATCTAAAGCAAGGGCCTTGGTATTGATAGGCAGGGATAGCAAAAGGCAAAGCAATAATCCTTGCAATCCCTTTATAAACTTAGGCGACATGATACGTCCGGTTATTTTTTAACCCCAGGCCCTCTTCTTGAGGTGACGAAGACGGCGACGCATCTTCTTCCTTTTATGGGTTCTGATTTTTCTCTTTTTTCTTTTTTTACCGCAAGGCATGTTTATTTACTCCATCTATTTTTGGTTAATTTGTTAATTGGTTGATTAGTCCGATTAACCACTTATCAAATTAACCGTTTCAGTATATTACTTTATTCAAAGGATATTCAATGATCCCCTGAGCCCCGGCTTTCTTCAGTTCCGGGATTAGTCTACGTACCACCTTTTCATCGATCACCGTCTCGATAGCCACCCAATCATCCCCGGAGAGCCCGGAAATAGTCGGTTTCTTCAATGCCGGCAAAAGGTTAAGCACTTTATTGAGATCGGCTTTTTCCACATTCATCTTTAGCCCAACCTTACCCTCCGCAGCGATAGCCCCCTTAAGCAGGAGAACTAGCTGCTCCATCTTATCTTTCTTCCATTTATCTTTATAAGAACTATTATTAGCGATAAATTGGGTGGTAGACTCGCAGATAGTGGCGATCTCAATCAACTTATTCGCTTTCAGGCTCCTTCCAGTTTCAGTTAACTCTACGATTGCGTCGGCTAAACCTGCGCTTACCTTGACCTCGGTAGCCCCCCAGCTAAACTCTACCTCTACATCTACTTTATTTTTCTTAAAATATCCTTTAGTGACATTCACTAGCTCGGTAGCAATACGCTTACCCTGCAGGTCCTTGACTGTTTTAATCCCGGAACCCGCAGGTACTGCCAGGACCCAACGGACCTTATTCAGGCTTTGTTTAGCGTAGATGAGATCCGTGACCCTGACTACCTGGGAATTATTCTCCATAATCCAGTCATTGCCGGTTATGCCGCAGTCTAAAGCGCCATCCTGGACATAGCGGGACATCTCCTGGGCACGCAACAAGACCGGCTCGATCTCTGCATCATCGACGGAAGGAAAATATGAGCGCTCAGAGGCATATATATTAAACCCTGCCTTGCTGAACATCTTGAATGTCGCTTCCTGCAAGCTTCCTTTAGGTAAGCCTAATTTTAAAATTTTTGCTTTCATATACTTCCGCCTTTCTTATCGGCCGTTAAGCCGCTTAATCAACAGGCGGATTATTATACCGACTTAATCCAGGATTGTAAAGAAAAAAATGGAACTTTATAATTGCCAAATCAGCTATTTACGATTATAATTAACTCCTAAATCGGAGGTAGGCTATGCTGAAAAAATTGCGTAATAAAAAAACGGCAAAAAAAGTATGGGTAGTTTTAGCTTTATTAATCGTACCGGCGTTTGTGCTCTGGGGCTCAGGCAGTCTGATGCGCGATAAGCAAGAATCGGCTTATGCCGGTAAGATATCCGGCAGGAACATTACCTTGTCGGAATATAAAGATGCTTTTGAGGCAACCAGAAACCAGGCGATTATGCAATTCGGAGATAAATTGCCGGAAATTGAGAAGTACCTGGATTTAGAATCACAAACCTGGCAGCGGATCATCCTGCTGGAGGAGGCCCGCAAAATTAAGATTAACGCCAGCGACCGCCAGGTTATTGAATTAATCGAGAGTTATCCTTTCTTTAAAAACTCTAAAAATCAGTTTGATAACCGGATCTATCTGGAGATGTTGCGCTATGTTTTTCGCACTCAACCCCGTATCTTCGAAGAACAGACCCGCCAGAATCTCATCCTCGGTAAATTATATGCTAAAATCACTTCGGGAGTACGGATAAACGAAGAAGAACTGCGCCAGGACTACCAAAAAGCGAACGGAGAGATAAGTATCTTTTATATTGCCAGCAACCCCGCTAATTTTACTAAGGAGCTCAATTTTTCTGAAAAAGAAACTAAGGAATATTTCTCCAAGAAATCTTTTGAATTTAAACAGCCGGCTTCCTTTAATATCGAATACCTCTCCTGGATATCCGCTGACCAAGACAGAGAAAACGCTAGAACTAAAGTAGAGGATATCTATAATCACTTGAATAAAAAAGAGAGCTTTTCTAATGTAGCTAAAGAGCTGGGATTGGAATCCAAAGAAAGCGGCCTATTCGCCCAGGGGGACCCTATCCCAGGAATCGGCTGGTCGCCGCAAATTTCAAATTTAATTGCCACATTAAAGGTAGGACAATTATCCCCGGCTATCCATACGGATAAATACTATTATATTTTAAGGATCAAAGAGAAAAAAGAATCCCATGTTCCGGATTTCGCCGAGATCAAGGATAAAGTAAGGGATAGGCTTCTAAAACAAAAAACACGGGAAATGGCCAAAGAAAAAATTGATAGTTGTTATAAGGAGTTAAAGAATGCTTACCAGAGGGACCCCCAATCCGTGGATTTTAAAGAAATAGCCAAGAAATACGGGCTTGCTTCTGATACTACCGGATTTTTTAAATACGGTAGCTATATTGAAGGAGTTGGCGCTTCTGACAGTTTCTGGACAGCTGCTTTTGACCTTAAAGAGGATCAACCAAGTACCGTGATTAGCCTGCCGACGGGATTTTATATTATTAAAGTTAAAGAAAAGAAGCCGCTGGAGGAAAAACATTTTCAGGCAGAAAAGGCTGAATTCGCTGAAAAATTACTCCTGCAGAAAAAACAGGATTATTTCGATAAGTTCCTCAAAGATTTAAAAAGAAAATCCGGTATGGAGTTTAAATCTAACTTATCTTGATGCAATTAACCGGGCACTGCTCTGCTATCTCCTGCAAATTACAGCTGGCACAAACCTGGGCCTTGACGTGGGCAATCCCATCACCCTGAACCTCGAATACCTCCGGGCAGGACTGCTCGCATAATCCGCAACCTACACAAGTTGAAGCATCTACGCTTACTTTGGCCATCCCTCTTCTCCTTATCTCTCTAATAGGTTCTCAAACATCTCTTCGTGTGAGACCTCTTCGGATAATATGTGCGTTACTAAATTATAAGTAACATTATCCTTACCCAGGGTCTTTTTGGCAATTTTATTGTAGACCTCGATTGCCCCTGCCTCTGCCTCAGTTACTATACGGATAATCCTGTTGATATCCGCGCTATTTTTAGGAGGCATTATATAGGGAGTATTGGCGTTCTTTTCCAGTTCCATCGGGTTGGCAATAGGTAGGCCGCCTAACTTTATAATTAAATCTGCTAGTTCCTGCGCATGCTCTAATTCGTCCTTGGCTATCTTATTCAAAAACTCCTGCATATCTTCGTAGGCCCGGCCAGAAACTATTTGTGCCATATACCAATAAAGGTAAAACGCCAGCCATTCGTCGCAATAGGCCTTATTCAAATCCTTGACCAGCTCTTTTAAGCTTAACTCCACAATTGCTCTTGCCTGTTTGCCCATTTCCAGCGCCTCCTTCAGTATTCCCTGTCAGTCGAATCTAATCAGGACTGACATCAATTGTTATTAATCTGCCTGATTCTCCAACTTTAGGTTATATTTCTTAATATTATTATCCGCTACTTCCTGAAATTTCTTCAATAATTCAGGATTGTTCAGAATATGCTTAAATCTACCCTGTGGCTTAAGATATTCCTCTACCGGAAGCGGTTTGATCTGCCTCCGGGAACTCAATACTCCGTTTTCGTATTCAATGAGGGGATAAAGCCCTGTCTCTACTGCTAACTTTGCCACCTGATAGGTTAAACTCGGCTCATGCCGCCAACCCAGAGGACACGGTACGTGTATCTGGAGGTATTTCGGGCCTTTGATAGATAAAGCCTTCTTTACTTTACGCTGCAAATCTTGAGGGAAGGCCACGGAAGCAATCGCGACATAGGGTATACCGTGAGCCAGGGCGATCTCCGGCATCGGTTTTTTAGGCCGCCAGTTGCCGGAAGAATTATTACCTACGGGGCTGGTAGTAGTATTGGTTTCTAAAGGGGTTAATCCGCTGCGCTACCCCGGTATTCATATAAGCCTCATTATCATAACAGACATAGAGGATATCATGGCCTCTCTCTAACATCCCTGAAATAGCCTGCAAACCTATATCTGCGCTGCCGCCATCACCTCCCTGGGCAATAACATTAATATTATCCTTTTTACCTAAATAAATCAGGGCTGCTTCGATCCCGGAAGCTACAGCTGCAGAATTCTCAAATAGTGAATGCACCCAGGGGATCTCCCAGGCAGACTCCGGGTATTTAGTTGAGAAAACCTCCAAGCATCCCGTACTATTAGCTACGATTGTATTAGGGCCTGCGGCATCAATCACCAAACGCGCTGCCATGGCCTGGCCGCAACCTGAACAAGCAGTATGCCCGGAGGTAAATAAATGCTTACTCATAGTTCTCCTTTAAAAGCTCAGGTTTTAAATCGATAAATTCGCAGGACCTCTCCTTATTAACCAGTAAGCGGAATATCTCTTTGATCGAATCCTTGGTAATATCTCTGCCCCCTAACCCAACGATAAAACTCGAGATTACCTTAGGTTGCTTCTTTTTGCCGAAGAATACAGCTTTAACCTCGGATGCTAATGGCGCATAGGAGCCTAATGACAAAGCCCTGTCTAATACCGCTACCCTCGGTATGTTTTTTAATGTCTCATAAATCGCCTGAGCCGGAAAAGGCCGGTAAGAAACAATTTTCAGCAACCCGACCTTTTTACCTTTAACCCTTAGCTCATCGATTACTTCTTTGATCGTTCCGCAGACCGAACCCATCGCGACGATTACGCGCTCCGCATCCTTGGTACGGTATTCCTCCGTAATCCCGGAGTAGTTACGACCAAAGACCTCGGCAAATTCCGCAGTAATTTTAGGAATGAGTCCCAATGTTTCTTTAAATGTCTCCTGAATCGCGTAACGGCCTTCGGCATAATACTCAGGATCACCCAAAGCCCCTAATGTCATAGGATCTGCCGGGTCAAGTTTATAGAGCGGCTGATAGGCAGGCAAGAATTTATCCACTTGCTCCTGGGTCGGCAGATCAACGGTTTCTATGCCGTGGGTCAAGGCAAAACCGTCCATACAAACCATTACCGGAAGCATAACAGACTTATCCTCCGATAATCTATATCCGATTAAATGTAAATCAACCGCCTCCTGTATATCTTCAGCGAAAAACTGGGCCCAGCCGCAATCACGCAGGGATACGGAATCCTGCTGGTCGTTCCAGATATTGATCGGCGCAGAAATCGCCCGGTTAGCGCAGGTCATTACCAAAGGAAGGCGCATCCCGGCAATATTAAAAAGCACCTCGCCCATATAGAAGAGGCCTTGCGAGCTGGTAGCGGTATAAGCCCTGACCCCGCTAGCTACCGCACCCAAAACTACCGACGCCGCAGAGTGCTCTGATTCTACATTAACAAATTGAGAGCCTAACTCGCCGTTAGCCACAAACTGAGCCAACTCCTCCACTATATGAGTCTGGGGAGTAATGGGATAGGCGGAAATAACCCCTGGCTTACAAAGTTTGACTATCTCGGCAACCGCTAAAGAACCTTCGAGAAATTCTTTCATCTTTATTCTTTTGCCTCTTCCTTGATCATAATAATGTCTTTCTTCGGGCAGATCGCGGCACAATTACCGCAGCCTTTGCAATAATCGAAATCACAATGATAGGTATTTTTTTCAAGACCGTCTATACAGGCCTCGGGGCAGATTAGTAGGCACATATTACAGGCAATACAATTTTTCTGCAAGAACTTCGGCCTGGATTCGATGCGCCAGGAACCGGTCTTATTATTCCTGCTTGAACCTGGTTTTACGATTAGAGGGCCAAACATCGTTTCTACTCCTTAAATTTATCTTTTATAAACGCAAACCCTTCTTTTACGGCGCGCAAATTACCTTCTTGGGCTTTACCCGAAAAACGATGTTTGATTGCCTCCATCAAGGACTCCAAGTCAAACTCGGCTGTAGCAGCGGCAAAAGCCCCCAATAGAGTAGTATTAGCTAAAGGACGGCCTATGGTTTTTAAGGCGATCTCCGTGGCGGGAACCGTAAAAACTTTCTGCTTAGGTTTTATCTTGGGTATCTCCAACCCTTCTCTTTCGTTGATAATGGCAATGCCTTCTTCTTTGAGCCCGGAAAAACATTTAAAACCGCGCATGAGCGTAGCATCTACTACGATAACGTAATCCGGCTCATAGATCTGGCTCCTTAAACGCACGGGCTTGGCATCTACGCGTACAAAGGCATTCATCGGCGCGCCCATCCGGGCAGCTCCGAAATGCGGAAAAGCATAAGGATACATGCCTTTTAGAAAATAAACGTAACCCAGTAAGGATGCCGTAGTAATCGCTCCCTGTCCTGCCCGGGCATGAATCCTGATCTCCCTCATTCTCATGTTCTCCTTGAGTTTTAACGAACAAAAGTATTACCTATAATATAATCATTAAAGCAATTTGTCAAATAATTTATTTCCGCTAGCAGAGTTTCCATAGCACCTAAAAGGTTGCGGGAAGAAAAATAGCTGACATAAACTAGGTTGCTAAGAATAAAAAACTGACTAATTGCTTCTAATTTCTTGCGAAATTTTAGCGAGAAGCCCGAATATCGCTTTAGCTTTTTCCGGTTCAAGTGCCCCCAGGCCGCAGGCAGGACTGACTAATAAACGCTCAGACAATAAGCTTCTACTTATCCCTTTTCTGGCTAGTTGTTCTATTGCGTATTTCAACTTATCCAAGAAGAATCTCGAATCCTCCTTACCGCTAAATTCCTGTGTAGGAGTTATGCCCCAGCAAATAATACCTCCTCTTTCTAGAAAACTTTTTATATCTTGGGCATAAAGTAGAAACCGATCCAAGAACCCGATGGCGTCAAAATTAATAATGTCTATACTCCTGATCTCCGTAAACATAGACCAATCAGTATTGCCGCAGCAGTGAATCCCTATAAGCGTATCCTGAGATTTCAGGCTAACGGTAAACTCAGTAAGGTTCTTTACTACATCCTCCCTATTGACCGGAGTATAGGCAGAACCGAAGCATCCCAGGTAAGGCTCATCGAGAAAGATGATCATTTTTTTGGCAAACTGCTTAAAGAAACTTATTTGCCAGAGCGCTTTCATAGCAAGGCCTTTTAATATCGCCTGCATCAACACAGTATCGTGCAGGAGGGCTTTACCCTTGTCGTCTTTAATACTGGCGGCAAAAGTAAACGGGCCGGTGACCTGGCATTTAATATATTCAACAGTATCGAGATTAATCCTGCCTAATCTCTGGCGAAAGCGGTGTAACCCCAAAGCAAAATCAGGATTGATCTTGAAATAACCCAGGTCATCTTTGATTATCCTTTCGTAGAATAACTCTAATTTCTCCTCCTTTTTGGCCGGGTTAAAGATCAGCCTGTCTTTAGATAACTCTAAACAGGGAAGGTTCTCGCTGAATTGAGTAACCATCCCCTCGCGGAAATCGCGCTTAGGTAATTGCGGCCAGAAGGGTATATTAGGCACATATTGAAATATAAGATCGACTGCTTCATCTGCGTCTGTATAAGGCAAGCTCCCGATACCAGTAGCCAACCCTTTTAAACTTTGCATGGATTTACCTTCCCTTTTATCTAATCGATAATCCGAATTACTCTATCCCCTTTTTCAGCTGGTTAACCGCGATATCGCTAAAAGCTGTCTTAAAGTCATAAACATCCCTAAAATCTTCGCGAGAGTCGCTTTCGGTTTTAGAAAGCAATCTGGCATCAATCATATTAAAAACTATATTTCCGAAGTCCTGGGTTTTAAAGATCCCCCAATGATTCAAAACAGTTCTGGCCATTGGGCCATACTGCTCAATAGAGAAATCGCGCAGCCCTTGGGAAAGCTCTCCTCCAGTAATATGTCCCTCTTTTTTCAGCCTTTGTTGTGTAAAATGCAGTGCCTGGAGGGTGAATTCATAAACGTCAGGTTTATAACGCTCATCCTTCAGGTAAATTTCTTCTACCAACTGGCGGAAATTTTTCTTCTTTTCCATGATTACTTTAAAAACATACTATCTTCTTTGTTCAGCCTGGTTTTTTTATCCCCAACTACCCCGCCGCAATTAGTGCAAAGATACTCAAAAAGATAACCATCCGGTAAAATCAGCAGTAGTTTTTCCCTCACCGGCATAGAACCGCCGCAATTAGTGCAGTAAAGATAGGTTGCCTGTAAATCGTCGTATTGTTTCATCTTGCTATACTATAATACTATACTTCATTTAGTGTATAACCATATATACTACAATAAGTTACAAGACCCGGTCTTAAAAACCGAGATTTTCGCCGATTAAAACAACCTTCAACCTATCCGGCAGAACCTCTGCCTCAATAATCAGGATTTGACAACACATCCTTTTATAATCCGGAAAAAGGCAGATTTCTTTACGGCATATACCGTCTTTAAAACAAGGCGTGTTCCAATTAAGGCGCTGGCAATTTAAAGGCGTAGCATACTCCCTGGCTCTTTTTATCGCCTCTTCGCAGGTCGCGGTAATTTTATTAATCCCGCAGGCAATAATCACATTCTTAGCGTAAGTAATGCCGGAAATACGGTTACCATATCCGCTAAAAAATACCAGTTCTCCGCCGCAAGATATGGCGTTGGCGCTGGCAAGATAATAATCCGCTTCCGTACCCCTCCTGCGCAGTTGCAGGCTTTCCTGCCGGGTTATGCCGCTTTTATACTGGTTAAAGACCTCATTTCCCCGCTCCTCCAGAAGACTAACGATACCCAGTTGAGCTAAAGTCACTGAGCCGGAAATACCTACGCTAGCTGCCTGAGGGATCATCGCCAGTATTTTATCCGCCGCTTCTTTTTTGCTCTGAAGATAAAACCCCAGGATATTTTTTTGCTGCCAGTTTCTTATTAAATGGTCTACCTTGCTATCCATCTTATTGCCGATTTGCTAATTGCCAAGTTAAGTCCCGCTGTAACTTCTTTAACCCCGGACTGATCTCGACATCATATTTATCCCGGCAGTAAACCTCCCTTAAAGGTTGCGGAAACCGCCGAAGGTTATCTTTTACCGTCCTGCGTATCTTCTCTAAATCCGGAGCCCGATAAATTACCCTGCCCTTATCAAAAACCTTCTTCAATAACGCTTCCCCCTTTATGCCTTCTTGATCAAGCCCGATTATATCCTTAACACATCTCTTATTTCTACCGACCACCCGAAAAACCTGTTTTCTGCCAGGATAAGTTATTTTTCCTGGGCTGAATTTCATTGTTGGCAGGAAATTATCTTTTTGGTCGCTGACCTCGCTAATTTTATAAACTACATCCAAATAGGGCGCGTCGCTGCTGGTCCCCATATTCGTGCCTACTCCGAAACTGTCTATTTTAGCCCCAGCGGACAAAAGATGCTTAATCCTGAACTCATCTAAATTACCGCTGGCAAAAATCTTCACATAACCTAAACCTGTCCGATCAAACATCCTTCTGGCCAACTTGGATAACGCTACGATATCTCCGCCGTCTAATCTGACGCCCAACAACCGGTACCCCCGCTCTTTTAAATATAGCCCTAATCTAATGGCATTCTGAATACCTTTTTTAGTATCGTAGGTATCCACCAATAATATGGTCTTACGGGGGAAAATATTGCTGTAGGCCAGAAAACTGTCTATCTCGTATTTAAAAGACATAACAAACGAATGCGCCATTGTTCCGACAACAGGTATACCGTATAATTTTCCGGCCAGCACATTTGAGGTACCGGAAAAGCCAGCAAGATAAGCAGCGCGGCCTACTTTTAAGCCGGCATCCGAACCATGCGTCCTTCTTAGGGAAAAATCGTAAACCTCCCGGCCCCTGGCAGCAGTGACAACACGGCTGGCTTTGCTGGCAATCATAGTCTGCAGGCTCACGGTATTCAATAAAAGACTCTCTATAATCTGGGCTTCGATAATCGGACCAGTTACGCGGATAATCGGTTCATTTGCAAAAAATATGGTACCTTCAGGCACTGCCCAGACTTCCCCTTTAAATCTAAAATTTTTTAGGTAAGCCAGGAATTCCTCGGAAAAAATATTACTTTTTTTTAGGTATCTTAAATCTTTGCTGTCAAACCGTAAATTTTTGATATAATCCAGCGCATCCTCCAGCCCGGCGGCAACCAGGTAGGAACGGTTGCAAGGCATCTTTCTGACGAATAAATCAAAGGTTGCCAGGTGATCTTTCTTGTAATATAAGTAGCCCTGGGCCATGGTAAGCTCATAGAGATCTACCAGTAGAGAAAGGTTTTTATTCATTTTTCCCGGTAATCAAATCTTTATATTCTTTCTGCGGAAAATAGTTCCCCTCGAAGACAACCCTCCCTTTTTTATCTATAAGCATATAGGTAGGTACTCCCTGTACCCCGAAGGAACGGCTGACGCTGGTGTCCCTATCTAAAAGTACCCGGTAAGACAAATGGTAGCTTCTGGTAAACTTATCTACCGTATCCGGCAGCTCCCCGACATTAACCGATAACAACATTGTCCCATCTTCTACTAAACCGGCGTACATCCCGTTTAATACCTTGAGTTCGTTCTGACAGAAAGGGCACCAGCTCGCCCAGAAAAATAATATTACAGGCTGCTTGTCCTTATAATCGCTGAGCTTAAAGATATCCTGATATAAATCCTGCAGTTTAAAATCAGGCGCGGGCTTAAACTCCTTGGCTGCCGCAGCGTAACCGGCTGTTAATATTGAAATAAATAATACGAAACCTAAAAACTTCATGCCTCTTTTCATTTGCGTTTCCTCCTTTTCTATAATCTGTTTAAAGCGGTAAAAATAAAATATAACCCTACAGCTATAAGAATAAAAGCCAATATTTTTTTAATATACAACATTCTCCTGCCTAGCTTCGGCAGGCTCAGTAGGATGCTACTAAAGGTACTGACAAGAATAATGAGTAAACCCATCCCATAGGCGAAACTCAATAATAGCACGCTACCGTAAAATATGTTCCTTTTAGTAGCCAGGTAGGCTAAGATACTCGCTAATACCGGAGTGACGCAGGGAGAAATAATCAGCCCGGAAGTCAATCCTAATACTAATACCGCTAAATAACCCTGCTGTTTTGGCAGCACAGGCTTGATTACATTAGGTAGCGGTAGATAAAATAGCCCTGACATCATTAAACCAAATCCTAATATCACCAGACCGGCGAATAGATGTGTTATCGGATGCGTGCTTAATATGCCGAATAAGCTACCGCTTAAAGATGCTATTATCCCCAACGCAGAATAAGTGATCGCTAAACCGGTGACGTAGACTAAACCTAAGATAAAACCCTTGAGCTTAGAGCCATCGGATCTTACCCCGATATAGCCTGCGCTGACGGGAATCAAAGGGTAAACGCAAGGGGTAAAACTTACAAAAATCCCCCCCAGGAAAGCCAGTAGAAAATCCCAGGGGCTACCGGAGAGATTCATCTAACCACCTTAGGTATTTTTTCTCGCCTGCGATGATGGGGATAGCTATGATCTCGGGCACCTCATAACTATGCCTGGACTTAATAAACTTAATAATCCTAGGTAATACTGGCCTCTTGGATTTTATGATCAGAAGGACTTCGCTGGCTGTCTCAACCTTAGCCTGCCAGCGGAATATCGACTCTGTTTTCCCTAAAATATTTACGCAGGCGGCGAGCTTATTCCTGATCAGCCCTTCGGCGATGTATTTTGCTTCTTTCTCACTCGTACAAGTCAGCAAAACGACTATTGCGTTCATACTATATTATCCGGGATTAACGAGAAAGTTTCTTGGTTAACCTGGCTAACCGGCTCCCCATTCTTAAGCATTCTTTGGTCGAGCGGGGATCGGGGGCACCAATAGATACTGCTCCATAGTGGTCTCCCTGCGGATCGCCCTGAATTATCATACCATGAATGAGCATAGCATTCAAGATATCCAGGATGGTGGTTTCATTTCCGCCGGCTATATTGGCGCTGGAAGAAAAAGCTCCCCCTACCTTTCCGTCTAATTTACCGTGAAAACTCACTGTCTCATCCAGCAGTTTCTTGATCTGAGCAGCCATCGTACCGTAGTAAGTAGGAGAGCCGATGACAATAGCGTCATAATTTAAAAGCTCTCCTGGATCTACCTGAACTACATCCTTCAATTCTGCCTCTACTGCCTCTTTTTTAAAACCCTCTGCTACAAATTCTGCCATCTTCTTGGTACTACCTCCTTTGGAGTAGTACATGATCAATGCTTTTGCCATCAAAACCTCCTTTAAGAAATGCATAACTTACGTAACTTACCGCCATTTCAGGCAGCCTAAGCTACGGCGGGATTGCTACCTGCCTCTAAAGGCGCGCGTAAATCAATGGATCTTTACTGTTTTAATCCGGCCGAATTCCGCACAGATATCGAACACAATCGTAGGATCTTCGGTGCGTATATGGATATTGAGGCTTCTTTCTTTAGCAGCACCCTTTCCGGGAAGTTCCT
>Ga0172375_10001225_pt1 | contig 41384 bp, 48 predicted proteins | sample LakKiv1m_FD_114537 | JGI IMG/M metagenome (GOLD analysis project Ga0172375, IMG submission 114537) | Freshwater microbial communities from Kabuno Bay, South-Kivu, Congo - kab_092012_11.1m | ecosystem: Environmental > Aquatic > Freshwater > Lake | place: Democratic Republic of the Congo... | reverse complement strand
TCCGAATCAGCATTAATAAGAGTCTGCAGTTCTTTTTCTTCAACAAGAACGCCCAGATCAAGCTGTTCAAGTATACTCAGGGGAACAGTATTGGCCGAAATACCCTGAAGCATTCCGTCTTTGAAGAAATGTACCGATACCGAAGTCAGATGAACCGGAAACCCATCATACATCTGCTTGAAGCTTACATGGAGGTCGCCTTCAGGATTCCACTTGTACTTATTGATCTCAAGGTCATCTGAGGATACGCCCAGCATCTCTGCATACTGGTCAACAACCAGCATTCCTTTTAAATCAGGAAGAGCGGCTGCCTGTGCTTCAGCGTCAAGAGGGACTGCATATTCAGGCGAGGCGGAATAAATATCCGTTGCCACACCCAGCCGTCCATAATTGACAGACAAGGATTCATCCACCACCCCCGCTCCAATAGCGGTATTGCTGCAAATTACGACAGCAAGAAATGCCCAGACGCTGCATGCACGATTCAGAGACATTTCAGCACCTCCTGTTAAAATATTGTTCTGTACAATTATTTTTTATCGCACTGCAGTGCCAATGTCAATTCAATTTTATTTGTTCAGGCTCAATACAACTGATACACATCCACATCCATGATTATGCGCGCATATTCGCTTGCGGCGTTGATGCTTGAATGAGCCTGATTCAGCGGGATCTGGCCGTCGTATGTTAGCAGCGCTTCATGCACGTCGGCGGCGTATTCGAGAATATTGTCTTTAAGATACCAGTCAACTTCCAGCAGTTTCATGTGCAGTTGCAGCGATTCCATATCATCGAAGATCGGACCGTAATATATTACTTTTTCTTCGAAGTTCTGCGTCTCGCCCTGTGTCATGGTCCAGGTATTCGGCGTGCGATAAGCCAGTTTGTCGTCATGAATAAGCACGTCGCGTCCGTAGTTATCAATAATATACGGATTGTAACGCACTTCGACTTCAACGGCGATTTCAGCAGGAGCGTAACCATTCTCGCTGATATCGAATATCGAATCCTTCTCACGGTCATTAAGCAATTCCACTTCCCGCAGCGTTATTTTTACCTTGCGCGAATTACCCAACTGCGCCGCACCGACTATTACAGTCGCTTCGGTGTTTTCATCCGGCAGCGTCATGTGATCTACATACACCAGATTCAGGCTCGACCTGATCCTGTCTCCGCTGGGCAGTGTAAAACGTCCGCTGTCGCGCTGGTCGTGGAAGTACTCGTCGTCGGTGTACATGATGCCGTCGTTGGGCAGATTGTCGGGATTGTTCACATCCAGCAGCGGGAAACCGATGGCTTCTTCGATATGCGGATTAGTCGCGCCGGAGTGGTGGATTATCATATCCTTGAAATACGGGCTGTCGCCCTGCCAGGGCTTGTGATTCCACACAGTAACCCAGTCCATAGTGTAATCGGGGTTCATTACCACAAAGTCGCTCAGTTCCATCCCGATTATTCCGGCGGCGTTCTGCACATCCGGGTTGTCATAAAGCCTCGCCAGACGGGCGCCTGCCAGCACCCCGGCAGTGGCGAACCAGCGCACGATTTTATTTTGCGAAGCCAGTTGCTCGATATCATGCTCCAGCATATTGCGCGTGACATAACAGCCCATCGAATGACAGGCAATGCGCACATGCGTAGCGCCTGATATCTCCAGCCGATGTCGTATGAACTTCGCCAGCACCAGACTGTAGCGTTTAAGGGCATCCGGACCGTCGTAAGCGTATTGCTCGATCTCGGCCACATCCGCTTCCGAAAGCCACGAGTCCGGCACACCGCCATAATATTCAACTTTTACAGCGTGGTTGGGAGCAGTGTCGCCGCCGGGCGCATCGGAACACAAAGCATTAAGCCCGTACTCTATAAAGCGCTCGTTCATTGCGCCACAACCTCTGGCCTCGCCATAGACCATAGAAGCCATTTCATCGGCGCTCTTGTTGTAGAAGCCATGCACCCAGACGGTTATAGTGGTGTCGTTGTCATATTCTTTTTCGCCGGTGAAAGACGGATAGTCGCCGCAGTCCGCCGGACAGCCTTCAGCCGTTTCGCAGACACCGCAGGCGTCGTCGCCGCAATCCGCCCAGCGGTCTGGATCGACCTGCGGAGCTATGCACATGTTTACTGCCGGAATACAGAAGCCACCCGGACAGGTTTCGGGGATGTTGGGATCACAGGTATAATCGAAAGGCTCGCTCGGTGCGCATTCTACCTGCTCGACGTTCTCGCTTTCTTCCTCCATGCTATCGACGATTTCGTCTTCCGCTGTTTCCTCGATGGCGTCGGTTTCCAGTTCAGGTGAAACCTCAACATCAAGATCGCCGTCAGTATTTTCGGCCTCCGCATCCGCTTCACTGACAACAAGTCCGCTGTCATGCTCAGCGACAGCTTCCGCGTCTGATTCCGGAACTTCGAACTCAAGCTCCGCAGTGTCGATATCGCCATGTTCCATTTCGTGCAGACTCTCGGTCGAGCAGGCACACAGAGACGCTGCAAGTCCGAGAACAACAATAACAAGATTCGCGCAAGACTGTTTCATGGCTGGCCCCGCCCGTTTATCTGCAGTGTTTTCAAATATGTTCTGATGATAGATTGATTACAGGCGCTTGTCAATCAGGTGATTGGCATATAAAAAAAAGCGGCCCCTTGAAGGGGCCGCCTGGAAACTGAATAGCATTATGTCAGACTTTGTTTTTACCGAAGCCGGTTATGGCCAGGAAGATAAACGAAAACACCAGCATTATCAGTCCCCACCACAAACTCGGATTGTAGTGGCCCAGCACTGTCTTGGTTTCGGGGTTGAAAATGTAATAAACACCCGCGCCGGTAATGATGAGGCCGTAGATGCCCAGAACCAAACCGACCCAGAACCAGATCGAAAACATCTTCATATTCTGCTCAGTCATTAGGTCCTCCTCTTACCAGAAATAAATGTTGAGGCTGATGACGCATACCATCGCGACTGCCGCCCAGAAAACCGGCTTTCTGAACCACGGCACATCCGACATATCCAGCTTAGGAGTCAGGCCCTTGACCAACCCGACCAGTTCGGATTCCGGTTTCGGAGTGGTAACAAGACTGATAACAAAGGTCAGAACCAGTGTTACAAGCCAGGCCCACCAGGCGCGCCACAGGTTGTTGCTCATGTCGTACTTGCCTGCTTCGTCATACAGGAAGCCCAGCGCCGGAATATTGATCTGCCCGAACTTGAGTATAAGGAAAAGGCTGAAGGATGTCACCATACCGGTCAGCAGACCCCAGAAGGCACCGGCTGATGTCGTGCGCCGCCAGAACATCGCCAAAAGCATGGTGGCGAAGAGCGGTGCATTGACCCATGTGAAAATGGCCTGAATGTAGTCCATGATGGACTCGAAAGCCATGGCCCAGTATGCGGTAAGAATCGACAGGAAGATGCCGACGATGGTGGTTATTCGCCCGACCCGCACCAGATGCTCGTCGGTAGCGTCCTTCTTGAAGATGGATCTGTAAAGGTCGTAAGTCCACACGGTATTAAAAGCCGAAACGTTTCCGGCCTGTCCGGCCATGAAACCGGCCAGCAGCGCCGTAATGCCCAGACCTACCAGACCGGCGGGATAATAACGGGCGATCAGCATCGGCAGAGCCGAGTCGTACCAGATGTGCCCGTTCTTTTCGAGGAATGTAATCTGCCCGGACTGCTGCAGCTTCCAGGCCACCAGACCTGCACCGACTACGATGATGGGCAGTATCATTTTAAAGAAACTGGCGATAATGGGTGTATTACGCGCGGCATGGATGTCTTTTGCAGAGAAGGCGCGCTGTACGATAAGGAAGTCGGTGGTCCAGTAACCGAACGAAAGAACCCAGCCCAGACCCAGGATGATTCCAGCCCAGGTGACACCCATACCGTTGGCGCTGTGATCGGAAGCGGTTGACCACAGGGCGCTCATTGAATCCGGCAGGCTGTTGAGCAGATTGTCGATGCCGCCGACTTCGATGATACCCAGCACCGCCACCAGGAAGAGTCCGAACCAGATCAGGAAGAACTGCACGATCTCTGTCAGAATTGCTGACAGCAGACCGCCCAGCGTGATGTATGCAGCCACGGCGGCAGCCGATACCCAGATGGAAATGTGCATGTTCCAACCGAGAACGATATGGAACACGATAGCCATAAGGTAAAGATTGATGCCGCTCATCAGAATCGTCATTATCGCAAAACTGGCGGCGTTCAGACGACGGTTCTTTTCATCGAAGCGCAGCAGTAGATAACCGGGAATGGAGTGAATTTTGCTGCTGTAATAGAAAGGCATCATATACAGAGCCAGGAAGAGCATGGCAGGGATAGCGCCGATCCAGTAGAAGTGCGCGACGAACATACCGTATTTTACGGTACCGCCCGTCCAGCCCAGGATTTCCAGCGCTCCGAGGTTCGCCGATAGAAACGCCAGACCGGCAACCCATGAGTTGTTGCGCCGCCCGGCAAGAAAGAAATCATCACCCGTATTGGAGAACTTCTTCAGATAGAGACCTATGCCAATGATCGTCACGAAGTACAAGATGATCACCAACCAGTCAATAAATTCCAATGTAATGGTTGCCATCTTCCTCCTCTTTCTTCAACAGCAATTAAAAGAACACGCCGAGGGAAGTCTCGACCATGTATTGATTATTGGTAGCTTTTCTATCGTACTGGTTCACATAGGCAGCCGCAGCGCCACCCGGGAATAAAATACCGCCAATTAAATGGAACGACAAGATATCTTTGTATTTTATCTCCATATCCAGGTCTGTTTCAACTCCCACCATTACTCCGGCCAGAGCATTGTCGCTTTCAAGCGCAAAACCCGCACCGACGATGAGCGCAGGCACGAAGATGTCTTTTACATTGTAGGAGAAAGCCAGATCCGTCAAAGAATAACCAGAGCGTGCCAGATAAAACTGCCCGCGGCGTGCAGCTATCATTTCATCCAGGTTGCCGCCCTTGTCGCGTATTTCGTCTTCCGAAAGCATAATGGTGCGGCTGCGAGACTTACCCGAATAGTAGAAGGCGCCATTGTTACCGTTATGATCATGTTTGTCGTCCGCCGAAAGAATCAACTGGCTTAAGTGCGTTCCGAATCCGTAGTAAGAGAAATCGGCAAAAGCCTGCAGAGCATAAGCAAAAGTCTTCTCGTCGCCGTCAGCAGCGGCGTTTGTGGTTTTACCGGCCTGTAGAGCCAGATCCAGACCGAAGTTGACCCATTTGTAATCGGCGGAAAAACTGAAACCAGGAGTGACGATATTGGCGGTCTGGTCAACTATCTGCGAATCGTTAAGACCGTACATCCAGATGGTAAAGAGCCATTCTTTATGCGGTACATCAGTACGCAGACCATAGACCAGAGTGTCATGCTTGAAATTGTTGGAGTCCAGCGTCACTCCTTCATAAGTCTGATCTGGAAGCTGTCCGGCGCTTAAGGTAAAACGCGCCCAGCCCGGATCGCTGATAAAACTGGCTGCGCCAATCCAGTGCCCCAGGAAAAGCCCGGAAGGATCATAAAATTTCTGATAGCCAACTTTAAAGCCGACCAGGTTGTCTACAAAGTGGCCTTCGGCATAAATCTCGCGGTGTGCCAACTGGAAGGCTGATTTCTCGCCGCTGGAATACTGGGCAGGATCATTGCGGCTCCACAGGTTGAGCCCGATTTCAGCTTCATAGTAAATGCGGATTTCTTCGATGGGCTTCAGCTCCAGCTTGGGAGCAAAAAAGGTTCCCAGCAATCCGACAGATTGCCCGTCCTCGTTATAGAACGGCCTGGTGCCGTCGAAATCGCTGTCGTTGCGATAATAGAACACCGACTGAATGACGGCATTGAAATTGACGATGCGCTCGAAAACGTCTCTGGCGCTTTCTTTTTCAGGTGCAGCATTTTCGGCGGCGGTGTTTTCCTGAGCGGAAAGCAGCGGAGAACCGAAAACGACCATGAATGCAACGATAACGACAATTAATTTCTTCATCGCTTTTCTCCTTCTCTGCATTTCCGCCTACATTCCGCCGTTTATTACGTAATCGCCCTTGACGAAGTAACTCCAGCCATCAAGTTCCTGACCATCATAAGGTGGACGGATGACGACTTTATGCTGCCAGCGTGGCGTATTGACTTTGGGATAGAAGTACAGCAGGTGTGAAGCGTTATCCCAGGCGGCCCATCCGTCGGAAAGCCATACATAGAAGCCTTTCGGATACTGGAACTGCGGCACGAAAATAACCGTCGGAGCATCGGTTTCCTTTGTCTCGAAGATCAGTTCGAACTCGCGCTCGGCGTTCGGTACGCCCGCCTGCGGATCGAAGTAATGGTAATCGGAATAGAAGTGCATAGATACCGGCTTGCCGGAAAGTACGTTGGGATGAGGACGCGACCAGGTAAGTTCGCCGCGGGGGTTGCCGTCCGGGTCAATGATGGAGAAATCTTCCTTGTTCCAGCCGTCGCCGTTTTCATATGTGTTGGTAGTGCAGTAATTCCAGAGGATATTGCCCATAAAGAGCTTCTCGTAGGACTCGTAGTAGTTGTCCAGAATTTCGATTGAAACGCGGTACTCGTTCCTGATCGACTGCCAGATGCCGTATTCGTCCCAGTCCTCGCCTTTGTATTTGTAATTCCAGTAGGTACCGAATTCGCCGAAAACCACCGGAATATTAGAGAGTGAATTGGTTGATTTTCCGGCAGAAGCAGCCAGATCGGCGCTGTAATCGCGATAGCGGATTTCATCCACCGAGAAGTCGCGCTCCGGCATGTTCATTCCCACCCATGGATAAATGTCCGGGTAATAGTGCGGGGTGTAAACCACCTGATCGACGCCAACCGGCTTAGTCATGTAAACGTCACCCATCAGCGAACCCGAGCCGGTGGGTTCAATCCAGATTACCGCTTCAGGGTCAACTTCCTGAATGGCCTGGCCGACCATTTCAAACAGCGGCTGCAGGCGGAAAACATCGAAGGCGTCGTTTAGACCGATGGCAGCGAAGAGATCCATACCCTCGAATCCCCAGCGTTTGCGCTCTTCCGGGCTGTTGTCTTTAGGGATCAGATCCAACTCAGCCAGAATGTAGAAGAGCTTGTCGCCGATGGTCTCATCGCCCAGCATTTCTTCGGGACCAATTAAATTTACCAGTGCATCCCTGATTAGATCAGAAGCGCCGATTTCGAAGAAGGCCGCCATGACGGTATAGAGATAGAACGTCGCCGAAGGCTCGTTGATTATGTCGTAACCGATTACGTTGGGATATTTAGCCGCACGTTTGGCAATCTCCACCCAGGCCTGCTTGAATGAGCCCTGCAGGTATTCCTTGAGATCCATGGCTTTGGATACATCTGCAATTTCCGAACGATCTTTCAGCACACCATCGGCATCCACCAGTTTGTCGGGATAAAGTTCATCACCGGCGTAAAAGGACGCGTAGCAGCGCTCGATGTCCATGGAGGATATCATGTTGTTCCACCAGTTGTTCATAGGCAGAACATCGCAGGTGTCTGTCATGCTGAATCCTTCGACCGGCAGGTATTTTTTGAAGTCCTGCATGAAAATGCGCACATCATCCACAGTTTTCGGATCAAGCAGCGGTTCTTCCTGACCCTGCAGATAATTGAGAATAAGATCCAGTTTGAAATAGAAGTCTGAGCCATCGGGTAGTTCGTTGTCTTCAACCATAGTGCCCCACAGTTTGAACATACCCCAGTATGGCGAATCGAAATTCTTTTCCGGCAGACAGGCTTTGGTAGCCCACAACGGCGCACCGTCACCGCTGATGCGGTTATTATATGCTTCGCGATAGTAAGTGTGGCAGATTTCCGGCAATTCCCCGGCGCTCTCAGTACAGGCTGAGCGACAATCAATGATATTGCTATCGCATTCCTTGCCGGCAGCTTCGCAGTCTTCTCTGGCTGCTGTACAGGCGGCATTGGCATTGTCGCAGGTTTCGCCTTCTTCAACACAGGCATCGGCCACCAGAGCACATACGTCCGTAGCCTCCGCGCAGGTCGTACCGCGCGCATCACAGGATTTCTCTATTATCTGGCAGCTTTCAGCGGCATCGTCTTCACCGGCTGATTCGAGTATCGTGTTGCAGGAACTCCAGCACTGGTTACGACCGGCTTTAAGCTTTGCGAGATCAGGCAGCATGGAGTAAATCATATTGTCCAGATCACCGCGCGAACCAGGGGCGTTTTCATTGTACATGGCATAAAGTCCACGTCCCCACAGGTTCTCGTGCATATTAATGAGAACATAAATACCGTATTCATTGGCCTTCGAAATGAGTTCTTCGAAGTAGTCCAGATAAACATCGTCAACTTTATCACGTTTTTCAGGAAAGACGGATTCCCACAGGAAAAGGAGGCGGATAACATTGAATCCGAAATCCTTCAGTTGCCCGAAGCGCTGGTCGAACTCCTCGCGCGGGAAAGGTCTGCCAACATAGGTCGGTATGCCGCTTTCCGGGTCGACATCGAAAGGCAGCTTGGCGTTACCGCTGACGTTTACGCCATGAACGTAAACATATCTGCCCTGCTCGTCCTTAAGGTAGTTCAGATCAGTATGTACCTGTGTAAGTTCATCATCAAAATCGGGGCTGCTTTCGGAACAGGCTCCACCGCTCAGCAGAGCCAGCAGAAGCGCAAGAAATAAAGCCGCAATACTTTTTCTCATATCTAACCTCCGAGCGCATTTATTTTGAAGAATGTTTTTCTATTCTTTGTGCACAATCTATTGCGAATTCATTGGTTTCGTCAGAACTTCAACAAGCTCTTCATTTGGACGGATATCCATATCCGAATATGCTTCGAATTTCGCACGAATGGTCTCGATATCGTCACGATGAATATCTGGCACATCGAAGCTTGAATAAAGACGGCCAAGACCGCCCCAGGCGGTAGTTTCTTCCCATAACTCAACAACAACGGGATCATCGATGCGCTTGAATGTCCAGACAGACCAGCTCCAGCCGTTTTCTTCATACCACGAGATCAAAAGGTCGGCGGATTCATAGGCCCACGGTTCATCAAAAATGGTGGACATGGAACCAATATAATATGGAACATTCTGCTCTGCCTGTGCTTTGGGAATATTCGAGTATTCGATGATGAATTCATAATAATCCACATCGCGTGCATCCCACTCAAACTGATGAGTAGAATAAACAACGTTATCCCAGCCCATATCAACCGGATTCGGCAGCGAGCCCATGCCTTTAAAACCGTCATGAATTATCAGCATATGATCATCACCGTTTTCGCGCACGGCTTTGACAAGAAGATCATAAACTTCGTCACGGGCTTCGATTGAAGGTGCGCCATATGGTTCGGCCAGCAGACTGTATGCCGCCACAGCGTTGCGATCAATATAACGGTCGGAAAGATAAGTCCAAAGGTCTACGGCCAGTTCCTTCATATGAGGATCAGAGTAAAGCTCAGCTCCCTGACCGGAGTAATCATTCTGACCGCCGGGAGTCTCCTGAATGTCGAGAATTGCGTATACTCCATGCTTATCGCACCAGTCCAGCAACTCGTCTATACGGGCGAACGCCAGTTCATTCCAAACCAGTTCATCCGGCTTGTTCGGGAGATGCGAACCGGTTGTTAAAGCACAATATCCCATAGGTACACGCACAACATTGAAACCTTCTGAGGCTATCCACTCGATGTCTTTCTCTGTCACCCAGTTGGCCATGAAGGTATCAATCAGACTGTCCCTCTCTTCGATGCCGAAACGATTTTCTAAAAGCTGCATCAGCGGTCGGTCCGAATCGTCGTAAATCATCGGCATGCAGCAGGCTTCCAGATCGGCCATGAACTGTGCAGCTTCTTCATCCCCGATTTTGCTTGTCAGAGATGTTTCGAAAGCTGCCAGCCATTCGTCTCTGCTCATGGTAGGAAGAATGCCGGCTATGCGCTGCGGGCCGACTTCCAGCAGGACAGCGCGGATGTCTTCTTCCATATTTTTTTCTTTGGCTAGCATATAAACACGGCTGTGAGCTTCGTAGTCGATTCCGGTTATCCAGGTTTCGTTGAACAGCCAGCCACCCAGATTGAAACCGCGCAGCCTTACCATGTCACCGTTGGCGTCAACAATGTCGCGACCTTCCGTGTGCAGACGAGCCAAACCATCCTGATCGCCATCGGTATCGGCGATTTCCGTCTCGGATTCCTCATCGGATTCCGGCATGGTTTCGCCATCACCGTCAGGCGCTTCCGCTTCGGCGTCCCCATCGGACGGATTGTCGTTGGAACTTCCTTCTCCGCAGGCGCATAAGACTAGCAACCCACAAAGCATTAATGCAGACATTAATGTTCTGATCCTAAGCATCTTACTACCTTTTTTTAGTGAGCCGGTGTGTTATTCGCTATTTGAATATGCTAAGCGCATTCTTGCCGATTTCGAACAGATCCTGCTTGCAACCGCCTGAGAACCAGGCTTGCATGCTGGCTCGGATGACTCCGAAAAGCGCTCCGGCAAGAATCTTTGCATTCAACTCTGTATATGGTTGAATGCAGCGTTTATCCATGAGAGTTTCAGCCAAAGCGCTTTCAAATTCGAAATCAAGTTCAACATCCTTTGCGATAAGGATAGGCGAGGCTATCACTATCTCCCACTCAATCCGCAGGTCTTCAGCATTGTTGGCATAATCCCGGGCAAATTCAGTCAATGCCGCGCGAACGCCGTCTAATGGTTTTTCCGCATTGAAATGCTTTTCAAGAATTTCCCGGAAAAGAGTTATCCTCCCTTCATGGCCAGTGAAGACTACGGATTCCTTGCTCTGGAAGTAGCGGAAGAATGTTCGCCTCGAAACTTCGACGTGCTCGGCGATATCATCGACGGTAGTGTTGTCGTAGCCGTTTTTCAAAAACAGCTTTATCGAAGCATCGATCAATGCCTGGCGCGTCTTTTCTTTTTTTCTGTCTCGTAATGAGTTTTGCTTTTCCATAAATAGAAGCATACACATCTGTCACACCGTGTCAAGTGGCACGTTTCGACAAAAGGCATTGCAAGGCAAAAATATGATTGAAAGTGCACATTTACAATCGCAAATAAAATGTAGCATTAATAAATATGATGCGGATTATATATGCATTATTGTCATTACCGAAAAATACTTATTGTCGATTATTATAAGAAAACGGATCAGCTACCAGCACACTTTTTTTGTGCTGATGAAAACGAAATAGTGGTTTCGCATTAATTTGTGATGTACATGTCCTTGTCAAAGATGCTCATTTGACTTTACTTTTACACATCAAGCAGCTAATATTTTTCGCCGTTTGAGGTTCGTTTTCAATTTATCAAGGAGTCAAGGTATGGCGAAAATAAGAGCTTTCAAGGGTGTGCGTCCCAGGGCGGAAATAGCAAAAACAGTCTGTGCTCCGCCTTACGATGTTATTAATTCGGATGAAGCCAGAAAAATGGCTGAAGGGAATCCGCAGAGTTTCCTTTATGTGGACAAACCCGAAATCGCCCTGCCGGTCAATACCGATCTTTACTCCCCTGAAGTCTATGCCGCCGGCAGAAAAGCCCTTGAAAGACTCATGGCTGAAGGCGTCCTGGTTAAGGATGCGACTCCGATGCTCTATGTTTATCAGCAGGAATGGCGCGGTGCTGTGCAGACAGGTCTGATAGCCTGCGTTGCCGTTGACGATTACGACGAAGATCTTGTTAAAAAACACGAAAAAACCCGCAAAGACAAAGAGGATGACCGCGCCCGCCATGTGGACGTAACCGGAGCCAATGCCGGTCTGGTGTTCCTTACCTATAGGGCTTCTTCTGAAATCGACCGCATTCTTGCTAAGGTCATGGAAAAGAAGCCCGTATATGATTTCGTCACCGCCGACGAAGTTACGCATCGCCTCTTCCTGGTCGACGATCAGGCTACGATAGATATGCTGGTCACTGGTTTCAGCAGAATTTCGCCGCTCTATGTCGCCGATGGCCATCACCGCGCCGCTTCAGGCTCGCGTGTACGCGCACTGCGCCGCGACCGCAACCCGAAACATACCGGCAATGAAGAATATAACTTCGTCATGTGCGGGATTTTCCCGGACGAGCAGTTGCGCATTCTGGCGTACAACCGCGTACTCAAAGATCTCAACGGACACTGCGATGACGACTTTATGAAAAAGCTGTCCGAGAAATTCGAAATCGAGAAATGCGGCAGCGCACCTGAACTTAAACTGCATCAGTTCGGTATGTACATGAACGGCGCATGGCTGCGCCTGACGGCGAAACCGGCATCCTTCGATGCGAAGCATCCGGTTGAATCACTGGACGCCGCCATTCTGCAAAACAACGTACTTGCACCACTTTTAGGCATCGACGATCCACGCACCAGCAAGCACATCGACTTCATAGGCGGAATTCACGGAACGCCCAAGTTGGAAAGCCTGGTGAATTCCGGCAAATTCAAGCTGGCTTTTGCGTTGTATCCGACCAGCATGGCGCAGCTTATGGCTGTAGCGGATGCCGGCATGATGATGCCGCCCAAATCGACCTGGTTCGAGCCCAAACTGCGTTCCGGCGTAGTAGTACACCTGCTGGACTAGAATCATCCTGCTTATATTTAAAAGGCCGTTCACCTTTATGGGGAACGGCCTTTTTTATTGACTTAAATCCAGGAATCAGCGCGGCTGAGCCGGTGTCATGGGAGCGCCTTCTTCCATTTCCTGCTGCTGCATCATCATCTGCATCATGTCCTGCATGTTCATGGCCTTGAAATCCACCGGCGGTTTGAACATGTTGGCATCCAGAGTGCGGCTTTCGATCTTTTCGTATGTGACTTTAATTCTCGGAATCTGTCCGCGCGCTTCGGCGGTCATTTCGATAATGAAGCCGCCCTTCGAAATATCCATCATGCCTTTAAGAACATTATCGCCTGCTCCGGCCTGAACTCCAGCAATCTCGAAAAAGCGATTGAAGCTTTCGATAAGACCGGAATCCTTAAGATCCTCGGTGTACCACATTTCGAGAATCTGTTTACCGTTCTCCATTGCGACAGCCTTCTTGCACTTATATCCGGAAATAGTGCGGACTTCGTCGATTCTTTTTATCTCATATTTCAGGTTTGCGTCCTTCTGAGCCAACAGCTTGGCCTGCTCCTGAAGCTGACTAGCCATAACAGCCAGATCCTGCTCCATGAACTGTTTATTCTGGGTGAAAAGCGTGTACATCTTGTTCACTTCCCAGTTGAAAACCACGGCCACCGGCATATTGTCGGTGTCCGAACGCATTTTGTTCTTGTCGAAGTATAGCGTGCTTGTTGCTGAGCGTACACCGTCCGTTTCGACCCTTTTTAATACCCATCCGGCATGAGCCGTGGCGGAGAAACAGAATATCAGTAATGCCAGCAGCATTATCACTTTGGTTTTAAGCATCAGAATTTTCCTTTCAGTACGTTTAACCATTTCCTGCCCAGAGTGTAAAGCTAATGCCAATCAAGCGCAAGAGTGGAGAACGCGTTTATTTTTTTCCTGTTATACGATAAAGCCCAATTTCAATTTTATCAGTCTGCGGATACAGTCCGAAGCCGTCATTCACATTATCAACGCGCCAGGTCTTAAGCGGGTCCATTTTAAATTTGTCCAGCATGCGCCTACACTCATCGTTCATATAATCAGCTTTAGTGTTGTCTCTGGTGTGCATCCATGCCAGCCTTACATAACAGCGCATTCCGAGATAGAAATAGGCTGGAGTCTTTACCGTTTTGTATGTCTGGATGTATCTGGACGTTCCATAAAGATCAACCTCGCCGTTGCGGCGCAGTTCGTATTCGGGATAATTGTAGAATATCCCTGCTTCCTTTTTATCTTCACCACGGAAAACAACCAGCACCGATTTTTCTGCATGCGGCAGAACAGTCGGAATTTCCATCAGGGCGGCATCTTCAGCCACTGTGTTATCGGTGCGCCAGATGTAAAAGTGCGGCAGCATAAAAGATGCCAGCAGCAGAATTACCGCAACGGTTGCGAATGTTTTCTTCGACATAAAACGAACAGACTTGGCATACTCATACAGACTTTGAAGACCCGCTACGGATATGAAGCAGAAAAAATACTGTGCCGGCATCTGCAGACGCGGACGCGATGGCCCCGGCTGATCGAGGAAATAAAAGCTGAAGAGTGCAATACCCATCAGCAGCAGGGATAGAAGAGTACGCCGTTCAGTCTTATCGGTCAGAATAAACGCTGCAATCGCCGCAAGTGGAAGCACCAAGGGGGTGAAATGCGGCAGAACAAAAAGATTCAGATGAGTAAAGAAAAGCCCTGTGCCTATCAGAACTGCGACTATGTTACGCTGTATCGGCATCCATACTGCATCGGGCTGCCATTGCCATTCAGCCAGAGCGAACAGCGCGATCCAGGCCAAATGGATAATGGTCAGAATTACCCAGGCTGAAACAGCCGGAAAGCCACAGCAGCGACGGGCAAGTTGCGCATTGTTTTTCGGCAGCAGAAGAATGCTCAACGGAATGAAAACCACGAATTCGGGACGAGTGAAAAGAGCAGAGGCAAAAGAAAAAAAAGCCGCCAGTCCGTCAAGACGCTTACGCTCGGCCAGCCAGGCATCGAAGAACAGATGTCCCCAGAAGAAAAAGAAAAGACAGGCGACCAGTATACTTTCGGAATTGCGATCCTTTATGAACATGGGATGCAGTGCGAATATGGCTGCCGCGACAACGGCTGCTCTGCCGTCTTTAAGCCTTGTTGACAACCAGAAAGCCGCGGCGGGAATCGTCATAATACCCAGCACAAGATTGAAGCGAATGAAGCTCTCTGTGCTGCCGGGAAATATTTTGAAAAGGGCATGGTAAAGCAGCGGTGCGCCTGCACCGTATTTACCAATATAAAGAGCGGCGGCATCGTTTATTATTCCGTAACCTGAGAAATACATCACCATGCGCTGCGGAGCGATAAAACCTGCCAGCAGAGCCAGCAATGAAAATCCCATCACGGCCAGCAAAATACGCAAACCCCATAATCTGAAAACCGTCCTGATTGAATATCCGCTGCGCAGAACAAACAACAGCACGAAGAGCGCAATCGAAATTCCAGATGCATAAATTTCCATATTGCGCAACATTGTTGTTGTTTCAGCCGGAAGCCCCAGTTTTGATATGGAACCCAGCCAGCGATCTACTTCCAGCCACCCTTCTTTTCCTGCCGCCTTCTCGGCTCGCCATCCAGGTGGCAGAGCCTTCGCCAGTTTGAGACTGCCATCATCGCCGGCAATTACGCGCCGTGAGAACTCGGCTGTAAAATTCCGCAGGTCTTCTGAGTTTTTATCTTCTGACGCAATACGGCCCTGAAAAACCATATTGAAGCTGCGGCTTGAACTCATGGCCGGTGCAGAACTTTTTGGAGTCAGCAGCATGCGTTGCGCACCTTCAACGAAGGGACATTTGAACTCGTACACCGCCAGATCAGTCTCAATCTGGCATTGCACAAGTCCACAACCGCCGACATTGGTTTCTCCAGCACTTAAGCCGATCATGCTGCGCCAGGATTCCGGGCATTCAGCCGCAGAAACCGTTCCTGCAAGGAAAGCGGTAAGGAAGACAAGCAAGATAATGCGGATACGTGGTTTCATCGGCTGCCGGAGGATTTTCTTCTTCTAACTGCGACTATCACAAGAAGCAACGCTGCAATAGCGAACACAGCAGCTACGCCTGCAGCAATCTTCATATATAACAACTGGTAAGCCGGAATCCAGTGCGGATGCAGAATGCGTTCGCCGCGCCGCATCTGTTCGAGAACTCCTACCGACCACTCTTTTTTCTCCAGAGATTCCGAGCGAGCAATAATTGGTCGCGACAGGTATATTTCCATCTCACGCACAGCGCGCTCGCGCTGCTCAGGATAATAGACAATCGAACGGCAGTAGTGAATGTCGAAATCGTAATTGCTGCTGCGCCCTTCTGTGTTAAAGCGCTCAAGCCATTCGACCGCACCTTTCTTATCACCCAGGTGATAGCGCGACATTCCACCGTAAATGTACACTCTCTCGCTTTCAGGAATCTTTATTACGAGATCATCCATTATTTTACGGCTGGTCTCATAGTCGCCATCATAAAAGGAAAACACCGCATAGCCGAAGGCTGGGAAAACATCTGCCGGGTCGGCCTCATAGCGCTGCTTCAGTCTGGCATAATCGTCACTGTAATCTTCCTTTTCCCGCGCCACGGCACTCCAGAGCGAAAGCAGATTGCGGCGGTCTTCTGTCGGAGCGGCATAATAAGCTTTCTCCAGCAGCGGCAGAGCTTCATCGGGCAGATTCATCTGCCTTACAATCATGGCCTTACGAATAAACAGACCTGATGCATCCGGCTTCTTCTGCATGGCGGCATCTACAGCCTTAAGCGCGTCTTCGGTTAAACCGGCTTCCAGCAGATGATCTATGTATGTCAAATTCAGCGCCTCGGAATCCGGCAGCAGCGAAATCAGGAAGGGCGCAGCCCGATGGCCTGACTCTATGCCAAGCGAATTGAATATTTCATCCAGCAGGCGTGAAGCCGAATCATTCAGAGTCTTGCCGCCCTTAGCAAATTCTTCCTTATGCAGGGCGATTATTTTCATGCCCTCATCCAGGCCTTTTGTTTTGATGGAAAGCAGAGTCATGTCGCGCAGTATCTTGAAACTCAGATCGGGACTGAAAACAGTAAAATCCAATTTTGAATATGCATCCAGAGCCATATCCGCTTTGCCTGTCTGCTCCAGCAGACGAGCTTTCCGGTATGCAAGCCTAGCGGCAATGGCTGGAACAGTATTGCGCACAATTGCGTCATCCAGCAGGACGAGACCAGCTTCAGGCTTATCACCACCCTCGAGGTAAACCAGGCGTAGAAGCTCCATATAAGCTGAATACTCCGTTTTTTCTGGAAATTCGTTTTTCAGAAAATCGGAAAGGTTCTGAGCAATAGGCGTAGCTGCATTCAACTCAGATGCCAGCAGCATATCGAAAATGCTCAGCAGGTTTTTCAGCGATTCACCACGCTCATCGAAAGGTTTGATGTTTCTCACCCACAAATCCGCAGGCAGGCTTAATACAAGTTCCTGCAGTTTCTTCCACAAAACGGCTTCGCCTTCCGCCACTTCATCTTTTTCAGGCACAACTTTAAAGCTGGAAACCGTTGGATTCTCTGCTGTCGCCTCTTCTGCATGGCTTATGACTGCACAAAATATTTCTTCGGCTTTACCTTTAAAACATACGCGGCAGGATTCGCTCTCTACGGTCAGAATGTCCAGACGATAAGGCGAAATAAATATTCCATCTCCGCCCAGAGATTCATATATATGGCGTGCCGCTTTGTCATCAAGCGTCCAGTTTTCCACAGCCGCTTCCGCTGGTGCGTCTGTTTTAACCTGAGTTTCTGCGACATCGGACGCCTTTTCGGCTGGGATGGCGATAGAAACACACATAAACAGCATAATTGCCTGCATACAGACAAGCGCAGTTATCTTTTTCCCGAACAAATTAGAGCCTTTCTATGCAATGACTGAAACATGCAGAAATCTGTCTCAGCATATTCCATTCATGCGGAGAATCTGATTTTTCAAGTTTACCATCTGCCAGTCAGAGCCGCAAGGCAATGACCTTATACCTTGCCAATATTGACAAAGCGCCATGCTCTTCCTTATAGTGAATATTCATATTCTTAAACAGGATGCATCAAAGATGTCGAAAAAATGCAGCGGAAGATTGTGGGTAATAGAAGGTATTGACGGAGCAGGTACAACGACGCAGGCCCATATGCTGATAGACAAGCTTAATTCGCAGGGCATTCCAGCCATATACGCCTGCCAGCCTTCAAAAGGCCCTATCGGGAAATTCATAAGACAGGTTCTCAAGGGTCATGTAAAAGCATACGGCAGCGACAAAGCTTTCGATCTCAATACTATGGCGCTGTTGTTTTCAGCCGACCGTCTTGACCATGTTGCAGGCGTGATTCTGCCCAATTTGCAGAAAGGCGTGGATGTAGTCTGCGACCGCTATTTTTATTCCACGATGGCTTATCAGGGCGTGGGCGGAGACATGCCCTGGATTGAGGAACTCAACTCGAAGGCTCCGCGCCCGGACAGAGTTTTCTTCCTCGATATAAGCGCCGAAAAAGCGCTGGCCAGAGTAAACTCGCGCAACAGCGGCAAAACCGAGAACGAAATATACGAAAATCAGAAATTCCTTGAAAAAGTTGTGAAGAACTACCGTAAAATATTCCGTGCCATGCCGGAACTGACAGTTAAAATAAACGGCGTTTCAGCGCCTGATGTAATAGCCGCAAAAATACTGCAGTCAGTGAATGCAGATGTGAAACGAGGAAGATAGCATGATTAACAGAATCAGGGGCATGAACGACATACTGCCATCGGACAGCATTCTGTGGAACCGCATAGAAGCTGCCTTCAGACAGTCCGTAGCCCTCTATGGTTTTTATGAAGTTAAAACCCCCATACTCGAAGAGACCGCGCTTTTCACACGCTCCATAGGCGACGCCACCGAAATCGTCGAAAAAGAGATGTACACATTCGAGGATAAGGGCGGGCACAATTTAAGCCTGCGTCCGGAAGGCACGGCTTCAATGGTGCGGGCTTACATCGAAAATCCCGAAACCGACGGCGAGCCCATAGCACGCTGGTTTTACTTCGGCCCAATGTATCGCTACGAAAGACCACAGAAAGGCCGCTACCGCGAATTCTACCAGTTCGGAGCAGAAGCCTTCGGCGTCGCCGCTCCTGAACAGGATGCGGAACTGATGGCTATGGCGGTGCATTTTCTTAATGACATCGGCCTTAAAGATGTAACACTCAAACTCAATTCGCTGGGTGACAGCAGCGACCGTGAGATTTACAAAGAAAAACTGCTGGCTCATTTGCGCGGCTATGAGAACGAACTGTGCGAAGACTGCAAGCGCCGCATGACCACCAATCCGTTGCGCGTGCTGGACTGCAAGCAGGAAGCCTGCATAGCAGCGGCTTCAAAAGCACCGCTGATCATCGATAATCTGGGCGAAGAAGCGAAAACACACTTCGAAAAAGTCAAACACACGCTGGACAGCCTTGGAATCAAATATGTGGTCGATCCGCACATAGTGCGCGGTCTCGATTATTACAATCGCAGCGCCTTTGAATTCATCACCGAGAATCTGGGTGCACAGAAAGCCGTAGGCGGCGGCGGTCGATACGACGCGCTGGTAGAACAGCTCGGCGGTCCGGCCACTCCGGCGGTTGGATTTGCAATGGGAGTCGAACGCCTCATAGCGCTGCTAAAAGACCAGGGTGCGCAAAGCCTGCCCAGCCTGGACTTCTTTGTCATCCCAATGGGAGATGCCGCGCTTGAATATTCGATGAAACTTGGAGCACGACTGCGCAGCGAAGGGCTTTCGGGCGAAGTAGATTGTTCCGGCAGACGCCTGAAAAATCTCTTCAAACGCGCCGAACGCATAGGAGCTCGCTATACAATCATTATCGGAGAGCAGGAACTGGCCGAAGGTACGGCCAATGTTAAAAACATGGAAACCAAGGAACAGCAGCGCGTAAGTCTTGATATGCTGAGTAAAGAAACACTGAAGTAGATTGGAAAACAAATGCGCACGGCCATAATCTTAGAGGCCTTATTTTTCATAATACTGTCTACGGCGTCGGTATACGCCGACACGGACTCAAGCGCCGGAAGCCGATTACAGCCGGGTGACACAATTGAATATTTCGGACTGAAGCCTCTTATTAAAACCGAGGGAAACCCTATGTTCATAAACATAGGGGATATTATCGGTCCGACGGCAAAACAGCCCAACAGGATGCTGCTTATCTCCTTCTTTGCATCCTGGTGTGAAGCCTGTAAAAACGAGCTGCCACAGATAGAGAAATATTACCGTGATTACCATGAAAAAGGTCTGTCATCCGTTTACATCTGCATAGACACTGAAAAAGAAGGTGCCGCCAAAGCCGGAAAATTCGTAACTGCGCAGAAGTTCAGCGCCACAGTGCTGCACGACTCATACAACATTGTGGCCCGGCGTTATTTCAAGGATGAATTCATTCTACCCGCCACTTATCTTATTGGAGCCGATGGTAAAGTGCTGGCGGTATTCACCGGCGGCGGTAATAAAGATGTTGAAGCCCTGGGGACTTTACTGTCTTCCTTTTTCAGCCCGGAAACGAAACACCCGGAAGAAGTAAATGCAAAATCGGCTGCCGGGGAAAAAGAAAGATAGACGCAGATTCGAAAATGTCGGAAAATAAAGAGTAAACAGAAAGCAGTAATCAGAGGGAGGACAACATGAAAAAATCCGTAATTCTGTCTGCACTTATAGCGATACTTTTATTCACATTTTCCGCATTCGCCCAGAATGCCGCTGCACCCGCCACCGAGAAGAAAGCCGAACCGCCGAAACTGGCGGTGAACGAACTGACCGGCAAGGGCGTAGATGCCGACGCTGTCAGCACACTTACGGAAGTTCTCTGCACAGAACTTTCCAACAGCGGCAAATACGGCGTTATGTGTTCGGGTGACCTGAAAGCAATTCTGGCATCTTCTCAGCAGGAAGCTCTTTTAGGAACATGCGACGATGAGGATTGCTTCGCAAAAATGGGGCAGCTTGTAAATGCTCCCTTTGTTCTGACCGGCAGTATTGGCAAAATTCAGAATAAACACATAATCACGCTCAACATCACCGATACTGAAAACAAGAGCGTCATTAAGAGAATTTCATACGAATGCTCGGATGATCTGATCAAGGGAATAAAAAAGGCTGCTGAAGAGCTTTTAAAGAAGTAACCCATTCCGCAAAACAAACGCGGCTCCCGGGTGCCATATGATAAGGGAGCGTATATGATTATAAACAAATCATCACTAACGGAAGCGCAACTTGCCGAGCTGCGTCGGATTGTCGGTGAAGGCAATGTAAATACCGGCAGCGCAGACCGCTGGGCGCTTTCGCGCGACATGTGGCCGAAAACAGTCATGTGGACACGCCACGGCCAGGCGCCGCATCTGCCGGATGCGGTAGTGTTGCCGTCTTCCACTGCTGAGGTTTCTGCCATTCTGAAGTGGGCAGATGTAAATCGTATCACCGTAACTCCTTATGGCGCCGGTTCTGGTGTCTCCGGTGGCGGAGTTCCGCTGGCTGGTGGAATTGTCGTCGATGTCAAGCGCATGAATCACTTGCTTAAAATTGACATCGAAAACATGTGCATCGATGTCGAGCCCGGCATTTACGGCGAACGTCTTGAACGCATGCTCAACGCGCAGGGACTCACGCACGGGCATTTTCCTTCATCTATTTACTGTTCCTCCGTTGGCGGCTATGTCGCGGCACGATCAGCCGGACAGGCTTCAAGCCGTTATGGCAAAATGGAAGACATGCTCGTCGGCCTCGAAGTCGTTCTGCCAGGCGGTGAAATCGTAGAGACGGCGGCACTGCCATCCTGCACCGCCCTGCCCGACCTGAATCAGATCTTCCTGGGCTCGGAAGGCACGCTCGGAATAATCACACGCATACGCATGCGCGTACATACTCTGTCACCCGAACATCGCTATCTGGCCTATCATTTTCCAGGTGTCAAAGCCGGACTGGACGCCATGCGGCGCGTAATGCAGGCTGGACTACAGCCAGCGGTGCTGCGCCTGTATGACGAATTCGATACCATCGTTGCCGGAACACACGGAGCACCAGGTCCGCAGGAAGAAGCCACCATCATCGAGCAGCGCAGCAGATATGAAATCTTCGTGGATGACTTGTCCAGCTTTATGAAAAAAAGCTCTATCAGGCCGGTGCTGAAACATCCGGGGTTGCTTAATTCGGCAATTCGTCGTCTGCCAGCCAAGTGCCTGCTGGTTATTGTCTGCGAAGGCGATAAAACTCAGGCCGAGCGCGAGTCGCGGCTTATCGCAGATATATGCAGTCCACTGGCCATGGCCGATCTGGGTGAAGGTCCGGCCCGCTACTGGGAAAAGCACCGCTATAAAATTTCATATAAGCAGTCTAAAATATTCGACGCCGGTGCCTGGGTCGATACGATGGAAGTCGCCATCAAATGGAGCGAAGTTGAAAAGCTCTATCAGGCTGTGCGTCGCGCCGTACAGAATAAAGTTTTCATCATGGCGCACTTCTCACACGCTTATGTCGACGGCTGCTGCATATACTTCAGCTTCTCGCGCGCATCGTCCAGCCAGGCCGCAGAGCTGAGCGATTACGACGACACCTGGCGCACTGCCCTGCGCACCATTCACGAGAACGGCGGCACAATCACTCATCATCACGGTGTAGGCTGCAACAAAGCGCCCTTCATACCGGATGAATACGGCGTGCTGAAAGAGCTTTATGTCAAGATCAAGAAAGAACTTGATCCGCACGCAATAATGAACCCCGGCAAACTGATGCCGGATACTATAGATGCAAAGGAGCTCCGCCCATGAAGATCGACGGATACTCCCTGCTGGCGACTGTGGATTGTGCGGAAAAACCTTCCGCCATCGAAAAGGCTCTGCGCACCGAAGGCTATACGTTCGGCCTGGGTACACTCGATAACGAAACATTTCTTAAAAATTACCTGCATGGCGACGCTCTGCTGGACGCGCACATCTCAGGCGCTGATCTGGTTGGTCTCTGTGCATCCATGAAAATACGTCTGCTGAACGGCAATACACAACGCACCGTCGAGACACCGCGCTCGGCTGCCGGCCCGGATCTGCGCTTTCTCTTGTTGGGCGGTGCCGGACGCGCTGGAGACATCGAGGAACTTGCCCTGAAAATCCGACCGCTGCCAGATAAAATGCTGGCGGCCACATACATTGCTCACAATCTCGAAACGGCAGTGGAAACGTTGCGTATCCGCGTGCAGAATTTCAACCCGCCAGCATGGGTGCGACTGACGCTGCTGGATGACGACATTCAATCCGATCAGGCACGATTGAGTTTCGGATTCGAAGGTTCAGCAAAACTCTGCGAAGGTCAATTCGATGATTTCTGCGCTGCCTGTGCAACTGGCTTTACAAAAACGCAGGCTCCGGCAGGCTGTCCCGACGGCTCACATAACATGGCCGGAGCGCCACCGCTTTTCTCCGACATGAGCAAGACGCACAAGCCAGAGATTCAAATCGGTATTATGCTCTCGTGGGAGTGTTGCGCCGCATTCATGCGTGAAATGAAAAAACGCAGCGCCGGAATTTATATACAGCAGTGTGTTTTAAGTAAAGCCTACCATCATGCCGCCCTGCTCAGTCTGCGCATTTATTCCAGCGGAACACGCGACTGGATCGAAAATGAAGCCCATGAAATCAGTGAACTGACTAAAAAAGATGGCGGTCGTGTGCTGGAGTTGATCGACCTGACGGGCGAGAGAACCAACCTTAAAAACATTGTTCCGTCCGATCCTTTAATCGAGAGGATACGGAGGGTCATATGATAAACATCGATAAATTTGAAAAAGCGCTTGAATATTGTACGGCTTGTCCAAAGCTGTGCCATTTTGCCTGCCCGGCTTCACACGCCGCTGCTCGTGAAGCCGCGACTCCCTGGGGCAAAATGTCCATTCTGAATCTGCTGCGCAAGGGTCATCTGGAACTTACATATGAAAGCGCCGAACCGCTTTATCACTGCATGGCCTGCGGTCTCTGTACCGTTTTCTGCGAACATAATATCGACGTGGGTCTCATTCTTACCGAAGGCCGCGCCTGGCTGGAAGCACATGGAATCACACATCCCGGATATACAGCCCTTAAAGAAAACTTCACTGCACACGGGTATACCGCTAACAGCGATCTGAACGCGGTGCTGCATACAAATCTCAGGCCCGAGCTGCTTAACCCCGAAGCTGAAGTCGTATATATTCCGGGCACACGCGCCATTGCCGAGCGCCCGCAGGAAATTGCAACCACTTTTAAAATATTCGACATTCTGGGCATCGACTTCATAGCCTGTGCGCCTGCTGGTATCTGCTCCGGTCACGAACTCTGGCGGGCCGGACTGTCTGCTGATTTTGCAGCGCACGCAGCCAGAACGGCTGAACATCTGCTGGGGAAGCGACTTATCATCTGTGCGGATTCCGAAGATCTCTTCTGCTTCGATCAGGTCTATCCGCAGCTTGGCCATCCACTGTCCGAGCGTACACGCCACATCAGTGAATTCCTGCTGCCCTATATCGCTAACCGTAATGAGCTCAAACGCTGTGAGTTATCACGCTTAGAGCAGGAGTCGTCGTATTTAACCCGACATCTGGGCAGAGCAACGGCAGCCCGACGCATACTTGCGATGATTTTCAGCGGTGAGCCGAAAAAAAGCGGCTACGATACCACCGCGGTTTATCCCTGCGGCAACGAAGCGGCATACGCTTTTGCCTGCCCGGAAAATTCGCGAAAAGTGGCCGATGAACGCATGCAGCAGATACGTCTCTCCGGAGCTGATATTATAGTGGCAACCGATGCTGCTTCGGCTGTCGCACTTGATGAATGCAAACAGAGCGGTAAAACCGGACCGCAGACCTTCATTGAAATTCTCTACCGGTCTTTAGAGGATTCAAATGACTGAAAACTTTAAAACACTTGTCATCGTCAACCCGAACTCAGCCAACGGCAGCACAGGAAGAAACTGGACGGCGCTGGCTGAACTTATAGAAAACAATCTGGGCACCTTCGATTTCAAGCTGACAGGGCGTCCCGGTGACGCAACCGACTTCACCCGTGAAGCCTGTGCTCAGGGTTACGAAATGGTCGTGGCGCTGGGTGGTGACGGCACAAACAACGAAGTCATAAACGGTTTCTTCGACGGCGAGACAATGATAAGCCCGAAATGCGCTTTCGGCTTCATCTGCTCAGGCACCGGCGGAGACTTCCGCAAAACATTCGGCTGGAGCAATAATCCGCTTGAAGCAATAAAGCGATTGGCCGGACGGGAAACCCGCGCCATCGACGCCGGACGTTTTACTTATGTCGATCATAAGAATCAGAAACGACTGGGTCATTTTATAAACATCGCCAGCTTCGGAATAAGCGGTCTGGTGGATTCGTACATAAACAACTCAAGTAAAATGCTGGGCGGCAAGCTCAGCTTCATGCTCAACACACTGAAAGCCATGTGGGACTATCGCAACCAGAGCGTTACGCTGACACTGGATGACGGTGAGCCGCAGGACTTCAGTATAAATACAATAGCAGTCGCCAATGGCCGCTATTTCGGCGGCGGAATGTTCATGGCTCCGCAGGCCCAGCCTGATGACGGGCTTTTCGATGTAGTTGTCATCAAGGGAGTTTCCAAACTGGAAATGCTTAACAGCGGCAGGTATATTTACAATGGAACACACATCAGCCTGCCAAATGTAACAACGGCCAGGGCCAGTCGCGTTAAAGCCGTCTCGAAAGAAGATGTACTTATCGATATCGACGGAGAACACCTGGGGCGCCTCGACTGCACCTTCGAAAATCTGCATAAGCAGGTGCTGCTTAAAGTCTGACGAAAAAACGACAGTAAAAAAAGCCGGGTTGAATAACCCGGCTTTTTTGTTTATGAGATTTACGCTACTAAATCTGTCTGCTGTAGAACTCGATGACGAGAGCTTCCTGGACTTCAATGGGAGTGTCTTCACGAGCGGGCAGTTCGATCATGGTGGCGGAACTGTTGACCGGATCGAAGCTTAAGTAGCTGGGACGAACCAGCATGGGGCTCTTCAGAGTCTCGGAAACAATTTCGTTGGCCTTGATTTTATCGGTCAGTGTGAGTTCCATACCCTGCTTGACTATAAAGGAGGGAATATCCACTCTGCGACCGTTAATCTTGACGTGACCGTGAGCGACAACCTGGCGTGCATGCGGAATGCTGCGGCCAACGCCCATACGGAAAACCACGTTATCCAGACGCTGTTCGAGCAGACGCAGCAGGTTGCTGCCGGAGTCGCCCTTCTGGCGTTTGGCTTCTTTCACGACCATACGGAACTGCTTTTCGCTGAGACCGTAGTTGACGCGCAGTTTCTGATACTCGAAAAGGTGATTGCCGTAATCGGTCTTCTTTTTACGAGCGCCCATGGGGCCCTTATCTCCGGGGGGAAAAGCTCTCTTACTTCCGCTCTTGGCCGTAAGACCCGGCAGATCCATACCCAATCTACGTAAAATCCTTACTCTCGGACCTGTGTAGCGTGACATTAATCTTTCCTCTGATGTACAACAGTTATTGTTTCTGTCTTAATCCGAACGACCCTTGTCATTCGGAACCCGAATAATCGGTCATATTGTCTTATTTTTCAAGAGCAATCGACCTGATAACTTCCAAACAGCGCTTCGGTGATGCCGTTCAGACTCAGTGACTTCGTAAAGTCGCTGAATTAAAAAACAAGGGATTATCAAAGTATCGAAGAAAGCAGCCGCGCTTATTCTTCGACTTTATCGACTTCTTCAACAGCTTTCTTTGAAGCTCTCTTCTTCTTTGCAGGCTTTTCCTCTTCAACCTTCTCTTCAACCACGGGAACATTGACCGCCGGCAGCAGCTCAATGATGGCCATGGAAGCGTTGTCGCCTGTACGGAAACCGGTTTTTATTACGCGGGTGTATCCGCCGGCGCGTTCCTTGAAACGTCCTGAGAGATCGCTGAACAGTTTTATGACGGCTTCTTTATTGGCAACATAAGCCGCAGCCTGACGACGAGCGTGCAGGTCGCCGCGTTTTCCAAGAGTAACCAGCTTTTCAGCTACAGAGCGAAGTTCCTTGGCCTTGGCCTCAGTGGTGTTGATTCTTTCGTGCAGTATCAGCGATGTTACCATGTTGCGCAACATGGCCTTGCGATGAGAGCTGTCACAACCAAGTTTTCTTCCTGCCATACGATGACGCATTTTACAGTGCCTTTCCTATTGAAACCAGCCGAAGGCAGGATTACTCCTCAACCTGCATCTGCTGTCTCTTCTTCTCCAGAATTTCCTTGAATCCCTCAAGTTTCATGCCCAGCGACAGACCCATCTCGGACAGGATTTCCTTGATCTCGTTGAGAGACTTGCGTCCGAAGTTCTTGGTCTTGAGCATTTCAGCTTCCGTCTTCTGCACCAGCTCGTAGATATAACGGATGTTGGCGTTCTGCAGACAGTTGGCCGAACGGACCGAAAGTTCCAGTTCGTCGACGGGACGGAGCAGATTCTTGTTGAACTCTTCTTCTTCTTCTTCAACTTCTTCTGGTCCGATAGACTCGTCGAAGTTGATGAATATGCTCATTTGTTCCTTGAGTATCTTTGCAGCCAGACCCAGAGCATCGTCCGGTCTTACTACGCCGTTGGTTTCGATCTCAAGCGTAAGCTTGTCATAATCGAGACGCTGTCCGACGCGAGCGGCTGTAACCGAATAATTTACATCCTTCACCGGCGAATAAATGGCGTCGATGGGAATTGTGCCTATCGGCATCTGGCTCTGATCGACTTCATCTGCCGGGACATAACCACGACCGGTGGTAAAGGTCAGCTCCATACGCAGGTGTCCGCCCTCGCCTACTGTAGCGATGTGCAGACCCGGGTTTGTTACCGTTACCAGGTTGTGCTGTATGTCTCCTGCCGTGAAATTGCAGGGGCCTTTTTTGTCTATTTCGACAATGACCGTCTCGTTTTCGTGCAGTTTCGCGCTGACCTGCTTGAGGTTAAGGATGATATGAGTCACATCTTCCTTGACTTCAGGAATGGATGAGAATTCATGCAGGACACCGTCGATCTTAACGGCGGAGATGGCTGATCCTCTAAGCGAGGAAAGCAGAATGCGTCTCAGTGCATTGCCGATGGTAGTTCCGAATCCGCCGGTCAGCGGTTCACACCAGAACTTGCCATTCGTGTCGCTCAGGGTATCCTGCTCGACTTCGAGGCGCTTCGGTTTGATCAATTCGTACCAGTTTCTGTACATAACCCTCTCCAGGCGTTCCAAAAGGTTTTACCCGACAAATGGACCACTTACAACTAGACGCGCCGTCTTTTGGGCGGACGACAGCCGTTGTGCGGAATGGGGGTGACATCACGAATAGCCAGAATCTTAAGTCCGGCGGCGGACAGAGCACGCAGAGCGGCTTCACGGCCTGAACCGGGACCCTTAAGATACACGGTTACATTCTGCATACCGTTTTCCATGGCTTTTTTTGCGGCGTCTTCTGCTGCTACCTGTGCGGCAAAAGGAGTGCTCTTGCGCGAACCCTTAAATCCCTTGGTTCCGGCTGTGCTCCACGCCAAAGTATTGCCTGCCACATCCGCGATGGTAATTACGGTATTGTTGAAGGTGCTCTGAATATGAGCAACACCCGTCTGGATGTTTTTCTTGACCTTCTTTTTTCCGCGTGTTTTGCGAGTAGTTACAGCCATTTTTTACTTTTTCCTTCCAAGAATCCTGCGCGGACCCTTATGGGTTCTCGCATTGGTGTGTGTACGCTGACCGCGGCACGGAAGTCCACGGCGATGACGCAGACCACGATAACAACCGAGATCCATCAGACGCTTAATATTCATCTGAATTTCACGTCGGAGATCGCCCTCGACCTTGTATTCGTCATCGATTACGTGACGAATCTGGTTTACTTCCGCGTCAGTCAGATTGTCGGTGCGGGTATCTGGATTGACGCTGGCCTTACTCAAAATATCTTTCGCCGACGCGGAACCTATTCCGTAGATATAGGTCAGGGCTACTTCAACCCTTTTATTCCTCGGCAAGTCAACTCCTGCAACACGTGCCAATGGTTCCTCCTAATTATACTAAAGCTCAGACGGCTTTCTTGTTATCCCTGACGCTGTTTATGACGAGGATTCTCACAAATCACCCGCACTACGCCGTTCCTCTTGATGATCTTGCACTTATTGCATATCTTTTTTACTGACGGTCTAACTTTCATAACAGCCTCTTCATATCTGTTTCGCCGAATTATTCTCTAACAACGACAATACTTTCGGCCCGTTTTCCGTGATGGCCACGTCGTGTTCCCAGTGGGCAGAGAGTTTGCCATCAAATGTTACCGCTGTCCAGCCATCTTTTAAAATTTTTACTTCGTAAGACCCGGCGTTTATCATCGGCTCCACTGCCAGAACCATTCCCGGGCGCAACTTAACTCCCCTTCCGGGAATGCCGTAGTTGGGAACCTGGGGTTCTTCATGCAGCTTACGTCCGATACCGTGTCCCACAAAATCTCTAACAACCGAATAACCAAGCGGCTCAACATGTGACTGAACAGCGTGTCCGATGTCACCGAGATGGTTTCCGGGAACCATAACCTCGATGGCCTTCCACAGCGATTCGTGAGTCGCTCTAACCAGATCCGCTGCTTCACCTGCGATGTCACCTGCTACATATGATCTTGCTGCGTCTCCATGCCAGCCTTTGTAGACTGCTCCAAGATCAATCGAAATCAGATCGCCCACTTTGAGGATGGTTTTCTTCGAAGGAAAACCGTGAACTATCTGTTCATTCAGTGACATGCAGCTCGTGAACGGGAATCCGTTATAACCTTTGAAACTCGGCTTAGCGCCACGTTTCAAAATAAGGTCTTCGGCTATCTGGTCCAACTCCAGCGTCGAGATGCCTGGCTTTACCAGATCTCTCAAGCCTTCGTGAACTTCCGCTACTATTTGTGCTGCTTCAAAGAGCCTTTTTATCTCATCGGGAGTTCTGAGATTAATCATTCGCCCGAATTATTCTCCCAGTGATTTCAGTATTCTTTCGAACACTTCATCGAAGCCGCCTACGCCCTCAACTTTACGCAGAAGCGAACGCTGGCCATAATAATTGATAAGAGGCGAGGTCTGTTTTTCGTATTCAACCAAGCGATTCTTTACAGATTCCTCGTTGTCATCCTTGCGCTGGTAAACTTCACCACCGCAAAGATCGCATACCTTATCAACTTTGGGCGCCTTGAACATAACGTGAAATTCTTCGCCGCAGTTCTTGCACACCCTGCGTCCTGCAAGACGCTTTATCAACTCTTCGCGCACTACTTCCAGACTGATGACGTGGTCGATCTTCCTGCCTGTCTTTTCCAGCATAACAGCCAGAGCATCAGCCTGTGGAATGGTACGCGGGAAGCCATCGAGAAGGAATCCTTCTCGACAGTCATTCTCTCTGAGTCTCTCTTCAACGATCCCGACAACCACTTCATCCGGAACAAGGTCGCCGCGATCCATATACTGCTTCGCCCTGAGGCCCATTTCGGTGCCAGCCTTTACGGCGTTCCTGAAAATCTCACCAGTCGAAATCTGCGGGATACCATACTTCTTAACCAGCTTCTTCGCCTGAGTTCCCTTACCACCACCCGGAGGACCTAAAAGTATGGCTTTCATGATTCTTCCCCTAAAAATCTATCTGCCGCCGGTTGTTCTGGTAGTCCGACCGCGGATGCGCGGACCCTTAGGACCAGTGAAACCGTCGTAATGTCTTGTTATCAGGTGCGATTCAATCTGCGACACAGTATCCAGCGACACACCGACGACGATCAGCAGGGCCGTTCCACCGAAGTAGAAAGGAACGTTGATCTGCTGCTGAAGGATCGAGGGCAGAACGCAGATAGCCGACAGATATATGGCACCGAAAACGGTAATGCGTGTAAGTACGGTATCGATGTATTCGGCGGTCTTTTTGCCGGGGCGGATTCCAGGAATGTATCCGCCGTACTTCTTCATATTCTCAGCCACGTCCATAGGATCGAACTGAACTGCAGTATAGAAGAAGGCAAAGAAGACGATCAGACCGACATACATCAGATTGTAAACCCACGAACCCGGGCTCATGGCATCTTTGAAAATGTTGACCCAGGGATGATCAATGAAGTTCGCCATAGTCGCAGGGAACATGATGATGGACGAAGCGAAGATGGGCGGAATAACGCCGGCTGTGTTTACCTTCAAAGGCAAATGCGTCGACTGACCACCATAAACTTTACGGCCAACAACTCGCTTGGCATACTGCACCGGAATGCGGCGCTGTCCTCTTTCGACAAAGGTAATTACGCCAATGACCGCCACTACTACGATAGCAACAATAAGCATCGACAGCGGAGTCATCTGACCGCCGCGGACGAAATCAATTGTAGTGCTCAGTGATGCGGGAATTCGCGAAACAATACCGGAGAAGATGATGAGGGAAATGCCGTTGCCGATACCCTTCTCGGTTATCTGCTCGCCTAGCCACATGATGAATGCCGTACCGGCTGTCATCGAAATGACCGTTGTCAGTCTGAAGCCCCATCCGACAGAATCAGGATCGACGACTGTGAGTTCGCCAACCTTAATGGATTCCAGCCAGAGTGCAATGCCGAAGCTCTGGATGATGGACAATACAACCGTACCATAACGGGTGTACTGAGTGATCTTCCGACGTCCGGCTTCGCCTTCCTTCTTCAACTGTCCGATCCAAGGCCAGACGACCGTGAGGAGCTGGAAGATAATGGAGGACGAAATGTAAGGCATGATTCCCAGCGCGAAGACCGAAACCTGTGACATTGCGCCACCGGTGAACATGTTGACCAGGCCGAAGAGACCTCCGGCATTGCCCATGAATTCACCCATTATGTTGCGGTTGACGCCCGGAGTTGTTACGAAAACACCGATGCGATAGACCGCCAGAAGCGCAAGCGAGAACAGTATTCTGCGCTTGAGTTCGGGTATACGCGCTATATTACTGAAATGAGAAGCCACTTAACTTACTCCTCGACCTTGCAATGAGCCTTCTTCATCTTGCGCCAGGCGCTCTCGGAGACCTTCAAGCCCTTGATGGTAAGATTCTTGCGTTTGAAGGCGCCAGCGGCCACAAGCAGAACACTCTGTGTTCCTTCGGGAACGACCTTCTCAGCGATAAGAAGGTTAAGATCGATAACTTCGCTCTTGATTTTGTTGAGAGCGGAGAACTTAACCTTGGTATCGATGATGGCATCGGGAATCAGTTCAACCACACCACCGGCGGCGCTGATTTTCTCGACAGCCGCCTTTGTAGCCTTTTCGACCACAACTTTATAAGCGCGTTTGACTTCACCGTTGCCAAGAATCTTGACGCCGTCAAGATGCTTTCTCACGAGTCCAGCTTCACACAGAGTCTCGAAATTGACGACATCGCCGTCCATCTTTTCAAGATCGCTTAGTCTGATCTCGTTATACTCTTTTTTGAAGACTGAAGTGAAACCGTATTTAGGCAAACGTCTCTGTAAGGGCATCTGGCCGCCTTCGAAACCGGGTCTTCTGCTGTAACCCGAACGAGCTTTGCCACCCTTGCTGCCTTTGCCTGCGGTACCACCCCAACCGGAAGCGTTTCCGCGACCTACGCGTTTTTTATCTTTTGTCGCTCCACCTTCGGGAGCTTTGATATCACCGAGATTCATTATTCCTCCGAATTCGCTGCTTTGGGCCTGCGACGGCGCTTCGTTTCGGGTTCTTCGGCAGTTTCCACTACGGTTAGAAGGAAGTTAACCTTGCCAACCATACCTCTGATCGCCGGTGTATCCTTAAGGTGCGCGGTCTGGTGCATCCTTTTGAGACCCAGTCCGAGCAGAGCATCTTTCTGATCCTGGGGGCGACCAGCTCCGCTGCGCACTAATGTTACTTTAAGACCACCCATTTCAAGAGCCTCTCTAATAAAACTGTCGTTTCCGACTATTTTCTTTCCTCGGCGGTTTTGCCGAGCTTCTTTGCGTATGCTTCCGCCGTCTCCATCTGCGCCAGACCTTTCATAACGGCCTTTGCGACATTGTGCGGATTGACGGAACCAATGACCTTAGTCAGGATGTTGGAAATTCCAGCCACTTCGATGATTGCACGCACTGAACCACCGGCGATTATACCGGTACCTTTGGAGGCCGGCTTCATGACGACCTTGGTGGCACCGTAGCTGGCTATGATTTCATGCGGTATGGTTTCATCGACGATACAGATCTTCACCATTTCGCGGCGAGCGTGTTCGGTCGCTTTGCGAATGGCATCCGGCACTGCGTTGGCTTTGCCTTTACCGATCCCGACATTTCCCTTGCCGTCACCTACTGCGACAAGCGCGGAGAAGGAGAACCTGCGTCCACCCTTGACGACCTTGGCAACGCGATTGATGAAAATCACATTGTCAAGATATTCTTCAGGCAAACCCTGACGGAGCTGGTAGTTGTCTATCACAAGATCCTCCTTATTACTTAGAAATCAAGTCCGGCCTTGCGGGCACTCTCGGCGAGCTGCTTCACACGGCCATGAAACTTGTAACCAGACCTGTCAAAAACGACCTTGCTGATGCCCTTGGCTTTGCATCTTTCTGCAATGGCCGCGCCCACGAGTTCGGATGAGAACATGCTGACGGTCTTGGGCTTCACGACGACGGCCTTCTTTTCCTTTTCCTTGCCCTTCTTGGCGGGTTCTTCCGCTTTCGGAGCTTCGGCAACAGGAGCGGCCTTCGGGATGGCTTTGAACTCGCTGATCTTCTGTTTCAATTCTTTTTCCAGACTGGAGGCCGAAACCAGAGTGGTCTGTGTTTCGTCATCGATAATCTGGACATATATAAACTTATTGCTGCGGAACACCGACATTCTCGGACGCTCAATAGTGCCCTGCACCTTAGTCCGCACCCGCTCTTTTCTGTGCTGCCGCATTGTTACTTTGTCATGTTTCATAGTATGCACTCCCTTTCAACGCGGACTATTTCTTGCCTTTGCTGGCGCTCTTACCGACCTTGCGGATGATGTGCTCGCCGCTGTACTTGATTCCCTTACCTTTGTAAGGCTCAGGCGGACGCAGACTGCGGATGTTCGCAGCGATCTGACCTAAGAGCTGCTTGTCGGCGCCTTTCAGAACAATATGGCCCGTCTTGGCGTCCACTTCCGCGGTGATGCCTGCCGGCAGCGGGAAGTTGATCGGATGTGAATACCCCAGGTTAAACAGCAGGCTGTTGCCCTTGGGCTCGCAACGGTATCCGACGCCCACGATGTCGAGTTCGCGTTTGAAACCTTCCGAAACTCCGACCACCATGTTGTGAAGAAGCGCTCTGTAAAGTCCGTGAAACGCCCGTACCGAGTTCTGATTTCCATTGCGCTCGCAGATGACTTTGCCATCTTCGATTTTAACGGAGATCTCGGGGCGGACTTCCTGGCTCAATGTTCCCAGGGGGCCTTTTACAGTAACCATTTTCCCGTCGAGCTTGACCTCGACCTTTGCAGGAATGGTTATTGGAAGTTTACCGATTCGAGACATTTTAAATTACCTTCGTTGTGTTCATGCTACCAGATCGAACAGATCATTTCGCCGCCCACATTCTCCTTGCGGGCCTGCCGATCGGTCATGATACCCTTTGATGTTGACAGTATCGTTAAACCCAGGCCGTTGCGCACAGTCGGGATTGCATCCGTTCTGGCGTAGCGGCGAAGACCAGGCTTCGACACCCGCTTTATTCCGTTGATGACCGGGCGGTCGTCTTCCGAATACTTTAAGGTAATCGAAATTATCGCCCTGTCCTCCAACGTTCCGACATTGAATCCCTCTATGTAGCCTTCGCTTGTCAGAACTTCAAGGATTCTCTGTTTCAACTTGGAAGCCGGACAGGTGACGAGGGGTTTTTTGGCCATGCAGCCGTTGCGAATACGCGTCAGCATGTCTGCAATGGGATCGGTCATGCTCATCTTATAATTCTCCCCTTGAAGTTACCAGCTCGATTTGGTTACACCAGGAATCAAGCCCTGAGAAGCGTATGTGCGTAAGCAAATACGACACATGCCAAACTTCCTGTAATATGCCCTGCTGCGTCCGCAGATCGGGCACCGGTTATAGGACCGTACTCCGAACTTCGGTTTTCTGGCAGCCTTTTCTATAAGACACTTTTTAGCCAAGAAATCCTCCTACTTTCATCCTAACGACGGAAAGGCATTCCAAAATGAGTCAGCAGAGAGCGACCTTCTTCGTCGGTCCTGGCATTACTGACGAACGTGATGTTCATACCTTTGATTTTCTCAACCTTGTCGAAATCTATTTCCGGGAAGATTATCTCTTCCTTGAGTCCGAGCGAATAGTTTCCGCGACCGTCGAAAGCCTTGGAGGATACACCCTTGAAGTCGCGAACACGCGGCAGGGCGATGTTGATAACGCGGTCGAGGAACTCATACATAGTGGGGCCGCGCAGGGTAACCTTGACGCCGATGCGCATTCCCTCTCTCAGTTTGAACTGAGCGATGGATTTGCGGGCCTTGGTAACGATGGGCTGCTGACCGGTGATCTGACGGATTTCGTCTACCGCAGATTCGATGATCTTAGGATTGGCAATGGCCTCGCCCATACCCATGTTAACCACTATCTTCTCAAGCCGCGGAACCTGAAGGACGTTCTTATAATTGAATTCCTTCATCATTTCCGGGATTATACGTTCTTTGTAAAAATCACGCATACGCGCCATCGTGCTTCTCCTTATTCGTAGACTTCGCCGCACTTGGGGCACTTGCGCATGGACTTACCGTCCGCCAGGCGCACGCGCTTTGCGCGAATGTTCTCGTTGCATTTCGGGCAAACCAGCTTCACGTTTGAAACCTCAATGGGGGCTTCTTTCTCGATGATTCCGCCGGTCGGGTGCTTGGCGTTGGGGCGCTGATGACGCTTGATCATGTTCAGACCCTGTACCAGGACGCGCTCTTTCTCGGGCATGGTCGCAATAACCTTGCCGCGGCTTCCATTATCCTTACCGGTGATTACTACCACCGTGTCACCTTTACGAACGTGCAGTTCTCCAGCCATGTTGATACCCGGTTTCTATAAGACTTCAGGAGCCAGTGAGACGATCTTCATAAACTTGGCAGCACGCAGTTCGCGGGCTACGGGTCCGAAGATACGGGTGCCGATGGGCTCCTTGTTCTTGTCAATCAATACGACCGCATTGTCATCGAAGCGCAGGAATGTTCCATTCTCGCGGGCGATTTCCTTGGCCGTGCGAACTATGACGCCCTTCATGACGTCGCCTTTTTTGACCTTGCTGTTGGGCATGGCCTCTTTGACCGACACGACAATAATGTCTCCGATGCCGGCGATATAGCGGTTGGTTCCGCCCAGAACCTTGATGCACTGCACCTTTTTGGCTCCGGAATTATCGGCTACCGTGAGGTTTGTCTGCATTTGTATCATAGCAACACTCCAAAGCGTTAAAGGATTTACGGCGCGGCGCTTAGACCAGAGCCGACTTCCTTATTATCTCTTTAACACGCCAACGTTTTTCGCGGGAAAGCGGCCTGGATTCGACGATCATCACTTCGTCTCCGATATGACAATCATTCGTTTCATCATGAGCTTTGTATTTTTTATGGCTCGTGAAGTACTTTTTGAAAATAGGATGCTTCTCACGACGGGATACACGAACAATAACGGTTTTGTCCATCTTGTCGCTTATGACAACCCCGGTACGCGTCTTCTGGTGTCCTCTTTCAGTCATTTCACTCTCTCACTTATCAGCGCTTCGCAGCTACAGCGGAAATACCAAGCTCGCGTTCGCGTAAAACCGTTTTTACCCTGGCGATGTCCTGCTTGACTTTGCCGACTTTCTGGCTGTTCTCAAGCTGTTCCGTCGCCTTCTGGAACTTGAGGTTGAACAACTCTTCCTGCAGATTCTTCAGTTCCGACTTCAGGTCATCGTCACCTTTGCTGCGCATATCAAGCAATGTCTTCTTCATAGGAACTCACCTCTGGGAACAATGCGGGTCTTCAGCGGAAGCTTGTGAGCTGCCAGTCTGAACGCCTCGCGGGCCATCTCTTCGCTGACGCCTTCGATTTCGTACAGCATGCGACCGGGCGTTACCACGGCCACCCATTCCTCAGGAGCGCCCTTTCCTTTACCCATGCGGGTTTCAGCGGGCTTCTTGGTTAAGGGCTTATCCGGGAATATACGGATCCAGACACGACCACCACGTTTTACATGACGCGTAATCGCGACACGGGCGGCTTCGATCTGCCTGGAGGTGATATAACCACGGTCAAGCACTTGCAGACCGAAATCTCCAAAAGAAACCTTGGAGCCACGCAGGGCGGTTCCGCGGCGGCGTCCCTTCTGAACTTTTCTATGTTTTACTTTTTTTGGTGCCAGCATGACTAACTATCCAAACTAAGCTCCGGCTAAAGGCCCGGATCTGTTAATACGACACTTTCTTGATTGTCGCTTTTTCTTCGAAGATCTCACCCTTGTAGACCCACACTTTTATTCCGGTGGCTCCGTAAGTGGTGTTCGCAACGGCTAAACCGTAGTCTATATCTGCTCTGAGGGTGTGCAGAGGCACACGGCCCTCGTGATAACGCTCTTTGCGGGACATGTCGGCTCCGCCCAGACGACCGGCCAGATGAACCTTGATGCCTTTTGCTCCGAACTTGGCAGCCTGACCCATGGCTTTTTTAACAGCGCGGCGGAAAGCAACGCGTTTTTCAAGCTGTTGAGCGATGGACTCGGCGATCAGTTGGGCGTTGGCTTCCGGCTTGCGAACTTCGATGATGTTGACATAAAGGTTGGAATTGCAAAGCTTGTGCAATTTAGCCTTCAGGTCCTCAACACCTGCTCCGCCCTTGCCGATAACGACGCCGGGACGAGCTGAATGAATGGTGATCTTTACCTTGCCGGGAGCTCTTTCGATCTCAATCTTGGCGATACCGGCGGCGTTAAGCTCTTTCTTAATGAGCTTACGAATCGAAAGATCCTCATGCAGCCACTTGACATAGTCCTTCTCTGCGAACCACTTGGATTCCCAAGTCCTGTTTACGCCCAGGCGCAGTCCGATTGGATTAACCTTTTGACCCAAGATCTACCTCCAAGTCGTTTATTACATTTCGTCCAGAACCACAGTGATGTGGCTGGTACGCTTGTTGATTTTTGTAGCTCTGCCCATTGCGCGCGGCATGAAGCGCTTCATGGTCGGACCTTCATCAACGAAGATCTTCTTCACATACAGAGTATCCACATCGACTTCACCTTTTTCCTCGGCATTAGCAACTGCCGAGTGAATCAGCTTGGCCACGGGAAGAGCGGCCTTGCGGGGGCTGAAGTTCAGGATGTTGATGGCCTCCTCGACCTTCTTACCACGAACCATGTCGACCACCAGACGAGTCTTGCGGGCGGTGGAACGCAGATATTTAAGTGTAGCCTTGATTTCCATGATATTTTCCTCTGCCCGTCTCAGCGCTTTGTTTTCTTGTCGCCAGCGTGTCCGCGGAAGGTACGGGTCGGAGAGAATTCTCCAAACTTGTGACCAACCATTTTCTCTGTTACGAACACGGGAACAAATTTTTTGCCATTATGGACGGCGAAAGTAAGGCCGACACATTCAGGCACGACGACCGAACGACGGGACCAGGTCTTTATTACTTTTCTGCTGCCCGTATTCTGCGAATCCAGAATCTTTTTGGCCAGATGGGCATCGACGAAGGGGCCTTTTTTAACCGAACGCGGCACGATGACCTCCTGTTACTTTGCGTTGCGACGACGCACGATAAGATTATCGGTGCGTTGGTTCTTGCGAGTCTTCTTACCCTTGGTGGGTACGCCCCACGGAGTAACCGGGTGACGACCACCGGAGGTACGGCCTTCGCCGCCGCCGTGCGGATGGTCAACCGGGTTCATTGCGACGCCGCGAACTTCGGGACGTTTGCCTCTCCATCTGGTGGCTCCGGCTTTGCCGAGCGAAACCGTGCTGTGAAGCAGGTTGCCGACAGTACCGATGGTGGCGCGGCACTCGAGCAGAACTTTGCGTACTTCGCCTGAAGGCATGCGCAATTGAGCGTAGGTACCTTCTTTGGCCAGCAACTGAGCGCTGGAACCGGCGGAACGACACATCTGCGCGCCCTTGCCGATCTTAAGCTCAATGTTGTGAATAGTCGTGCCGAGCGGTATGAAGCGCAGCGGCAGGTTGTTGCCAACCTTGATGTCCGCAGTGTCGGATGAAACCAGCATATCTCCAACCTTGAGCTTATCCGGCGCTACGATATAACGCTTCTCACCATCTACATAATGCAGCAGTGCGATGCGGGCAGTGCGGTTGGGATCGTACTCGATGGTTGCAACCTTGGCTGGAATATCAAACTTATCGCGTTTGAAATCGATAATACGATATTTACGCTTATGACCGCCGCCCTGCTGACGGATGGTCTCACGACCGTAGTTATTGCGTCCGCCGGTTTTGGTCAGCGGCTCAAGCAGAGGACGATACGGAGTAGTCGATGTAATCTCGGAAAAATCCTCGATTACTCTGGCTCTTGTACCTGCAGAAGTCGGTTTTAATTTTCTGGTTGCCATGAACTTATCTCACTAGCTGTTTGGTTTAGACCTGATCGAACAGCTCTATGGAATCGCCGTCCTTGAGTGTGACGACAGCCTTCTTCCAATTGGTGCTGCGCCCGAAGCTACGCCCTACGCGTTTCCACTTGCCCGGCATCATCATGGTATTGACGTCTGTCACTTTAACACCGAACAGTTTTTCGATGGCGCTCTTGATCTCAACTTTGTTGGCGTCCTTGAAAACTTCGAAGAAGTATTTGTTCTCGTTTTCCTGGATCCGCGTGACTTTCTCAGTCAGAAGCGGGCGAACGATTATCTGTTCAGGTGACCTGCTCATTTTAATCTCTCTTCTATTCTTTCGACCGATTCGCGGGTCAGTACCAGTTCTTTGTGTTTCAGGATGTCGTACACATTGAGTCCTGCGACCGGCATAATATCGACACCTTCGATATTGCGGGCGGAACGGTAGAACTTGTCGTTTTCTTTGATCTCGATGAAGAGAGGCTTGACAAGCTCGAAGCGATTCAACATTCCAGCGACGGCCTTAGTCTTGTATTCTTCGAAGGTCAGACTGTCAACTACGACCAGCTTGCCTTCCTGATTACGCAGGGATATAGCCGAGCAAAGAGCACTGGCACGAGCCTTGCGGGATACTCTGTAGAAGTAATCACGCGGATGCGGACCATGAGCCACGCCGCCGCCCTTCATAAGAGGAGTGCCACGGTCACCACGACGCGCACGTCCGGTGCCCTTCTGACGGAAGAGCTTGGCTGCGGTGCGATTGACATCGTGACGGGTCTTGCTGGCAGCGGTGCCGGCGCGACGGTTGGCCAACTGCATCTTGACCACTTCGTAAAAAAGATTCTTGTTTACTTCGCAGTCGAAAATACGGTCTGATGCTTCGATCTGACCGACTTCTTTGCGATTGATGTCATGGACTTTAAGCACTGCCATGATTATTTCCCCTTCTTGGCGATCTTGCGGATGAAGACCACTCCCTCGGACGGTCCGGGTACGGCGCCCTTGAGATATATAAGGTTGTTGGCCTGATCAACCGCCATGACCTTAAGGTTCTGCATGGTCTGAGTGACATTACCACATTGACCGGGCAGCTTTACACCCTTGAGAACATGTGACGGTGAGGTCGAAGGACCGAGCGAACCGGGTCTTCTATGGAAACGGGAACCGTGGGTATTACGACCGCCATGGTAACCGTGACGCTTAATAACGCCTTGGAAGCCCTTGCCCTTGGTGGTACCGGAAACCTTTACAAGCTCGCCTTCCTGAAACTCTCCGACGTTTATTTCCTGACCGACCTGGTATTCACCAGCGTTGTCGATACGGAACTCTTTAAGTTGATAGAAAGCGCCTTTGCCGGCCTTGGCACAATGACCAGTCATCGGTTTATTGACCCGTTCGCTTTTCTTGGGGTCAAAGCCGAGCTGGACAGCACTGTAACCATCGGTCTCAACGGTTTTCTTCTGCAGCACGACACACGGTCCGGCCTCTATTACGGTGACCGGGCAAAGCGTGCCATCCTCTCTGAAAAGTTGGCTCATGCCAACTTTCTTGCCAATAATTCCAAAAGCCATTTTTTTCCTGCCTTGGCTCGTAGTTAAGATGGCTGTTTTTCCCCGCTCTAGGAGGGAAACCTTTCCACCTCACGGAAGGGCCAAAAAATCAAATTGCTGCACTAGACTATGTAATTTTAAATCCCTGTCAAGCTTTTTTTTGTTTTTTATGTTTTAATCTCGACATCGACGCCGGCAGACAGGTCGAGCTTCATCAGCTCTTCCAGAGTCTGTTGATTTGGCTGAAGAATATCGATCAGACGATTATGAGTGCGAATCTCGAACTGCTCCCGCGATTTCTTGTCGATGTGCGGCGAACGCAGAACCGTGTACTTGTTTATCGTGGTGGGCAAGGGAACCGGTCCGGCTACATTCGCGCCAGTACGGCGTGCCGTATCCACGATCTCAACCGCAGACTGGTCGAGAAGTTTGTGATCGTAAGCTTTCAATCTAATGCGTATCTTTTGCTGAGACACGGCAACGACTCCTTCCTTATATGTTTAACCCTTACGCGATGATTTTGGAAACGACGCCGGCGCCTACGGTGCGGCCGCCCTCACGGATTGCGAATCGGAGACCTTCCTCCATCGCGATCGGCGTGATCAGTTCGCCTATTATCTTCACGTTGTC
>Ga0172375_10001224_pt1 | contig 41400 bp, 38 predicted proteins | sample LakKiv1m_FD_114537 | JGI IMG/M metagenome (GOLD analysis project Ga0172375, IMG submission 114537) | Freshwater microbial communities from Kabuno Bay, South-Kivu, Congo - kab_092012_11.1m | ecosystem: Environmental > Aquatic > Freshwater > Lake | place: Democratic Republic of the Congo... | reverse complement strand
TTTCAGGACGGCATCTTTTCCTGTTTCCGGTTTAAAGAGTGTCGAGCATTCAGCTTGATGTGTCAGGCTGGAGCATATAGTCAGAACGAACCGGATTTATCTCCCGATCGATCGGGATCAGAAGGACAAACCGGCAACTTCCTGTTGCACCCATTCACATCCATTTCCAGCTTGCTGTGAAGGGCTGTATCGAGACGCTTATGGTGGGGGGAAGCGAGTGTGTTCGGTTCCGTAGGCGCATGTGTTTTGATCGAAACAGTGGTCGTGATCATGGTCGGAGTTAACGAAAAAGAGGCATTTGACGTGACGGATTTGCCTCGCTGACTTACGTCCCCCAAATGCTCCCCTCGGTTTGAAGAGTGTCGAGCATTCAGCTCGATGTGTCAGGCTGGAGCATATAGTCAGAACGAACCGGATTTATCTCCCGATCGATCGGGATCAGAAGGACAAACCGGCAACTTTCTGTTGCACCCGTTCACAGCCATTACCAACTTGCTGTGAAGGGCTGTATCAAGACGCTTGTGGTGGGGGAAAGCAAGTGTGTATGGTTCTGTGGGCGCGAGTGTTTTGACCGAAACAGTGGTTGTGTTCACGGTCGGAGTTGAAGTAAAAGATGCATTACAAGTGACGAATTTGCCTCGCTGACTTACGTCCCCCAAATGCTCCCATCCCCAAAGGCTGGATAATGGGAGCCGGATGAGCGGAGACGTTCACGTCCGGTTCTGCGAGAGTCTGAGGGTGAAACTCCCTCGGACTACTCACCCCCAAAATTCTCAACCCCAAAAATTTTCGCAAATTCGCACCTCGATCTATCTCTTAACCGTCAATGAAACGGGCGTATTTGTTCCAGTCAACTGCGGGAACTGTTCCGAGGCATTGCAGTTTTTGCAGCAGCCGAAAGATGAAATAGGCAAGGCTGTTGCCGGTTTGATTGATTGTCAACAATCCGTTATCGTATGTGTCGAAGGATTTATCTGATAATGCAATTCCACAGTCGAGCTTCTGACCGTCAATCAATGTGTTCAAGCTTGTCAGGAATGCCTGACTGTTCATGCCTTCAGACCAATCGATATTTGCAGCGACAATTCCTGCTATGATCGGGAACAAAGTTTTTGCTGGGTATGTCCCTCCAGCATAAGGTATCGGGACAGTCGTGCGTTCCAACGTTCTTACCGATTCTGCCTTTTTTCCGGCATATTCGAGATTTGCCTTGTTGATAGTTGGTTTTGCTTCGAGAACGCAATAGACCGCTTCTGCGGGGATGAACCTGTGGTCGTGCTGATCCAGCAGGGTCGGAGTGTACTGATTGTCAAAAATCACCATATCTATCTGGTCGCTTGTTGATCCGTTGCTGTCGATAACTATCCCATGATCAACCGCATAGCGTTTCGGCAGGTATTTTCGTAGTGCATGAATGAAATGCTGTTCATTGACATCGCCCATAACCCCGTCATGGGTGATCGATGTTTCCGAAAGCACCAACTGAAACTTCAGCAATTCCTGTTCAGCTGAAAAGGCTGATCGGAGAAATCCTTTACCGTCCTTTATCGTTGCTGTTTTTGCCTTGTTCATGGGTTGCAGGATAAGGGTTTATTTTAAATGTGAATATTTTCAATATAGCATGAATATACGTTATATTGAGCCTTTTTACTGGATTTTGTTGTGTTATTGCAGTTTCTTTTTGTATAATAAATCAGTAATACTGTTAAATTTTTTCTTCTCCCTCTCTTTTAATGTAATTCAGATTGCCGAGTATGTCCGATTACCAAAGAGACGCATTTTACCTTGCTGCTTTACTGCACGATATCGGCAAGTTCATTGAGCGCGCTAAGGATAAGAAATGGCAGGAGGAGGCGCAATCTTATGTTGAGACAGGTGAGGCATCCAAAAACCATGCACACCGTCGATATTCGGCGGCATTTATAAAAATATTCAAACATTTTCTCTCTGATTCTGATATAGAGAGGTTTGTTTTGTTGCATCACGGGGGGTGGGAAAAAGGCAATGATGATTATGGTATCCTGCGGAAAGATGTTCCTTTGAAGTTGATTCATATTGCCGATATTTCGTCATCGAAGGAACGTGAGAAAATTGCTGATCTTGAGCCCCAATACTATGCCAAAGCAAGGTTGCAATCCATATTTTCCGATATAAAGCTCGACGATAATAACGAGTCTCCTCTAGAATATCTCGATCTGAATCAGCTTTCTCTCGATCGGGAAGCTCTTTTTCCGGCAGGGGAAGAACCTGTTTTCACTACTCAGGGTTACAAAACGCTGCTTGACAAGTTTGAATCCTCTTTCGAGAAGTTTATAAGGCGTGACGGTGTCGATTCTACAGCAGACCTTCTGCCGTTTCTCCAGAAATTCCTTAACGCGGTTCCAGCGCAGACTCCGAGCAGATTCAAGGGACAACCGGACAGGCCGGATATCAATCTTCTCGACCATTCGAGAGTTACTGCTGCGATTGCCCTTTGCCTTTATGACGAATGGAAAGAAGGTTCGTGGGAGGGGAGAGATTCCGAGATTCTGAAAGATTCGGCACAGGGTTACAAAAGCCCGGATTTTCCTGCGCCCTGCCTGCTTGTCTCCGGCGACATATCGGGTATACAGGATTTCATCTTCAACGTTCCATCAAAAGGGGCTGCCAAAACGCTGAAAGCACGTTCGTTTTTTGTCCAGATGCTCGCCGATGTTTGTATTGAAAAGATTCTGCATGATCTCGATCTCAAACCATCCAATCTGCTTTACAACGGCGGGGGGCAGTTCTATTTCCTCATACCGAAATGTAAGGCTCAAGACTTGAGTGATTGCAAGAATGACATTGCACGTGCGCTGATAGACGAAGAGCTGTCCCTTTCGATAGCAAGCGTTGAGGTCAGTATTTACGATTTTATGGAAAAATTCTGGAAGAAATGGAAAGATGTCAATGAAGTATTGGCCATCGAGAAACTCAGGAAGTTCAAGGGGCAGCAACGGAAAGATGTTTTTTTGCCTTTCAAACAGGTGATACGTGAAAATGATGAGAGAGATCCGTTTTTTGAAATCACGGACAAGAAGTTCAAGGATAATGACTATTACCGCATTCTTGCGCTAAATGAACCTATCAAGGTATCAGAAGATAAAGAGAAGAAGTCCTGGGTTGATGTTCTTGCCAAGCTTGGATACCGTTTTGAGTTTCAAGCAGTGGGATCGCACGATGCCTATGCTTTCAATACTACCATTTTCGAGGAAAAGTATGCCGGTTTCAGATTTTCCGTTAAGTACCTGCCGCGATGGAGGACTGTAGCATCGATATCGCAGTTCAAACAGGATGTCAAGAACTGTGGGCGTTCAGTCGAAGAGTATTACGATAAAGAAAAAGACGGAAAAAGATGGGGGTTGGAGACCGATAACATCATCACCTATTCCCAGCTTGCCTTCAAAGCGTACAAGGAAACCGGTACCCACAAGCTCGGCATCCTGAAAATGGATGTGGATAATCTCGGAAAACTTTTCTCCGATGGATTTCCAAAAGAGATCAGGACTCCTTCACGCATGATGTCCCTGTCGCGATCCTTGCAGTGGTTCTTCGAAGGGTATATGAACACCATTCTTCATGATGATCAGTTCAGGGATTACATCTACCCGGTATTTTCTGGCGGTGATGACCTGTTCATGGTGGGCGCATGGCACAAGGTATTTGATTTGGCCCTGAGAATTCAGGAAGAGTTTCAGCGTTTTGTCTGCAACAATCCGTCACTGACGCTTTCAGCATCCTTACTGGTTGTCGATGAGCACTATCCGGTATCGCGTTTTGCCGTGCTTGCCGAGGAGCGATTGCATGAAGCCAAGTACGGAAGTATCAAAAAAAACTCGATCAATGTGTTCGGTGAGACGTTAAGTTGGGAAGAGTTCAGGGAGGCTTGGGATGTTAAAATGTGTCTTTTCGACCTTGTAGATGAAACGGGCGTTTATAAGGTTTCTCGATCGGTGATCTATAAGGTTTTGAATAGTTGCGAAGGGTTGTCAGAATTGCATGACCGGGCACAATTGCTCTATAAAGCAGCATCTTCAAACGATATGAATGTTCTTTCCCGCTTACAGGATATGCCGCTTGTCGGCGAAAAAATGTGGCGTATGAACTACATGCTTCGTGATATTAGAAAAGATGAAGCAAAAGAGAAGGCCAAAAGTCTTATCGATAAATATGAATCGGTTGTAAAAAAGGCTATTAAAGGAGAGCCGGTCAATCCCATGTATGTCGCTGTCGGTGCACGATGGGCTGAGTTGGCAACACGATACAAACAGAAATGTCTTGAAAACCAAAATCAGGAAAATCATGCAGAGTAATTTTTCCCGTTCAGGCGGTGGGCGTTCTGGGGGTTATCAGAAAAGCTGGAGCGAAAAAACTGCTCATGAGGAAATACTGATTGCTTTTGGGGAAAATTTTGAATCCCGGATTCTTTCTCCTAACCAGCATGGCTATAACGATTATATCAATCGATTAAAAGACTATGTAGAGAGGCATGTAAAAGGCATCACCTCATCCCAGCTCAGGAATGTTTATGCGCTTATAAGGGAGAAAACCAACCCGGAAAGTTTGCCTCATATCAGGCCGAGACTTGCCTATGTAGCGGGGAGAGCAAATAATGATGAACTCAGAACGCTGATTTATTTACTCGATTTTCTTGCTGTTCGAGTCGATGACAAATCTAAGCTGAAAAATTTCAAATCATTTTTTGAATCGGTGATTGCTTACCACAAATATTTCGGAGGAAGCGACAATGCATAAACTTATTGGAAAAGCATTCATTTCTGGAAGGATTATAGTGAAAACAGGTTTACATATCGGCGGGTCAAAGACGGTACTCGATATTGGTGGTGTTGATTTGAATGTCATCAAAACCCATCTTGGAGTCCCGTACATTCCTGGAAGTTCATTAAAAGGTAAATTACGATCTATTTTTGCTCGTGAAGAAGGTTCACTTGCGATAAAACGTGAATCGAATATGCCTCCTGATATGAAAGTTGATAGTGATAAAATTAACACCATATTTGGTAAGGGCGCTGATAATGAGGATGAAGTTACACAAACTCAAAAGACGCCGAAAAAGTGTCAGTTAACCCGTCTGATAGTACGGGACGCAATGCTTGATACAGCACATTTTAGGAAGCATTTTTACGATATCGATTCAGACGACAAAGATTTCAAAGATGATCTTGTAAACTACACAGAAATCAAGACCGAAAACACGATAAACAGAATTACAGGGACGGCACAGCATCCCCGCCAGCTTGAAAGGGTGCCTGTCGGTGCAGAGTTTGATTTTGAAATCATCTACGATGTTTTTGATGAAGAAGAAAAAGTCTCACATCTTAATGCTCTTCTGCAGGCAATGAGGATTTTGGAGGACGATTATCTCGGGGGAAGCGGTTCACGAGGTTATGGGCAGATAGGTTTTAAAGGGTTGAAGTATGAATACAAGTCTATAGATGAATACAAGAAAAGTAACGAGCGCAGTAAGCTTGATCTTAATAGGATTACACCTTTTGACTAATTTTATCTGATATGCAGGCACTATTGTTGATTCCCGGTGGAGGCGCTCAGTTTCATTTCGGGGAAACCGGTCTTGATGACAGCAGCGATCTGTTGCATTCAGATACCTTGTTTTCGGCGTTAGCGAACATCTATGAGTACGCCTTGAGTGGAGCAGAAATCTTTATTGATCTGGTCGAATCGGGGAGGCTTTCGTTTTCATCCGGGATGTACGCTTTGCTGAAACAGGGGGAGCTGTTGCAGTTGTTTGTGCCAAAACCGGTCGTGACCTACAGCAAGACTGATGACCTGAAGCTTCACAAGAGCATGAAGTATTTCTCTTTAGGGGTGTTCGAGGAGTTCAGGAAGAGCTTCAAACCTCAGAAGCTTGAGTCCGAACTTGATCTGAACTTTTATTCCTCAATCGGCAACGAGTTCCTTTGTCTGGCTGATGAGCTTGGGGGTATGCCGGAAGAATTCAAAAATCGTTCTTTTCGTAGATTTACAACCAGCCCGAAAGTGAAAGTGCACACCACCGTTGAGGACAATGATCGCTTGTATCACGAGACCACGGTGCAGTTCCATACGTTTTCCGCAGCCGGAGAGGAATACGAGGGAGCCTATTGCGTTCTCTTCGATGCCGATGTATTGACCGCCGAAGAACGACAGGAGTTTCTTGCAGCTGTGCGAATTATGGCTGATGAAGGTGTGGGTGGGCAGCGTTCGTCAGGCAAAGGTCAGTTCAGGGAAGTTCGGGAAGTGATGATTCCTATTCCACCTCCTGCGGAGGCATCTGTGTATCTCGGCTTATCGGTTCTTTCTCCCGCTGATGCAAGTGAGTTTGAGGCACTGGAGCGGTACGAAATGTTTGTTCGTGGCGGTGGTTCTCTTGGCTTGAGGGGAGAGGGTGAAAAACACCGCAAGCAGGCGAGATTTGTCAGAGAAGGAGCTGTCATGAACCGGAATATCAGTGGAAGGGTAGTCGATCTTTCTCCTGATGCCGAGTCGGGTTCAGTCAAACGCAACGGGAGAAACTTTGCCATTCCAATCTGAACGATACTCATGCGGCAAACCTTGACGACTCATACAATAAAGCTGACAACGCTCTCTCCGCTCCATATTGGTGCTGGCGATGAGCACATTCTTTCGCCCTATAGCGATTATGTGCAGCGCGGTGATTCGCTCATCTACATCGACACCGAAAAGCTCCAGAAGGCGATGCAAGGCGACAACTCCCTTATCGATGCCTACGTGAAAGGGATGCGGCAATTTGAGAATAACCGCTCGACTTTTTCTCTTGAACAGTTTATTACCGGTACATTAGGTAAGGAGATCGATGATTTTGCAGCTCGTGTTGTCAAGATTGAGGGAGACTGCAAGAAAGCCCATATCCGCCGCTTTATTTCCACCGCTGGAAAACCATTTATTCCAGGCAGCTCACTCAAAGGAGCGATCAGGACAGCGGTATTGGTCGATTGGTTGCTGAAAACCAAAGATGGAAAAATGCTGCTCGATCAGATCAGGGTGCATGTCGAAAAGCGTGACTGGAAGTCGCTGAAAAGGATCGATCCTGCAAGGCAATGTTTCGGAAGTATCTCTCATGATATTTTCAGGTACATGAGGGTGAGTGATTCTCAGGTAATTGAGCCCACAGCATTGTCGGTAAGTGCAATGAAAAGAGTTTCCTTGCGAATCGGTAGAAAAACCTTCAGAAGGAATACCTCTGACATTCCGCAATTGAGTGAGACACTGAATGCCTCAGTAAAGAGTTCATGTACTTTGTCATTCCTCAAGCCACGAAGTACAAGCAGTTTCAGTTTTATCGATCAACAATCCATCAGTTCATTGTTCTCGATTATCAACCGAATTTCTCTCGATTCATGTTTGCGTGAGCTCGATGAACTCCAGAGCCTCAATGAGTTCAGGGATTTTATCACGTTTTATGAAAAGCTCGAACAAGATATGAAATCACTGAAAACCAATGAGGCTATCCTGCGTTTGGGTGGCGGGAAAACATGGTTTGACAACTCTATCGGATTATCGATTGACAGTGATATTTTTGGTGATGAAAAGTTGCTTGGGCAGTATCTCTTTCTGTTAAGGATCGGTAATATTCCTTTTCCTTCAACACGATCAGCTATTGTGAAAGATAATGTACCCGTTCAACCTCTGGGTTGGATAAAGCTTTCCGTCGAGGATTAATATAAGTTCAAGTATGTTTACTTCTTTTTCATCTTTACCAATAGCCCGGTTCCTTTTCACAATTGAGCCGACGGAGGCAATCTACCTTCCGGAATACAAGGGTTCGGCGCTTCGGGGTGGGTTCGGACATGCCTTCAAGAGGGCGACGTGTATTACCCGCGACAGGAATTGTGATCCATGTATACTGAAATCTGCTTGTGCGTACTACAAGGTGTTCGAATCGAAGGTATCGCCTGATACCGCGGATAGGTTGCGACTTGGTAGCGATGCACCTCATCCTTTCGTGATTGAGCCGCCAATGACTAAACAGGGTTACTTCCAGCCAGGAGATCGACTCACTTTTTCTCTTGTACTTGTCGGCAGCGCAGTTGGCCAGTTACCGTTCTTTGTCTATGCGTTCATGATTCTCGGCGAAAGTTTCGGAATTGGCAAAGGAAGGGGGCGGTTCAGGCTGCTGGAGGTCGAGGATGAGAGCGGCAAGCAGTTGTTTGACAACGGAAGCCTTTCCGGATGTTTCCAGATTTGTTCTGGCGGGGAGATCATGAGACGGGTAGATTATGCTTTTAACAGATATGTCACACTTCGTTTCGAGACTCCACTCAGGATGAAAACCGCTTATGGACGTGAGAGTAAAGGACTGGTGACCCGAATAGATGACCATGACGCAGTCAGGTTGCTTTTAAAATCACTTTATCACCGGGTGTTTGTCTTGAACCAGTTGTATGGAGAGGGGGTAAAAGCGGAGCCTTACGATAGCCGGAACCTACCGTTGGTCGACGGGGATGTGAATGTAGTCGGAACAGACACTTTCTGGTACGACTGGGAACGGTACTCGCAGCGTCAGCAACGCCACATGAAGCTTGGTGGATTGATGGGAGAAATAACGCTTGACGGCAAGCTTGAACAGTATATGCCGCTTCTTCGTCTTGGCGAATATCTTCATACAGGTAAGGGAACCGGATTTGGGCTTGGTAAGTTAGTCGTTCACTAAATAGATGGCAATAGTGTATAATCTATAGTGTTTTAATCATGAAATCAGTCGAAAGAAAACACGTTTTTATATCCTATTCTCGAAGCGATGGTCAAGAATGGGCGGCAGAAATAAGCAGTTTTCTTTCTGTGATTGATAATGAATTTTGGCAGGATATTCATGATATGAAGGGTGAACATGATAATTTGACTGAAATAAGAAATGCTATAGAAAAATCGGAACATGTGGTGGTTGTTATTACAAAGTCAGCTTTAGAATCGGAATGGGTCAAAAAAGAATGGGAATATGCGCTGGAAAACGGAATCAATGTTTGCCCGGTAATAGTTAATGATAATTGCATTGATGCTCTTTCTGGTTGGCAAAAAGATCGATATTGTTATTACTTCAATAGAGAGAGTGATAGAAGTCGTTTGATAGATGTTGCGAAAGGAAGTGGTAAAAGAGAGCGCTTGTGTAAATATATTCCTGAAATGCCAGTTAAGTATGTGCCGAGAGAGTTTATTGAAAAGATAAAATATAGATTGATTGATAAATATGGTAATGCTCTAAAAACAACATTTGCGTTGGTGGGAGCAGGAGGATATGGAAAGACTGTGGCCGCAAAAGCTCTTTGTATAGATGAGGATATTAAGTTGGTGTATTCTGGTCGTATTATCCCTGTTGTTATTGGTAATGACTTATCTTTTTCTTCAAAAAGCATTTTAGAGGGTAAAATTATAGGTATAATAGAAGATATTATATTTAAATTGAAAGGAGAAAGATATAAGTTTTCTTGTATAGAAACGGCATCAAACGAATTAGCTGTAATATTAAGTTCAATTGGTAATGTACTGCTTTTTATTGATGATGTTTGGCGTGAAAGTGACTTGCGCTATTTCTTGAGGATTTCTGGTAATTGCTCAATAATTATTACTACAAGAATAAAAAATTGTTTGCCCAGTGATATCGAAAAGTATGAGGTTGGCAAATTTGATGACGGCGAAGCTTTTAAGCTTATTTCAGATAAGCTGCCTTTTGAGAATAGTAGTGATGAGGAAAGAGTATTACGTAGATTATCTCATAAATTGTTTGGTTGGGCACAATTAATTGCAATAGCTAATCGCTGGCTTCTAAAGAAATACGAAAAAGATGTTAGTGTGAAAGAAGCTGTTTCTTCATTTAATCGTCTTTTAGATGAAAAAGGATATCAATATTTTGATCCCAGGAATGAAATTGATCGTGATCGAAATCTTTCTGCGTGTATTGAGGCAAGTATCGAGTTTCTTAGTGATGAAAATAAACAACGATTTTATGAGCTCTCGATATTTCCTGAAGATGAAGATATTCCTTTTAGTATAATCTTTTTGTTGTGGGAGAAAACCGGTGTTATGGATGAAGATGATAGCCTTGAATTGTGTGAGTATTTTTATGATTCCTCTTTATTTGATTCATTTTCTGCTAAAGAGAGGTTGATTCGTATACATGATAATATTTTGAAATATTTGAAAGGTAAAATTACTAAAGATCGACGTTATGAGGTAAACAAGATGTTTGTTGATGCCCTGTGTGAAAAATATCCTAATGGTTTTTCGTCGGTTCAAGTTTTTGAAAAATATATATGGCGAAATTTGATTAGGCATTTGAGTGAGTGTAAAAAAAATGAAACCATTGAAAGCGTATTAACTGATTATCAGTGGATAAAAAAGAAGTTGGATGCTACAAATTGTGTGGATTTATACAATAGTTATTTTGTCTCTGAACACGGTTTATTGGCAGATCGTATTGCAAAGGCTATTGGTTTATCAATGAATACGATTTGTGAAAATAGTGCAATGTTGTCTGGTCAATTATGGGGGCGATTAGGTTATTATAAAGAAATTAAATGCTTCTTGAGTGACTTGTTATCTGACTTAAATAAAAGGGCTTTATTATTAATGTATCCCAGTCTTACTCCGCCTTGCCTTCAAAAAATGAAATTACAGGGTTTTAAAGACGGTGAGTCTGTTGTTTCAGTTGGATATTATGATAACGATAGTTCTGTGATGGCTCGTTCAGATTTAGCACAGCAAATATTCTGGAAAAGTAATACAGGGGAAGTTATAGAAAAAATTGATTTGAGTCTGGCAAAAGATCAAATTGTTTGTTATTCAAAAGATAATACTATTTATATTGCTAAAAATGCTGAAAATATATTGAGTGTGTTTTCTGTGTTTGATCAAAAAACAATTTTTATTAAGGATTTATCAAATTATCATGATTATAGCTCTGTTTTATCAGGAGATAAAAAAAGAGTTATGTTGCTATTGGATTTTAGGGTTGTTTTGATATATGATATTGAGACTCATAAGTTGATTGGAAGCTATACGTCCTTAGAAAATATTTTAGAGGTTTGCTTTTCAAATTCTGGATGCGGTTGCTTTGTGTTACTGAAAACCGGATTTCTTATTTACTTTGAAAGTAATGATTTTAATAATGGAATAAGGTTTGGAGTTTCAGACAAAGAAATAATAAAGTTTATTATTTCTTCTGATGATAAGATTGTGTTCGGTGTTTTTGATGATGGTGAGCTGTTTGTTTGGGATATGCCTTATCAGAACAGTTACAGGACATTTCGAGCCGAAAAGTTGAGCGAAGTGAGTAATTTGGCTTTTTCTCTCCAGTTGTCAAGATTAATAGCTTCTGATATCACTGGTAAAATTTGTGTTTGGGATATCAAAACCCTCTTACTGTATGCGTATTATTGCGATCATGAGTATAATATTAATTCAATAAGTGTATCTTTATCTGGAGATATGCTTGTGAGTGCATCGCTTGATAATACTGCTTGTGTATACGATTTAAAAAAAGATAAAATATATCAGGTATATAAAGGACATGAAGGAGAGGTTAATGATGCTCGTTTTTCAAATGATCAAAAATATATTATTACAGGCTCTGATGATTCCACTGTACGTTTGTGGTATGTTGAACCAGTTGCGTTACCTTCCAGATATTTAAGTTTCCATGATAAACGAGTTAATGATATTGATATTTCTATAAACGATGATTATTTGATTTCTGCTTCTGATGATTTTATTGTAAAGTTATGGGATCTTAAAACGGGAGAAGTTGTTGGTAATACTTATAAGGCCGATTCTCCAGTTATTCGTGCAATTTTTTCAAAGGATAGTAGATACGTTGCGGCTTTGTTGGCTGATGGCAGTCTTGATGTTATAAAAGTTTCAATAAATCCTGTTTCATTGTTAAAAATGAAATTTACTGACAATGAAAAAAAAGTAAGTCCTGTTTTGATTAGTTTTTCTCCGAATCGAAAAATATTGCTGTTGCTTGCTCCGATTATATAGTTAGGCTGGTAAATATTGATAGTGGTGAGGTTATGTTTTCTAAGGAAGGACATTATGGCATGATCAGAAGTATGGTTTTTTCAAATGATTCAAAATATATTTTAACTGCATCTAATGATGGCTATTTTGCAATATGGACAAACGATATAGGTGAAGAGCCTGTTGTTTTGAATGGTATTAATAATACAAATAATAGATTCAATTTTGCGAAATATATAGATGATGATAGTTATGTTTTAACGGGTTCTGATGATGGAACATCAAGACTATGGTCTTCATCTAATGGCGAAGAGTGTTTTGTTTTTGATTGTTCGAAGGGTTTTGCTCAAGCAGTAGATGTTAATGTTATTGATGCAATATTCAATAAATCTTCTGATTGTGTTTTAACATATTCTGAAAATCATGTTTCTCCTACTGAATGTTATTGGAGCGTAAGACTTTGGTCAAAAACAACACAAAAAAATGTTGCGGCAATTGATAATTGTTTAGGAAAGCCTTCTTTTATAAGATTGTCACCTGATGGTCAGTATATTTATTTTGTAAATGGAAAAAATCTAAATGTATATGATATATTTAAAAATACTATAATTGATTCTTTAGTATTTGATGCGGATGTTACAGCATTTACACAAAAAAATTCAATTATAGGATTAGGGGATAAATTAGGGGGAGTACATATGTGTAGATTTCAAAGATGACGCGTGAGCGATGACCGTTACTTTCTGCGAACCCTCTACATTCAGGAACAGGGGTCGGTGCTTCGGGTTGCCAACGACCAGTTCAGGGTGACGATGGGCAATGACGATGATGAATCGGAACTGATCGAAATCCAGTCGATCAAGGTCGGGCAGATCGTTATTTTCGGGGCCTGCATGATTACTCCTCCTGCTTTGAGGTACTGCCTCATGAAACGCATTCCCATCGTGCTTCTTTCACAGCATGGCGAATATTTCAGCCGGATCGAATCGACCGATGACGTGAACATCATGCTCGAACGAGAGCAGTTCAGCCGTTCATCGGACAGCAACTTCAGCCTTGAATGCTCGAAGCATTTTGTCAGGGCCAAGCTGCATAATTCGGGAGTACTGCTCAAACGGCATTCGGAAAAGAACGGATCGGTTTCGATAAATCAGGCGGTTGGTATGCTCGAATCGCTGAAATCGAAGGTTGATGGCGCCGAAACGATCGATGTTGTCCGGGGTTATGAGGGTAGCGGAGCGGCAGCTTATTTCAGTGTTTTCGAAGAGTTGTTCGAGGCCGACGGATTCAGTTTCAGAAAGCGCATCAAGCGCCCTCCTACCGATCCAGTCAATGCCATGCTGAGTTTTGGATACAGTATTCTGTTCAACAACCTGTTTTCGATGGTGCGTATTCACCGGATGCATCCCTATGTCGGGTTTCTGCATTCCGATAAACCGGTTCATCCGACGCTGGTCAGCGATCTGATTGAAGAGTTCCGCACGATCATCGATGGCCTCGTGCTCTCCATCATCAACAAGCATCTGATCGGGCCGGGAGAATTCAGGATCGTGACTGAGGATGGAACGGCGAAAGGCTGCTACCTGAGCGATCTGGCCCGCAAGACCTTTCTGCGAGAGTTCGAGAACCTCATGCACCGCAAAACAACCCATACGGCCAGCGGATACCAGGTAAGTTATCGTCGTTGCCTCGATCTTCAGGTAGGCGAGTTCGCTCTGTACCTGAAAAATGAAAAACCCTATGTTCCCTATCTCAGGAGATGAATCATGTTCTTGCTTGTGTCGTACGATATCTGTGATCCGAAACGGTTGCCCAAAGTAGCCAAATTGCTCGAAGGTTATGGCAACAGGGTACAGTACAGCGTTTTCGAATGCATCCTGACGGAGCGGCAGTTCCGGGAGCTGCAAAGGCGGCTGTTGCGATTGATAAGACTCGAAGAGGACAGTGTGAGGTTCTACAGGCTCTGTGAAGCCTGCCAGGCTCAGATCGAGATTCTCGGACAGGGAAAAGTGAGCGAAAACGAGTATTATTTCATTACGTGAGGCATGAAAAATGGCTTCAGAATGTCTAACCCGTACGGAGCTTTTCCGGATAGCTGAATTAACAGCCCTTAATTCCTTAACGTCATAATAAGATTATGGTTATCGGATTAAATGTGTTAATTGTTTCGTGCTAAACCTGAAAGTGATGGAAATGTATGGAGTTATTGCCGAAGAGAATTGTGGCTATTTCGCTTTTTGATCACTATTTTACCGGAAGGAGCATGCTCCGTGAAAATCGGCCCGCCGAAACCCGTCTGACAAGGGTTTCACAGGGTACAGGATATGAAGACCTGAAGAGATAAGAGGGATTGAGACTTCAGCAACCGAATCATAGACCGCAATCACTTCAAGGATATGAAGACCTGAAGAGATAAGAGGGATTGAGACATAGCGTACATTATCGGCAAAACAGCATCTTCATAAAGGGCAAGGGATATGAAGACCTGAAGAGATAAGAGGGATTGAGACTTGGGGGAAGTTTTTCTATCATATCTATTTTTTCCTGGGGATATGAAGACCTGAAGAGATAAGAGGGATTGAGACTCATCCGCTCATTTTCTTTGGTCTTGGCTGATGACGGTTTTGAGGATATGAAGACCTGAAGAGATAAGAGGGATTGAGACTTCTCTTTTTCTTATTCTTTCCGTCTCTGATATTCCAGGATATGAAGACCTGAAGAGATAAGAGGGATTGAGACAGAACTCCCGGCGAAGATACAGACCGTGCCGTGGCTGGTTTGGGATATGAAGACCTGAAGAGATAAGAGGGATTGAGACGTAATTCACAGCAAATTCTACGACAGCACCTGAAGGATATGAAGACCTGAAGAGATAAGAGGGATTGAGACAACTTTTGCACGAACTTCTTTAACTTCTCCTGCCTTTGTGGATATGAAGACCTGAAGAGATAAGAGGGATTGAGACTTTTCGGTCGCCTTGACGATCGCCTGCGAGACCATGATTTCGGATATGAAGACCTGAAGAGATAAGAGGGATTGAGACGTTTCCGGTCGGGAACACAGTGTTGGCGACAAAGCATTCGGATATGAAGACCTGAAGAGATAAGAGGGATTGAGACGCGTTATGGGTTATACACAAAGTCGTGTATTCCCGCAAGTTTGGATATGAAGACCTGAAGAGATAAGAGGGATTGAGACTTTTTTTGAGAAAATTACATCGGAAATCTTTGTCGATGATCGTGGATATGAAGACCTGAAGAGATAAGAGGGATTGAGACAGAGCATCAAACTGTCCTTGCGTGACCATTACGGTCACATGGATATGAAGACCTGAAGAGATAAGAGGGATTGAGACATAATGTAATCCTCATAACCGTCGACGCCGTAGATCACCTGGATATGAAGACCTGAAGAGATAAGAGGGATTGAGACTTCGTTATCAGCCTGTAAAAGGCTTCGTGCGCCTTGACGGCATCGTGGATATGAAGACCTGAAGAGATAAGAGGGATTGAGACTTTGTTGATGTGGAAGAGTCAAAAGAGATTGTCCCGCTCGGATATGAAGACCTGAAGAGATAAGAGGGATTGAGACGGTTTTTTCCAGAGAATAATATCTACATACATTACGTCTGAGGATATGAAGACCTGAAGAGATAAGAGGGATTGAGATGTAAATCTAAGGGACGCAAGTAAATAAGGTCACTGAGGAACCATTTCTTTTCTTTGATTTTAAGAGTATTAATCCGGGGGATTCAAACAGGAGTCTTTCTATCTGTCATTCAAGCCCATTAACGTATTCTTCATGGGCTCTGACACCGGTCATGTATCTGTCTGGCGGATGGATAATCAGGGACGCAAGTAAATAAGGTCACTGAGGAGCCATTTCTTATTTTTTATTTCAAGAGTGTTAATCCGGGATTCAAACAGGTGCCTTTTTATCTGTCATTCAAGCCCATTAACGTATGCTGCATAAGCTCTGACACCGGTCATATATCTGCATGCCGGATTAATAGCAGGTCTCAATGGTCGAGGATTATTCTCCCACCTCTTCTGAGAGTTTGGCGTTCAGTTTTCTTATCTCTTTCAGGCGTCTTGTGTCGCTTTTTATGAGCACGGGCCTCGTTTCGGCTATCCGTAAAATGTTGAGGGCATCTTTTTTTCTGTTTTCATCGAGGTAGAGCAAGGCCAGTTCGTGGTAGTGACGGATGACTCTCGGGTTGAGACTGATGGCTTTTTTGAAGTTTTTTTCGGCCTCTTCGCGGCTGCCTTTCGGCATACCTCCGACAAAGGTGTTGCCCATGAAGCGGTTGAACCATCCTATTTTCGATATCTGATAGTTGTATGAGCCGAGCATTGACCATGCCACATCGTCGTTCGGGTTCAGCTCAAGCGCTTTTTCAAGCTCTTTTTTGATTTCAGCCGCCCGATTCACTTTTTCTTTCGCTCCGATCTTGTCGGCCTTCAGGGCCAGTGAAGCGGCAAGCCAGGTGTGTGCACTGGCGTTGTTGCCGTCGAGCTGCACCGATTTTCTTGCATAATCGACAGCTTTTGAGTAAAAGGGCATTTTTTTCGTTGATTCGCCCGGATCGATCGATTCGGCGATGCTGATGTTCAGGCGGGCGAGCTTCCAGTAGAGATCTGATGATTCCTGCCCCGTCTGGAGCATCGTTGTGTAGAGTGAGTCGGCTTCTTCGTACCGCAGGGAGCGGAAGGCCTGGTCTGCCGCATCGAGCGCGGCGCTTTCATAGACTTTGGTGGCAGCGTTTCCATTGGCCGGCAATGTGGGTATGAGCAGCAGACAGGTCAGGATAGCGGCTACGACGTTTCGTCGGTATGGTGTTGCGGTGAGCGGTAGTCGTCTGCGGATATCTTTCATCTGAACCATAATGAGTCTGGATATTTTCTGTTGAGGCTGCGGTCAAGACCGAGCCAGTGCCCGGTAGGCAGCACGATGAGCAGGATCGAAATAGTGACAAGTGGCGGTATGGTTTCGTTGTAATAGCCGCCGGCAGCAAAATTGAGCAGCATGATGAGGCCGAAAACCGCATTGATGCGTGTGGTGACGCCAAGCAGCAGTGCAACGCCGATGATCAGTTCACCGATGGTGACAATCCAGGCGATGGGCATGACGAGCGGCAGGGCGAAGTGCTGAAGGTATGATGCCTGCCACATGGCGATTGCTGCTTCGATGGAGCCGGGCGAAGCGGTTGTGGCGAGCAGTTCATGCAGTCTTTGCGTGAAGTGACGGGTAAGGATGTCGCTCCACATCCAGCCGTGGATGATTTTGTGAACGAATCCGTAGATGAAGAGCAGGGTGTAGAGGTATCTCAGGACAAGTACGGCGATGATGCCCGATGCCTGAAGTTTGTGTGTGCTCAGGTAAGTGCGTTTCCACTGAAAATCGGTCATGGCTGGCGAAACATTGGTTCAATGATGCATTTTCGGTATTCCCGGCACGCGTGGGCGACAGCCGGTAATCTGTTCAAATTTACGATAAAAAACTCTTTACAGAAGATGCTGGGGATCGACGTCAGCGGTAATGATGAGATTTTCACCTCTGAATGCCTGCAGGGTATCGTACTGTACCTGCCTGAGAAGAGGGGACGGGAGCTTGATACCGAATAGCTTCAGGATGATCTGGAAGCGGTAACGACCTTTTATTCTGTTGATTCCTGCCGGCGCCGGGCCGAGGATCGAGCCGAGTCCCTCAGGGAGCCGGGTTTGCAGATGTTCCCTGAGCACAAGGGCCCCTTTTTCCGCGGCTGCTTCCGTTGGTGATGAGCATTCGAATTTGATGAGTCGGGTAATGGGCGGATAGGCAAGTTCACGCCGGGAAGCCATCTCCGCCTCGAAAAAGTGGCGGTAATTTGCCCTCAGGATGTGACTGAACAGCTCGTTGTCACGGTTGTAGATCTGAAGAAGCACCTCGCCGGGTATCGATGAGCGGCCAGCCCGTCCTGCAACCTGCATGAGGAGGGAGTATATCCGTTCCGATGCTCTGAAGTCGGGCAGGTTCAGGCCAATGTCGGCCATAAGCACCCCGACAAGGGTTACGTCCGGGAAATCGAGACCTTTTGCTACCATCTGGGTGCCCAGCAGGATGCGTACGTTCTTTTCCCGGAAGGCGTTCAGCATCGAGGTGTGAGCGTCCCGGCTCGATGTGGTGTCGATATCCATCCGGAGGATTTTTTCGTCAGGGAACAGCTCGTTCAGTTCCTCTTCGATCCGCTCGGTGCCGCTGTTTCTGTAAAACAGCTTTTCAGAACCGCATGAGGCGCATGTCTGACGGAATGGTTCGATATGGCCGCAATAGTGGCAGCGCAGGCTCTTGTCTGAGGCGTGATAGACAAGAGGAATGTTGCAGAAGCTGCATTGTGGTGTGTGGCCGCATTGAAGGCAGAGAACACTGCCAGCGAAGCCGCGTCGGTTCTGCAGCAGGATGACCTGTTCGTTGCGCTGGAGCCGGATGCGGATGGCGTCATAAAGGGCGCCCGATATCGATGGTGTGACCCGCTGGCTTCCGGGCATCCAGACCAGTCCGATCGAAGGCATCCGGGCGTTGTCGATCCGTTCTGGCAGTTCGAGCAGGGTATATTTTCCCTCCACCGCGTTCCTGTAGGATTCGAACGATGGCGTGGCCGAACCGAGGACGCAGACTGCGTTTTCAAGCATGGCACGCATGACGGCGGTATCACGGGCATGATACCGTGGTGTACGGTCCTGTTTGTAGGCGGCGTCGTGCTCTTCGTCCACGATGATGGCTCCGATGTTTTCCAGCGGTGCGAACACTGTCGAACGTGCACCGAGGGCGATGCGGGCTTTACCCTGCCTCAGGCGCTGCCAGGCATCATACTTTTCCCGATCGCTCATCGCGCTGTGCATGATCTGTATGTCGTCGTGGAAATAGTGCCTGAAGCGGGCTGCGGTCTGAGGGGTCAGGGAGATTTCGGGAACCAGAACGATGGCTGTTTTGCCGGCAGCAAGAATCCGTCGAAGCAGTTCGATATAAACCAGGGTTTTGCCGCTGCCGGTCACACCATGCAGAAGAAAGGTCTGAAACCGTTGCTGACGTGCCGTTTCATCGATGGTATCGAGTGCTTTCTGCTGATGTGTGCTCAGTGCGGAAATTTTTTTCTGTGGCTCATCGAAGCGAAGGCTTTCCCTGGCCGGTGCCTCGGTCTCTGTTTTCTCTGCAAGGCCAAGTGCGACAAGGCTGTTGAGTACCGCTCTCGATATGCCGGATTCATCAGCCCTGAAAAGGTGTTCAGGGCGGGATGCCATAAGTTCGAACGCTTCCCGTTTCCGTGGTGATCGTGCAAGGAGCTTTTCGGGTGCTTCGGGCAGCTCCCTCCCGAGACGCCATGCACTGACGCTCCTGGGTCTGGTTTCCACAAAGCTTTTGCGGAGTTTCAGCAGTCCTCCCCGTTCGAGTTCCGAAAGCGTGGTATAGAGTTCCCGGCGTCCCAGGCGTTTACGGAGCTGACGCACGGTCATCCGTTTTTCGACCGAGAGTATCCGGAGTATGTTCCGGCGCAGGCCGGTGCTTTTGACTTTCGTTTCAGGGCTTTCGAGACGGAACCCGGCCAGTTCCACCACGTCATCGACGACACTCCTCAGTGGAGCCGGCAAGGCGGTTGTCAGGCAGTCGATGGGGCGGGCGATGTAATAATCTGAAATCCAGAGAGCCAGTTTAAGCATGACCGGAGTCAGCACCGGAGTGCCGCCGTTGAGCAGATCGAGCACTTCGCCTTCGGGCTCTTCTTCTCCGGCTGTCTCCAGAGACCAGACATAGCCCGTGAATGCCGATGCCTTGTAGCGGCTCAGGCTGACCAGTACCTGGCTTCCAGGCTGAAGCAGTGTTTTCAGCCCTTCAGGAACACCCAGGACAAATGGTTCCTCACGAAATATTCTTTCTGCATAAACTGTCGCGAGCATCGGAAATCAGAGGAAGATGTTCAAAAGTTGGAAAAGTTCTGTTGCAATGAGAGATGCAAGTGACCAGTGACTGAAAGGACGAAAATTGAACAGAAGTTTATCAAATCCAGGACTCATTTCAGCAAATATCTTTCCCATTTCCCGTCAGCACTGAAAAAGCCAGCTTTGCGGGCTGGCTTTTTCAGAAAATATGTGTTTGATCGCGTTACCCGTTGAGCGCGGTGATGATCTCTGCCCTGATCTGATCGACTTTTCCTATGCCGGCTATTTTAGAGTATTTCGGGGCGTAGTCCGATCCGTTCATTGCCAGGCCGCTGTAGTAGTCGATGAGCGGTTCGGTCTGGTCGTGATAGATTTTCAGACGTTTGCGCACGGTTTCTTCGGAATCGTCGTCCCGCTGCACCAGGTCTTCTCCGGTAATGTCATCCTTGTCCGGAACTGCCGGTGGATTGAACACGACGTGGTAGGTTCGACCGGACGCAGGATGCACCCTTCGTCCACTCATGCGTTTGATGATCTCTTCGTCGGGAACGTCGATTTCAATGATATTGTCGATATGGATACCTTCGGTTTTCAGAGCTTCAGCCTGGGCTATGGTACGGGGAAATCCGTCAAAAAGGCATCCTTTTGTGCAGTCCTGCTTTTCGATGCGCTCTTTGACAAGTTCTATGATGATATCGTCAGGGACGAGTCCTCCTTCATCCATGACTTTTTTTGCGGCGATACCGAGGGGGGAGGCAGCCTTGACGGCGGCGCGCAGTATGTCTCCGGTCGATATCTGGGGAATGCTGAAAGCTTCAGAAATGTATTGTGCCTGTGTTCCTTTCCCGGCGCCTGGTGCGCCCAACAGGATTACTCTCATGAAACGGTATCCTTTATGAATTTTTTTTCAGGGAGATGACAGTGATTTTCGGTTTTGGAGGTTTGTTCACCTCTTCGACGTCCGGAGCCGGTGCGGTTGGCTGAGAACCGTTCTGAGAAACCGGAACGGGCTGGGGTGAGAGAGGCGTTTTTACGGTGTCTCCGCTGTTTCGGGCTGATTTGAATTCGATGGTCTGTTTTGCGGGTTTTTTCAGCTCTATAGGCTTGGCTTTCGGCGAACCCGGTCGGTGTTCAAGCCGGCTTTCGTCGAAAAGCTGCTGGAATGCGGCACTTGAGCCTTTCGGGTCGGGTACCCGGTGAACATATTCGTCTTCATGGACAATCTGCGGTCTGAACTCGAAGTCAAGAGCGGCCAGCATCATCCTGAGCATTCTGCGGCTTTCGCCGAGATCGCCTTTGGAATCGATTCTGGTGTGTGCTTTGCCGTTGACGGTGGTGATTTTCCGCCCGTTTACGTCAGTTTCTTCAAGAAGCCCGAAGGTGACGTCGATTTTCATGCCGAGAAGTGCGAATGAGGCAACTTCGGCACGAACAGATATCATGCCTCCTACTGCGGTTTTCTGACCTTTGAGATCCCAGCCGACCCATCCGTCTGTTTTGCTGGCGATGAAGTCAGAGATATCGTCTATCGGGCAGGCATAACGGCGAACCTTGAGTTCACTGAAAACCGGTTTTTCGGAGGTGTGGGTAGCATTGTTGGTCAGACAGTGATATACTTTGACCATCTCGTCTCTGAAAGGAAGGAAATCAAATAGATCCATGGTGCGAAGGGCCGGTTAAAGATTTCTGCGGTTTCAAACCGTTATTGCCGCACAGGGTAGGTGGCCAATTGTCCGCATGCCGCATTGATGGTGGCCCCCTGACTTTTTCTGACGGTAACCTGCAACCCGGCGTCCAGCAAACGCTGAATAAACATGGTTTTCGAGCTGCTGTAGCCAGGCTTGAACTTTAAATTAACGATTGCATTATAATCAATCAAATTAATTTTGCACAACACTCTCTTCGCGAAACGGGTCAGCTTTCGTGAGTCTTCAGCCGAATCATTGACGCCGTCCAGCAGCATATAGACCAGTGTGACCGGCTGGCCGGTTATGGTGTTATATGAACTTATGGCCTGGGTAAGCCTGTCGAGGGTTATGTCGGCGGCAACAGGCATAAGGCGCTCACGGGTATGCTGGTCGGCACTGTGCAACGATATGGCGAGCCTGGTTCTGAGGCCCGATCGGGCGATTCTGTCCATCTCCGTCGGCAGGCCTACGGTTGAAATCGTGATCTTTTTTTCGGAGATGCTGAACCGGTAATCCTCTTCGGTCAGAGTGCCGATCGACTCGAACACGTTGTCGAGATTGAGCAGGGGCTCTCCCATACCCATGAAGACGATATTGCTCAGGCTGCGTCCGTACCGGTTCAGGGCCTCTTGCTCCAGAAGAAAGACCTGATCGATGATTTCAGATGCCAGGAGGTCTCTTCTGAAGCCCATGTGACCCGTGGCGCAAAAGGTGCAACGGAGCGGACATCCAACCTGAGACGAGATACATGCGGTCATACGCTCATCAGAAGGAATCAGAACGCTTTCAACGAATTCGTTGTCTTGCAGTTGTATAAGGAATTTAGCCGTAGAACCGGTCTGCATCATGGGTGATTCTGCGGTTTCGCTTTCGCATCCGGCCATCGATGCCGTGCGTATGGCCCATTCTGAGGCAAGTTTACGGCGGAGTTGCTTTCCGAAAGTGCTCATCTGTTCAAAATCGAGGGCCTGATGGCTGTATAACCAGCGGTGAAGCTGAACGGCCCGGTAAGCTGGTTGGCCGAGTCCGGCCATGAGAGCGGCAAGTTCTTTTCTGTCCAGTTCCCTGATATTGGGCAGCTTGCACTCCTCTTCATTTTTGTGTGCCGGCTGATTGTATTGCATCATCTCACTGCTGTCCTTGTCGTTGATCGATAAAAGAAGTACTTTATATGACATATAACGGATAAAACGGATAAATTCCCGTATCATCTCGTCACGGTTGAATTAATTCAAAAGATAGAATGTCTCCGGAACCATCGAAAGATAAAAAGGATTACAATCATCAGCTTCTCGACAAGATCATTCATGCCAGAATCCGTTTTGCTGCACTGGCTTATCTCCTGAATGTATCCGAGGCTTCGTTTGTTGAAATTCGTGACAGCATCAGAGCTACGGATGGAAATCTCAGCATTCATCTGAGAAAACTTGAGGCGGCGGGTTATGTTGAGTGCATGAAAAGTTTTGAAAGCCGTAAGCCGCTGACCAGTTACCGGGTCACTGACAAAGGAAGGGATGCATTTACCCGGCACCTCAGACATGTGGAAATGTTCTGTGAAGATATGCCTGGTCTGCAAACGGCCTGATTTCGGGCTCTTGCGTTATGCTTCGGTGTTCAGACCGGTCTGTGTCTGATCCTGTTCTGAAACAACCCTCTATGGGCTGTGGGGTTGTTTTTGTTTATGATTTTGTGACTGACGATTTTTTGCCAATTATTTTATGAGCAGATGATTATACCTGAACATGGCCGGACATTGACTCCGCAAGAGTGGCAACCGGTCATCGATGAGATGCTGGATGCCAGACACATTCTGTTTACCACCCATGAGAATTCCGATGGTGACGGGCTTGGCAGCCAGGTCGCTCTGGCCATTGCGCTCAAGTCACTCGGCAAGGAGGTCGCGATTCTCAATCCTTCAGAAGTTCCGCCCAACTATCAGTTTCTCAGGGAACTGCACGACATAAAGCTTTTCCGGGACCATGACGAGGAGTCTGTACAGGAGTTTTTTCTTGCCGATCTGTTTGTGGTGCTCGATGCCAATCTTCATGATCGTGTTGGCAGACTCTGGCCGCATGTGGAATTTGCCCGTGAGATGGGGCGGCTGAGGATCGTCTGCATAGACCATCATCTTGAACCAGAGGATTTTGCGGATATAACAGTCTGTGAGACCTATGCATCTTCGACCGGAGAGCTTGTCTGCGATCTCATCAGCGCTATGGAACAGCGCACAGCAAAGGCGCTGTTCACTTCCGGAGTGGCTTCGGCTCTGTATGCTGCCATCATGACCGATACCGGATCGTTCAGGTTTTCCAAAACGACACCATACACCTATAATCTTGCCGGCAGGCTGGTTGAGAAGGGAGCCGATCCTGAAATGGTGTACGACCGCATTTACAACTCACTGACTCCCGAGTCTCTCAAACTCCTCGGTTTGTCGCTGTCAAACATTAAGATCGTTGAAAACGGCCTTATTTCATGGCTTTTCATAACCCAGGAGATGCTCGATCAGACCGGAAGCAAGCTTTTTGACACCGATCTCATCATCAGGTATCTTCTGAGCGTACCGACCATAAGGGTTGCCGTGCTGCTTGTGGAGATGAAGGATGGCCGGACCAAGGTCAGCTTCAGATCGAGAGGCAATATCTATGTCAACCGCCTGGCCAATCACTATGGAGGGGGCGGTCATATGAACGCTGCGGGCTGCCTGCTGAGAATGTCGGCAGAGAAGGCGCAGGTGGTGATACTTGAGGATGTCCGCAAGTTCACCCTTGAACAGGTAAATATCTGATTCTTACAATCACTTACAATCATTTCCTTTTACGAGCAAGTATGAAACTTACGGTTACGGCAAAAGACGGCTTGGCGGTCAGGGCTGATATTCTCGTTCTTTTTTTCAGCAAAAAAGATCTGAAACGCGATGCTGAGAAGGTTCTTGCATCTCTCGGCATCACAGCAAATCCCGATGGTGATTTCAAGGCATCTGCCGGTGAACTCACCATTCTGTATCGCCGGAGTTCGGAAAAAGAGGCTTCAAGGGTGATCCTGGCCGGTGTCGGCGAAGGAAAAAGCGCTGAAGATTATCGCAAGGCTGCCGATGCCGTAGCCCGTAAAGCGGTCGATATGCATCTCGGTATTCTGGCTCTCGATTGCACTCCCATTGATGACTGGTCAAAGCAGACAAAGAAGAAGCCGGAAGAAATGGCCGCTCTTCTTGTGGAAAGCGTTCTCTATGGTGCTTACCGGTTCGATCGTCTCAAGAGCGGCAAGCTTGACAAAGAGAAGAACGAGAAGAATAAACCGAAAAATATTGAAGAGCTGGTGCTGGCCGGCTGCGGTGAGCGTCTTGAGGCAATCGAAAAGGGCGCAGGTAAAGGGATGATTACCGGTACCTGCCAGAACCGGGCACGTGATATGGTCAACCTGCCCGGCAACCATCTTTCCGCCGAGGATCTTGCGGAAGCGGCTCTTGAGGCCGGCAGCAGGGGTGGGTTCGAAGTGACTGTTTTCGACAAAAAGAAGATTGCCGAACTTGGTATGGGCGGACTGCTGGCGGTCAACATGGGGAGCGAGCAGCCACCAACCTTTACCGTTCTTGACTACAAGCCGAAAGGTAAAACAAAGAAGACCATTGCCCTGGTCGGCAAAGGCGTGACCTTCGATTCAGGCGGAATTTCTCTCAAGCCTTCCGAAGGAATGGGTGAGATGAAATCCGACATGTCCGGAGCCGCTGCGGTTATCGCTGCCGTCGAGGCCGCTGCAAGCCTCGCCCTGCCGCTCAGGATTATCGGGCTTGTGCCGGCTACCGACAATATGCCCAGCGGTTCGGCTCTGAAACCAGGTGATGTCATAACGACCATGTCGGGAGTTACGGTCGAAGTCGGCAATACCGATGCCGAAGGGCGTCTGATTCTTGCCGATGCTCTTGCCTATGCGAAAAAAGAGTATGATCCCGATGTGATCGTCGATCTGGCTACACTGACCGGTGCCTGTATTGTGGCACTCGGTCACTCGGTTGCCGGACTTTTCAGCAATGATGACGATCTGGCTGATGCGATTTTCAGGTCAGGCCAGTCTTCAGGAGAAAAGGTGTGGAGGATGCCGCTCTGGGATGAGTATGATGAGATGATCAAGTCCGATGTGGCCGATGTGCATAACACCGGAGGGCGAGGCGCGGGTTCGGTTACGGCGGCCAAATTTCTCCAGAAGTTCATCGATGGTCACAAGCACTGGGCTCATATCGACATTGCGGGGCCGGCTTTCCCGACCAAAGGCGGTTCGAAGACTCCGGGAGCGACCGGCTTCGGTGTCCGTCTCGTGCTCGATCTTCTGAAAAGCTGGTCTTGAAAAGTAGGAGGTGGGGTGTTATGCCCGCCTTTCGGTAGAATCGTGATTTGTCTTTGTCCTTTAAGTCCTTTAAGTCCCTGAAGTCCCTTTTGCAGGAAGCCTTGTCAGGCGAGATGTGCTATATGGCAGCTGAGAGATGTCAGTTGATATGCCTTCAGGAATTGTCGGTTTTTTTTCAATACAAACAGCACTCTGCATTATGGCAGTGGTGAGACAGAACCCGGTTGTGATTGTCCCCGGGGTGCTTTTCTGGGACTCCCTTTACGAAGTGATGAGGGAGGCCCTGTCTGCGTGGATACCTGCGGAGAAGATCGCCATAGCGCCAGTCAATCTTCTTGACTGGATCGGTTTTCCGCCGTCACCCGAACGCTCGACCAATCGCGTCATGGCGGCACTTGACCGGGCGGTACGGTCAATGGCATCGAAATTTCCCGGTGAGCCGATAACCATCGTTGCGCACAGCGGTGGTGGTACGGTAGCTATGATCTATCTCCTGTCGCGACCTTTTCAGGGTGATGTCTATAATGTGAACAGCATGGTTGACAGGCTGGTGACCCTGGGCACACCATTTCATACTCATGAACATTTCGCAAAAATCAAGACAGATTTTATTTTCAGCCATCTCGGGCCTGAGTTTTTCCGCAGGTACCGGGTTGTGTCGGTTGTCAGCAATCGTTATAAAGGATCGCTTTCGGGTGATATGATCGAAAAACTGTGTTATATGTTTTACCGGGGTGTTACCGATGACGGAAATCTTGCCGGAGACGGGGTTGTTCCTGCAAGAAGCTGTTTTCTTGATGGCGCCGAAAATGTTACTATACCCGAATGCGAACATTTGCCAGCACCGCATACACGGTGGTATGGTACCAAAGATGGAGTTGAACAATGGATAGAGTGGCTTTGAGGCCCTTCAGAAGCATTATACTCATTATACTGGCAGGAGCAACGATCTTCGGAGCCTCATCCTGTACCCGTGATGACCGAAAAAAGGAGGAAGAGAAGCATCTTGAGTCAATGATGGCCATTCTTGTCCAGGTACAGAAGAATCTCGGACGGATACGCCAGAAAGAGGCTGTGGTTGTCAGGCTTTCCTCGGATGTGGAAGGACGAAGGCCACAGAGCGCCGAACAGATCGGCAAGGAGATTTACACCAATATCCGCTTTATAGACTCCACACTTACAGCAAGCAAGGATCTGGTCACCACGCTTGAAAAGGAGAACCGTGATTCGAGATATCGTATCGATGCGCTCGATCGCATGACGGGGCAGCTTAAAGGTGAGCTTGACAAGAAAAGCGTTGAGGTCGGGGCCATGAAAGGCGAGATTTCAAAGCTGAACAAGCAGATCGCCAGGCTTACCAACGCAGTCGATGTCATGGATGAGGTCATCAACGAACAGGAAGACCAGATGGCCAAAGGCTATTACATTGTCGGTACGGTCGATCAGCTTGTGGCCAGGGGGATTCTTGTCGCACCGGGTCCTTTCTACCGTTTTCTCGGTACACGTCCTGCTCTGGCTAATGATTTCGATCTGAAACCGTTCAGCGAGGTGGATATCACAGAAACGAAAGATCTGTTTTTCAACAAACCGGTCGGTCGTCTGCATATCATAACTCCCCATACACGGGCCTCCTATGAGCTTGTCGGTGGAAAAACTTCTGCGCTTCTGCTGATCAGGAACGATGTGGAGTTCTGGAAGAAATCGCGATGCCTGATAATCGTTCTGGAGTGAGCGGGGCGTGAGAGCGTTGCGGATCGAGCCTGTAACGGCAGAAATGAACAGAGGTGTTGTGCGCCATCATCAGACTATGAGGCGGTGCCTCTGTCAATAATTGTTTTATGATCAATAAAATCAAGTAGTTCATGAAGATAACCATATTCGGTTCCGGTTACGTCGGGCTGGTTACCGGCGCATGTTTTGCCGAGGTTGGCAATGAAGTGTTGTGCGTCGATATCGATGAGAACAAGATCGCCCGTCTTCTGAAAGGCGAAATTCCGATTTATGAGCCGGGCCTCGACAGCATCGTTGCTGAAAATCTCCGTGAAGGGCGCCTCAGGTTCACAACAAGTATTACCGAGGGAGTCGATTTCGGTCTCTACCAGTTTATTGCCGTGGGGACACCTCCGGACGAGGATGGTTCGGCTGATCTGAGCCATGTGCTCAGCGTCGCTGAAAGCATCGGACGCAACATGGAGGATTACCGTATTGTGATCAACAAGTCGACGGTTCCGGTCGGAACGGCCGATCTTGTGCGTGAGACGATCCGTACCGTGCTTGAAGAGAGGGGCAAAAGCATCGATTTCGACGTGGTCTCCAATCCCGAGTTCCTCAAAGAGGGCGATGCCGTGAACGATTTCATGAAACCCGAACGTATCGTGGTCGGTGTTGACAATCCCCGCACCAAGGAGCTTCTGCGTAACCTTTACTCGCCATTCAATCGCAGCCACGAGCGCTTTATCGCCATGGATATCCGTTCGGCGGAGCTTACAAAATATGCGGCCAATGCGATGCTTGCCACCAAGATCAGTTTCATGAACGAGATTGCCAATATCGCCGAACGGGCAGGGGCTGATGTCGAAGCGGTTCGTCGGGGTATCGGTTCTGATTCGAGAATCGGTTTTTCTTTCATCTATCCCGGTGTGGGGTATGGAGGCTCCTGTTTTCCCAAGGATGTTCAGGCCCTGGAGCGCACGGCAAGGAAATACGGATACGATTCCCGTATTCTGAGGGCAGTAGAAGCGGTCAATCTCGATCAGAAATCGAGTCTCGTCGAAAAGATCCGCGACCATTTCAACGGCGACCTCAAAGGGCGTGTTATCGCCATCTGGGGGCTGGCTTTCAAGCCTAATACCGATGATATGAGAGAGGCCCCAAGCCGCCAGGTTATGGAGGAGTTATGGAATGAGGGGGCGACCGTCAGGGCCTATGATCCTGTAGCCATGCATGAGGCCAGGCGTATCTATGGAGATCGTCCTGATATGGTGCTGGTGGAGCATCCCGACCAGGCTCTCAGAGGGGCTGATGCACTGGCCATCATGACTGAGTGGATGGTTTTCCGCAGTCCCGATTTCGAACTGATCAGGAAATCCCTGAACGAGCCGGTCATTTTCGACGGCAGAAACATCTACAACCCGGATATGGTGGAACAGACGGGTATCAGCTACTATTCAATCGGCCGCCGTCCCCGACTGGTTCGCTGATCACCTCTTACAGCTTTGTTCCCGGCCGGACAGCGACTTTCCGGTCGGGAAAATGCTCCAGCGGACCGTTACCGTGTCCGAGCCTCCATGAAGCCCCAGCCAGCAGGGCGTTTCTCGTATAGGCTACAGCTTTTTCCACGGCTTCATTCATTGCCGATCCTTTTGCCAACCATGACGCTATGGCTGAAGAGAGGGTGCATCCGGTGCCATGAGTGTTGACCGTGTGGATTTTCGGGTTTGAATACCAGAAGAATTTTCCGTCGTGCAGCAGGCAGTCATTGCAGGTATCATCCAGTCCATGACCACCTTTGATGAGTACGGAGCGTGCTCCTTCCCCCTGCAATTCAATTGCCATTGTTTCGATTTCACCCGGCGTTTCCGGCGCTTTGTCGCGTCCTGTCAGCAATGCGGCTTCCGGCAGGTTCGGTGTGATCAGGGTGGCTGATGGAAAAAGTCGTTTCATCGATTTCAAGGTTTCTGCCACGAACAGCGTTTTCCCGCTCGAAGAGCGCAAAACTGTGTCGAGTACGACCGGAACGCCCTTTAGGTTCTCGATAAGGCCTGCGATCGTTTCTGCGGCTTCCTGAGAGCCGATCATGCCGATTTTGAGTGCATCGATGCTGATGTCAGCGGCGATTGTATTGAACTGTACAGCGATGAATCCGGGTGGTATTTCATGAAACGAGCTCACGCCAAGAGTGTTCTGGGCGGTCACTGCTGTGATCACGCTCAAACCGTAACAGTTGTTGGCAGCGATGGATTTCAGATCAGCCTGTATGCCTGCGCCTCCGCTGCCGTCCGATCCGGCGATGGTCAGAACAGTGGTATAGCAGTGCAGCCTGTTCATTGTCTGATTCTGTTGAGCAGTTCACGGGTTGCGGATGCAGGGTCATCGCATCCGGATACCGCCGAGATGACGGCAATTCCTGTTGCTCCCGAGCGGATGACTTCTCCGGCATTGTCCAGGCCGATTCCTCCGATGGCGATGACTGGCAATCCGGAAGCATTGCCGATTGTCCGGATGGCCGTTGTGCCGAGCGGCTTCGATGGCTTGTGTTTTGAAAAGGTCGGGAAGATGTGGCCCACGCCGATATAGTCTGCCCCATTTTCGGCTGCTCTGACAGCCTCCTCAGGGGTTGATACCGATACACCGATGAGGGTATCGGGGCCAAGCAGGGTGCGGGCTGCCGATACCGGCAGGTCCTGCTGACCGAGATGTACACCATCAGCATGCATCACCATGGCTATATCGACCCGATCATTGATGATGAACAGGGCGTGTTGCTGTTGGCAAAGTTCCTGAATCCGCACAGCCCATTCATAGAGATCACGTCCCGAGGCCGTTTTTCTACGCAATTGAATCATGCCTGCGCCTCCTTCGAGGGCCATTCGGGCAAGTGCGACGGGATCGGAAATCTCATCGGTGATGACACAGAGAAGTCTTCGCGAAAGGGTCATGAGGACATGAAAGAGTGGTAGTGTTTGATGGTTTCCGGCAATGAGACCGTATCGAGAAACGGCGCGAGTGCAGCGATGCCGTAAGCTCCGTTTTCAATGCAGGCCGGGACTTTCTCAGGCGTTATGCCTCCGACAGCAAAAACCGGTATGCGAAGTTTACTGCATATATCTCTCAGTCGTTCAAGGCCCTGGGGAGGGCCAAAAGGCGTCTTGGAGGGAGTATGGAATACCGGTCCGAAAAGCAGGTAATCGAGCCTCGCGGAAGCGGTTTCCAGGCAGGCAGCTTCACTGTGGGCGCTCTGGCCGGCCAGCAGGCCCCTGGCACTCTTTCTTATGACATCGGCAGGGCATGAAGATTCGGGAAGATGCACGCCGCCGGCTCCTGCTGCAAGTGCGATATCAAAACGTTCATTGATGATCAGAATCGATTTTCCATCCTTGAAAAGAGTCGCGATGCTGTGTCCGAGTTGAAACATGTCTGAAGCTGTGAGCGATTTTTCACGTAACTGGAAAATCACAGGTTGTTCGGAACGGGCGATAATCAGAGCCTGTTTCATAGCCAGGCTGCTGTGTGAAAGATGTTCTTTTCCACTGCTGACTATCATCAGTCGGGGGAGTGGGGGATGCTTTTCTGCCATAGGTGCAATTTCACGCACGATAACTATTTTTCAAGGGAAACACAATGCCGGGTTTTTTCCGGCACTGTGACGGGTTCTGAATTATTCAAGTAAAAAAAAGCAACAAAGATGGCATCCTTTGAAAAAAAACTGATTGAATCGGGAATTGTCCTTCCTGAAATTCCTTCACCGGCAGGTCTGTATCAGCCGGCATTACGTTTTGGCGATATGATCTACACATCGGGCCAGCTTCCTCTGGTTGCCGGAAAATTAATTGAGCCCGGAGGAAAGGGGAGTGTCCGTGCGGAATGCGAGCAAGAGGCCGCGACGGCTGCCAGGATGGCAGCACTCAATGCGGTTGCAGCACTCCGTTCTGTTGCCGGGAACCTCGATGCTGTTTCGGGTATCGTGAAGCTGACGGTCTATGTATCAAGTGCTGAATGTTTTAAAAATCAGCACAAAGTCGCTAACGGGGCCTCGGAACTTATCGGTGAGATTTTCGGCGAATCAGGACGGCATGTCAGAAGCGCAGTCGGAGTCGTCTCGCTTCCACTCGACGCGAGCGTCGAGGTTGAACTGATCGCTTATTGCCCCCTGTCCTGATTGAAACCTCACCATCAACGCATCCTCCTCATCCATAATAAAGGCGACCTGCAATATCAATCAGGTCGCCTTTTAACTCATTTTTATATTTATCGATACAGAATTTAATCTGTTATGAACAATCTGCATGATGTATGAAAAATCCTGAGTATTACTACATATTATTATAATAAAAGTATAAGTATAAAGTTGAATAATTTGTTATTAAAATCATGTAAAAATTTAATAAAAATTTAATAAAGTTATTTTTAATATGTTAAAGTAAGTTTTAATATGGATAATATAAGATATTTAAATATAACAATTTATATTTGTTTGATCAAAATAAGGTTTACTGTATTATGTAATAAATAAAATAGAAGTAATAATTCGATTTAAATTTTTAATAATTCTTGTAATTTGGTTAATAAATTGTGAGTAATAATGTTTTACGTTCTGATGGTTTGATGATGTAATTGTGTTATTAATTTGATTTATTCTGTTATTATCTGATTAGTATTATTGTATTCAAGTGGTTATGAATAGCTGTTATGTGTTTTATAAAATTACTTTTTAATCGGTTTCCAGGATTTTTATTATTGGTTATAAATGGCTTTCTGTCAGCCCTCAGAGCCGCAGATAAAGCGGATTGGCGCTATTCAAGCTGATGGTTGTTGTTGCGAATTACCCTTCTCTTCGCTACAATTAAAGGTGCTGTTACCGGCATGTTGTTTCCGTTCAGTTGCCTGTTTCCGATCTGACTGTTCTCCGTGTTTCATTTTCTGTGCAGTCATTCCGTGTACGGATTTCATGCTTTCTTCCGTCATTTCGTTATCATCTGTTTTACCGGGTTCCGTTACCTTTATCAGTCCGGTCAATGCCCATTCCAAAGTCAATCCCGAATACTTTATGTCCCGTATATTCAATGTCTTTCTCATGATTCTCGTCGGGGTGTTCGGTTATTTTATCGGATGGCGCATGAACAGCGGGGCCGGAGGCAAAATGCTCGATGCCTACAGGCTGATAAGGTCGTATTACGTCGATCAGGTCGATGCCGACAGTCTTCAGAGTGCAGGAATCCGCGGGATGGTGCAGTCGCTCGATCCCCACTCTATCTATCTTGAGCCGGAGAAAGCAGCGATTACCCAGTCCAATTTCAACGGTAACTTTGAGGGTATCGGTATCGAATTCGATGTCGTGCGCGATACCCTTCTGGTTGTCACGCCTCTTGCGGGTGGGCCGAGTGAGTCTGCCGGTATCATGCCCGGAGACCGCATCATTGCGATCGACTCGAAGAATGTTATCGGCATCAAGCCCGGCGCCGTGCTCAGGCAGCTCAGAGGCGAGCGGGGTTCCAGGGTCAGTCTCAGAATTTACCGGCCGTTGACGCGACGGACGATTGATTTTCTGGTAACTCGCGGGAAAATTTCCACATCGAGCATCGATGCTGCTTTTCTTGACGATGCCCAAACCGGATACATCAGGATCAGCCAGTTTGTGGAGACGACTGCCGCTGAATTCCGCTCTGCACTGAAAAAGCTCCAGACTGACGGCATGAAGAGGCTGGTAATCGATGTAAGGGGAAATCCGGGAGGTTATCTCGATCAGGCCGTTGCAGTTGCCGACGAACTGCTGCCCGCAGGAAAACGCATCGTGTTCACCAGAAGCCGTCATGGCGGCGATAATCAGGTTAATTATACCTCTGCCTCTGGCGGCATGTTCGAGAAAGGTGAGGTTTGTCTTCTGGTTGATCGCGGGAGTGCTTCGGCAGCGGAAATTCTTGCCGGTGCTCTCCAGGATAACCGTCGCGGCCTGCTCATAGGCGAGCTGACCTTTGGTAAAGGGCTTGTTCAGCGTCAGTTCAAACTCTCTGACGATTCGGCAGTCAGGGTGACCGTTGCAAGATATTTCACACCATCCGGAAGGCAGATACAGAGGCAATACGAAGAGGGGCTCAAGGGGCGCGAGCATTACTACAAAGAGATTTTTACACGGAACCTGCCTGGAAATATGATGAAAAAATACGGCGGTTTCATTTACAGTGAAGGAGAGGATATTTCAGTGTACAGCACTGAAGGGTTGGCCCGAGGCGCCGCCAGAGACAGTCTCGGAACGGCACTTGCCAAAGCCGGCGGAATCATGCCTGATTACTGGGTCTTCGGCAAATCTTATACCAATCTGTATCAGGATCTCTATGCCAAAGGGGTTATCGAGGATATCGCCCTTAAAATGATAGATGATCCGGCCGATTCTGTCCAGAAGTACCGCCAGTCAGCGCTCTCATTTCTCGAAGGGTATCATGCGCCGGCCAATCTCGAAGCTCTGGTCAGGCAGGGTTGCGCTGAGGTTAAGGTTCAGTTCAGTTCGACGGAGTTCAACAGAGACCGGGCTTTAATCGCCCTGGCGCTCAAAGCGAGAATTGCCCGGCAATTGTTCGGAACTGAAGAGCAGATCAGGGTGTTGATCCGTGAAGGTGATCCTGTCATGAAGGTCGCAAGGCATTTTATCACAAAAAAAGCCTCATGAAGCGACGATGTGAAGGGGTTTTCCGGGCCGTGGGGATAACCAGTCAGTATTTATTCATTCAATCATGATCGATATGTCTTTACTTGAAAAAATTAACAGTAATACCTGTACGCTCAGGTTCAGAAACGACTGGCTGAAGATTTTCACCTGTCCGGTGCCTTCATCCGATTTTCTTTCGTTTGTAGGTGTGGCTACCATCGATGCGCCTCAGCATTCTGTGCTCAGTCTGCTTTACGACATTGAATCCGCAACCGAATGGGTCTGGAAAACAAGGGAGATGCGCGTGCTTCAGGAGCTTGCCGACAACAATGAGGGGCGTATTGTCTATCAGGTTGTCAGCGCACCGTGGCCGGTTTCGGATCGTGATATCGTTACCCGTTCGACGGCATTCATGGATGCCGTGACTTCGGAAGCGTTCATAAAAATTGAAAGCCTGCCCGATTTCATTCCTGAAACAAATAATTGTGTGCGGGTACGAAAACTTGAGGGTGCCTGGAATATTCTGCCTCTTTCAGAAGAGAAGTGCCGCGTGGTGTTCAGGCTTCACATCGAGCCTGCCGGTGAAATTCCTTCATGGCTGGCTAACATTGCGGTCATCGATACTCCGTATCATACCCTGAACAACATGCGCGATATGGTCAAACGTGAAAAATACCGTAATCCTGTGGCTGCGCCATTCAGGGAATCGTCTGAGGGGATCATCAGGAACTACAATGATTTCATTGTTGAGTAACCCGACGGGTTTCGCCATATTATTACCATAACCGCAGAGCCAATGGATGTAGCAACCGCCCTGGAGGGCAACTGGGAATTTCGTGTCGATCACAAGGCCATCAAAGTCTATTCGTCGAAAATCAGCGGTTCCCAGGTGCTGGGATTCAAGGGAGAAGCTGTTTTCAATGCCTCTTTCCGGAAGCTGATCAGCCTTTTTCATGATTTCGGGAGCTATGGACGATGGGTGCACCAGCTTTCCGAAATGCAGGTGCTTAATCATAACGAAGAGCTCGATTATGTCGTTCGCCAGGTACTCAACACGCCATGGCCGCTTCCGAAAAGAGAGATGATTGTCCGTACCGCCCTGCACGCATCCGAAGAGGGAGCGTTGGCCCTGACGATGACGGGCGTTCCCGATTACCTGCCGGCAAGACAGGACTGTTATCGTGTCCGGGATGTCTGGGGGGCCTGGGTGCTGATGCCGGTGGACAGTGGCAGGGTGCACGTGACCTTTGTCATGCATCTCGATCCCGGCAGCGATATTCCGCCGGCGCTCAGCAATGCGGCCCTGTTCGAGGTACCTTTCTACTCATTGCAGAAAATGCGGGATCTGGCACAGGATCCGTCATACAAACCTGCTTGGCCTGCGGTCGTGGATCAGCACATCAGTATCATTGAAGATGCATCAGGCAAGCATTGAACAGCTTTTCAGGCCTGACCGGCACTGCGCCGACCTCCTGGCATACCGTATTGGCTGCAAGGTTTGCGATTCTGGTACTGGTCACCAGATCCAGGCCTGAAGCCAGACCGAGCGCGAGCATGGCGATCACTGTGTCTCCTGCTCCCGATACATCAGCGACATCGAGCGATATGGCTGGTATGTGGGTGAACGAACCGTCATAGACGGTCATGCCTTTTTCACTTCTTGTGATCACGAAGCTTGCAGCATCGAGCTTTTCACCGAGCAACCGGCACGCCTTCTCGATTTCAATGTCGATGTTGGCAACCTGAATACCGAGTGATGCTGCAAGTTCGGAGAGGTTGGGCTTGAATACAGAGCAGCCGCCGTAGGAAAAGAACCCCTTCAGTTTCGGATCGACCAGCACAGGCGTATCGTTTTCGCGGCAGATGCCGATAACCGAAGCTATCAGCGTCGGTGTGAGCACTCCCTTGTTGTAATCTTCAAGTATCACCGCATCGATCGAACCGGCAATCTCCCTGAACAGGTTGAGAAGTTGTTTCTCCAGGTCAGAATCCAGCGGAGTTCTGCTTTCGTAGTCAACCCTTGTGATATGATGGTTCTGGGAAAGAATCCTTGTTTTGCATGTGGTTGGTCTTGACGGGTCGGCGGCCAGCATGGCCGGATCGAGACCATGTTCTTTCATCAGTCGGGTCAGGTTCCGGCGTTCTGTATCTTCCCCGGTAATTCCTATCAGAAGCGTTTCAGCTCCGAGCGCATGGGTGTTGATTGCGACGTTTGCCGCTCCGCCCAGACGGCTGTTCTCATGGGTGACATCGACCACCGGTACCGGATATTCGGGTGATATTCTCGAAACATGGCCGAAAATGTACTTGTCGATCATGACATCGCCTATAACGGCGATTTTCCTGTTTCTGAACGTCTTGAAAATACGTTCGATGGTTTCCGGGGTCATTGACTGTGTATTGTATTTGACTTAACTAATATAATCGAAAATACTTCGGTGATGGTCAGATTGTTTGGTTTTATTTTAGGAGAAAAATTTTATATTTAAAGCTATCCATTTTTAGAATTTATGTGACAGGTTCAATATGTTCGACAATCTCAGTGACAAACTTGAGCTGACCTTCAGAAAACTTGCCGGCCAGGCGACGATCAACGAAGTCAATATCGGTATTGCCATGCGTGACATCAAACGCGCCCTGCTGAGCGCTGATGTCAACTACAAGGTCGCCAAAAAACTGGTCGAGGATATCAGGGAGAAGTCCCTCGGTGAATCGGTCATCAAAAGCGTTTCTCCTGCCCAGATGATTGTCAAGATCGTCAATGACGAGCTGACCGAGATCATGGGTGGCGAGAACAGGCCGCTGAACCTGCCGCCGAAGAAGATTCCGGCGATCGTCATGGTCGCAGGTCTCCAGGGTTCTGGCAAGACCACTTTCTGTGCCAAGCTTGCCAAGCGGCTCAAGAAGAACGGAAAAAATCCCATACTCGTTGCAGCCGACGTTTATCGGCCTGCTGCCGTCGATCAGCTCAGGACTCTCGGTGAGCAGATCGATGTGCCGGTCTTCTCTGTCGAGGAGCAGGATGCCATGAAGGCAGCGCTTGGTGGTATAGAAGAGGCGCGCAGGAGTTCAAAAGATGTTGTGATCGTCGATACGGCGGGTCGCCTTCAGATTGACGAGGCGATGATGGCCGAGGCTGAGGCGCTCAAGAACAGGCTCAGCCCCGACGAACTGCTCTTTGTTGTCGATTCGATGATGGGCCAGGAGGCAGTGAACACAGCAAAGGCATTCAACGACCGTCTCGATTTTGACGGCGTTGTGCTCACCAAGCTCGACGGTGATGCCAGGGGTGGCGCTGCCCTGTCGATCCGCCAGGTGGTTGAAAAGCCGATCAAGTTCATGAGCGTGGGTGAGAAGGTCGATGATCTCGATCTGTTCTATCCCGATCGTATGGCCCAGAGAATTCTCGGTATGGGCGATATTGTCAGTTTCGTCGAAAAGGCCCAGGAGACTCTCGATCTGGAAAAGACGATGCAGATGCAGTCGAAACTCATGAAGAACGAGTTCGACCTCGATGACTTTTTCGATCAGCTTCAGCAGCTCAAGAAGATGGGTTCGATTCAGGGCCTTATCGAGATGGTGCCCGGACTGAACAAGATGGTGCCCAAGCAGGATCTTGAGAACATCAATTTCAAACCGATCGAGGCGATGATCTCCTCGATGACCACTGAGGAGCGCAAGAAGCCGGAGATCATCAATGGCAGTCGCCGTCAGCGCATCGCCCGCGGCAGCGGCACCAGGGTGCAGGAGGTCAACATGCTGCTCAAGCAGTTCCAGGAGATGAAGAAAATGATGCGTTCGGTCAACAGACTTACGCAGTCGGGCCGGAAGATCACCAGCCAGAACCTGGCGCTCGACAAGTTTCTGAAACGTTAAATGAAATAATGTCTCTTACAATAAATTAAACACATTACGCTTTGGTTAAGATCAGATTGAAAAGAGCCGGAAGGAAAAAGATGCCGTTTTACCAGATCGTTGCCGCAGATGGACGTGCGCCGAGGGATGGCAAGTTTCTCGAAGTTGTCGGCCACTACAACCCGACTGCAAAGCCGCATACCGTGACTATCGAGAAAGATCGCGTGGCTTACTGGCTGAACGTTGGTGCTCAGCCGACCGATACCGTTCACAGTCTTATTCGCGGTACCGGTCTGCTTCACGAAATGAACCTGAAGCGCCGCGGTTTCAGCGAAAGTGATATCGCCGCCCAGATGGAGCAGTGGCAGCAGAAAGAGGCCGAGCGCCGTCAGAAGCGCCTGAATGCCAAGCTCCGTCGTCGCCAGGCAAAGAAAGCAGCTGAAGCCGCCGGTTCATCCGAAGGCTGAGGAAAAGAAATTCGAACCGGCTGAATCGGGGTGGAGCTGTTTCTGACAGGCGTCGTCCTTAAGCCCAAAGGGCTGAAAGGCGAACTCAAGGTGAAGCCGGTTACCGACTTTCCGGAGAGCTTCCTGAAGCGCAGGGAGTATTATGTCGGCAAAACGCCGGAAGTGGCTTCGATACGCAAGGTGTTGTCGGCAAAGCTCAATCAGGGTTTCGTCTGGATTGTGCTCGAAGGTATCGAATCACGTGAAGCAGCTGAGGCCGTTGCTGGCTGTGGTCTTTATGTGACAGGGGATGCCCTGGAGCCTATGCCTGCAGATCGGGCATATATTCATGAACTGATCGGTCTGGAAGTTGCAGACCAGGATGAAGGCCCGGTTGGCACGATCAGCGACGTTTTGCAGATGCCGGCTCATGACGTTTACGAAATCGACACCGGAGGCCGGAAAGTTCTGGTGCCGGCGGTAGAGGATTTTATAATTGAAACCGATCTCGAAAAAGGGATCATGACGTTGCGCAGATTCAGGGAATTTTTGTAACGTCACTGCGCCATGACTTTTTTGTGAAAATATGGCGCGATGTTCTTGACAAGATTGACAGGCAACGACTCAGGTGTGAAGCCATGCGGATAGATATCATTTCCGTCATTCCGGATTTTTTTGCATCGCCTCTTGAAAAGGGATTGCTCGGCATCGCAAGGCGCAAGGGCCTTGCTGAAATCTGTGTGCACAACCTGCACGACTACGGATTGGGCAAATACCAGCAGGTGGATGATGCGCCATTTGGAGGTGGAGCAGGAATGGTGATCCGTCCTGAACCGGTTTTTGCATGTATCGAGAAGTTGCAGGCTGAAAGGAGTTATGACGGGGTTATCTTCATGACGCCGGACGGGCAGGCTTTCGACCAGAAAAAGGCGAACCGCCTCTCGCGAAAGGGGAGTCTGATCATTCTCTGTGGCCACTACAAGGCCATGGACGAAAGGATTCGCCGGACGCTGGTCACTATGGAGATTTCCGTTGGCGATGTGGTGCTTTCCGGAGGTGAAATTCCGGCGCTCATGGTCATGGACGCGGTCGTCAGGCTCATACCGGGCGTGCTTGGTGATGGCGAGTCGGCATTGACCGATTCGTTCCAGAACGATCTCCTCGACTGCGCATGGTATACACGCCCTGCGGAGTTCCGGGGAATGAAAGTGCCCGATGTGCTTCTTTCAGGCCATCATGAAAAAATCGAGCGCTGGCGGCAGGAGAATGCGCGGGAGCGCACCTTAGAGCGCAGGCCGGAGATGCTCGGCAAAGAGAGTGAAGAAGAGTAAAGACAACATAAAGATAACAGTGTCATCATGGATCAGTTAATTCAGTTGGTCGAAGCAACCCAGCAGAGGAGCGATATTCCCGAAGTTCGTCCCGGCGATACCGTCAGGATTCAGCTCAAGGTTATCGAGGGCGAAAAAGAGCGCCTTCAGGCTTTCGAAGGCGTTGTGATCGGCGACAAGGGCATGGGCGCTTCCAAGACCATCACCGTCCGCAAGATTTCGCATGGTGTCGGTGTGGAGAGGATCATTCCTGTCAACTCGCCGAACGTCGAGAGCGTTACGGTTGTCAGGAACGGCAAGGCAAGAAGGGCCAAACTCTTCTACCTCCGCAAGCGTACCGGCAAAGCTGCGCTGAAGGTCAAAGAGCGCAAAGTCGCTTCCGTCGAGGCCTGATCGCCAGTTTGCTGCCGCCGCGATATGAACCCCGCTCCGGCAATAGTGGAAATGACGGCCCCGTCACGTAACATGGCAGGGCCGTTTTTCGTTGTTGCCCTGCTCTTCTTTTATATTGTTCCGCTACCTTGACAAGGCAGAGGTCAGAATTTCGAATCTTCTGTCACCAATAGATAATAAACCGGGTGGTTACGGAAACTCTGTTCTGAAATCCTTTTTTGCCCTGTTCCGATACATCGGGAAAGAAGTGAAGCATACAGTTGAAACGCCTCGAAGCCACGCCAAAGAGCCGGATTTTTCATAGGCAAACCCCCTCAGAAAGGTACTGTCCTCTACTTGTTGCTCTTCTTGTTTTCAAGAGCTGAAATTCTTTTGACCAATTGCTGAATCTGGTAGTTCTGCTGTTGCATGAGTGAGTTCTGCTGCTGAATCTGCGAGGTTTGCATGTTGACAACGTTGCGGAGCGCATCAATCTCGTCAGATGATTCGGTAACAGCTTGTTTTTTCGGAGCCGTTTCAAGGGAAATCGTCACACCGGCCCTGCCCATTACCTCACCGCCGGATATAGCAGCTCCGGCATTGAACAACACGCTTTTGCATGCGTAATGATTAACGCCGAGCGCCAGGGCATATTTGCCATTGTACGCACCGCCTCCAACACCAAACTCGGTTGGGCATGATTCAATGAACGTGCCTGCCTGAATGCTGCTCAATGCTGCTGACATTGCGCCGACGCGATCAACACGGTTGTCCAGTCTGGTGATGTTTGAATCGATCGCATTGATGGCAGAACCAACATTATTATAGCTGGACTCCTGCACGCTGTAGGTCGGAGTGCTTACTTCACCGGTAGATGTATTGTACGTCGATCCGCCGCCAAAATTGGTTGCCGTGCTGTTGCCGAGCTGGACAATCGTCTGATTGGTGGTGTACAACTGGCTGCCATTGATTGCATCAGTTGAGGTTGCCGTGACATCCCCAGCAGCAAGACTGGTGATTTTGCCTGAGTTGCCAGCATTGATTGATAGTGTGCCAACCATTGCCTCGCTGAAC